>Ga0078972_1001000_pt1 | contig 113198 bp, 115 predicted proteins | sample YelNatPaOPGAMG01_FD_67568 | JGI IMG/M metagenome (GOLD analysis project Ga0078972, IMG submission 67568) | Hot spring thermophilic microbial communities from Obsidian Pool, Yellowstone National Park, USA - OP-RAMG-01 (SPADES assembly) (version 2) | ecosystem: Environmental > Aquatic > Thermal... | reverse complement strand
ATCCTCTCTGTCAGCAATTTCCGTGCCGACTTCTCCGCGCTTTTCGCGGCGAGGGGCAACGTATCACATCCCCCTCTTCCCTGTCAAGCGCTTTTTATTCTTTTTCCTTGCTCGGTTAAAACATCCAAAAGCTACAAATTTAAAACCTAAAAAGCAATATTTCTATTAATTTTTATGGTTTTTTCCGCATGTAACGTTTGGCGACGTCGGTTACCATACCGCACAAGGGCGGGGACTGTCAATAGATTATTTGGATTTTATATAAAAAATGTTAAAACTTTCCTTCATCGGTACTTTTATACACCTTAAAATAATCGCTAAAGGACGTTAAGGACAGAACCACGGAAACGAGAAATAAAACAATCGCGGAAATTCTTAAAATAGTAAAAAGCTCCATCGAAAAGCCCAACCGCTGGGAACTGGCGGCCAGAAGAGCTACCACACCGGCAATCATGTACGCCACCGCTTTTATTTTCCCCCCTGAACGGGCCCCCATGGCGATTCCCCGTTTCATCATCAGGGTTCTAAGGAAAAGGATACCAAATTCCCGGTAGAGGATAATCATTAAAAGAAGCGCTGGGAGGATATTATCCACCACAAAACAGAGAAAATAGGTAATCCGAACCAGAGTGTCCGCGAAGGGATCGAATAATTTACCAAAATCGCTTACCTCGTTGCGAGATCGGGCAACTTTTCCGTCCACTAGATCGGTAATTTCAGCGATAATAAATAAAATCCACAATACGGGAACGGTCCAAGAAGCACCCATGGAAAACCAGCGGGGAAGCAGATACACCACAAAAAAGAAGGGTGCAAGTATCAGCCGTATCGAAGTAACCTTATCTGCCATGGTCATGCAAACAGTATGGGGTTTGACAAGAGGGTTGTCAAGCAATAGTATATCTTACAATGAACAGGGCCTTAAAAACATCGTTACATATTTCTATTTTAAAAACCGTCGGAATCTTTGGCATTTTAGAATTATTGATTTTTTACGGGGTTTCCTATTTTTATAAATTTTCCAGAGTCTTCTTACGGGCCTTTATAATAACACAGATTATTTTTGATCTAGGCATTATCATTTTTTTATTTTTGTGTTCCAATTTTTTCTATGTAATAACCACGGGAGAGCGGCTTAACAGGGTAAATTTAGCGAATAAAATCACCCTGCTACGAATCAGTATGATTCCCTCCCTCTTTTTTTTGATCCTCGCGATACGGGACCATCATATCGGTCCGGTCCTCGTGGTCGCCGTGGGGATAACCTTTTTAACCGATCTCATCGACGGACGGGTTTCCCGGGCCACCAAGCAGGTAACCTATATGGGAAAGGTCCTCGATTCGGTCAGTGATTACGCTTTACTGTTGGTGGTTTCCATCACCTACACTATTTTTTCTATCCTTCCTGGATGGTTACTAGCCATCGTGCTGTTCCGATTTTTGTTCCAAGCCCTTGGAATGTTGCTGTTATTGATTATCCATCGCAAGGTAGAACCCCAAGCCACCCTATTTGGAAAAATCGCCGTGGCTACGACGATGATACTGTTCGCGGTGGAACCCTTAAAGCTCCTATTGCACCACCGGTATCATGGGGTGTTTTTTTCCCTGGAGCTAATAGCCGGTATAGTGGTAGCCCTATCGGTTTTTGATAAGGGTTGGCGGTTTTATCGGATTATTTCATCAAACGAAAAGTAAGCCCATCCGTTTCGAAGCCTATTACCCACCGGGTCCCGGGGGTTAATTGATTCAGGGGCAAGTTCAGGTCCCTGCGTTCCAACACCAAAAAGGGAGGCCAGGCTGGAGGGTTCCCCCATTCCTTCGGTTTAGAAACCACTAAACGACCCCCTTGGGTTATAAAAACCCGTAACACCCTCGAAGTTCCTCCGATAAGGGGTACTAACCGGTGAAACGTTACAATCGTCACAGAACAGATCGGGACCCCCTGAGCTCCTTGAAAATCCAAGGGTAGGTATGGTTCATCCTCCACAGAAGGGGATCCAGGGGGAAAAGATTGAAATCGGACAAAAATTTGGTTCTGAGCGTCCACCCGGAGGATACCCACAGCGTTGTTTTTAGAAGAAAGCTCCATAGGCCGAAGGTACGTGTAGGCGCCCCACGAAACAACCACCCCGAACAAAATAATTAAGGGGAAGCCCACGGCCCGGAGAAAACGGCTCCCCAGGACGCCAAAAACGCCGATCAGAACCCAGGGCGCATAGTATTCCCGGTCCCACAACAGGGTAACCTTTGAAACGATAAGGGCCCCGGCAAAGAGGGCCACCGTTACGCTGAGTAGTATAAAAAAAAAGGAAACCAATCGGGATTTTCGACGGGTATCGTTCCCCGCCCAAGGGATATAGAGGAGTAGGCCCAGGCTGATTCCGAGAAAAAGAGCCGAAGCATACCCCACATCCCGGGCCAGGGGAAACGCGTCAAAGGTCATACAAGGGGGAATACTTTTTCGTTAAATACTCAATAAAGGCCCCCGAACCCGGAGCCTTACCCGTCACGGCTTCTATTAATTCCAGGGGAAGGAGCTGGGCCCCCAAACGATGGACCCTATCCCGAAACCATCCCAGGGGCACGTCGAAACGTCCACTTCGGATATGGTCATCGATATCGGGAATATCCTTTTTAAGGGTTTCCCACATCTGAAGGCCGTAGAGATTTCCCAGGGCATAGCTGGGGAAATACCCAAAGGCACCCATGGACCAATGCACATCCTGCAGTACCCCCTCCGCATCGGTTTCGGGTTCCAGCCCTAACAGTTCCACCATCAGGGCGTTCCACGCCCGGGGTAGGTCCTGCACCGACAGCTCCCCCGCAAATAAGCGTTTTTCCAACTCGTACCGCAGGATGATATGCAAACTATAGGTAACCTCGTCCGCATCTACCCGAATCAGCGAGGGGTGTACATCGTTTACCCCCCGGTAAAACGCCTGGGCAGAGATACCCTTCAACTGTTCGCTAAAACGGTCTTGCAACCGGGGAAATTGACCCTCCCAGAAGGGAAGACTTCGGCCTATCACGTTTTCCCAAAGCCGCGATTGGCTTTCATGGATACCCATGGAAGCTCCATCGGCCAACGACGTGCCCCGAAGTTTCGGATCGAACCCCATCTCGTACAAAGCGTGACCCGTCTCATGGATGATAGAGAAGAGCCCCGATAGGATATTTTTGGGAAAATACCGGGTAGTAATCCGAATATCATCGGATCCCACGGTGGTGGTAAAGGGATGGGCGCTGAGGTCCAGTCGTCCCCGGGGTACTTCGAATCCCAGGGCTTTCATCAGGTCCCGGCCAAATTGGTCCTGCTGGTCCACCGGATAGTCACGGTCCAAAAAGTCCCGCTCCGCCGGCCGACGGGTGGCGATTTTTCGCGTTAAAGCGGTAAGTTCCCGTCGAAGGGGTGTAAAAACACCATCAATTGTATCGACGGTCATGCCGCTTTCGTGTAGATCCAAAAGGCCATTGTAGGGGACCTCTTCAAAACCCCATAATCGGGCCTTTTGTTTCGCGAAATCTATCATAGTCTGTAGGTGGGGAGCGAAAAGGGCAAAATTGTTTTGTTTACGCGCCTGAACCCACGCGGCCTGCGAAAGGGCCTCCGCCTTAGCCGCCGCGGTGACCAATTCGGCAGGAAGACAGGTGGCACGATCGTAGGATTTTCGCAGGACCCTCAAAAAATTCCTATCCACCGGTTGTAGGGTTTCATCCCCTAGGGGATTTTTAGCGGTGGATCCTAGGGCCCCTAAAAGCCGTCCCAGTTCGGGGTTCGTTTGCCCCTCGTGGAGCCGAGCCTCCAGGAGCGCAACCTGCTCCGACCTATCCTCTACCCCCGCAGGGGGCAGGTAGGTCTCTTGATCCCACTGTAAAAGCGCCGAAATATGGGCCCAATGCCGATTCTGACGATCCAAGGCGTATAAACGATCCAACAGTTCCTGTTTTGACATCCCCTAACTCCTCAATCCGGCACAGAGAAAACCCGGTATTCCGACAGATTCCTACGGCATCACGCTGTATTCTTGAACCACCTGAATTTCCGATTGTACCGATCGAACCAAAGGAACCTCCCGGGCGGCGGAAATCGCCGCTTCCACCACCGCCTGAGAATTAGCCACCCCCCGAAGGGTTACGGCGTTGTCCAGGGCCAGGGCCTCCAAGAAATGGACCGCGATTTTCTGATCGTACAGAATATGCTGGACCACCTTTTGGGCCATCACCATGTCTTTTATAAGTAGTTGGGTCTTCTGCTCCTGCTCCGGAGTAACGATGAGGACTTTCAGTTCCTTAATCATTTCCGCCGCCGTGGCGGGGTGCAAATTTCCCATATTGAACGTGGCGTGGTAATTTTCCGCGGCGGTCCAATTGTAGTTAAAGAAGAAATGATGGAACCCCTGTCTGTCGCGATCGCTCTGATCGATTATCTGCCGGGCCCTTTTTTCATCGCAACGGAAATAACTCTTTACCCGTTCCACCCGGATTTCCATGGGGGCTACCAAGAGAATGGATACCGTTCCGGGTAATCCCTTAAAAACAATTTGGGCTCCCCGACCCACAAAAACGCAGTTTCCTCCCTCCGCTTCCGCTAAAAGGGCGGATTTTAGGTAATGTAAATAATCATCCCTATCCTGGGAAAGGGAAGCCCAAAATGAGGGTTTCCGCTCATCATACTTTTCCAGCTTCGAAGACACAAACCCATAGGATGTGATTCTTTGTTCAAGGGTCGATTTATCCACAAACCGGTAATCCATCATTTTTGCCAATTCGTGGGCCGTTTCATCCCCCAGCGCCGCAAGTTGTCGGGAAATCGTTATGATCGCCATATGCAACCTCCTTGCGTAAATGGTCAGCCACGGTTAGAACCTACGGTTCCCTGTGACCTACCATAAGCTTAGGACTTTTTGAGTAAAAAGTCAAAAAATATTCTCCCTAACCGGCGGGATATAGGGAAACACCACCACGAACAGACTGCCAGACTTATTTTCCCAGGAAAGCTTTCCATTCAGTTGTTCGCAGAGCGCTTTGACTAACTGCATACCCATACTCTGAAGGGATTCGATTTGAAATCCCTCCGGCAGGCCCGATCCTGAATCTCGAACCTCCAAATGGATCGTATCATTTTCCTGGAGTTCTAAACGTATCCAAATGGACCCACCGGTCCGGGCTAGTCCGTGTTTAATCGAATTGGAGATCAATTCATTAATAATCAACGATAGGGGAATAGCCTGATCGACCCCAAAATTAATGGATTCACATTGAATATAGGATGTAACGCGGGAGGAATCCACCTCGTAGGATCGGAAAAGGTACGTAACCAGGGACGTAATAAAGCCGTTGATATCGATGGATTGGAGATCATCGCTTTGGTAGAGCTGTTCATGGACCATGGCCATGGACTGGATTTGATTTTGGGAATCGTAAAAAATAGAGCGGGCTTCGGGATCCTCCAGGGTAGAACTTTGAAGGTTCAATAAGCTGGACACGACCTGGAGATTATTTTTAATCCTATGGTGAATTTCCTTCAATAGAACTTCTTTTATGTGAAGGTTTTCCTTTAATTTTAATTCTTCCTTCTGCCGCTGGGTAATATCCCTGATAATCCCCACCGTACCGATGGCACTCCCTTCGTATTCCGGCAACGTAAGGCCCACGCAGGAAATTTCCCCGTAGGAATAAACGGAAGCGGTGGCTAATTTCCCCGGTTCGGGGGGCTTGTTTTTTAACCGGACCACCAGATTTCGAGTCATCCGCTGTCCAGTTCTCCGTTCGTCAAAAAGTTTCGGAGCCCCCAACACACCGGTCTTCTGTCCCCCTAGCCGCTTTAAAACCATTTGCCGACTGACCCGAGGGACATCCTCTTCTTCCAAGATACTGGAAAAGTGCCGACCGATCAGGTCCGAGGGGGTGTAACCCAGCTGGATGACCGCATCGTTGACGTAAATAAACCGACCATCCCCATCCAGGGTATACACGATATCGGGAATGTTGCTCACCAGTTCCATGTACCGACGTTCACTAATCTGCAAATGAACGTTTTGCCGATCCAGACTCTCGCGGATATTCAGAACCTTTCGAATCATAATGGGCAGGGCCCCTAAATGTCGTTGTTCCGAGTCCCGGAGGATAAACGAACAGGCTTCGTCCCGGATCAGATCGTTAATCCGACCCTCTTCCCCGTAGTAGGCCAATAAAATGAAGGGCCGAGGCCACAGGGATAACCAATCGGCGAAGGCCCCATTGGCAAAATCCGTATCCGTTATAATAATATCCACGGAGTTTTCCGTAACCATCTGGTCGGCTTCTTGAATAGTCTTAGGGAAAAACACCTTGTAGGCTAAATTTTTAATCCGTATTAAATCTAGGAAAAGGGTTTTTTCTTCTGCTACGGAGGAGGCAAATAATATTTTTTGAAGTTGAGGCTCTTGAGTCATTTCGGAAATAGTATATACGAAGCAACCATAAAAAGCTATTCTTAAAATCTATGAAATATTCCCATTTAACCTGGAAAGAACTGGAAAAAAAGACCGTGTATTCCTGCCGGGTATTTTCCATTCAAGACGTTTCCAGCCAATCTCCCGAAGGGGATGTAAAAACATTCCACGTACTGCGGGCCCCCGACTGGGCTATCGTAATGCCCCTGATACCCCACCCCAGGGGGGATAGTTTTTTGATGGTCCGCCAGTGGCGGCACGGGGAAAACCAGCTGAGCCTCGAATTCCCCGGGGGCGTTATAGAAGAGGGGGAAGCGATAGAAAAGGCCGCCGCCCGGGAATTGGAAGAAGAAACCGCGTATCGGGCGGGTCAGCTTACCCTTTTGGGAACCTTTAACCCCAACCCCGCCATTATGGCCAACCGGGTCCATATCTTCCTCGCCCAGGATTTGGTGGCCCTGGAAAACCAAAACCTGGACGACGACGAATACGTGGACGTGGAACAGGTTCCCGTCCAAGAGGTTTTGGAAGGCATGGGGCGTCCACCCTACGTGCACGCCCTCATGGCTTCCGCCCTTACGCTTTACTTACGGGGCGGTAGGGGCGCGTAGGCCTTACCGGAAATCCACAGACCATCCCGGGCTTCTCCTCTCAGGCTGGGAATATCCAATACTTGGCCAGGGAAAATTAAGTTCGGGTTATCCGGGTTTTTCAACTTGGATCGGTTCGCGTTGTACAGAATTTTCCACTTCGTAGGATCACCGTACACGAAGGGGTACCCCGCGATATTCCAGAAGCAATCCTTGGTAGTAGCCCAGGGTCTAACCGTATACTGGGCCGGCAGAGGTGCCAAAGCGGTAACACCCGAGAGGGCGTCCAAAACCCTTTGGGCCGCCGCGATGGCCGCGTCCCACTTTTTATCCGACCGATCCTGGGTGGCTTCGCCGTAGGATGCGGTAGCGCTGGCGTATTGGGAAGGATAGGTCTTATCCGCCCCGATGGAGGTCGCCCAATCGAGTCGGGCTTTAGCCTGGGCTATGGCGTCGTCCACGGCCTTTATCTTAGCCTGCAGGGCCGCGAACGCGTCGGGAACCCACGCCAGGTCGGCTATCGACCGCTGGGCCGAGGCTAAAGCCTCATCGTACTTTTTATCCGTCCTTTCTTGAAGCGCCTCGTCATAGTTGGACTTTGCCGAATTAAAGGGGGAGGGGAAACTGGCGTCGGCTCCCACAGAGACAGCCCAGTCAAGCTGGGCCTTCGCTTTGGCGATAGCCTTATCGGCGTCCATAATTTTAAGTTGGAGAGTCACGTACTCATCCGATAACTGGGCGTTTTTCAGGGCCTCCGCAGAGTATTTGGCGGAGGCGTCGTAATCCCCATAGTCAAAGGCATCCTGGGCAAGGGCTTTTAGCCGGAGACTCTCCTTGAGGTAGGGGTTATTCAAAACATTAGACGGAATGTCCGAGGAAGCCGCCGACGCGGTACCGCTGGAGGAAGCGGCTGGAGCCGCCTGGGCCATCGTGACCAGGGGAGTAAATTTCATAGGTACCATCGAAGGACTGGGGTCGGAGGTCCACAGAGTCTGGGCGTCCATAGCCTGGGGAATCGCCCCGAGGATGGCCGACGGGCTATCGATGGATAATTCCGTGGAGACGATCGGTTCGGGTAAATCCGCTTGGGAAAATACTTGAACCCCGGGGAAAGCTATCGATAGGGCTACAATGATGGGCCATAGACGGTTCATCGGGAACCTCCTTCCAAAATCGCGTTGGCATTTTTGGCGGTTTGCTCACTTTCGGCCATCTGTTTATCAGCCTTATTCATCGCATCCAAAGCCCTTTGGCGTTTATCCGCCGCAGTGGCCCGGACCGAGGCGAACAATTGTTCCGCCTGGGTGTACAGATTTGCCGCATCGTCGTATTTTTCGGCCTTGTACGCCGCATCGGCCTGGCTAAGGACGTTCGAGGCGTTATCGTATCCATCCTTAACCGCCACGTTGGCCTTTAGTTCGGTGGCCGCGTTTTTCTCGTTCACCGCCGCCTTTCCCAAGGACGAAGCGTTCATTTCCTTGCCCTTATTTAGGGCCAAATTAAACCGTAGCAGAGATTCATCCCCCGCGTCCCGGGCGCCAGGAACATTACCCTGATCGTAGAAGGCCATAGCCTGGTCCAATTTGTTACTCGCCAGGGTATAGTTGCTTGGATCGTAGGAAGCAAAACCCCGCTGATCGATGGTGGTCTTGACCGCATGGGCGTCCAACCCCGTCTTAAGGGCCAGATACCGGGACCTGGCGGTGGCGGCCGTATCGGCGGCACCGTAGTAGTCCCCCGTTTGATACTGCTGATGGGCCTTGGCAACATCCGCGTCGGCCACCGCTAAACGGTCGGGAACTAATTTTTCCGCCCCCGCGGCCACCGCTAGGGCCCTAGCTTGGTCCAATTCGTTTTGCCGAGCATCGGCAAAGAGGGGCAAGGCTTTTTTGGCCACCGCGTCGTAAGCATCTGCGGCGGAAAGGTACAGCTTGGTAGCCCCTTGGTAGGCCGCCATATTTTTATCCTTAGCCTTATCCCGGGCTCCTAAATACTGATTTTCCGCGGCCTGCCAATCGTCGGGGAAAAAGGTGGGACTCTGGACGTCAAAGGCCTGCTTTCGGGATTTCTCCGCCCGCGCTTGGGCCGACGCCAGGGCATCCGTAGTAGCCTGATCCGGTTCCATCTTGGACAGATCCTTTGGCGGCTCTGGAGCCTTTTGTTCGATTTGGGGAGCCGGAGCGGCAGGGGCCGGAGTTACGGCTGGTTGTTCCGCTGGAGCTTGTGGAGCCGGTTTTGGGGTCCCAGCGCAGGAAGATGCGAACGTTATAATTAACGCACCTCCGAGAACACGCAGTATATTTCTTCGTTTCATAGGCCACTCCTATTTAGATTTAGATAAGCATACAACAGGGCTAAGAAATACCCCCATATACTTACCTATAGTGTACTTCTCTTTTTTTTATAGGACAAGCGTTTTTACTCTTTTTGTCGCAAAGGATCTTGCGGGGGAAGGAAAATATTTTTACACTCTCTTAAGGGGTTTTTGTAAAAGCACAAAACCTTCGCGGCCCTGGACCGCGGCGTAGCGTAGGAGGAGTCGGTTATGGCGGATATTACCTTCGAAATAACTAAACATTTTGGCGTTCTTTCGGAAGAAAAAAGCGGCTGGAAAAAGGAATTCAACCTGGTGGCCTGGAACGGAAGAAGTCCCAAATACGATATTAGGGATTGGTCGCCGGACCATGAAAAAATGGGAAAGGGGGTTACCCTATCCGCCGAGGAGGCTAAAACCCTTTTAGCCCTCCTTTCATCGGCTCTCCAGGGGGCTTAACCTTACATTTTAGGAAGAGAGGCTATGGCCTCTTGGGTCATCCGATCGCACAGTTCGTTATACTCGTTCCCCGCGTGCCCCTTAACCCAGCTCCAACGGACCCGAAGCTCCGTCGAAAGGGCGTCCAAAGCCTGCCATAGGTCCTGGTTTTTTACCGGTTCCTTGGCGCTGGTTCGCCAGCCGTTCCGTTTCCACGAATTCACCCAGAGGCTAATACCCTTTTGAACGTACTGGGAATCGGTAAAAACGGTGATGGTAAGCCCGGGAGCTTCCGGGCGCCCCCGGAGATCCCGCAGGGCTTCTACTGCGGCGGACAATTCCATCCTATTGTTTGTGGTTAGCGGCTCGGCGCCCCATTTTTTTGCCAATACGGGGGAAGATGCCGCGGGGTTAACGATGACGTAGGCCCAGCCCCCGGGGCCCGGGTTTCCCGAACAGCCACCGTCGGTAAAAACAATCAATTCGGTATTAGCCATGGGTTTTCGCCCATCCGCGTGGTGCCACCTCGGTCTTATCGTGGGCTTCCTCCAACAGGGCCTCCGTCTCGGCCCAACCAATACAGGGGTCGGTTACCGAAACCCCGTACAAAAGCCCTTCGCCCCCAGGACTGGGGACCTGGCACCCCGCTTCCAGATTACTTTCCATCATAAAGCCCACCACCGGACAGAGGGGGTCCCGCCGCTGATCCAGAATATCCCGCAAAACCAGGGCTTGCCGTTCGGGCTTTTTTTCAGAGTTTCCGTGACTGCAATCCACCATCAAAGCGGGGGAAAGCCGGGCGGCTACCATCCGTTGGGAGGCTTCGTACACCTGGATGCGGTCAAAATTGGGCCCCGATTTTCCCCCCCGAAGTATGAGGTGGCCGTCGGGGTTCCCGGAGGTTCGCATTACAATAGTGTTCCCCTGCCTATCGATACCCACAAAAGAATGGGGACTTGCGGCGGACAGGATGGCGTTGATAGCGATCTGCACGTCCCCGTCGGTGGCGTTTTTAAACCCAATAGGCATGGAAAGACCCGAGGCCATCTCCCGGTGGGTCTGGGATTCGGTGGTCCGGGCCCCAATAGAAGCCCAAGAAAGAAGCTCCGCTATATACTGGGGGATAATTGGATCCAGAACTTCGCTACCCGCGGGAAGACCCAGGTCGTTGATAGCCACTAACAGACGACGGGAAATTCGTAGCCCCCGGGCGATATCGTAACTACCGTCCATGTTCGGATCCGTGATCAAGCCCCGCCACCCTAGGGTGGTCCGGGGTTTTTCAAAATAAACCCGCATAACGATTAGGAGACGGTCGGATACTTTTTTAGACAACGCCGACAGCTTGGCCGCGTACTCCAGGGCCTCTTCTTCGTTGTGGATAGAACAGGGTCCCACCACCGCTAAAAGACGGCCATCGCGCCCGGAAAGGATATCCGTAATGTGACGCCGCCCCTGGGCCACCGTTTCCGCGGCCCCGTCGGTCATGGGGATCTCTCGGGCTAACTCCGCGGGGGATACCAGGGGTATCTCTGCGGTAATTCGTAGGTTGTTGGTCCTTATCATAACGTTCTGGGCCTACAATAGCCGTAAGGCGGCCTTACCGCAAGCCCATGGAACGTTTTTTAATACTTCTGGACCCGTACCCAGTTACCCGATTCGGCGGAAGCGAAGATCGCGTCCAAAACCGCCATGTTGGCTATGGCATCGCTTACGGGTGTGGGAACTTCGATTTTTTCGGTAATGGATCGGGCAAATCCGTCAAATTCTAGCAAATATTGATCCACAATTTCCGTTTCCACCACCCGGCTACCCACGTCGGTAACCACGTGCAAACGGCCCGGTACATCTCCGTACATATTAAAGGGAACCTCCACCGATAGGGCTCCTCCGGTTCCGAAAGCGTCTACCCTTTGCATGGAAAAGAGCTGGGTCCCCACGGTAAATGTAGAACGTCGGCCTTCCCCAAAATCCAAAATACCCGATACCAGGATATCGGTTTTAAATTCCCTATCCCGAAGGATGGTAGCCATCACCTGGAGAGGCTCCCCTTCCATAAGCAATCGGGCCGAAGATACGGCGTAGCAACCGATGTCCAAATTGGCCCCACCCCCAAAATCGGCGATGTTACGGATATTTTGGGGGTCCCGGTTGTTATAACTGAACATGCCGTGGGTGGTCATGACCCGGCCCAGTTCGTTAGCCTGCACCAATTCAACGGCCCGCCGCCATTGGGGGTGGAACCGGTACATAAAGGCTTCCATGAGGGGGACCTTCTTTTTAGCGCAATATTCCGCCGCTTCCACCGCTTCTTTCGCGTTTAAGCCCAGGGGCTTTTCGCAGAGGATAGGTTTCCCCGCGTCGGCGGCCTTTTTAATCCATTCCAGATGCAGGTGGTTCGGCAGGGGAATATAGACAAAATCGATGTCCTTATCCGCTAAAAGAGCCTCGTAGGACCCGTAGGATTTGGAAAAATCCCATTTTTTTGCCAAAGCGGAGGCCTTAGCCCCGTCCCGAGACGCGATTCCGTAGGGGTCCACCCAAAGGGATTCCCGCAGAGGGACCGCGATCCTTTTAAAATAATGGGTTGAGCCGCCAAGAACTCCCATTCGTAATTTTTCCATAATACTGTTCCTCCATAATAGATTAATCTTGAGTCCCCTCTAAAAACCAATTGTTTTTAGAATTGTCTCAATCTTATACAGTTAAGGTTTTCGCAAAGACATGGGTCACCTTGTTTTTTCCTTCCTAGCGCCAATCCCACGTTCTTCGGGCCCCGGGGGGATCGGTCCATCTAGGGTGTTGATTTTATCCCTAAACGTCAAGGCCGTGGGAGTAAGCGCCAGACCGCCTTCGGCGGTTTCTTTAATCGAGGCGGGCATGGCGTCCCCTATGGTTTTCATCGCCCAAACCACCTCGTCAAAGGGGATAAGGCTTTGAATTCCCGCCAGGGTTAATTCGGTCGCCACGAGGGCCTGGACCGCCACAAAGGCGTTCCGTTTAACACAGGGAACCTCCACTAAACCCGCCACGGGATCGCACGCCAGACCCAGGGAATTCTTGAGCGATAGGGCGGCGGCGGAAAAACAACGGTCCAGGGATAGACCCTCCAAATACGAAAGAGCCCCGGCGGCCATGGCCCCCGCGGAACCGCATTCGGCTTGACAGCCCCCTTCGGCCCCCGCCAAGGTGGCCGACTGGGCAATCAGAACTCCCACCAGACTGCTTATCAAAAAGGCTCCCCGCAATTTTTCGGGGTATGGAGGTTGAAGTTCCAGTGGTGGGGGAATGCGGAGGTCCTGATTATCGTACCCCACCCCCTTCCCAGACGAAGGATCGCTAAAACTGTCCCACCAAGCCCAAATAGCCCCGGGAACAATCCCGCTGGAACCCGCTGTGGGAAACGATACGACCTTACCACCGCAGGCGTTCACCTCGTTCACCGCCAGGGCATACGCCACGGTTCTAGCAAAAAAAAGGTCCCGGACTATACGACGGGGGGTCTTTGAAAAGGCCAGGGCCGAAGCGGTGGTTAGGCCGGACCGGGAATACTGCCCCTTGGATACGCCGTTCACCAGGGCCGATCGGGTAACTTGAATACGAAGATCCAACTCTTCCAACACCTGGACCTCCGTACGGGACGACATAAAAGCCTCCCGTTTTACGGCGTAGGCCTCCGGGGAAAGTCCTTCGGCTTGAAGAATCGCTAGAAGCTCCGTAAGATTTGAAAATCGAAATTTCATAATCGCTCCTACAATATAGAGTCCCCTCTAAAAACTGATGTTTTTAGAATTGTTCCAATATACCTAAGAGGATGTTGAAAAGCCGCATCCGCGTTTTTAACACCCTGGTCAAAGGTTCTACAGCGCGGGGACTCGAATTACCCGGTAAATAGCCGGTAATTTTTCTATCTGTTCCACCAAGGAGTCCGGAATAGGCCCGTCGGTCTCGACGACCAAAAGGGCTTCGTCTCCCCGTTCCTTTCTATGGCTAGAGGTGGCCGCGATGTTTATGTGGTTTGCCGCCAAAATATGGGAGACGATGGCGATTACCCCTATTTCGTCGTGGTGTAACACCAGCAGGGCGTGTAATTCCCCCGAAAGATTTACCTGGTAACCGTTTATCTCATCGATTCGTATAGCCCCGCCGCCCACGCTGGTGGCTCGAATTTTTTGGGTTACCAGTCCCCCCTGATCAGGCCTGGGGGCTTCCAGTTCGATAATGAGCGTATTGGGGTGCCACGAGGGGGGAAGGGCGGATTCGGAAACAAAGTCGATAGGGAAACCCCACCCACCGGCCATCGCTTCCTTTAAAAGGGTTTCTCCCAGACTTAACCGTTCATCCTCCGGGGGAATCCCTAAAAGTCCCGCGACAACCGCCTTATCCGAACCGTGACCCCGCCAGGTGGTAGCGAAGGATCCAAAAAAACGAACCCGAGCTCGTTCTGGAAGACGACCGAACATTTTTCTCGCCAAAAAGGCTATTCGGGCGACACCGGCGGTATGGGAACTGGAGGGCCCTATCATTATGGGCCCAAAAATCTCGAATATAGATACGTTTTCCTTTGGCATAACGGCTCCATTTATCAGTATAACGTATTTTTCTATTGCCGCGGTAGACCTAGATTTAGTATTTTAGGATAAAGCCTTTGTGTTACTATAAAGGCATTATACCAATACCATACTACGCCGGAACCATTTCATCGTACTGGTCCATGGGGACTTTATGTACGTTTTATGGTACGGCACGGAGAAGAGGAGAAAGATAGCTATGGCGAAACAATTGATGTTCAACGAGGATGCCCGGCGCAAGTTGCTTTCCGGTGTCGAGCAGATTTCCAGGGCCGTTAAAGTGACCCTGGGACCCAAGGGGCGAAATGTTCTTCTGGATAAAAAATTTGGAGCCCCCACGGTAACGAAGGATGGCGTATCGGTAGCCAAGGAAGTTGAACTCGAAGATCCCTATGAAAATATGGGAGCCCAGCTTCTTAAAGAAGTGGCTACCAAAACCAACGATATCGCCGGGGATGGAACCACCACCGCTACCGTTTTGGCCTATTCTTTGGTTAAGGAGGGTTTAAAATCCGTCGCCGCTGGAATGACCCCCATCGAGTTGAAGCGTGGTATTGATAAGGCGGTGGAAATCGCCGTCGATGAAATCAAAAGAAACGCCAAAGAAATTAAGGATAAAGAAGAGATTTCCCACGTCGCGTCTGTTTCCGCCAACAACGATTCGGAAATCGGTAACACCATCGCCGATGCCATGGAGAAGGTTGGCAAAGACGGGGTTATCACGGTGGAAGAATCCAAGACCATGGATACCACCATCGAGTTTGTCGAGGGTATGCAGTTTGACCGGGGTTACATCTCCGCCTACTTCGTAACCGATCGGGACACCATGACCAGCGTTTACGAAGATGCCTACATTCTGATCCACGACAAGAAAATTTCCTCCATGAAGGATATGCTTCCCCTCCTGGAGAAGGTAGCCCAAAGCGGCAAGCCCCTCCTTATTATCGCGGAAGACGTGGACGGTGAAGCCCTGTCGACCCTGGTGGTGAACAGCCTCCGTGGGACCCTGCGGACCTGCGCCGTTAAAGCCCCGGGCTTTGGGGATCGCCGCAAGGCCATGCTGGAAGATATCGCCATCCTTACGGGCGGCGAGGTTATCTCCGAAGAACTGGGCCTGAAGCTGGAAAACACCGATATTTCCCAGCTTGGAAAGGCCAAGACCATCAAGGTAGATAAGGATAATACGACCATTATCAACGGTTCGGGCAAGCAGAAGGACATCCAAGACCGGATTGCCCAGATCAAAGCCCAGATCGAGGAAACCACTTCGGATTACGATCGGGAGAAACTCCAGGAACGGCTGGCGAAGCTCGCCGGCGGCGTGGCGGTTATCAACGTGGGCGCCGCGACGGAAGTGGAGCTGAAGGAAAAGAAACACCGGGTAGAAGACGCTCTTTCCGCCACCCGGGCGGCCATCGAGGAAGGGATTGTTCCCGGAGGCGGTTTGGCCCTTATCCAAGCGGCCGCGGCTCTGGAAAAATCCGACCTTACCAAACTTACGGATGACGAAAAGGTGGGCTTTAAGATCGTTAAACGGGCCCTGGAAGAACCCATCCGCCAGATCGCCGAAAACGCGGGCGTGGACGGCGCGGTTATCGCCGATAAGGCTAAGACCGAAAAGAAGGGCATTGGTTTTGACGCCGCTAAGATGGAATGGGTAGACATGGTAAAAGCGGGAATTATCGATCCCGCCAAGGTTACCCGGTCGGCCCTGCAGAACGCCGCGTCCATCGCGAGCCTCCTGCTGACCACCGAATGCGCCATTACCGATCTTCCCGAGAAGGAAAAGGCCCCCGCCATGCCCGCCGGCGGTATGGGTGGCATGGGTGGGATGGACTACTAATCCATCCAAACATCCACGGGGTGCCCCGATAGGGGTGCCTCAAAAAAAAGACCGCTTCGGCGGTCTTTTTTTTGGTTCCCCGAGGATCCCCGGAAAGAACAACCCCACCGTAGCGGGGCCCCGTGCTTTTAGAATTTTATACCGACCATTACTATGGTCGCGTCGGTTACCGTATCGATCGTTTTACCCGTATAGTCCGATAGGGAGGCCGATTGCACCTGGTAGCGTACCCCCATAAGGAACGAACCGAGCTTTAAATCGACCCCCAAATCTACCGCCGCCTCAAAGCCCGAATAGTCGCTGGCACTTAGGGTAGAAAAGCCCAATTTAGCGCTCCCCCAGGGCATTATAAAGTTCGCTATAGGCAGGGCTAACCCAATGCCCATATCAAAGCCGTAACTAGTAAGGGCGTTGGAGGACGAACCGTCTATATAGGTGAAATTCGCGGTCATACACAGCGGACCATCCAGGGGAATGATAAAATAGATATCCCCCGCTTGAATGTCCTTGGTCGAGGATCCTACCGCTTGGGTTCCATTACCCACCCCAACGTAGAGTCGAAAACCGATATTTTCCAAGGCCTTGTTGGAAGTTGTGGTCCTGGCGGGAGCAGGAGCGGTTTGTGGTGGTGGAGGGGTATTAGCGGTGGTATCTTGATCCGTAGAAGGCCTAACCAGGGTTTGCGCGCGCCCCTGGGCCGTAGCGGGAGGCGCCACCTTTAGGCCCGCAATAGTAGAACCCACTTGATCCGCCAGACTCAGTAAAACAGCCAATTTTCCCTCCCCCTGGGCGGAGGCTTGGCGATAGATTACCCCCGTTTCCACGTCGATCATCCGAGAGCTGACAAAGTACGTATCCCCCACCAATTCGACCCGAATCACCACCACGTACTGGGCCCCCAAATACTTACCGGCTTTGCTAATATCTTGGTCGGTAACCATCCCGGAAAGCTGAAATTCCCGTTCCTTTAAAACCTGATCTACGTATTCCCGATCCAAAACCACAAAGGAAGACGAAGCGACCAGTTTTTCCACCACCTTATCGGTCACCGGAGTCACCACGGACGGATCGATTTTATCGTTGACTAGGGCGTTTAATACCGCCACTTTAGGAAGAGCCGCCACGAATAACGCTGGAAACACTAGGAGCAACAACAAAGACCCAAATCGACGCATACCACACCCCTTTCCCCTCATCTTTCAAGGTATTCCTAAAACCATTTCGCCCTTTGCAACCGTCCATAATGGACTTTCACGGGCTTTTACGATATGAATTATTATATGCTCGATTTCTTAAAAAACCTACCCTTTTTCGACCGATTTAGAAAGCTTCCCCAGGATTTAGAGGCCCTGGCCGAGGAAAAATGGGTAGCCAATTTTACAAACCCAAAAAAGGCTAGATTCCCCGAGGAAGATCAAGGAGCCTACAGCGCCGTATATCAAAAAGGCCTTCTCCTTTTATCCATAAAAAAGCCCCGTTGTATGGTCTGGGTTGACGATCCCCTGTATCGGTATGCCGACCTGGTAATCGAAGGGGAACTTCAGTTTAACGATATACGGCCCTACTATGCCGCCGGTTTCCAATTTAGGAAAACCGACGATTTTTCCTACTATTCATTTTTAATTTCTACCAAGGGCTATTTTCGGCTGGACCTTCGGTTTAACAACAGTCCCGTGGTTCTGGTAGGGTGGACCGAAATCCCGGATTTTGTGGAACAATCCCCTTTTCGGATACTTTTTCGACTTATCGCCCTGGGCTCTAAATTTACCCTTGTGTTGAACAACCGTTGGGTGGCGGAGGTTTCCGACGATACGATACCTTCCGGAAAGCTAGCTTTTTTGGGGACCGCCTACGAATCTAATTCTCCCGCCCCTTTTCCGTATTCTGTAACCCTGAATCATTTGGTTTTAGAATCCCGGACCATCGAAGTGGAGGCCCACCATCTGCGGTGGAACACCCTTATCAAGGTGGATCCCCAAGAGCGATTGCGTCTAGCGGAGACTTTTTTTGCCATGGACCAGCCCCTTTCCACCCTGGTCCAATTAAAAAAAGCCTGGAAAGTCCAGGGCTACCATCGATCCCAGGAAGAACTTCTCCTGGCCGCGAAAAGTTCTCTTCTGCTCTCACTGCACGAGGAGGCGGAAGATTATTTGGACCGGTGTATTGAAGATGACCCCGATTCGGACCTGGCTCGACAGGCCCTACAGGAAAAGGCCAAAAGCCTTTACCTGCAGGATAAATTTGGACAGTTGAAGGATCATCTGGAGGAAGCCCTGCGGTATTTTCCCCAGGACCCTACCCTTTTAACCCTTTTGGGCCATACGTACACCTATTTTAAGGATCCCCAAGCCGCGAGCCAAGCCTACGACCAGGCCCTGGCCCTAGATCCAAACAATGGGCTTATCGCGCAAAACGCAGGGCAGGCGTACGAACAGTGGGGGGAAAACGTCGTGGCGGAAGATCGATACATCAAGGCCGCCCGAGCCTTTTTTACGGCAGAGAATTTTGATGAACTCAATCTAGTCCTCCAAAGGCTGTTCGACCTGGCTCCGAAGAATCCCGAGGTTCACGCCATCGCGGGGAAACGAGCCTACGCTCTGGAACAATGGTCCACGGCTTCCAAAGAATTGGCGGAAGCCCAGCGCTTGTACGCCCTACGAGAAGAGGCTGAGGGAAAAGGGGTAGAAAGGGACGGCGCGGTGCCCTATCTTCAGGGCCTTTTGCGTCTTAGGGAAGGAAAACGCCGGGCCGCTCTGCCTTTTTTTGAACAGGCCGTCGCCCTAGAGCCCGACTATGGGCCCTTTCGGTTCCGTTTAGCCGAATGCCGGTTCCTTTTGACAAAAAAGAGCGATGATCCGGAACTGAACGAGCAGTTGGAAGCGGCCCTGAGGCTTTCTCCCGAAGATGGCTGGGTTGCCAATTTAGCGGCCCAAGTTGCCATGGCTCGCGGAAATCTTGATCTAGCCAAGGGCTACCTCGATAAGGCCGAAACCCTTTTAGGCCGGGTCCCCGCCCTGCTGGCGAACAAGGCCGAATTAAGTTTTCTCTTAGGGGACCAAAACGGCGCTCTGGATCTTTTAAACACCCAGGGAATCGTGGACGAGCAGGGAATTATGGATAACGCGGCGGGGAATATTCTCGTTCGGCTAGAAAGATTTGACGAAGCGGAACAGCGGTACCAAAAGGCCCAAAAAGCGGACCCTGAAAATGTGGAATACCTTTCGAACCGGGCCCGTTGTTTGATTGAATTGAACCAATACGGGGAGGCGGATACACTGCTCGCCCAGGCTTACGAGAGGGCTCCCAACGCCGAAATTTTAGAATTGATAGCCTACGTGGCGGTAAAAAAAGGAGAATACCCCCGCGCAGAGGCGTCTTTGCGCTTAGCCCTGGAACAAAATCCCGATTCAATTTCTGCCTTAAATTCCTTGGCATGGATTTATTGTACCATGGGCCGCTGGGCCCGGGCCGAGGAATCTATCCAGCGCTTGGAACGACTGGTAAGCCCCGGGACCGAGGCTTTTCGGTCCACGATGGAATTACGGCAACAGGTCTTGGACGCCACCACTAAACCCATAACCTGCGCGGTCTGTGGCCGCCTCTGGCGGGTCGAACGGAATCCCCAGCCCACACAAGCCCTCCGTCTGGTGGCCCAACCACCGGAGGACCTACCGGCGGGGACCTGTCCCTCCTGCGGAAAAACCTACTGCATCGCCTGCGCTAAAACGTCCTTGGACCCCCAGGGTCGGTTCGTCTGTCCCCAGTGCGGAGAACGGTTAAAGCTCTTCGACGAGGGTTTAAAGAAAATTGTAGCCGATTGGGCTAGTTCCAATGGGTACATTGCGGAATCTTAAATATTTTGGTATTCTAAGGCCATGCGTGTAGAAATTAATCCCCGCGGTAACGGTGCCTGTCCCCTGTGCGAAAAGAATGGTACCTGCCGTATTCAAAGGACCCTAAACGAGTCTGTCACTCCGTTCCCCGACCGGGATACGCCTATGGAACTGGTGGTGTATTCCTGTCCTCATTTTAAGGAGAAGGGTTAAGGTGAACGAACGTCTTGAATCTTTGCTTCGCCGCTTCGAAGAATTGGACCAATTGATCCAGGATCCCGATTTGAGTCGGGATCAAAAAAGATATAGAGATATTATGCGGGAACACTCCCAACTCTCGGAATTAGCCGAAATTCACCACGAATCCGAACGGATCGACGGTCAAATAGCCGACGCAGAACAGCTTCTACGGCAGGAAAAGGACCCGGAAATGCGGGAAATGGCAAAAGCCGAGCTGGAGGATCTGTTAATTCAAAAAAAAGAAGCCGAAGATCGTTTAAAATTCCTTTTAATCCCCAAGGATCCGCTGGACGAAAAAAATATCATCATGGAAATTCGCGGTGGCGCCGGGGGAGAGGAAGCGGCCCTCTTCGCGGCGGATCTCTTCCGAATGTACTCCCGGTTTGCGGAAAATAAGGGCTGGAAAATTGAGATCATGAGCTCCAACGAAACCGAACTGGGGGGATTGAAGGAAATTATATTTTCCATCAGCGGTAAAAACGTGTACGAAAACCTTCGGTACGAATCGGGGGTACATCGGGTCCAACGGGTTCCGGCCACAGAAGCATCCGGCCGAATTCATACGTCCACCGTTACGGTGGCCGTTCTTCCGGAAGCGGAGGAGACGGAAATCGATATTAAACAAGAGGATCTTCGAATCGACGTTATGCGGGCCGGCGGACCGGGGGGCCAGTGCGTCAACACCACCGACTCGGCGGTGCGGATAACCCATATACCCAGCGGTTTGGTGGTCCATTGTCAGGATGAAAAAAGCCAAATTAAGAACAAAGCGAAGGCCATGCGCATACTCCGGGCCCGTTTGTTCGAGCTTGAGGACGAGAAAGCCCGGGCCGAACGGGCGGAGGTACGGAAAAACCAGGTGGGCTCCGGTGACCGGTCCGAGCGGATACGGACCTACAACTATCCCCAAAACCGACTTACCGACCATCGGATCAACTTGACGCTCTATAAATTGGACTTGGTCCTTCAGGGGGACGTTCAAGAGCTCTTTGACGCCCTTAAACTGTCGGCCCGGGAAGAATTGCTAAAGGCCACCGCTTCATGACCCTTGGGGAAGTACGTCTTGAGGGTGCGAATCGACTCCGCAACCTCGGCGTCGATACCCCTGAACTGGACGCGACCCTCCTGTTGATGGAGGTTTTGCGGAAAAACAAGACCTTTCTTCTAACGCATCCCCTCGATTCCATCGATGAATCAAGCTTAGACCGGTATATCCAATTGTTACGCCGGCGAGAAGCGGGAGAGTGTGTGGCCTATATTGTGGGCCGCAAAGAGTTTAGAAATTTAGATTTTACGGTTAACCCTGCGGTTCTCGTTCCCCGTCCCGATACGGAGCTTTTGGTGGAAACCGCCATTCAATGGCTCGATTCCCAGTTCCCAGCGCGTCAAGGGAAGGTTCCCCGCCTTTTGGATGTTTGTACCGGTTCGGGCTGTGTGATTGTGTCCCTTAAAAATGAACGGCCCCACCTGGACGCCCATGCCTGCGATATATCCCAGGACGCCCTGGAGGTGGCCCAATTGAACGCCCAACGGCTCCTTTCAACCCCACAGGAGATCCAGTTCTACCGAAGCGATCTTCTAGCTTCCGTCCCCGGAACCTTCGACCTCATCGTTTCTAATCCTCCCTACGTTCCTTCCCAGGTAATACCCACCCTGGCAAAAGAAGTACGGGGAGAACCGCTTTTGGCGTTGGATGGGGGCATCGATGGGCTAGACCTTATTCGCAGACTCATGGTAGAAGCCGCGGACCGCCTTGTTCCGAAGGGGGCTTTATTTTTAGAATCCGACAGTAGCCAGGTTAACGCCATAAAGGTTTTGCTAAAAGAAGCGGGTTTTGTGAATATACAAAGTTTTCAGGACCTGTCGGGACAAGAAAGGATTACCGGCGGCCAAATCAAGTCACGCCACCAAAAGGTATTCTAAAAATATGGAACAGCTAAAAGATCAATTTATCCATAAACTCGCCCCTTATGAGAAGGAACAAAGAGAGCAGGTTATTCGGGCTTTACAGTGGGCGGAAGAATTGCACGGGGATCAGAAGAGAGCCTCGGGGGAACCGTATCTTATCCACCCCATTGGAGTCGCTTCCATCCTTATCGATTTGAACATGGATAGCGATACGATCATCGCGGCCCTACTTCACGATTCTTTGGAGGATACTCAAGCTACCTTTTCGCAGATAGAGGAACGTTTTGGTACAGCGGTGGCCCAGATGGTCGAAGGGGTAACTAAAATCGCCGATATTTCCGCGAAAAACAAAACAATCCAGGAAGCGGAAAATATCCGGAAAATGCTCTTTGCTATGGTTAAGGATATTCGGGTCATCCTTATTAAGTTAGCGGATAAACTACACAACATGCGAACCCTGGAATATCTGCCCAGCGACCGGCGGAAAATCATCGCCCAGGATTGTATCGACATTTACGCCCCCCTGGCGGACCGCCTGGGTATTTCATGGCTCAAGGATGAACTGGAAGATTACTCCCTTAAGCACCTTAACCGGGAAGTGTACGATCAAATAAAAAAAATTGTTTCGTTAAAAAGGGGGGAACGGGCCCAATTCCTTTTAAAGGTACAGGAGGCCATTGAACAGGAAGCCGCGGCATCGGGTATTCGGATCACCGTCAGCGCCCGGGCAAAACATTTTTACTCAATTTACCAAAAAATGCGAAAACGGAATAAGGGCGTCGATGAGCTTTTTGATCTTTTTGGGATTCGTATCCTTTGCGATACGGTGGAAGCCTGTTATACCCTCTTGGGTACCGTGCATCGTCTATGGAAACCCATCGACGGTCGGTTTAAAGATTATATCGCCATGCCAAAATCAAACGGGTATCAAAGCCTTCATACCACCGTTATGTCCTACGACGGAAAACTGTTAGAGATCCAAATCCGAACTTGGGACATGCATAGGATTGCCGAATTCGGTATCGCCAGTCATTGGGTTTATAAAAAGGGTACTACTTCGGAAGTTATTACGCCTCAAGATCTCCCTATTGTTAATCGGCTAAAGGATTGGCATACCCTGGAAGCCGAGGGCGCATCCTCCGCCATTTCTTCTACCGCTTTCTTAGAGGACATAAAACGGGAATTGCTCAAGGATTCCATTTATGTATTTACGCCCCAGGGCAAGGTAATTGAACTTCCCGCAGGGTCCACACCCATCGATTTTGCGTACCATATTCACTCGGCCATAGGAGACCACTGTATGGGCGCCAAGGCCGATGGGGTAATCGTACCGTTGACGGGCGAATTAAAGAACACCCAGGTGGTGGAAATACTCACGGCCCAAACGGCCCATCCCCATCTTAATTGGCTCAGGGCGGTTCGCACGTCCAAAGCCCGGAGCAAAATTAGAGCCTGGCTACAACAGAACGATGAAAGTTTAATTATCGAGAAAAATATAGTCGCTAAAAAGAAGCACCACCCATCGTTACTCCCGATCTCTGAGGCTCCCGCCACACCATTGGCCGCCCCTACCCATGGGCCTGCGGAACAGATACAAACGACAGTTCAGAGCCAAGTTAAGGGGGTGCTCCAGGTCCGGGTAGAGGATGAAAAAAACTTTATGATCCGGTTCGCCCAGTGCTGTAAACCCGTAACGGGGGACCCTATTATTGGGTACGTTTCCCGGGGCCGCGGAATTATCGTGCACCGGCAAAACTGCAGAAATGTGGAAAGCATCCCGGACTTTGAGGAACGGAAGATAGAAGTGGCCTGGGAAAACGCTACCTCCGTGCTCATTAGACGCTTTAAAGTGGAAGCCCGCAGATCCTTCGACCTTTTTTCTGAAATAGAAGGGGCGGTACGAAAACAACAGGGTCATTTAATCGAAGGGAAGCTTGAAGAAACCGACACCAACCATTTGACGGGGTTTTTTACCATGGAACTGGAAAACCGGGAGGATATTAAAAGGGTCCTTAAAAGCCTTCGAGCTATCCCCTCGGTTCTCAGTATTCAATCGATCAATTGAAACCTACTTTAATTTTCCCGTACATCCACAACCCGGTCTACCAAAGGAGAAACAGCGTCTACCAACTCTTTACGGTTAAGACCCTCAACCTTCATGGTACAGTAGGAATTAGTCGGGTCCTCTCCGTCAAAGGTCGCCAAGGAGATAATATTCCCTCCAAGGCTGGAAATAGCCCCCGCCACGGCGGCCAATTCACCTCGTTTTTCCGGAAGCAGAACGGTCAGACGGATCCCCGTATGTCGGGCCCCAAAAAGTTCAATAAATAGTTTAAAAAGATCCGACTCGGTAATTATACCCACTACCACATCGCCTCGCATAACCGGAAGGCCGGAAATATTATTATCCGCCATAATACGGGCCGCCTCTTCGATAGGCAAATCCTCGGTAACCGTTACGACCTTTTTAGTCATAACGGTTTCTACTTTTAACTTTGAAATGAGGTAATGGAGTTCATAGATATCCAAAGAGGTGGCAGGGGAAGCGGAAGCGTGTATTAAATCAGAAGCCGTAACAATCCCTATTAGTTTCCCCGATTTATCCAACACCGGGATACGATGAATTTTTTCTCGTCGCATAACCGCCTGAGCGTCGGGAACGGACATATCCGGCCCAATGGTTACCGGATTCTTTGTCATACAGAGACTTACGTTCATAGTTCCCTCCTTCGTAAAAAGTCCACGTTAAATTTAAGAACAAATCCCAATTTTTTCAAGCTAAACAAACTATGAGACCGTTCTAAAACCATCAGTTTTTAGAAGCATTTCTATAGCCCCAAATAGGCCTTGCGAACTTCCTCGTTGGCTAATAGATTCGTGGAGGTATCGCTCATTTTAATCCGTCCATTTTGAAGAACGTAACCCTTGTTGGCGATTTTTAACGCCATGTTGGCGTTTTGCTCCACCAAAAATATGGTGGTTTTATTTTCCTCGTTGATCCTCTTAATAATTTCAAAGATATGCTGAACGATGAGCGGAGCGAGACCCAAGGATGGCTCATCCAAAAGCAATATTTTCGGCCTAGCCATGATAGCCCGGGAGATAGCCAACATCTGCTGTTCTCCGCCGCTCAAGGTACCCCCCGCTTGGGATTTTCGTTCAGCCAGACGAGGAAAAAGCTCAAAGACCCATTCCAGATCCCGTTGAATACCTTCCTTATCGGTTCTTAAAAAGGCCCCCATATCTAAATTTTCCAATACCGTAAGCTGAGGAAATATTCGTCGACCCTCGGGAACCTGAGAAACCCCCATGGCGACAATTTTGTGGGGACTTTCTTTAGAAATATCCACTCCGCCCAGAATAATGGAGCCGCCGCGAATGGTGGTAATCCCGCAGATAGACATCAGGGTGGTCGTTTTTCCAGCTCCGTTGGCGCCGATAAGGGTAACAATTTCCCCCTCTTCTACGGAAAGGGAAATATCCTTTAACGCCTGAATGTTGCCATAATAGGTGTTGACGTTCTTCAGTTCCATCAGAGCCATATCATTCTCCTAAATACGCTTTGATCACGTCGGGGTTGCTCTTAATTTCCAAGGGGGTACCCTCGGCGATCAAACGTCCATAATCCAGCACGTAAATTCGCTCCGAAACGTTCATAACCAAACTCATATCGTGCTCGATCAAGAGGATGGTTACCTTCTCCTGGTCCCGAATGAAGTTGATGGTCTCTTCCAGTTCCTTGGTTTCGTGGGGATTCATTCCAGCCACCGGCTCGTCTAGCAGGAGCAGGAAAGGATCGGTGGCCAGGGCCCGAGCTATTTCCAAACGCCGTTGGGCACCGTAGGGCAAGTTCCGGGCCATTTCATTCACAAAGGTATGGAGGTTTAATTTAGAGAGGATCCCATAGCTCTCCTCGATTACCCTTTGCTCCTCTTCCCTGGTCGTCTTATCACGAATAATCGCCTTAAATATCCCCGCCTTAAGGGAATTATGCCGACCGATCATTACGTTTTCCAGGACGCTCATATTCCCAAACAGACGGATATTCTGAAACGTCCGAGCAAGCCCCTTTCGGTTAATGACATGGGGTTTAAGACCGTTGATCTCCTCCATACGATTTTCATCTTCCAGCCGTATAGAAATAGATCCCTCGGTGGGCTTATACACCCCCGTAATACAGTTAAAAATAGTGGTTTTGCCAGCCCCGTTCGGACCGATAAGAGCGGCGATTTCGCCCCGGTTTATATGCAAGGAAACCCCATCGATAGCCCGTAGACCTCCAAAAACCATGGAGAGGTCGTTTATTTCCAAAATGGCAGTTTGGTCACCCATTATAGATCTCCCTTAGTGACGCCGGAGGAGGAACCAGAAGTGAAGGTATATTTTTTTCGATTTCTCGGGATAAGCCCATCGGGTTTAAAGATGATCACCACGATCATAGCGGTTCCGTAAATAAGCATCCGGTACTGGGCCAGGGGCCTGAAGTATTCGGGCAACAATTTTAACAGAAGCGCCCCGGCGATAACCCCCGGGATCGACCCGGTGCCCCCAATGACCACGGCCATCAGAATTATAATCGATTCCCAAAGGGTAAAACTGTCCGGGTTAATGTAGGTCGTTTGGGTCGCTAAAACCACCCCAGCAATGCCCGCCCAAAAGGCTCCTAAGGCGAAGGTGCTTAATTTATTCCGCACCAAGTCTACACCCATGGATTCGCAGGCGATTTCGTCTTCCCGCATGGCTTCCAAGGCCCGACCGACCCGGGAATCCTCGATACGACGGACCACAAATATGGTAATAAACACCAGAACTAATACGATGTAATAGATATACACCGCCGCCACTTTGGGCGGCAAATGCATATTCAATAGCCAGGGGCGAGGAATGAGACTTATACCCGTGGCCCCACCGGTTACGTTACCCGAATTCTGGAGTACCATCCGTACGATTTCTCCAAAAGCCAGGGTGATAATCGCCAAATAATCCCCCCGAAGCCGTAAAACCGGTAGGCTTAGCAAAATCCCAAAAATGGTGGCCAGTATTCCCGCGGTGGGAAGGGAAATCCAAAACAACCAAGAAGGATCAATACCAGCGGTTACCATGAGGGGACCCACATATTTCCACAAAAGGCCGTAGGTATAGGCTCCCACGGCAAAAAACGCCGCGTACCCCAGGTTTAGCAAGCCTCCCAATCCTACTACTATGTTTAGCCCCAAACCCAGGATGACATAAATCAACGCCGTAATCATGACGTTCGTATGATACATACCAAAAAAGTATGGGAAGCCGATGATAAAGATAAAAAGAACGCCCGTCGCCCCATAACGAATCGTCTTGTTTTGGAAGGATACACTTAGGCGGCTTTTAAACTTACCGTAGGCGGTGTCCTTCGTCACCGTATCTCCCCGATGTTCGTTCCATTCCAAGGCCATTTTCCAAAGGAAAGCCAGAATAAAGGATCCCACGGCCACTAGGGGAATCATGCCCCAACGGAAGTCAACCGTAGCTTTCCCCGTAGAGACGTTGACCTTCATCACCATCATAGGAAAAAGCAAAAGAACGAACCAAACCATGGTAGCGAGGGCCCCCAAAATATCGGATAAGAATTTTTTTCGGTTCATTTCTCTATACCTTCTGCTTTTGATTCTTACCGAGGATACCATCGGGTTTGAGTATCAGAATTAAAATCAAAATGATAAAGGCAAAAGCGTCTTCGTAATCGCTGGAAATATACCCGGTTCCCAAACTTTCTGTCCAACCTAAAATAAAACTTCCCAGCACCGCTCCGGGGATACTGCCAATTCCACCCAAGACCGCGGCGACGAAGGCCTTAATACCAGCCACAAAACCAATATAGTAATTTATTTGGCCCATGTAGGAACAAATTAAAACACCCCCAATAGCCGCCAACGCCGATCCAATAATAAAGGTAATCGATATCACTTGATTGATATTTACGCCCACCAGCTGGGCCATATCTTTATCCTGGGCGGTGGCTCGCATAGCCTTCCCCACCCGACTTAATTTAATAAGCATGGTAAGTAAAACCATTATGACCGCAGTGGTCACTAAAATTATAAATTGAGTTGAGTTTATATAATCCCTATAAGGTGCAAGAAAGCTTAATTCGGGTAAATATGAGGGAAAAGACAGATATTTTTCCGTCTGAGCTAACAATACAAAATTTTGAAGAATCATAGAAATACCGATAGCGCTGATAAGGGCGGACAAACGGGGCTTATTCCTTAAGGGCCGATAGGCCAACCGTTCTATCGTAAAACCGTAGGCCGACGCGAACACCACCGCCGCTATAATCGATAAGAGCAGTACCGCGATTATGGGCATTCCCATGGTAAAAAAATAACCACCCACGATCAAAGCGGTAAACCCGCCTATCATATAGACTTCACCGTGGGCAAAATTGATTAATTGTACGATACCGTACACCATCGTATAGCCCAGGGAAATAAGCGCGTAAATGCTACCCTTGGCGGTACCGCTTAAAAAAAGCTTAAGAAAATAATCCATGGTACTAACCCTACTCAATGGGATGTCAAAAAATGAGCCGTCCAGGCCGTGATCGACCAGAACGGCTCTTTACACTAATTGAGGCTGTTTGATAACTCTGTAGTTATCCGACAACACTTGTATGAAAAATTTTTCTCGCTATTTAAGTTCGACAAACTTTCCATTCTGTACTTGGTAAACCGAGAATCCAAAGCCAATTACGTCGCCCTTCTGGTCAAAGCTGATATTTCCCAGCGGGGTCTCCACGTAATTACTTCGAAGAGCCTTGGTAAGGGCATCGTAATCGGTGCTTCCCGCTTTTTCGATCGCGTTCACGATAGCCATCGTAGCGGCGTAGGCATTCAAATAGAAAGCCCCCGGATCGTCACCAAATTTGGCCTTGTGGTCGGCGATAGCCTTAATGGCCAGGGGATTGGAACTGGTATCGGTAGGACCGGTGGCGTATACGCCCTCCGCGTATTTACCCGCCACGTCGATGAAGGTATTGTCCTTAACGCCGTCGTCGGAAATAAAGGGAATCGTTATACCCTTATCCCGCATCTGTTGAACCAACTTTGAAGCCTCGGGATGATAACCACCCCAGACAACCCCTTCCGCGCCCGAATTGCCAATTTTGTTGACCACGGCGGAATAATCGGGAGCCCCAGGGTTAACACCTTCGAACAGCACCACCTGCAGACCATCGGCTTCGGCGAACTGTTTAGCCAGCTCCGCGTATCCCTTGCCGTAATCGCCCTTGTCGTGGAGAATCGCGAGCTTTTTCAGCTTCAGGTTCTTTTCGATAAAGGTTACCCCCAACTTAGCCTGAGCGTCATCCGGAGCGATGGTCCTAAAGAAGTTAGGATACTCGCCGCTTTGGGTAAGGGGAGGATTAGTGGCCGACGGGGAAATCGTAACAATCTTGGAATCCTTATAAATACCCAGGGCCGATTTCGTAGCTCCGCTACAAATATGTCCGATTACCGCCACAACGTTGGCACTTACCAATTTGGAAGCCGCGTTGGTAGCCAGCTCGGGCTTACATTGGTCATCCTCGATTACCAGCTCAATTTTGCGGCCCTTAATACCACCTTTGGCGTTTACACTGTCCACCACCAACTTAGCGGCGTTCACCGAAGGTAAGCCGTAGGAAGCCAAGTCCCCCGTGTGGGCACCGGCTACGCCAATTTTGATTGTTCCGGTTTCCTTCCCACCGGACGCGAAGGCTAGGGACCCCAGAAGCCCTAAAACCATGACTGTCGTTACTAATTTCTTCATGCGTCATCTCCTCCTGTATGTATGGATTTCCACACTTAAGAGTCAATAATAGTTATCAATATACGATTTGTCTAGATGTTTTGCATATTTTTTGTATATTTATTTAATTTTCAGCGGAACAATTTTAAAAACTGATGTTTTTAGAATTGTCTCATTACTACAAACCCCGCACAGAGCCGTAAAGCGCGCATAGATATAAAAAAACCCGGTCCAGGGACCGGGTTTTACGCTACACCGCTTTGCCGTGCTTGATCGCGGCTTTACAGGTTTTACAAATTTTAACCTTTGCGCCGTTTATTTCTTGTTCGTACAGAACCTTGGTATTTGTTCTTTTGCAAACCGGGCATTCTCCCCGACCACGGGCCGGAAGTTCTCGAATTCCCTTTCCTCTATGAGCCTTGGACATTTCCAGCGCCTCCCTTATTTAGCCGCAGCCTGTTCGGCTTTATTCGCGCTTTTTACCGCCCTTTTAGCCTCTTTTTTTGGCTCCTTGGCGTTGGACTTTTCTGTTTTATCCGCCTTAGCGGCCTTCGCGGGCTTTTCAGCTTTTTCCTGAAGTTTATAGTCCACCAACTCCAGAATAACCATTTCAGCCGCGTCGCCTTCCCGTTTACCCAACTTGATTATTCTGGTATAGCCGCCGGGGCGATCTTTCATACGTAAACCAATATCAGTAAATAATTTCGCTAGAGTGCCTTCGCTGTAAAGGCCCCGCGCGGCCATACGTCGATTATGTACCGTATCTTCTTTTGCGCGGGTTATCAATTTTTCGGCGGTTCTGCGAATTTCCAAAGCCTTCGCTTTCGTGGTAGTAATTCTCTCCTTTTCAAAAAGAGACTGCACCATATTGCGACGAAGGGCTTTGCGATGGGCCGATGAGCGCTCCAGGCGGTTAAAGCCGATCTTATGCTTCATCTTCTTCTTCCTTTTCTTGGGTAATTTTTACCGCGTTCTTTAGAAGACTATAATCTGTCATTCCAAGACCGAGATTCCATTCTTGCAACTTTTCTTTGATTTCTTGCAAAGATTTCTTTCCGAAATTTCTCGTTTTGGCGATGTCATCTTCGGTCTTCCGAGTTAATTCACCAATGGTCTTTATATTGGCATTTTTAAGACAATTGGACGATCGGACGGATAATTCCAATTCTTCTACCGGAGTATTAAGAATTTGACGAATCCTCTCATCTCCTTCGTCCAAATCATCGTCTAGACCAATATTGTTCTCATCAAAGTTGATAAAAACAGAAAAGTGATCCTTTGCTATCTTAGCGGCTTCAGCTAAAGCATCATCGGGTCGCACGGAACCATCGGTCCATACTTCCAATATCAATTTATCGTAATCGCTCCGTTGTCCAACCCGAGTCGGTTCCACAGAATACTTTACCTTCTTCACGGGCGAAAAGATAGCGTCCATCGGAATAGTCCCGATAACTTCTATATACTTTTCATTGACCTCGGAGGGCACGTAACCACGATTTAAATCGACTTGAACCTCAAATTCAATACGAGCGTCCGCCATCAAGGTCATAACGTGCTGACCAAGACTCAAAACTTCCAGCTGACCACTTCGATTAAAGTCGTCGCTTTTAACCTCACATTGGCCCTTCCATTCAAACAAAAGTGTATCCTGTTCTACTTCTTCGGGCAATCGAAGTCGTATCTGCTTGAGATTATTGATAACCTCAAGGGTATCCTCGACGATATTCGGTATCGTTTCAAATTCACTTGAAACTACGTGGGGCACCCCATCGGTATCATAGGAAGTAATCTTAACCGCTGTAATGGCATAGCCTTGTATCGAAGAAAGCAACACCCTCCGTAGGGTATTCCCCACAGTCGTACCGAACCCCGGCTCGAAGGGAGCAGCGATGAACTTTCCATAATTGGGCTTTAGTTCACCGTGCTCAAAGGTGATGCCTTTCGGACGTTTGAAGCCTTTAAGCAGGTTCTTACGGGCCATTAGGACTCCTTATTTAGAGTAGAGTTCGACAATCATCTGTTCTTTGATATCCGCTAGATCGGTAATATCACTCCGACGAGGAATAGCAAGGAACGTGCCCTTCATGGCATCGGGGTCAAGATTCAGCCACGGCATAACCCCGGCTTTCCCGAATTCTTTCAGAGCTTCTTTAATGACCATCAAGTTCTTACTCGCTTCTTTAATTTCTACCACATCGTTCGGACGAACTAAAAACGAAGGGATGTTTACAGTTTTCCCATTCACCTTAACGTGTCCATGCAGTACAATCTGCCGGGCCTGGGTCCTACTTGTGGCAAACCGAAGACGATAGGCCACATTATCCAAGCGTCGTTCAAGAAGCGTAAAAAGATTGTCGCCGGTAATTCCAGGCATTCGAAGGGCCCTTTGGAAGAAAAGACTAAACTGCTTTTCTTGCATACCGTAGATTCTTTTAAGTTTCTGCTTTTCCCGTAACTGAATTCCATAATCGGAACGCTTACCTAAGCGGGCCTTCGGATCCTTACCCGGCGCGGGACGCTTTTTGTTAATTGGGCACTTGTCGCTTTTGCAACGTTCACCTTTCAAAAAAAGCTTTTTTTGTTCGGTCCGGCAAAGTCGGCATACAGGTCCAGTATATCTAGCCATATTCTCCTATCCCCCTATTAAATCCGCCGCGTTTTACGGGGTCTGCAACCGTTATGCGGGATCGGTGTAACATCGTTGATGGATTTCACCTTGATACCCATGGTCCCCAACTGACGTATTGCCGATTCTCGACCAATACCGGGGCCCTTAACGTACACATGAACTTCCCGCAATCCCACCTGCATCGCCTTTTGAGCGGCGGTTTCGGTTACCGTTTGAGCGGCAAAGGGGGTTGATTTTTTAGCCCCTCGGAATCCAAGCCCTCCGGAACTCGCCCACGAAACGGCGTTTCCCATAAGGTCAGTAATTGTTACAATCGTATTATTGAAGGTCGCTTGAATATAAACGTTACCCTCGTATACGGACTTCTTCTCTTTTCTCTTTTTAGTAGTTGTATTACCTGCCACGGTTCATTGTCCTCCGCCTATTTCTTCTTTCCGGCGACTGTTTTCTTCTTACCCTTGCGAGTACGGGCGTTCGTTCGAGTTCTCTGTCCTCGAACGGGAAGCCCCTTCCGGTGGCGTAAACCGCGATAGCAACCAATATCCATAAGCCGTTTGATATTGAGCGCGATTTCCGTCCGTAGACGGCCTTCCACTTTATATTCGTTTTCGATCAATTGCCTGAGTTCGTTAACCTCTTCTTGAGAAAGGTCATTAATCATTCTCAGGGTATCGATCTTCGCCTTAGCGCAAATAGCGTCTGCGCTAGAACGCCCAATGCCGTAAATATACGTCAACGCGATATTCACATGTTTGTTTGGGAGGTCGACTCCCGCTATACGTGCCATTGCGGTCTACCTCCTTTACCCTTGCCGCTGTTTGTGCTTAGGGTTTTCACAAATAATGCGAATAATACCATTCCGTTTAATTACTTTGCACTTATCGCAAATGGGCTTTACACTCGTTCGGACTTTCATCCCCGGTCTCCCTCTATAAATCACCTTTCGGCTCCACGCGTTGTAGTCTGGGGTAGCGCGAAGCCGATCCAGTTATTAAAGCGAATTTTACAAGTTTCGCCTAGTACTTGGCACTATAAATTACGGGACCTAATATGTCCCTTCTTAACCAACCCTTCATGATGGTGCATCTTTAAAAGGGCTTCTACCTGACTCATCGTATCCAGATCCACACCCACAAGGATTAACAGTGAAGTTCCCCCCATGAGGTACGAAATAGAGGCGGGAAAGTTAAAGAGTGTTTGAACAATGGTAGGAATAATGGCTATAAGGGCCAAATACAGAGAACCGGGAAGTATAATCCGATTCAGGATCCCCATCATATACTCTTCTATTTTTTCCGTCCTAATTCCAGGAATGGATCCACCGTTTTCTCTAATATTTTTAGCGATTTCTATAGGGTTAAGAGTAACCTGGGTATAAAAATACGCAAAAAAGATGATAAAGAGCGTGTAAAATATGTTGTACCAGAATCCATGGGGACTAAGCCACCTGGAAAAATCCGCCAGCCATTTAACGTTCGCGCCAATCCCCGAAGCAATCTGTAGGGGGAAGGTTAGAAGGGAGGAGGCGAAGATGACCGGAATAACCCCCGAAGGGTTAATTTTAAAGGGAATATAGGTGCTTTGGGCACCGTACATTTTCCTTCCCACAACGCGTTTAGCGTAGTGGACCGGTATTTTTCTTTGTCCCTGCTGTTCGTACACTACCAGAGCCACGACCGCCGCGAACATTACAAAAACCACGATAACAAAAACGGGGTTTAATTCCCGATTTTTTACCTTGGTTATCAACTCCCAGGTAGCCCTGGGTAGCCGAGCTACAATTCCCGCGAAGATAAGCAAAGAGATGCCGTTCCCAATGCCCCTTTTGGTTATCTGCTCACCCATCCACATGAGGAACATGGTTCCCGTGGTTACGGTAAGCATGGCGATCAACGTGTAAGGCAACATCGGCATGGTAACCGCGTTGGGGATTCGGTTAGCCCACACGGTAACCGCGTAGGATTGAATAATACAAACCAGAACGGTACCCATGCGCTGATAACTTTGGATTTTTTTCCGTCCGCCCTCTTCTTCGGATATTTTCTTCAAACTGGGGAAAATAACCAAAAAGAGTTGCATGATGATAGACATGGAGATGTACGGCATGATGCCGAGCATGAAGACAGAAAAATTAGAAAAGGCACCACCGGCAAAAAAATCCAAATAATCGATTATCGCGTTACCCGAATTCTGTTGCGCTAAGAAGTACGCCTTAAGGGCGTTGATATTAATTCCAGGGATAGGAAGCACCGCGCCAAGGCGGAAAACCACAAGCATCAGCAACGTAAAGAGTATACGCTCACGGAGCTCCTTAACCCTAAAGATCCCCATCAATGGATTGCCAGCCATGAAACGTTCCCCGCCTTTTCGCGTTACGCGTTGGCGGAGACGACGATCGTGCCGCCCGCCTTCTCAATCTTTTCTTTAGCGGAAGCTGAAAGGGCTTCTACTTCAAAGTTGAGTTTTTTGGTTAATTCCCCGCCCCCGAGGATCTTTACAGGCACCGCGCCCTTGACAAGCCCCTTCAGCACCAGGCTTTGAACGGAAACCGTTTCCCCATCGGCGTAGGAGTTCTGAATCTCCGCCAAATTAATAACCTGATATTCCTTTTTAAAGGGATAGTTGGAAAATCCGCGATGGGCAAGACGCCGGTACAGAGGCATCTGACCACCCTCGAACCCCACGTAGGTCTTTCCACCGGAGCGGGACTGCTGACCCTTGTTCCCCCGGCCGGCCGTGGTTCCACGACCAGATCCCTGGCCACGGCCCACAATCCGTTTACGCTTATTAGCCCCTTCAGGAGCGTGTAAATTAAAATCGTGCATTTATTCCATCTCCTCAACGGCGACGAGATGAGATACCTTTTTTACCATGCCTAACACGGCAGGAGAGGACTCTTTCTCGGTGGTGGAGCCAATCTTCCTCAATCCTAAACTACGAACCGTAGCCCGTTGGTCAGGAAGGGTGCCTATGGTGCTTCGAACTAATCGAATGCGTATTTTTTTGGCCATACTATTAACCCCATAGATCCTTTAACGCCTTGCCGCGATTTTTCGCGATCGCCTTAGCGTCCATCATTTGATTAATACACGCGAAGGTGGCCTTAACAACGTTATACTGACTGCTGGCCCCAATCGACTTACTGAGTACGTCGGTAATCCCGCCGGCTTCCATAATCGCCCGAACAGGACCCCCAGCAATAATTCCCGTACCCGAACAGGCGGGCTTTAAAAGCACTTGACTAGCCTTAAAGGTCGCCATAATCTCGTGGGGAATCGTTCCGTTTTTAGAAGGAAGTTTGATTAAATTACGTTTAGCCTTCTCGATACTTTTCCGAATGGCTTCGGAAACATCGTTGGCCTTACCAAAACCGTAACCCACGTTTCCCTTTTTATCGCCCACCACCGTTAGCGCGGAAAAAGAAAACCTTCTACCACCCTTTACGACCTTCGCGGTACGATTAAGCTTAACGAGCTTTTCTACAAATTCCTTTTCTTGATAATTCCGATCCCGGTCTCTATCTTTATCTCTTGAGTGTTCCATGTAGCCCCCTAGAACTGGATCCCGGATTTTCGGGCCCCATCGGCGATCGCCTTAACGACCCCGTGATACAGATACCCATTTCTATCAAAGACCACCGATTTGATGTTCTTCTCAAGAAGGCGTTTCCCCATGATCTCGCCCAACTTGCCAGCCCCTTCCACATTGTTCTTCACATCCGCCAGGTCTTTTTCCAACGTGGAAGCGCTTATCAACGTATTGCCAACCGAATCGTCGATAACTTGAATATAGAGCGACTTATTGCTCTTAAACACGCTCATTCTGGGCCGTTCGGCGGTACCGCTAATACGCTTACGGATATGAATTTTCCTTTTAAGCCGTTTCCGATCTTTTTCAAGCATTTTCCGTATCATATCATGCTACCTTATTTAACGCCGGATTTACCGACTTTCCTTCTGATGGTTTCGGTTTCGTACCGAATACCCTTTCCCTTATACGGTTCGGGCAAGCGGAGCTTTCGAATCTCAGAAGCAAACTCGCCTACCCTTTGTTTATCGATGCCCGAGACCACCACGCGACCGTTGGCGTCGGCCGTAACCGACAGGCCCTGGGGAATAAGAACTGAAATATCGTTCGAATAACCGAGATTCATCGATAAGATATTGCCCTTTACCTCGGCCCGGAAACCCACACCGGTAATGATTAAGGCCTTAGAAAACCCCGTGTGTACACCGATAACCATATTGTTCAACAGGTTCCGGTACAGTCCATGGTAGGATTTGGTTTGCTTTTCATCATTCTTTCTAGTAACCAGTATATGGTCACCTTGAGTTTCAAAGGTTACCAGGGGATTGTATTCTTGGGTCAATTTCCCCTTCGGCCCTTCGACGGTAACCACGTCAGTGCCGATGGCGACTTTTACGCCCTGGGGTATCTTGACCGGAAGTTTTCCGATACGTGACATACGCTCCCTCTTACCAAACGGTACAAATAATCTCTCCGCCTACTTTCTTTTCAGCGGCCTTTTTTCCGGTGGTAACCCCGACCGATGTTGAAACGATCAAGGTCCCGTATCCGTTATATACCCGGGGCATGTTTTTATAGCCCGTGTAAACGCGACGACCGGGTTTGGAAATTTTTTCAATTCCATGAATAACCGGCGCTGTCGATTCGTCGTATTTTAAGAAAATCCTGATGGTATTAGCCCCATCTTGATTGAGCTTCTTAAAATTCTTTATATATCCCTCGGTCTTTAAAATCTTGATAACTTCAAGCTTTAGCTTGGAGGTAGGGATATCGACCTTTTCGTGCTTAGCCATTCCGGCATTCCGGATTTTGGTCAGCATATCCGCAATAGGATCAGAAACGCTCATCCTTTTCTCCTACCTTACCAACTTGATTTGGTGACACCGGGAATAAGCCCTTCGCTTGCCAGTTTACGGAAGCAAAGGCGGCACATTTCGAACTTACCCAAATACCCTCGGGATCGCCCGCAGATCCTACATCTATTCACCTTTCTGGTCGAATATTTCGGCGTCCTTAACGCCTTAATAATCATCGCTTTTCTAGCCATTTATTCCTCGCTTACTTCCTGAATGGCATGCCGAACTTGCTAAGGAGGGCTTTAGCCTCCGCGTCGTTCTTTGCCGTCGTAACGATGGCAATATTTAATCCCGATACCCGCTCGATTTTATCGTAATCAATTTCCGGGAATATAATCTGTTCGGTAATCCCCATAGAATAATTACCATGACCGTCGAACGCGTTCTGATTTACTCCGCGAAAGTCCTTAACCCGTGGTAGCGCCACATTGACCAAGCGGTCCAAAAATTCGTACATATAGGCGCCCCGAAGGGTAACCCGAGCACCAATTTCTTGGCCCTCACGAATCTTAAAATTGGCGATACTTTTGCGAGCCTTAGTCTTTACCGCTTTCTGACCGGTAATTAACGTTAAATCATCGATCGCCGCGTCCAGAAGCTTCTTATTCTGAAGAGCTTCGCCTACGCCCATGCTTACCACGATCTTTTCGATCTTTGGAGTTTGCATCGTCGATTTATATCCGAACTCCTTGAACATCTCGGGAGCTATAGTTTCCCGGTAGATTTTCTTGAGCCGCGGTTCGTAGTTCTTCATTACAACGCCTCTCCGCATTTTTTGCAGACCCTAACTTTGGTATCCCCGTCCAATTTATAACCGATCCGGGTGGGTCCACATTTTTTACAAACGATCATCACATTCGAAATGTGGATCGAAGCCTCAATTTCCGCTATACCGCCCCGATCTTGCTGGTTTTTGCGCTTCATCGCCTTTTTCGCGATATTAGCACCCTCAACGACAACACGGTCTTTTTCGCGGTTGATTTTTAAAATCCGACCCCGTTTCCCCTTGTCCTTGCCAGCGATAATCTGAACGGTATCTTCCTTTTTAAGTCTAAACTTATGTTCGACCATACCGCCGCTCCTTACAGAACCTCAGGCGCAAGGGATACAATTTTCATGTAATCCTTCTCGCGCAATTCCCGGGCTACGGGCCCGAAAATACGTTTACCCTTGGGATTTTTATTCGCGTCTATAATTACGCACGCGTTATCATCAAAGCGAATATAGGTACCATCGGGTCGACGATATTCCTTATGAGTTCGAACAATAACCGCTTTCTCGATAGAACCCTTCTTAATTGTCGAAGTCGGTAAGGCATCCTTTACCGCTACTACTATAATGTCTCCAATACTCGCGTATTTGCGCTTAGAGCCGCCCAAAACTTTGATACACTGGACGACCTTAGCGCCGGAATTATCGGCGACATTCAGGAACGTTTCAACCTGAATCATTTCACTGTTCCCCTTAGCCTATTTTGCTCGCTCGATAACTTCCACGAGCCGCCAGCATTTATCTTTGCTGATCGGTCGACACTCCACCACCCGCACCTTATCCCCAATCTTGGCTTCATTATTTTCATCATGGGCCTTAAGTTTTTTGGTACGGTTGATGTACTTTTTGTAAAGAGCGTGGAGGGTAATGTTTTGCACTTCCACCACGATGGTTTTTTCCATTTTATCGCTCTTTACAATCCCCACAAATTCCCTTTTGCCTTTTTTGGCTTTAACCGCTTGTTCTTCCATCTAACGCTCCCCCTAAGCCTTAACAGCCGTATCGTGTTGATGGATGAGCGTATTAAGCCGGGCAATTTGCCGACGCATCATTCGCTTTTGGAGCGGGTTATCCACATGGCCAATTACCATCTGGAAACGGAGCTCCATAAACTTTTTAGTCAGCTCTTCCCGCTTAGCGATAAGCTCAGGCTTTGAAAGGCTTTTAAACGAATTCTTCATATCCCAATTCCTTTTCTATCGATACGGCGCCTTAAGCACCCAGCTCAAAGTCCGCGCGGACGGCAAACTTAGTTTTAATCGGTAGTTTAGAACCGGCTAACCGCATAGCCTCTTCCGCAAGTTCTTTTTCAATACCACCAAGCTCAAACAACACCGTTCCCGGCTTTACTACCGCCACCCAATATTCGGGAGCGCCTTTACCCTTACCCATTCGAGTTTCAGCGGGTTTTTTGCTGTACGGTTTATCGGGAAATATTCGAATCCACAATTTTCCGCCCCGCTTAATATGCCTATTTAAGGCGATACGCGCGGCTTCGATCTGACGATTCGTAATCCACATACGATCCAGGGATACTAACCCATACTCACCGTAAGCGACCGTATTTCCGCGGGTAGCGTTTCCGGGCATATTACCCCGCTGAACCTTGCGGTATTTGACACGCTTGGGACTTAACATACCTTAACTCCTCGCGGGGGTTCGTTCCCGCCGCTTACGTACCAATACACCCGCGTCTTCCTTCTGTTCCTTACCGTACTTCATCCCGTTGTACACCCAGACCTTTACGCCGATAGAGCCAAAGGTTGTGTGGGCTTCGGAGAATCCATAGTCGATATCCGCGCGAAGCGTATGGAGGGGGACTCGACCCTCTTTGTATTCTTCGGTTCGGGACATTTCAGCGCCCCCAAGACGACCAGACAACCGAACCTTAACACCCTGGGCGTTACCCTTTTTGATAGCGTTGGTTATCGCCTGCTTCATGGCCTTGCGGAACGATCCTCGGGCTAACAACTGACGGGCAATATTTTGAGCGATCAATTGGGCGTTGTTATCCGCGTTTCGAACTTCCTTAATTTTTATCTGGATTTTTTTAGAAACCAGCTTTTGAAGTTCCGCGCCAATTTTTTCAATATTAGCGCCCTTTACTCCGATAATAACGCCGGGCCGAGCCGTATGAATTACCAGTGTAATCCGTTGTGGATGCCGTACAATTTCCAATTCCGCTATATCCGCACCCTTCGTCTCCGGTAAATCCACAACGATCTTCCGAAGTTTTAAATCCTCATGGAGCGTATCAGCGTATTCTTTTGGATCCACGTACCAACGGGAAGCCCAGGTTCTATTAATTCCAACCCGTAATCCAATAGGGTTTACTTTTTGTCCCACGTTATTCCCCCGCCTTACCGATTTCGTCGATGACCACGGTGATATGGCACATTCGTTTTAGAAGCATATCCGCCCGTCCACGGGCCCGAAACCATACACGTTTAAGCCGAGGACCTTCGTCAATCCGCACTTCCTTAACGTACAGCATGTCTTCATCCAGCTGTTTATTCCGGTCCAACGCGTTGGACGCGGCGGATTTAACGGTATTACGAATTAAACGGGCGCCTTTATGGGGCATATTATCCAAAAGGGACATCGCTTCGGGGTACGGTTTACGACGGATAAGATCCGCGACAGGCCGCACTTTATAAGGAGATCCCATAAGATATTTAGTTACCGCCCGGTAACCCTTAGAATTTTCCATATCCCACCTACTTCTTCGCGGCTTTCTTATCCGAGCCCGCGTGCCCACGGAAAATCCGAGTGGGAGAGAACTCGCCAAGCTTATGGCCCACTAGGTTTTCGGTAATGTAAACCGGAACCCAGGTTTTACCGTTATATACCGAAATGGTGTTACCCACCATTTCCGGAATAATAGTAGAACAGCGAGAATAGGTCTTAATCATTTTCCTATCCCCCGCCTTACCCATATCCACGATCTTTTTATACAGACTCTTCTCAATGAAGGGCCCCTTTTTAACAGACCTTGACACCCTTCTCTCCTATTTCTTATTCCGGCTAACGATAAACCGCGTAGACGGTTTATGTTTATTACGGGTTTTGTACCCCTTCGTCGGCTGTCCCCAAGGGGAAACCGGATTGATACCCTTATTACGACCCTCACCACCACCATGGGGGTGGTCTACCGGGTTCATCGCCATACCACGAACCGTGGGTCGCACGCCGAGCCACCGTTTACGCCCCGCTTTTCCAAGCTGAACGTTCATGTGGTCACCGTTGCCTACCTCACCGATGGTAGCGTAGCACTTTTTAAACACCATGCGCATTTCACCGGAAGGAAGTTTTACGGTTACGTAATCCCCCTCCTTAGCGGCGATAAGAGCCCCCACACCGGCGGAACGAACCATCTGTCCGCCCCGACCTAACGTAAGTTCAATATTATGAACCGTGAAGCCTAGGGGTATATTTTCTAGGGGTAAAGAATTACCCACCTCAATAACCGCCTGGGGACCGCTCATAATATCCATCCCCACGGTTAGCCCCTTAGGAGCCACGATATACCGCTTTTCTCCGTCCACGTATTGGATTAAGGCAATGTTCGCGCTACGGTTAGGATCGTATTCGATCGTTTTCACCTTACCGGGAATACCGATCTTATCTCGCTTAAAATCGATCTCCCGGTAGAGCCGCTTATGTCCGCCGCCCTTATGCCAAACGCTTATCCTTCCCTTGGCTCCACGGCCGGCCTTTTCGGGCCTGCCGCTTACCAGGGATTTCTGAGGTTTATCGGCGGTCAGTTCGGAATAATCCAAACTGATTCGATGCCTGGTTCCCGCACTAATCGGGTTGTACGTCTTTATTCCCATAATTATCCTCAACGAGCCGCGGGCATCAGACACCCTCAAAGAGGGCTATCTTTTCGTCCTTTGGAAGACGAACAATCGCCTTTTTCCAACTGGAGGTATATCCGGCGCGATACCGGACCCGCTTCGGCTTCCCACCCACGACCATTACGGTACAGGAAATAGGATGCACATTAAAAAGTCTTCTTACCGCTTCCTTAATCTGAATCTTCGTGGCGGAAGGATCGACTTTAAACACATACTTGCCCTCTTCCCGGAGGCTGTTGGCCTTTTCGGAAAGCACCGGCTCAATTAAAATCTGCTCGTAGGTCATTGAGCTACCCCCACACCTTCGGAAGCGGCTTTATCCTCTGCTAAGCTCGCGTAAAAATCACTTAAATTTTTAGCGGCCGATTCCAATACAATTAAACGCCGACCGTAGAACAAGTCATGGGCCCTCAGGCGGTTATACGAAAGGAAGGTAAGCCAGGGAAGATTTCTCCCTGCCTGCCGAATCAAGCGATCGTCATCCTTTAGAATGATAACAGTCCGCTCGTCGGAACCAAGATTCCGTAATACTTTAACAAGATCCTTCGTTTTTCCCGTTTCCACGGAAAAATCCTCAACCACCTTCAGAAGATCACTCTGGGCTTTTAAGCTGAGGATACTCTTCATGGCCAAACGCTTTGCCTTCTTAGGCATAGCGTACGAAAAATCCCTCGGTTTAGGCCCAAACACGATACCACCACCAACCATGAGGGGAGATTTTTTATCACCCCGTCGGGCTCGCCCTGTACCTTTCTGTTTATAGGGTTTGGCGTTGGATCCATGAACCTCTCCACGGTCTTTGGTACTAGCCGTACCAAGCCGTTGATTCGCTAATTCATTATTTATGGCGTACCAGATAACTTCATCATTCACCGGAAGACCAAAAATACGGTCATCCAGATCAATGGTTCGAAGCTCCTTGCCGTCAATAGAGTAAACTGTCCGCTTCATTTCTATCCCCATTACTTTTTAACCGCGGCTCTCACGATAATCGTACCCTTATTTACACCGGGAACGGCACCGCGGACCATGATCAGCTGGTTATCGACGTCAACTTTGACGACCTTGAGGTTTAGGACAGTCACCCTTTCTCTGCCCATCCGACCGGGCATCTTTATATTTTTAAAAGACCGCCCAGGGGAGGTACACTGACCGGTAGAACCGGGTTCCCGATGAAACTTAGATCCGTGGGTACTCCGGCCTCCGGAAAAACCCCACCTCTTTATAACGCCCTGGAACCCCTTGCCTTTAGAAGTCCCCGTAACGTCCACATACCGGCACTCTGAGAGCACCTCCGCGCCCAAAGAGTCACCCACGGCGCACTCTTTTTCAAAATTACGAAATTCCCGCAATCGCTTCTTAGGCGTGATGTTTTCCGGAAATTGTCCCGCGTAGGGCTTGGTAACCCTACCCTTTTTCATATCCTCAAAGCCAAGAACTACGGCGGAATAGCCATACTTCTCGGCGGTTTTTTGAGCGATGACAATATTTGGATCGACGCGAATTACCGTCACCGGGGTGAGGTTTCCGCTATCGTCAAAGACCTGTGTCATGCCCACTTTCTTGGCCATTAGACCCAACATCATAACTCCTAAATTAAAGGCACGTTATCCCGTGGTCGCGGAACCGTCTGCCTAAATTAAACCTATTGCTTTATCTCCACATCGACGCCCGCAGGAAGCTCCAGCTTCATAAGAGAATCCATCACCTCAGAGGACGGGTTGATAATATCGATTAATCGCTTGTGAGTCCGCATCTCAAATTGCTCACGGGATTTTTTATTAACGTGAGGCGAACGGAGAACGGTGATTTTGTTGATACGAGTGGGTAACGGAATAGGTCCCGACACCTTAGCGCCCGCCTTTTGCACCGTCTGAACGATGGACTTAGCGCTTTGATCGATCAACTCCACATCGAAACCGCGTAACCGTACGCGAATTCGTTCCTTAGTCATTATTCCTCCAAAAAGGGACGACCCATCTTCTTACCATAAGTCGTCCCCCATTTCACCATTCGTTAAATTATTCGATGATCTCGATAACCTGGCCGGATGCGACGGTTTTTCCACCCTCGCGGATAGCAAAACGAAGTCCCTTTTCCATGGCAATAGGATGGAGAAGCTCACCGATAATCTCGGTATTATCCCCCGGCATCACCATTTCTTTTCCCTCGGGAAGCTTGACCGTACCGGTAATATCGGTGGTCCGGAAGTAGAACTGGGGCCTATACCCGGAGAAGAAGGGGCTATGCCGTCCGCCTTCCGCCTGGGACAAACAGTAAATCTGCCCTTTAAACTTTGCGTGGGGAGTGATCGTACCGGGTTTTGCCAAAACCTGACCCCGTTCAACCTCCTTCTTGTCAATACCCCGGAGCAGAGCGCCGATGTTATCGCCGGCCACCGCTTCGTCCAAGAGCTTGTTGAACATTTCAATACCCGTTACAACCGTTTTTTTAGTCGGCTTAATACCTACGATTTCAACTTCTTCGTTTAATTTCAGAATACCCCGGTCAACCTTCCCTGTAACGACGGTTCCCCGCCCAGAAATGGTAAACACGTCTTCAATGGGCATCAGGAAGGGCTTAGCATCGTCCCGCACAGGGTCGGGGAAGTAGCTATCCATGGCCGTAAGAAGCTCTTCAATACACTTGGTGGCCTCTGGATTATCCGGTTCGCTCATAGCCTTAAAGGCGGCACCCTTGATAATGGGGATTTCATCGCCCGGGAAGCCATTTTGCTTAAGCACGTCCCGGACCTCTTCTTCGACCAATTCGATAAGCTCGGGGTCGTCCACCAGGTCAACCTTGTTTAAGAATACGATGATGTTGGGCACACCTACCTGCCGAGCAAGAATGATGTGTTCCCTGGTCTGGGGCATTACCGAGTCGGGGGCGGAGACGACGAGAATAGCTCCGTCCATCTGGGCCGCACCGGTGATCATGTTCTTGATATAGTCGGCGTGTCCGGGGCAGTCGATATGGGCGTAGTGCCGTTTATCGGACTGGTATTCCAAGTGCCGGGTATTGATAGTAATACCGCGGGCCTTCTCTTCCGGCGCGTTATCGATTTCATCGTACTTCATGACCTTATCACCGTACTTTTTACCGCAGTACATGGTAATTGCGGCGGAAAGTGTAGTTTTGCCATGATCGATATGACCGATCGTACCGACGTTCATGTGCAATTTAGTTCGATTGAACTTATCCTTTGCCATCGTGTCCTCCTTGCGTAATATGGGCACTTAAATTTAAAACAAGTTTTGACAGTATATCTAAACGCTGTAAAGAGCGCAAGATAGTACGCCTCTAACCTACAACAGGCATCCTGAGCGAGAATCCGTTATAATAGGGGAAATAATTAGAAAAAGGCAGGCAAAAGAAAAACGCGGAGAAGAAAAATCCAGCACCGCTACTTTTACTTCCTCGTTCCACCTATCCCATCGCGGAGTTGCCTCGCTGGGGACCCAACGTGCTACTTTGCCACTCAAGTCCCCGCGATGATCGGTTTGGATCACCGAGAAAACCGTACCGATTCCGTCCAAATAAGCAGGTAAACCTTAAATCTATCCACCTCCCGGCGCCAAAAACCAGCACGGTATTTACGCCTTTCGATCCTCAAGATCGTTTAAGCGTAAAATATTATCAAAGAACGCCTTCTATAAAAAATGTAAACCCGGGGGAACTACCTATTCCCCCCAAGAACCATACAACCTTACCAACGATAGTGGGCAAAGGCCTTGTTAGCATCCGCCATTTTATGGGTGTCTTCTTTCTTTTTAAAGGCCGTGCCCGTATTGTTGTAGGCATCCAAAATCTCGGCGGCTAAGCGCTCACTCATTTCGTGCCCCGAACGACTGCGGGCGGCGTTGATGATCCACCGCATACCCAGGGCTTCCCGGCGAGTTTCCCTAATTTCCACTGGAACCTGGTAGGTAGCGCCCCCAACGCGGCGGGATTTTACTTCCACCAGGGGTTTAACATTATCCAGGGCCTTTAAAAACACCTCAAGAGGTTCCTTTTCGACCTTAGCTTGAATAGCGGCCAAGGAATCGTGAACAATCCGAAGGGCAATAGACCGCTTCCCCTGCCACATCATTCGATTGACAAACTTAGAAACCACTACGCTATTGTATTTTGGATCCGGCAGAATACCCCGGTCAATTGTTTTCTTTTTGCGTCCCATACTGTTACTCCCTACGCCTTAGGCCGTTTAGCGCCGTATTTTGACCGGCCCCGCTTGCGATCCTCAACCCCAAGGGTATCCTTGGCACCCCGAATTATATGGTAGCGCACACCGGGAAGATCTTTTACACGGCCCCCACGGACTAATACTACCGAGTGTTCCTGCAAATTGTGTCCAATACCGGGAATATACGCCGTAACCTCAGTCCCATGGGAAAGCCGCACACGGGCTACCTTCCGTAACGCCGAATTAGGCTTTTTAGGAGTAACGGTCATAACACGGGTACAAACCCCTCGCTTCTGTGGACAAGCTTGAAGAGCCGGGGATTTCGTTTTAACCGAAACCTTCTGCCGGCCAAAACGAACCAACTGATTGATTGTAGGCATGAACTAAAAACTCCCTTTTACCGTACGTCGTCAGCACCCGACGCTTATATACAACGGTTACGGACTCGTACCGTTACACGCAACCTATACAGGTAGCGACTATACACTTCCAACAAAAAATGGTCAAGGCACAGATATAGAAGGATTCCTATTCCTCCGGTTCCTCGGCATCGAAATCCTCTTCTATAGGTTCCGCTACGGTCTCCAATTTTCTCTTCTCCAACAGTTCTTGCATATACAGATCCAAGTCTTGCTGATCCTGATCGAAGAGCTTAACCGCCCGGTACCGCTTCATACCCGTACCAGCGGGGATAGGATGACCGATGATGATATTTTCCTTGAGGCCCCGAAGATTGTCGGTAGATCCCGCGATAGCCGCGTTGGTAAGAACCCGGGTGGTTTCTTGGAAAGACGCGGCGGACAGGAAGGAATCGATATTCAAGGAAGCCCTGGTTATGCCCTGGAACAGGGGCCGCGCCACAGCCGGCTGGCCACCCTCGGAGATAACCCGGTTGTTTTCCTCGTGAAACCTATACTTATCCACCATCTGACCGTAAATAAATTTCGTATCCCCCACCGACACGATCTCTACCTTTCGCATCATTTGCCGGATGATAACACCGATATGTTTATCGTTGATCGAGACACCCTGCAAGCGGTACACTTGCTGAATTTCGTCCATCAAGTACCGTTGAAGGGTATTTTCTCCCATGATGTGCAAAACATCGTGGGGGTTGGCCGCCCCAACGCACAGGGGTTCACCGGCTTCCACCGTATCCCCATCCCGTACTAACAACCGTTTCGCCATGGGGACCAGATGCTTGTACTCCTTCCCAAAGGCGTCTCGAACCAAAACTACCCGCTTGCCCTTGACGATTCCCTTAAAAAGAACCAGCCCGGAAACTTGAGCCAGGACCGTCGGCGATTTTGGCTTGCGGGCTTCAAAGAGCTCACTAACCCGAGGAAGGCCCCCGGTTATATCCATGGCCTTGGCGGATTCCTTTAGGGTCTTCGCTATGGTCCGGCCAGCGGATATTTTTTCGCCCTCATCGACCAGGAGATACGCTCCTCCGGGCAAATAGTAGGAGGCCAATTCGTTCCCCGCCTCGTCGCTAATAATAAGCCGAGGCTGTTTGGTTTCCAACTGGAAATCGGTTATCCGTTTTTCCGTATTTCCCGTCTCTTCGTCGATTTCTTCTTTAAGAGTGGTCCCCGGAATAATATCCTCGTACCGGACGTACCCGGAGGTCTCCGCGATAATCGGGTCGGCGAAGGGGTCGAAGGTAGCGATAGCTTGGTCCGCAGGGACGACTTGGCCCTTTTTAACCAAAAATTCAGAACCGTTACGGATTTCAATTTTTTGGTCCTGACCGATAAGATAGAGACTACCGCTCAACACCATAGCGTAGGCTATTTCTGGGGATAGAATATCCTTACCGTTCCGCTTAATTACCGCTTCGCCCCGGATTATCCGGTTGCCATCCTCGACCAGGACTTCGTCCTTGGGTTCCAGTTTAAATTCCTTAAGAACCCGGTTCACAATCGTATACCCCTTACGGGTAAAGAGCCAGCGGCCATCGGCCAACTCCACGTGGGCACCCATGACGTTGCGGATATACACCGGATACTTCATGGACACGCGGTTTTCTTCGCTCATTTTGGTGGCGGCGCCACCGATATGGAAGGTACGCATGGTTAGCTGGGTACCCGGCTGTCCAATCGACTGGGCGGCGATGATACCCACCGCCTCGCCAATATCCACCTGCCGGTTTGTGGCCAGGTTCCGACCGTAACACTTTCGGCATACCCCGTGTTTTGCCTCGCAGGTTAGGACCGTCCGGATTCTGACCGACTCCACCCCCGCATCCTCGATGGCCTGGGCGATTTCCTCGGTAATTTCCTCGTTCACGTCCACGATCAATTCACCGGTAATAGGGTGTTTTACCCGTTCCAGGGTATACCGACCGACGATACGATCCTTAAGGGCTTCGATCACCTCTTCCCCATCCTTGATGGCGAAATAATCGATGCCGTTTATGGTTCCGCAGTCCTCTTCGTTAATTACCACATCCTGGGCTATATCGACCAAGCGTCGGGTTAGGTACCCCGCGTCGGCGGTCTTTAAGGCCGTATCGGCCAAACCTTTCCGGGCACCGTTGGTGGAGATGAAAAATTCAATAACCGAAAGACCCTCTTTAAAGTTGGATCGTATGGGCAATTCAATGATGTCCCCCGACGGCTTGGCCATAAGCCCCCGCATACCCGCCAGCTGACGAATCTGGTTGCGGCTACCCCGGGCGCCCGAGTTGGCCATCATGTAAACCGAGTTAAAACCATCCCGGTCAGCTTCCAGGGTTTTCATCATGATATTGGTTAAATCTTCGTTGGTTTTGGACCAAACTTCGACAACCCGGTTGTACCGCTCTTCCTGGGTAATATGTCCCTGACGGTACTGTTTTTGTATCGATTCAACCTCGTGGTTCGCCTTTTCGATCATCTCGACCTTTTCGGTCGGAACCACGATATCGTCCACCCCGATGGTCGCGCCGAAAACGGTGGCGTACTTATACCCCGTCGCCTTAATGGCGTCCAGCATACGTACCGTGATCCAGGGCCCCTTGTATTTGAATACGTATTCGATCAGGGCTTTGAGTTCCTTATCCCGAAGTTCATAATTCAAATAGGGTAATTCACTCGGTAATTCTTCGTTAAAGACCAACCGGCCCGCGGTGGTTTCAATAAGACCGTCGGGACCGATTTCCAGCTCCACCCCGGTTTTATTCCATACCGACGCCTTGGGCGGGCGAACCTTTATCAGGGATTCCCACTCCAAGGACTTGGCTTCCACCGCCATAAGGATCTCTTCGGGGGAACCATAGCGGCGGCCTTCTCCCTTACCACCCTTTTTGGGTTTGGTCAGAAAGTTAATCCCCAAAACCATATCCTGGGAGGGGAACACGATGGTCTTTCCGTTAGCGGGGTTTAAAAGGTTTCGGACCGAAAGCATCAAGGTCCAGCATTCCATCTGGGCCGCCTGGGTAAGGGGCACATGGACGGCCATCTGGTCCCCGTCAAAGTCCGCGTTAAAGGCATGGCAGACCAGGGGGTGTAACTTTATCGCCTTGCCCTCCACCAACACGGGCTCGAAGGCCTGGATTCCCAAACGGTGCAGGGTTGGGGCCCGGTTAAGCATCACCGGATGTTCCTTGACGACTTCATCCAGGATAGCGAACACCTCGGGGGTTTCCTGCTCCACCAGCATTTTTGCTTTTTTGATATTGTATACCACGTCCTTATCGACGAGTTTTTTCATTATAAAGGGCTTAAAAAGTTCCAGGGCCATTTTTGTGGGCAAACCGCACTGCCACATTTTCAAGTCCGGCCCCACGGTGATAACCGAACGGCCCGAATAATCGACCCGTTTTCCCAACAGGTTCTGCCGGAACCGCCCCTGCTTTCCCTTCAGCATATCGCTGATCGATTTAAGGGGCCGGTTGGACGCACCTTTAACCACCCGTTTTTTCTTGGAATTGTCGAAGAGGGCGTCTACCGCCTCCTGGAGCATCCGTTTTTCGTTCCGGATGATAATGTCCGGCGCGTTTAGGGTCTGGAGTCGCTTAAGCCGGTTGTTCCGGTTAATAACCCGCCGATACAGGTCGTTGAGGTCGCTGGTGGCAAACCGTCCGCCGTCCAACTGGACCATGGGCCGCAGTTCCGGAGGAATTACGGGTATGACCTCCAGGATCATCCATTCAGGTTTATTGTTCGAATTCCGGAAGTTTTCCACGATCTCGATGCGCTTCAGTAGTCGTTTATCGCTTTTGGCGCCCTTTTCGATCATTTTGGCCCGCAGGTCCACCGCCATCTGATCCAAATTAAGGTTTTCCAGGAGAGTTCGTATGGCCTCGGCGCCCATTCCGGCGGTAAAGCCGCCACCGTATCGCTCCTGGGCTTCGTAGTACTCCTCTTCGGTGAGGAGTTGCATTTTTTTAAGATCCGTATCCCCTGGTTCAATTACCACGTACTTTTCGTAGTAAAGGATAGAACGGAGGGCCGCCATAGGAAGATCCAGAAGGAGCCCCATCCGGCTGGGAACGGAACGGTAGTACCAAATGTGGGAAACCGGAGCGGCCAATTCTATGTGCCCCATCCGTTCCCGGCGTACCTTAAAGTGGGTTACCTCGACGCCACAGCGGTCGCAGATGACCCCCTTGTAGCGGATCGATTTAAACTTTCCGCAATAACATTCCCACTCTTTCGTGGTGCCAAAAATACGCTCACAAAATAATCCATCTTTCTCGGGCCGCAGGGTCCGATAGTTGATAGTTTCTGGTTTTTTAACCTCGCCGTAGGACCACGCCCGGATCATATCCGGGGAGGCCAGACGGATCATAATAGAATCGAAGTCTTGAATGTCCCGCATTCTGTAACTCCTTTAAAAGTTGGAGCCTTGTTTAGCAATCAGCTCTTCGTCCCGCTCGGTCAAGGGAATTTGTTTACCCTTGGCATCATAAATAGTCATATCCAGCGCAAGACCGCGAAGCTCCTGGACGAGCACATTAAAGGATTCGGGTATACCCGCCGTGGTGGAAGGTTCTCCCTTGACGATCGCTTCGTAGATCTTTGAACGACCGGTCATATCATCGGACTTAATGGTCAAAAGTTCCTGCAGAGTATTGGCCGCGCCGTAGGCCTCCAGGGCCCACACTTCCATTTCGCCCAACCGCTGACCCCCAAACTGGGCCTTACCGCCCAAGGGTTGCTGGGTAACCAACGAGTAGGGACCCGTGGACCGGGCGTGCATTTTATCATCCACCAGGTGATGCAACTTAAGGAAGTAGATAATCCCGCAAAAAACGGGATTCACAAAGTATTCACCGGTTCTTCCATCCCGAAGCTTTGTCTTGGAGGTGACCGGCAAACCGGCGGCCTTCAGCTTGTCTTCGATCTGTTCGGTGGTGGGGGATTGGAAAACCGGAGCGGAGAACCAATCGTCCAAGGTACTGGCGGCCCATCCTAATTCGGTTTCCAAAAGCTGACCGATATTCATACGGGAAGGAACGCCCAACGGAGTAAGACAGATGTCCAGGGGCGTACCGTCGTCCATATAGGGCATGTCTTCCACGGGAAGGATTCGAGCGACAACGCCCTTGTTTCCATGGCGCCCCGCCATTTTATCGCCCTCCCGAAGCTTTCGTTTTGTGGCGATCAGGACCTTAACAACCTCATCAACTCCGGGGTTAAGATCATCCCCCTCGGTTCGCTTAAGCCGTTGAATATCAATGATAGTCCCCTCGATTCCATGGGGAACCCGAAGGGAGGTATCCCGGACTTCCTTGGCCTTTTCACCGAATATGGAATTAAGCAGTTTGAATTCGGGGGTGGTTTCGGTCTCGCTTTTCGGCGTGACCTTGCCCACGAGAATATCCCCGGACCGGACCTTGGCGCCCACGCGGATAATACCCTCGGCGTCCAGGTTGTCCAGACTTTTTTCGCTGGTATTGGGGATGTCCCGGGTTATTTTTTCGGGCCCCAACTTGGTTTCCCGAACTTCTGTAACAAATTCCTTAATGTGGATGGAGGTGAACATATCCTCCTTAACCACCCGTTCAGAAATCAGAATAGAGTCTTCGTAGTTGTACCCGTTCCACGGCATAAAGCCGACAAGAATGTTTCGCCCCAGGGCCAACTCCCCGTCCTTGGTCGCGGGACCATCGGCGATAACCTGGCCTTTTGCTATCTTTTCACCCAATTTAACGATGGGCCGTTGGTTGTAGCAGGTATCTTGGTTCGTCCGCTGATACTTAACCAGCGGATACACATCCCGCTCTTCATCCGACTTTGCGGCGTCCGGCCGGATGATAACTTCGGCGGAGGTAACACGAACAACCACGCCGGAACGCTTCGCTTTGACCAAAACGCCGGAATCGTAGGCGCACTTACCCTCCATACCCGTCCCAACCCGGGGCGGTTCGGGGAAAATAAGGGGGACCGCTTGGCGTTGCATGTTGGAACCCATCAACGCCCGGTTGGCGTCGTCGTGCTCCAAAAACGGAATTAAGGACGCCGAAACGGAAATAATCTGTTTAGGCGACACGTCCATGTACTGGATATCCTCGGGAGTACGGGTCGTATAATCGCCCTGCCGTCGGCACGAGATCTGTTTATCCGCGAAAGAACCGTCGGAATTCAGTTTTGCCGACGCCTGGGCAATGTAATATCGGTCCTCGTCCATGGCAGAGAGGTATTCAATGTCCCGGGTAGCCACCCCTTTTTCTACCCGCCGGTAGGGGGTTTCCAAAAATCCGTATTCGTTCACCCGGGTGTAGTTGGCCAACGAAACGATAAGCCCGATATTCGGACCTTCCGGCGTTTCGATGGGGCACATCCGACCATAGTGGGTGTAGTGGACGTCCCGGACCTCGAAGCCCGCCCGATCCCGGGAAAGACCTCCGGGCCCCAGGGCGTTAAGGCGGCGTTTATGGGTCAACTCCGCTAGGGGATTAACCTGATCCATGAACTGGGAAAGCTGGCTGGAACCGAAAAATTCTTTTATGGCCGCCACAACCGGCTTTATGGAAATCAAGTCCTGGGGCTTGATGGTATCGGTTTCTTTTAGGCTCATCCGTTCTTTAGCGATCCGTTCCATCCGACTAAAGGCGGTTTTCATGGTGTTGGCCATCAACTCGCCCACCGACCGAACCCGCCGATTTCCCAGATGGTCGATATCGTCGATATTTTCGTCCCCCACGTACACCTTAATGAGGTATTTCATCGTGGCGATAATATCGTTTTTGGTAAGGGTAAAATCTTCCAAGGGAGGCTTAAAATCAAATTTTTTGTTGAGCTTATACCGCCCCACTTTTCCCAGATCGTACCGGCGGCTGGTAAAGAACATGCCCAACAGGTCCTTTTCCGCCGCCTCTACCGTGATGGGTTCTCCGGGCATGAGCACCGAATAGACCGCCGAAAGGGCGTCTTCCCGAGAAGGCTCGTCCCGATTGGGATCCTCTTTTATAAACTTAATCTCTTCCCGCTCAAAACAGTTGAGGATCATGGGAGAATTAAGGGAACCCTCGGCGTTAAAATCGATAACCTCGATGGAGGTAACTTTATTTAAAATAAGCTCGTCCACATCGTGGGGATGCAGTTTTTCGCCCGCCCGGTAGAGTTTCTTCTTACCCTCGGGAGAGTCTTCCGCCCCCTCTACCCATACGGCCTTCGCTAAAACCCGGCCGACAAGTTTTTCTTTCTCGTCCCTATTTTCGCTGATTTCCAAGGTTTCGGTCTTGTAAAAGGCCTCCACTATTTCTTCTCGCCCCTCGTACCCCAGGGCCCTTAAGAAAATAGTACCCAGAATTCGTTTTTTCCGATCGATCTTAGCGTAAATAAGCTCCCGCTTCTGGTCGATTTCGAACTCAAGCCAAGAACCCCGATAGGGAATGATCCGGGAAGAATAGATACCCTTTTCGTGACTAAAAATAACGCCCGGAGATCGATGGATCTGAGAAACCACCACCCGTTCCGCGCCGTTTATAATAAAGGTCCCCCGATCGGTCATGATCGGAATATCGCCCATATAAATGTCTTTTTGACGTATTTCACCGGTTTGCTGGAAAATTAAATTGATTCGAGCTTTTAAGGGAACCGCGTAGGTTATGCCCTTCTGTTTGCATTCCTGTTCAGTAAATTTAATATTATTTTCATCAAGACTGTAGTATTCGTACTCCAAGACCATATCGCCGTTGGGGCTTTCGATGGGAAAGGTCGTCCTGAATACTTCCTCAAGCCCCTGTATAGCGGGAGTCTGTCCGGCTTTTAAGGGTTCTCTTTGGAGAAACCGCTCGTACGATGAGGTTTGAATATCTATTAAATCGGGAAGTTCCATCACGTCGGTGATATCTTTCCCAATATAGGTCCGTTTGACGACACTGTTTCCTGTAACCATTCGTTACCCCCTATCGGTACCGTCCGATTCGGTTAACCGGATAATATGAAGCATTTTCAAAACCCCTGGGGCTTTGAAAAACCTCATTCTTCTTTTTTACCTATAGACTACGAAAAGGCACCGGCAAAATACCGGTGGCCTTTCTTCCGGAACCCCGAAGGGTTCCGGTAAACGAGAAAAGAAAACTGTATTCTCCGCGATAATTACTGAATTTCAACAGTACCGCCGGCGGCAGTGATTTGCTCTTTAATCTTCGCGGCTTCGTCCTTGGAAACCCCTTCTTTCAAGGGTTTCGGAGCCCCTTCCACCAGGTCCTTCGCCTCTTTAAGACCCAGGCCGGTAACCGCGCGGACTTCTTTGATCACGGCGATTTTTTTCGAGTCATCAAAGGCCTTTAGGATTACGTTGAATTCGGTCTGTTCTTCCGCCGGAGCGGCGGCGGCCCCAGGTGCGGCGCCAACCGCGGCTACGGCCACGGGAGCGGCGGCGGAAACCCCAAACTTTTCTTCCATCGCCTTGACCAGTTCGGAAACTTCCAATACGGTCATGGAAGCAATCGCGTCGAGAATTTGATCTTTCGTAAGCGCTGCCATATTATCTTCTCCTAAAATTAAAAACTTTACATCCCATACGGAACGTGCCCGGGGCGATACACCCCAGAATATTTCAATAAGACCGACAGGAACGACAGCATACCGAAGCCTGAGGGTCCATTATTGCCCTTACGCGGCCCCTTCCTGCTTTTTGTCAGCGATAGCCTTAACAGTTCGGACCAGACGACCGTTGATGTCGTTGAGGGCCGCCGCGAGGTTGCGGGCGGGGGCGTTCATTACGGACATCAACATGGCGATGAGCTCTAAACGTCCAGGAAGCTTGGAAAAGGCTTCCACCTGGCTGGCGGTATACACCGCGTTGGAGACCAAACCACCCTTCACCTTTAAAGCCGGGGTTTCCTTAGAGAATTCCAACAAAATCTTCGCGACCTCGTTAGAATCCTTCGGGGAAATCGCTACCGCGGTGGGGCCCGTAAGATACGTTGCCACATCGGGGGCCGACATCTGCTCGAAGGCGATCCGGGCAAAATTATTCTTAACCACCTTAAACTGGGCGGATTTAGCGCGCAGTTGTTTTCGGAGGTTGGTGATTTGTTCCACCGTCAACCCGCGATAATCGGTAAAAATAAAATCCGGCGCCGAACCAAAGGACTCTTTAAGCGCGTCGATGGACGAAACTTTAGCGGTCTGCAATTTTTTCGCTACGATAGCCATAGATTACTCCTCATCCTTTACGGACACCCAAACCCCGGGACCCATGGTAGAACTCATGGAGACCGATTGAATAAAGTCACCCTTGGCGTCGGCCGGTTTTTTCCGCTTAATTTCGGTCATAACTGCACGGGCGTTTTCGGCGATTTTAGAGGCATCCATGGACAATTTACCCACGGGAATATGGATAACCCCCGTTTTGTCCGCCCGGAATTCCACCCGGCCCTTCCGTAATTCGGCGATCGCCGATTTAAGATCAAAGGTAACCGTACCGGTTTTAGGATTGGGCATTAAACCCTTGCGGCCCAACACCATACCCAGCTTACCCACGTCTTTCATCATATCCGGGGTCGCCACGGCGATATCAAATTCGGTCCAACCGCCCTTTACCTTTTCGATAAGATCGTCGGATCCCACGTAGGTAGCGCCGGCTTCTTGGGCTTCCTTTTCCTTTTCGCTCTTACAGAATACGAGGATCTTTTTTTCTCCCCTAAACTGATGGGGAAGGACCACCGTATCCCGAACGGACTGGCTTTTTTTAAGGTTTACCTTGACCGAAAGATCCACGGTCTCATCAAATTTCGCAAAACCCAGCTGTTTAATCGTCTCAGCGGCCTTTGGAAAATCGACAACCACAGCCTTATCGTACTTTTTAACGCTTTCGAGGTATTTTTTTCCGTGCTTCATACTACCACTCCACCTCGACACCCATAGAACGGGCAGTTCCGGCGATAATTTTTTTTGCCGCCTCTAAATCGTTGGCCGAAAGATCGGGCATCTTGAGCTTCGCGATTTCTTCCAGTTTAGCCTTTGGTAATTTCCCCACCTTAGTCTTATGGGATTCCGGGGAACCCTTTTCAATGCCGGCGCCTTTCTTAATCAGTACCGAAGCGGGGGGAGTCTTAAGGATAAACGTAAAGGACTTATCGCTATAGACGGTGATAACAGCGGGAATGATCAATCCCGCTTCCATACCCTTGGTTCGATCATTAAACTGCTGAACGAATTGGGGCGCGCTGACACCATGGGGACCTAAAGCGGGGCCCACAGGTGGCGCTGGAGTCGCTTTGCCCGCGGGGCACTGCAACTTTATGATCGCGGTGACCTTTTTCTTTGCCATTCGGAATCTCCTTACGTGGTATACCCAGCCGGAACTTGCCGCTGGGGTAGCGTTTCCGCCCAAAGCGGAAACTCCCATCTAATGGAGGTAACACCTCATATAGATTCAAATTTGAGCCCCCTCTAAAAACCAATTGTTTTTAGAGGGGACTTAAGCAATTCCTTACAGGAATTGCGATTTCAGCGGAACAATTCTAAAAACTGATGTTTTTAGAATTGTCTCAATGTTATAAAACAGGGAAGATTAGAGTTTTTCTACCTGCAGAAGATCAACCTCCACGGGAGTTGAACGACCAAAGATGCCCACCATAACCTTCAACTTGTTCTTTTCGACGTTTACCTCTTCTATCGTCCCCGTAAAGGACTCGAAGGGACCGTCGATAATCTTTACCTGTTCACCCGCCGAGAAGGATTGCCGCGGACGGACCACCCGCTCACCCTTCATTTCACCGGCCTTTTGCAGAATCGAACGGGCCTCATCACCGGTTAAGGGATTGGGACGACGATTTGCCGGGGTGCCCACAAAACCAGTCACCCCTTGGATCTTTTTAATTTTTGAACACGCGGTCTTCCAGCCAAGTTCGGGCAAATCCATTTCCACCAAAATATAACCCGGCAGAAATTTTTTCGTCATGGTTCGCTTTTTTCCATCCCGAACCTCAACGACCTCCTCCGAGGGGACCTTGACGTCCCGCACGACGTCCTTTTCCAACTCCCCGGAATCGATCATCATTTTGATGGTCTTTTCGATTTTATTTTCGTAACCCGAATACGTATGAAGGACATACCATCCTGTTGACATGCTCGACCTTTATTAAAAAATGGCCTGGATGCCCAGAAGAAGCAACGCGTCCACCAGCCCCAAAACCAGGGCAAAAACCACCGTGGAAATAAGAACCACCTTAACGGAACCTATAACGTCTTCCCTGCTCGGCCATACAACCTTGCGAAGTTCCGCGTAGGATTCCTTTACGAATTGAACAATCTTATTCATACCAACCCTCTTGGAAATTATCCTAAAAAGGACTACCCATTATCGCAGAAATCATCCCGCTGTTCAAGCACATCAGGGCATCAACGTATAAAATACAGGCCAGGTAGGACTCGAACCCACAACATCCGGTTTTGGAGACCGGCGCTCTACCATTAGAGCTACTGGCCTAAAAACACTACTTTATCTTCGCCTCTTTATGCAAAGTATGCTTATGATCAAATTTGCAATACTTATTCAACTCAAGTTTTTCCTGCATGTTTCTCCGGTTTTTCTTGGTTGTATAATTTTTTCGCTTGCAAACGGAACATTGAAGCGCGATCAATTCCACAGCGGTTTTTTTGCTAGCCATACCGTATCCCCTTACCTAATAGTATCTGCGAGTCCCCTCTAAAAACTGATGTTTTTAGAATGGTTTCATCTAAGCTTTGGTAAATCTATAAAGATGATATACCTAAACGCGATTTGACACAACAACCCAAAACGTACAAGCGAGTCAGCGCCCGCCTTGTAATATTGGTCTCCCCTGGGAGACACTCCAGCCCTCGAGCGGATGACGCGAAGCGGCAACCGCCTTGCAATATCGGTCTTCTTTCAGAAGACACAAAGCCCTCGAGCGGAATCGAACCGCTGACCACATCCTTACCATGGATGTACTCTACCGACTGAGCTACAAGGGCAATCAATGTAAATAACGCCTGGGGAACATACCAAAAAATAGAAGATCTGTCAATAGATGATACCGTAAACTCTTTATACGAGGAACTTATTGGAGTGTTAACAGTGTATGGAAATAGCCGGCTACTATTTCCATACCCTGCTAGGTGACTTCCCTGACGAAGGAACCCAACAATTCATTAAAATGATCGGAATTCTCCCACTGGACCGCGTGACCGGCGTTTTCAATGATCTGTATGTTCGATCTCCAAAGGGTCGGTATTGTCAATTGTTCGATATACCGAGCGTTGACTAGTTTATCGTTCACACCGTGGAAGATGGCCAAGGGTATCGTAAGGCCGGCGACTGTTTCAATTTCATCGATAAAATTTCCACTCGAGAAGCTTCCTTTTAAGATCTCCCTGGCTCGACCGTCGGTACGAAGTATATCCTCTACAAAGAATTCTGGCGCCGAAGAGCCGGCTTGGAAGAAAGCGTCCGCCAACTCGACAGCTTGGTCGCGTTCCAAGTGATCGGTAAAGCAATAATTCATTGCGGGATGTGGAAAAAAAGGGTTTTCGGGCCGAGAAACCTTGCCAATAGGGGGCGTACCAAATATCACCAGTCCCGCGGCCTGCGATAGCCGCGGCGCCGCTTCCAGGAGGATGTGGCCTCCCAGACTCCAGCCAACACATACCGCCCGCTTGAGCCCTAAAACTCTTAAGACATCTAAAAGGGTCGAAGCGTATCCGGCGATGGTATAGTCCTTCTTCGGAGCCCCCGCAGGGGACGAGCCCCCATGCCCGGGGAGATCAAAAGAGAAGACCCGATGGGCACGTCCAAAGGGCCCCTCCAGTTGACGAAGGAAGGATCGGGAAGAAGTCGAGTTTCCGGGAATCAACAGAACATCCGGGCCTTTCCCTTCGCCGCGATAAACCATCAAACGATTGCCGCCGACATTCACATATTCCGACTTCACGGATGAACCTCCGCTCTGTATATCCCGCGGGCAACAAAGTCCCGTCCCGTACGTTTTTCAATTTGCCAATACCGTTTCAACAGTATACACTGGTTCAAAGAGGTTGGCATGAAACAAATCGAGAATGTTAAGGGATTTAAACAATATTTTATACTTACGTTTTTTATAGGTTTCGGCTTTTTTACCATGGGGCTCATGGATCCGCTCTACGATACGTACGTACCGATATTTTTAAAGAAATATATCAGTTCAAACGCCCTTATTGGGGCTCTGATGACCCTGGATAACGTACTGCAATTGTTTTTAATTCCCCTGATTTCGGTATGGTCCGATCGAACTAGAACCAGAATAGGTCGAAGAATGCCCTTTATCATCGTGATGCTTCCCGCTTCGGCTGTATTTTTTGCCCTTATCCCTTCAATGGCCGCGTGGGCCCTCCTGCCCCTCGTGGTAATCCTCTTTATTTTTAACATTTTCAAGACCAGCGTCCGGGGGCCCGTGGTAGCCCTGATGCCCGATACGATTCCGGGGGACTATCGATCCGAGGCGAATGGGGTTATCAACACCATGGGCGGGATTGGCCTGATCGTCGGGACCCTCGGCTTGGCTCGACTGATGAATATCCGAGCTTCCCTGCCCTTTTTGGTGGCTTCGCTGTGTATCTTATTGGCTACTATCCTGCTCTTTTTCCTCGTTAAGGAAAAGCCCCAGGGCCCGGAGCGGGAGGACGAGATTCCAGTTTCCATTATCGCGTCATTGGGACAGGTTTTTGCGGAACGGGGGACTGGAATACTGAGGATCCTGTTCTCCATCTTTTTTTGGTTTCTGGCCTACGAAGGTGTTAAACCTTTTTTGGGTCTATATTTAGTCGATACGATGAACGTCTCGGCGGGAAACGCAGCCCTGGCTCAAGGTGTCGCGGGGATAGCCAGCGTAGCCCTTGCTATTCCCACGGGGTACTTGGCCCACCGGATGGGTCGAAGGAATTTTATTCGCCGCTGTCTTTTGGGCCTGGCGCTTATTTTGGCCCTTATTCCCCTAACCGCCCTCCTTGCCCGGACCCTCCACCTATCCACAGGAGGAGCCTTAGCCCTCTTTTTACTCCTTATGTTCCTTTACGGAGCCGTATGGATAGGCGTGGTGGTGAACTCCTTCCCCATGCTGTGGCAAATGGCCACCTATGGGAATATGGGGATTTACACGGGGCTCTATTATACCTTTAGCCAGACCGCGGCCATCGCCGCGCCCCCCATCACCGGGGCTATCATCGATTCTCCCATCGGATACCCGGGGATCTTCCTTTTCGCAGCCCTCTGCATGGTAGCCGCCTATTTCATTATGGCGGGCGTCAAAAAGGGAGAAGCGAACCCTTGAGCCCTTAGGAAATATCGTATATTCTAAAAAAAACAAAGGAAAGGGGGCTGTATGTCGATTCACATCGCCGCAAAACCAGGAGAGATAGCCGAAGCGGTATTATTACCGGGGGATCCTCTGCGAGCCAAATTTATCGCCGAGCATTTTTTTGAGAATCCCCTCCGGTACACCGACGTCCGGAATATGTTCGGATATACGGGTCTTTACAAGGGGAAACGGGTCTCCGTTCAGGGGACCGGTATGGGGATTCCATCGATTTCAATTTACGTTAATGAGCTGTTTAAGGACTACGGTGTCCAAAGGGCCATCCGTATAGGAACCGCTGGAGCCCTCCAGGAATCGATTAAATTGAGGGATCTGGTCATTGCCATGTCCGCCTCCACCGATTCGGGAGCCAACGCTATCCGTTTCGGTGGACGGGACTTCGCTCCCACCGCGAGTTTTTCCCTGCTCCATACGGCCTATCAAATCGCCACGGCCAAGGGCTGGAATCCTAGGGTGGGGAATATTCTTTCTTCCGACATGTTTTATACCGAGGACCCGGAAGAATGGCGTTTGTGGGCCAAATTCGGGTGCCTCGCGGTGGAAATGGAAAGCGCCGAACTGTACACCCTGGCGGCCAAATACGGAAGGGAAGCCCTTTCTATACTGACCATTTCCGATCACCTCGTGACCCACGAAGCTACCACCTCGGAGGAACGTCAAACCACCTTTACAAAAATGATGGAAGTGGCCCTGGAAACAGCGATCCAGTGAATATTGACAAACTAGCGCGATACCGCCTATAGTAGCTCCACTATCGCCCAGATGGTGAAATTGGCAGACACGCTAGTTTCAGGTACTAGTGCCGCGAGGCTTGGGGGTTCAAGTCCCCCTCTGGGCATAATCAAAGAAAAAAAGCCGCCGCCAGGTGGCTTTTTTTTACCCTAAACTCCCAGAGGGGGACTTGAACCGGAACACCGTCCCGAGTGAATTGAGGCTGTCTGATAACTCTGTTAGTTATCAGACAGCCCTTGTATTTTCTCGGATTTTAGCGTTTTTAACCCTTTCGACGTATTAAAACCAGTAAAAATCGCTAAAATCCTACGAAAATACGACAATAAGGAAGCTGTCCCGTAACTTCCTAAGTTACGGGACAGCCTCAATTAGATATGGACGGCCCAACCTTCGGCGGTTCGGCCCGCTTCCATGATAGCCTCCGAAAGGGTGGGATGGATGTGTACCATCTCGGCTACGTCGGCCAGGGGCAGATCCGCGTGGTGGGCTAGGATCAATTCGTGGATAATTTCCGCGGCATCGGCGCCGACCACGTGGGCGGCTATAAGTCGATTTCCCTTGGTATCATCATAGAGAAGTTTTACCATCCCTTCGGATCGTTCGATCGCCACGGATTTTCCCGCTCCTCGATAGGGGAAACTCGCTTTCTTATAGGTTCGCCCCGAGGCTTCCAGTTGGGCTTCCGTGGGCCCGAAGCTGGCGATTTGGGGTTCCGTGAAAATAGCCGCAGGAACGGTGGCAGGATCGAGCTTTCCGTGGTTAGTCTTTCCAGCCATAAATTCCGCCGCCAATTCGGCCTCTTTCATGGCCACGTGGGCTAACTGGGGCGTATTGATCACATCGCCCACGGCAAAAATACTGGGAACATTGGTTCGATAGTGCTCATCCACCAGGATAAAGCCCCGTTCGGTCTTTATACTTAGGCCTTCCAACCCGATATTCTCGATATTCGTCGAACGGCCCACAGAAACAATCATGGCATCCGCGGACAAAACCTCCGCGTTTCCTTCTGGACTACGAATGGTAAGGTCCACCCCCGTAGCGGTCAGGTTCATTTTTTCAGCCTTGGTGGAAGTCAGAATCCGAACGCCCCGCTTCTCGATATTTTTCCGGAAAACATTAACCACATCCTGATCCGCCAAGGGCAGAATACGATCGAGCATTTCGACCACCGTAACCTGGACTCCGAAACTGCTCATAATGTGGGCAAATTCCATTCCAATATACCCACCCCCCAAAATTAAAAGAGTTTTGGGGAGCTTCTCCAACATAAGGGCGTCGGTAGAAGAGAGGACCTTTTTTCCATCAAAGGGGAAAATGGGGATTTCCCGGGGACGGGACCCGGTGGCTATCATGATGTTTCGTCCCGTAATGGTCCGATCGCCACCAACCGTCACGGAATGGGGACCCGAAAGTACTGCGGCGCCTTCGATATATTCAACCTTATTCTTTTTTAAAAGATACCTAACCCCCTTGGACAGGGTATCCGCGGCATTCCTAGATTTCTTAAACACCGGACCGTAGTCAAAGGCGCTCTCGTCCAGCGCAATCCCCATTTCAACCAGGTCGCCCCGATGCATATAGGTTTCCGCCTGATGGATCAAAGCCTTGGAGGGTATACAACCTATGTTAAGACACACCCCGCCGGGTTTATCCTTTTCAATTACCGCGCATTTAAGCCCTAATTGGCTTGCCCTAATCGCTCCAACGTACCCCCCTGGGCCCGCGCCCAGGACTACTAAATCAAAATCGTAGGTATCGCTCATTATATCGCCCCGCTCAGCCAATGGGTTGATCCGCATCGAACAATTTGTTTAATTCAGCGGGATTGGATAACTGAATTTTTACAAGCCACCCTTTTCCCTCAGAATCCTTGGTCACCAGGGTGTTATCCTTTAAAATCGCTTCGTTAATAGCCGTAACCTTTCCGCTCACGGGCGCGTAAATATCCTGAACCGCCTTTACCGATTCGATGGTACAGAAAGCCTTGCCCTGGGTTACCTCGGTTCCAACCTTGGGAAGGTCGATGTTTACCAGATCCCCCAAATCATCCGCCGCGGCGGAAGAGATTCCCATGGTACCCACATCCCCTTCGACGGAAATGTATTCGTGTGATTTCGCGTAGCGTTTCATTTGATTCCTCCTATAAAAAATAATGAGTCCCCTCTAAAAACAATTGGTTTTTAGAAGGGACTTAAGCAATTCCTTACAGGAATTGCGATTTCAGCGGAACAATTCTAAAAACTGATGTTTTTAGAATTGAAGCTGTCCCGTAACTTCCTAAGTTACGGGACAGCCTCAATTGTTTCAATAATGGCATCTTGAAATCCTACAGGGTTTCTTTCAAGATGCCAAGGTCAATTCGATGCCGAATTGCCATATTTAGAAACTAACCGATGAACCGTTCCTGTTTTTCAATCAATTTGACCAGACCGTGGTAATCGATCAAGGGATGTTTTGAGAGGTCTTCCGCGTAGCCCCGGGCTAACAGATCTTCCCGTAACACGGAAATTTTACCCTTTGTCTTTGTTTCCACGCTGTCTAGTAGCCAATAAACCCCGTTCTGCAAAAGAACGACGTCGTCATCCGCCTTGGCGGTGGCAAGTTTGATTTTTTCAGCGGGATGGTCGATACCGTATTTGATAAAAACGAGTGCCATATTCGTCTCCTTGACCTTACATAAAAATGACAAGATTTTGGTCGTGAAACAGGTCGGTCAAGGATGAGCGGGGAATGACTTCCACATTGTACCCCTCATCTAACGGGCCCACGCGATACCGTTCCAGATCTTCCTTAACCGCCAGGAGCTTGGTTTCGTACCGTTGAAGCATTTTTTGCGCCAACGTACAGGGCAAAAGCCCTACGATATCGGGTTTTAAGGCCGCCGAAAACGCGACTACGCCCTCGTCAACCAGAAGGACCATCGGCTCCAAATCCTCACCGTACATACCCATCGCGGTCCGGAAGGCTTCGTTAACCCAAATCGATCCGATGGGCGATTGATGCACCACAAAAAGCAACTTCTTTGCCATGGTTACCCTCCCTACGCGCTCAGACTGACGAATCGGTCGTAGTTATAAATCATTTCAGCAAGCCCCGGGAGGCCGGAGGGTTTGGCACCCTCGATGATTTGATCTTCCAAAAGACCCCGATATTCCATGCAGAGGGAACAAATTTGAACGTCCAAGCCCTTTTCTTTTATCATCTGCTCCAGGGTCTTGGGGATGTTTCGATCCACCCGAATCGGTTTAACGTTCTTGTTTGTCGACTCCACCGAATCGGCAAAAAGGAAAATCGTGACCGTATGCCCCGCGGCGATAGCGGCTTCGGCAATGTGCATCGCCGTATCCGCGTCCTCGTAACTGTACGCGGGGTTTATAATTTGAATAGCGATTTTCATTCAATCATCCTTTTTAGTCGCTTATTTTCGCATAAAGAGGAACCACGCCATGGTCCAGTTTCCGAGTACAAAGAAGACCGAAGCTACAATACTGGAAATGGCCAACTGGGGAACACCGGTAAAGAAGTGACCGATATTGCAACCGCCGGCGGTAACCGCGCCGAATCCCATCAGGATACCGCCCACCGCAACCTGCAAATAGGTGATAGGATTTTTTGGCATTCGGAATTTAAATTCTCCGCTGATCAGAGCGGCCACCAGAGAACCACCGATGATACCAAGAATGAAGGTTCCTTCCCAGGTAAGAGGCTTGTTCATCGTAAAGCCCTGGAGGAGGTTAACCCAGCCATTCGTAATACCAAGACCGTATTTTCGTCCAGTCCAGGTGCTGGTAATGAAGCCCAAAGCAGAAATAATCGCCAGGACCACCGAAGCGATTTTCCAATTGAATTTGGTGGGCCGATCGCTGGTTTTGGTAAGGAAGGCGTACAGTACCAAAATAACCGCTAAAATGATGGCGGGAATCCAGGGGTTAAGACCAAAAACACTGGCCAGCGTGGGCCCAGCGTTTTTTACGTAATACGTGGGATCCGCCGTGGTAAGGGTGGATTGGAACTGACCAACCCACTTGAGCCACCCAGAGAAAGCGCCCGAATTGGTCGCGTAGGCGGTTAGTCCGTAAAAGAGGGCAGCAAACCACGCGGTCGTAAGACCTTCCCCGACGCGGTACGTGACCCCGGAGGCGCATCCGCCGGCCAGGACCATTCCCAGACCGAAAATGTATCCCCCAATGATATTTGCCATCAGGTTAAGGGGCTTCGGGTTCATCTGCATCCAGCCGAGCTGGGATAACAGGACAAAAAGAATCATTTGCAGGGCAAACACGAAAGCCGTCAGCTTCAACAGGTAATTATCCTTTAGGAGGAGAATATCCCGGAAAGCCGAATTAAAACAAACCCGCCCCTGCTGAAGCGCCGCACCGAACAAAACGCCAATAAGTAATCCTGTCCAAATCATATTCACTCCTTTGAAGTTTCGGAACAACCCTTCAGGGGGGTTATTTCTTTACCTTAATATAAATGTTCCATTCGGAAGAGCTCACTTCCTCAATTTCCAGAACTTCACTCCCCACCTTCCGAACCGCTTCCGGAACCCGTTCTTTGGACATGGCGTAGTCGATGCGGACCATTAAAATATCCCCATCCTTAGCCGCCTTAATAGCCCTTTTGGTTTCCACATCCGGAACCGGACAAACTTCTCCCCGCTCATCGAGCTCCCGCGTTACTTGATACTTGGCCATCGGTCTCTCCTTATTTAAAGTATGGCACCCCTAATAACCATGGTATTAGAAGTGCCTTTGTAGGTAGGTGTATAGTAAAATGGATTTTGCATTATGTCAATATTTTATCGATAAAAAACATTCTATATATAAATAGTCATATCTTTTCTACCACAACAACCCTCAATACCCCACATCGCCGCTAATTTTATCCACGATCCGACGGACATCCTCCGGACTAAAATCGAGGGTCGGAACCTTTTTTACGGCCATTTCGCTAATGGTGTATTCGTGATGGACCGTAACGCCCTTCTGCTCCATTATTTTAGAGACGCACCGGTTAGCGCATCCGTTTATAGCTATGACTCGTTTAGCGTTTTTACCGATATCCACATGAACCTGAGAACCGGCTCCGACCGCCGCTGTACAGCACATTCGAGCCCCCACACCCCTATTGGTCAGAGCCTTGGCTACTTCATTGCCCACCTGTCCTACGCTGGCGGCTCCATCGCAGGCAAAAATAATATCCAGATTGGTGGCTTCTTTACTGCATGAAGGCAATAAATTCCAGTTTTGTCCCTCCGAACCGTCTTTTTTATTCTCTTCCATAGATTTAACCTCCGCATAAGACCTTTAACAGGAGCAACGCCCCAATTTTTTGTTATAGTCCTGGGTCTTTTACTTGTCAAGTAGATATATTGAATATTTTTAATATTTCAAAATATTACAACATTAGGGTTTTTACATTCGACCATTCAGTCGTTTAAATCGCCCAATTAGTCGAAATCAAACCCACGGACAATTTCAAAAACAGTTACAAAATTAAGCGCTGGTATCTCATCGGGCTTTCAAAAAGCTGCTGTCATGTAGAAAGAATTCTTTTCCCTCTATCGTTTTATTTCTACGAAACCCTACTTCGCTTATTTATCCCTTCAAACCCCACGGGGTCCATAATTTTTACATGGCATGGATTATGCTATATATAATGAGAAAATGTAAACAGGAGGTTAGGTATGAAAAATATAAAGTTTCTTTCGGCGATCGCGATCCTTACGTTGGGCATTACCATGGGAGTGGCGGCCCAGACGACGGCGTCTATTACCCTACAGGGGACCATTCCGGCGATTTTAAAAATTGTGGTTACCCCCGAACCGGGTATTAGCAGTTTGGACCTGACGAGGGATCTTAACTCTAAGATCGCCACAGCGGTGGAAATAAGCAACAAACGAGCGGGGTATACGGTTACCGTAAGTTCAGCGAACGCGAAAGCTGCGGGGACCGACGCACCCTTTTTTAAGGGCGTAGCTTCGGACAACACGGACACCCTGCCCTACACCATTTCCTACGGTGGAAGCGCGGCTACCTTTAGCGGTGGAATTGCCACCGTATCTACCGCTTCGGCGAAAACAAGCGCCGCAGGATCCTCTAAGGATGTGGTTTTAAACTATAACGGAACGAGCCTTTTCCCCAACGAGGATACCTATAACGATACGCTGACCTTTACTATCACGGCCAATTAGTCGAAACTACATCAGGGGCTATACCTTGATACACGAAGACCGTCGAAGCATCCCTCCCCAGTGGGGGATGCTTTTGTTTTTATTCCTCCTTATGCCGCTGTGCCACATCTTTTCCTTTTCCCTAGAACCCATGAGCGTTTCGGTCTCCGATGCGGGGACGGGAACGGTGGCGACCTTCCGACTGGTCAACGATAGCCAGGAACGAATCGCCCTACGGATTCGAATTACCACCCGGGAGATGGCCGAAGATGGGACCGAAACGAATAAGGACGTGCCCGAATCAACCTTTTTGGTTTTTCCAGCCCGCTTTGTGCTAGAAAAGGGAGCCCAACAGGCCCTAAAGGTCCAATGGCGGGGCGGACCGGTGGGGAGTACGGAAAGGGCGTTCCGTATCGTCGCAGAACAGGTACCCGTGGTTTTTGAAAAGGCCCAAGGGTCGGGGATTACGCTTCTTTTTAAATACGTAGGGGCCCTGTACGTGGTTCCCCCCAAGGCTTCCCCAGCGGATATTTCCGTAAGCTCCGTGGAAGGGACCTCCGAAAAGGGTGTGGGAGGATTTTTGGTCCGTTTAGAAAACCGTGGGGGAACCCACGGGATTTTGGTTGATACGGTCCTTCAGATATCCCAGGATGGTCAAAAAAAGTTTATCCTAGCCACCTCCGCATTAACAGCGATGGAAGGGCAAAACGTTTTGGCGGGCATGACCAGACGCTTTTTTATCCCCTTTTCGGAAGCCCGGGAGGGACAACGGTACGAGGGCCTTGTGACCTACAATGCGGAGCGTTAGGACCTTAACCCTTATCCTATGGCTTATTTTTCTGGGTTTTCCCTTGTTTTCCCAGGCAAACATGGTCCCGGTTTCCCTGATCGTCAACGGGATTCCCCAGGGGGACGTGGAAGCCCAGATTGAGCTTTCCGATGTCTCCTTGCCCACGGCTCTGGTTATCCGGGTCCTTCAACCGATCCTGGCGGAGGAGTATTTTAAAGCGATCTCGGGAGCGGAAACCAAAAATCTTCGATTGTCGGATCTACGATTCCTAGGACTCGAGGCGAATTTTGATAGCCAAAACTTGATCATCCGGCTCCAGGTGCCATCCCATTTTATGAAAGAAAAACCCCTGCAACCCGATAGCGCCAGAAGCTCTCGGGCCGCCACCACGGTGGGCCCCGCGCCCCTGTCAGCCTTTGCCAATGGGGTTTTTAACCTGGGAATCCAGAAGGATCCAGAATTTTCTCCCTACCTTATTTTAAATACCAACGTGGACGGGGCGGTTAACCTGCGTGGATGGGTCACCGAGGCCGAGGGGTCCCTTTCAATGAAAGAGCTTACTACCGTGGAATTGCGGAACCTCCAGGAAGTGTACGATTACCGGCCCTGGGGGGTGCGGTTCGCCGCGGGGACCGTCGATCTTCCCCAAACGGGATTCCAGGGAAGGCTCAATCTAGCGGGTGTCACCGTGGGATCAAACCCCGACGCCTTGCTTAAAACGGGGACTCCCTCCCCAGCTGAGCCTAAACGAAACCGGATACTGGGGGATCTAGACCTAATCGAAGTAAATAACCCCGCAAAAATCAGCATTAAAACCAACGGAATCACGGTCCGGAGCGAAACCGTCGGACCGGGAAAATACCGTATCGGGAACCTTCCCCTGGCGTCCGGATTAAACGATGTGGTGATCCGGATAGAAGAGGAAGGCAAGCCCCCCATAGAACGACGGCTGGGGATAGCCTACGATGGGGCCCTGCTCCAACGGGGGGACTACCGGTTTGCCCTGGGACTGGGGGCCGATACGGCGGAGACGAGCCGCCTCACGGAAAGCGGGCTTTTCCGCTACGGAATTTTTGAGGCCCTGGAGGGGGGCGCGAATATTCAAAATGGTCTAGGGGTCCTGTTGGGGGGTCTCTCCCTTAAAGCCGCCACTATCCTCGGGTTTTTCTACGGCGATGGGGCCGCTAGCTATCCCTATTCGGATTCGGATTCGGATTCGGAGTTTCCCGCGTCCCTGGGGTACAGCGGGAGCATCCAATACCGACTGGGTTTTCCAGCCCACCCCTTTTTCCCCCGTTTCGGGTTGGGTTTTCAATACGCTACGGCAAACTTTTCCATACCCCAACTGGCCCCTACCACGGCACCCCTGGGGCCGCCATGGAGAGTGTCAGCCCAGGTTGCCCAGGCTACACCGGTGGGGATCGCCCTGGCCCTAATGGGAGATTACGGGTCCTCCGACGGCAGGACTAGGGTCTTTGGGACCGCCTTCGGCTTGTCCGCGACCCTAGGGACGGGGATCTCCTTGTCCGCGTCCCTGTCCATGGATAACCGGTTGGGATACCTGGTTCCCCAAGCCAGTCTTTCCTTGCTGATAATTCCTGGGGACGGGAAAACGGTGACCCATTACTACCAATCCCTTACGGATGGAGAAGCGGGGGCGGAACTGGGGTGGAACACGGGAAATAAAACGGGGGACTATAACGGGACCGTCGGTATAACAAATCCCCTGGGGCCGCCCAATAGTCCCGGAACCTTCAATGGAAGCCTCAAGCGGATCGGTAGTATAGGGGATCTTTCATCCGCCTTTTGGTATAGGGATAACAGGGATGGGTTAGGGCCCTCCTATGGAGGAACCCTGGGGGCCGAGGGTGCGTGGGTTTACGCGGACGGGGTAGGGGCTCCTTCCCGCCGGGTCTACGATTCCTTTGCCATACTTCAGCCCGATGCAACCTTGAAAGCCGAAATTGTGGAAATGAACACCGGAGCGTCTTCAAAGGTACAGTCCCAGGGGGGGAAACCGGTGGTGCTACCCAACCTTTCAGCCTATAAGGCTACCTCCGCAAGTATCATCCTCCCCCAGGCACCGGCGGATGTAACGAGCAACACCCCCTTTATCACCCTGGAACCGGCGTATAAATCGGGGCTTGTGGTAAAACCGAGCAGAAGTAAAACTATCCTGGTCACGGGGACCCTGGAGGATTCCCAGGGGAAACCGGTCCCCTGGACCCTGGGTACGTTGATGGGCCCCCAGGGGTCCGAAATTTTTACCGACGAGGAGGGGTACTTCGAGGCCTATGTTACCGACGAGGGAACGTATACCATCAATTGGCATACCGAGGTGCCCTTTACCATGAATTTTACCCTACCCAAGGGAACAGAGGGTCCGTTTCCCCTAGGGAAGGTTAGCCAGACTTCGGGAGGGAAAACAACGCCATGAACGTCCAAAGGAAAAAAATAGTATCCCTATTGTGTACGGTCGCCCTAGGGCTAGTCACCCAAGGGATGGTACCCCTGCAGGCCCAGGCGGTAAAGTATATCGTCTTGTCCCCTAAAAACACCCTCTCCTTAACCTACGATTCTACCCAAGAGGTTTACGGGAATGTTACCGCGAACCTGACCACCGACAAAGGGTCCACGGATCTTAATTACTACGTTACCTTTAATCCCGCCCCGGGAAATAGGTTTTTTACCAACGGTTCCTATTCCATCCCCTTTGAAATTTACGATAACCCCCAGTTACCCAGACGGGTACTCTACGACGACCTAAGGGCCACCAGCGCCGATCAGGTGCTAGCGGGGATTTTTCCGACCCCGTCCAATATCCATAAAACCCCTACGGATACTAGAACCTTTACCGTCGTGGCCGTTCCCGGGGGTTTTGCCCCCGCAGGCACGTACACAGCCACGTTGACCGCCAGCTTTTGGGCCGGGGCTTTTAAAACCGGGACCCTAAAGGCCCAGGCCCAACTATCCCTGGTTCTTCAGGTCAACCAAATCCTCAACATAGTCGCCGTCCCCGTGGGAGCCTCTTTTGACTATACGGCCACCAGAGCCACTGTTGATTTTGGGTACCTAGAAGCGGGCTCAGTCCGTTCCCTGGACCTCATCGCCCGGGCAAATACCACCTACGGGCTGTCTATAGCCTCCACCAATGGAGGGATTTTACGAAACGCCGACAGCGGGGATTCTAGTTTTATCCCCTACGAACTACGGGTCAACGGTACCCCCTTGACCCTTCCTGCGGGACTCAGCATCCCCATCGTTTCTTCCCGGCCCGCGACCACGGTAGACGGGGATAGATTCAACGTAAGCGCCGTTATACAAAGCTTCGATTTTCCCACTGAAGGGCTTTATTCGGATATACTGACGGTGACTATCGCCAAAAATTAAAAATTCCCCTATCCTGGGATTATGGAAAATTTGTTCATTGGCCTGGTGGTCGTGTCTTTTTTTGTTTTAATCCTCCTTTTAATAGTCCTTTTACGGCCCAAGGCCGGTTCAGACCGGCTTTTGCTAATAACCGAAAGCCAAGTTCGCTTAGAAAACACCCTGCGGGAGGAATTAGGCCGGAACCGAGAAGAGAGTTCCCTAGCCATTCGCCGGGCCACCGACGCCCAAACAGCCCAGTTGACGGCCCTGCGGGAAGAACTGGCCCGTTTTGGACAGGGAAACGATGCGCGAATGGAAGCCCTCCGGGAGACGGTGGACCGGAAACTCCGAGAATTACAGGAGGATAACGCCGCGCGGTTAGAGCTGATCCGTAAAACGGTGGATGAGAAGCTCCACGAAACCCTGGAACGTCGCCTGGGGGAATCTTTTAAATTGGTAGGAGAGCGGCTGGAACAGGTCCAGGCGGGTCTGGGGGAAATGCGGACCCTAGCCACCGGGGTGGGGGATCTGAAACGGGTCCTGGTGAACGTTAAAAACCGGGGGACCTGGGGGGAGGTTCAACTTATCTCCCTGGTGGAAGATATGCTCGCGCCGGGGCAGTACCTGCTGAACACGGCCCTTCGGCCAGGGGCGGCGGAGCGGGTCGAGGTGGCGGTAAAGCTTCCTGGGAGGGAGGAAGGCCAGCCGGTACTGCTTCCGGTGGACGCCAAATTTCCCAAGGAGGATTATGAACGGCTGTTAAAGGCCCGGGAAGAGGGAAACCCAGCGGAGGCCGAAGGGGCCCTGAAAATGCTGGAACGACGGTTCCGGTTATCCGCCAAGGATATCCGGGATAAATACATCGTCCCCCCCAACACCACCGATTTCGCGATCATGTTTTTAGCCTCCGAGGGGCTCTTCGCCGAATGCGTTAGCCGCCCCGGCTTAGCGGAGGCCCTGCAGAGGGAGTACCGGGTGGTCGTTTCAGGGCCCAGCACCTTTTCGGCCATGCTGAATAGCCTGCAGATGGGGTTCCGAACCCTGGCGGTACAACAACGCAGTAGTGAAGTGTGGCAAACCCTGGGCCTGGTGAAAATGGAATTTGAAAAATTCGGCGAACTCTTGGACAAAACCCGAAAAAAACTTCAGGAAGCCGCAGAAACGGTGGATCTGGCGGATAAAAAGTCCCGGCTTATCGGGGGAACGTTAAAGGGCATGGACGAATTGCCCTAGGGGAACGCCACACAGGACCCCGGGGAGCCTACAGTTCCGGGGGAAGCGGGAGAATTGGGGGTACTAGGGGCTCCGAAGGGACAGGGGGCGTGGTGAACACCTTCTCTATACATTTTTCCGGGTTGGCGGAGGTAGAGATGGCTTCAAATTCCCCCTGATGCTGTGAAAAAACATCCACAATTTTTGGATCAAACCGGATGCCCGCGTTGGCCCGAATTTCTTGGGCTGCGGTTTCAAACGAAAGGGTTTCTTTGTAGGGTCTGCGGCTCATCATGGCGTCCAAACTATCCGCCAGGGCGACAATCCGGGCGGAAAGGGGAATCCGCTCCCCCGCCTGTTCGGTAAGGTACCCCTTACCGTCCCAACGTTCATGGTGATAGAGGATTAAATCCCGGGCAATAGGGTCCACCTCGATCGATTTTAACAGTTGGACCCCAATGGCTACGTGGGTTTTTACCAAGCTGTACTCCGCCGGTGAGAGGGGGGCCGCTTTCGTTAAAATTTCGTGGGGAATGCCCGATTTACCGATATCGTGGAGGGGCGCGTATAGGTACATTTTTCGAATAAACGATATATCCAAACCCATACAGTAGGCCAGAAGGGCGGAGTAGCACCCCACCCTTTGGGCGTGCCGAAAATCCGGTTCAATCCGATGCCCCGAATCCTCCAGAATCGCGATCATGGCCAGGTTTAGGCGTTGGATCTCCTCCCTCTGGGCTTCCAATTCCCGCTCGTTATTGTATAAATCCAAGGCCCGTCGTACTGCCAGGATCATATCCAAGGATTTCCACGGTTTAGCGATATAACGGAACAGATTAGCCTGGTTAATCGACTCGGCGAGCACGGTCGTATCGGCGTACGCGGTAACCAGAATGCCCTTTATCGCTGGAAAGGTTTGGTAGACATGCCGTAACAAACTATGGCCGGACATCAGTGGAAGCCGCTCATCCGTAATCAATACCGCCACGGCCTGTCCTTGGGCTTCCAGGTCGTTTATTTTTTTTATGGCCTGGGGCCCGTCGGCAAGGCCATAGACTTCCACATCGGGTATATTTTTCCGTAGGTCCCGAACCAGGCTTTCTACGATCAGGAGCTCATCGTCCACACAAATGATACAACGTTTACCCATACAATCATTCCAAAGGAAGGGCGGTAACGTTGGTATCCACCGAATCGAGGATCTTTGTAAGCCGGTCCTTTTCGATTAGATCGATAAGCCGGGCCTCCACAAACCGTTTCGCTTCCTCCGAAAAGGTTCCCGTGGTAAGACAGTAACCCTTTCCCGCCTTAATTTCCTTTAAACGGGAATGGAAGTCCCGAACCACCAGTTCGCCAATGGCCCCTTGGGTTCTGATAAACCGAAACATGACCAGATCAGACCATTTTGGGGTATCCACCTCCGCCAAAATATCGGCCCATTCGTTTTTATTCACCGCGATATTGGTAATTTTAACCTTTGCCTTAGGAAAATAGCTCAGGGCGACCTTCCTGCAGAGGGTAACAAAATCTCCCGTAGGGGCCATTAAAAATATTTGTAGGTTCTTATTCGCGTTCAACTCCTGGTATTTGGCGATAAGGGCTGGCACATCCTTGTAGTTCGGATAGATATTTTGAATATCCCGTAGAAAATTCAACGCCCGGCCAATTTCTTGTTGTTTTAAATAGGCGATGGAAAGCCGATACTTCAACTCCACGGCCACCTCGATTTTTAAATTTTCATGTTTAAGCCCGATTTCATAATCCATAATCGCCTTGGGGTACTGGTGCTGATTCATGTGGATAGTACCGGCAAACAGGGAAGCGTTGGGACCTAACACCGGATCCGGCCGAAGATGGGTAAATATCTTTATAGCTTGATCGGTTTGACTGAGTTCATAGTAACATTCCCCCATGGCGTAGAGGGATTCCTTATCGTCGGGCACCAAATCCACCGCTTTTCGAAGCAGGGCCAGGGCTTCTCGAAAGTTTTTTATTTTAAAAAGCGCCAAACCCAGGTACCGGAGGGTTAACGCGTGTTCCGGATCCTCCGTTCGAGCCTGTTGAAGGATCTGCGAAGCCTTTTCAAAATTCCGACGCTGGTATTCCAACACGCCTAAATTATAATTTACCTCGAAATTGTTTTGTTGAAGGGTCCGGGCTATTACCAAGCCCTTATAGGCTTCCTCGTTCATTCCCAGCTTAAGGGCCGCCATACCGTACCGCATATTGATTTCAAACTCGTCTAAATCCGAGTTGGTCGCGCAGAGTTCCACCAGGGTACCGTACATTTTTAGGGCCTTATCCCAAACGTCTTCCCGGTAGTACAGATCCGCCAGGGCTAAAAGGGCCTCGGGATCCTTAGGATTTTGGGCCAATTTTCGGGTCGCATCCCGAATAATCGCGTCCCTTCCCTTAGTTTTCTGTTTTTTTCGCCTTTCCGGGGAGCTTTTTCCCGAACGACCGGTAAAAAAAAGAAAAGCGATGAGCACAATCGCTAAAAGTATCACTATAATAAGGATGGGCAACAAATCAAGCATAGGAACATTATCGGCGGTAGGATCGACACCGTCAAGAGAATCCATTGACAAAGCCCTAACCGGCGTCTAAAGTTTACAGTAAAGTAAGGAGTGAAGCCCATGGCGTCGAATATTGGAATTAAAATCGCGAATGGGGAATTTTATCCAATCCTCGAAGAAGGCACCAACGTAAAGAAGCGTCTCATCCTTACGACCGTACACGACAGCCAACGGAGTGTACAAATTGATCTATATAAAAGCGAAGCCGCCAGCATGGCCGACGCCACTTACATTGGAAGTCTGGTCATTGAGAATATTACCCCAAAACCGAAGGGCGATCCTTCGATAGAAATGATTATCGCATCCACGGAATCGGAAGAAATAATCGCCGAGGCGGTGGATCTGGATTCTCCCGGCGGTAAGGAACGGCAACAGCTCAGCGTATCCCTCCAGGCCCTGGAGGAAACAGGAACCTACGAGGTTCCGGATTTTGAGCTGGAATCGGATACCCCTCCTCCAGAGGGCCTATACGACAAATCCGCCGATTTTGAAAGCCCCGGTACAAAGGAAAAAAAATCCCCCCTGTTACCCATCCTTTTAATAATCGCCATTCTCCTGTTGGTGGGCCTTTTAATCTGGTACTTTTTCGCCCGAGGTACCGGGAGTTCTACCGGTACGGTAACCCCGGCTCCCCAAACGGCGGTTTCAGCGGCGGCTTCCACCGCCCAGGGCGGCGGCGTCCAGGAAACGGCTCCGGCCCCGCAAGCGGCTCCGGCCCCGCAAGCGGCTCCCGCTCCGGATACAGCCAAGGGAGAAGCCCCAACGGCCATAGAGGCGCCACAAAAAAGCGCCGCCGTTTCTCCACCGGTCAGTACCGGGGAAACCGGTTCTACGCCCCCCGCTACGGCTCAACCGGCGGTTTCTTCGAAGGCCGCCGTGGGGGTCACCAACAGCAGGGCCCGTCCCCCGGCGCCCGTTACGACGTATAAAGTTCCCCGGACCATAGGGCCCGAGGGAGTTCGATATAAAATCCGATGGGGTGATACCCTGTGGGATATCGCGGAGGCTTTTTATCGCAATCCTTGGTTGTTCTCCCATATTGCTCGGTTTAATAAAATTAAAAACCCCGATCTTATCATCTCGGGAACCTACATCCGAATTCCTCCACCGCAAAAATAGATCCCCCCTTCTAGCCCTGGTTCTCCTTTTCTTCTTCGGCATCGTTTCGTGCGGTGCCGAAACGATTTTAGGGCTTTCCAAAAACGAAGCGGCGGATCGGATTAAGCGGGGGGATATCGCTTTTATTCTCCAGTCCAATCCGACGGACCTGGGGCAACTGAAACTGCTTTCCCCCCAGGCGCCCTTTTATATCGCCTTTCTGGTTCAAAAGGCCGGGGACCAGGAGCGAGCGGAAGCCCTGTGGGACCTTTCGGTTCAAGACAACGATCCGTTGATTCGGCTCCAGGGGGCGAAGAAAGTGGTCCCCCTTTTACTCGAACCTAGCTACGCGAAGGATACCAAGGAACTTCGGAGCCGGAACGAAAGGGCCCTCGCAATCCTAAACCGGGCCCTGGAAGGGCAGTCCCAAAACCCGGACCTGCTCGCCCTGGAGGCCGAAACCCTCTACAAACTGGAACGGTACGGGGAACTTAAAAAACTCTATGCTTCCAGGAAAGGAGAGCCCCTAACGATGAGGGAGCGGGCCCTGTTATTAATAGCGGATGTGCGGAGCCTGGGTCCGGATGCTGTTCCTTCGGGGGCAGTAAAATACAACGGATCAACCCTTCGCAAGGCCCTGGAAGCCTTTTTTTTAGACGGGGTCGTGGGGGATGACCAGCGCTGGCTTTACCAGGAAATTAAAAAAAAGCCCGGGGACCTTTTATCCATGGGCCTCAATTCCGCCATCCTAGGAAGACTGGCCATAGCGGACCGATCCTACGGGGACGCTTTGATGTACTTTAAACTAACCCTTCAATCCAACGAATCCCTCTTTTTCATTCATCCCGAAACCTTGTCCGATTTGGGCAAGGCGTACCAATACGGGGGAGCCATAAAAGACGGCATGGCCCAATTTATTCAATGGGAATCGACCCTCAGGGAGACTCCAGAACGGTGGAAAGATTTGGGGGACGCGGAAATTCGGGAGCTCCGATACCGCCTGCTCTTTTATACGGGAAGATTAAAACGTCAAACCGGGGATAAAACCGAGGCTTTCCGTTATTTTGAGTCGGCTCTCCCGTTGACAGTGAAAACCGAACAACGGGATTCCTGCATTTGGTACCTTTTGGACCTTTCCCGGTCCATGGATTCTTCCCTTACCGTACTACTGCTTGAAAAATATCTCCCTGTTTGGAGTTCGCCGGCCTATTTTTCCGATTTTTTGGATAATCTTTGCGGTGATTTGGTGGCCCAGGGTGCATGGTCCGATTTGTTGACCATTTTCAGGCTGATTCGGCCGGTCTTGAACGGGGATACCCTGGCCCGTTACGCCTACGTGTTGGGGCGGGCCGTCGATTTGGGGTATCTCACAACGGACAAACCCTTGGATTTTTTAGATGCGCCGAATCAAGGGGAGAAGCGGAGTATCGCCCGAAGTTTTTATACCATTGCCTTTTCCGCCGATTCCCAGGGCTTTTACTATAAAAGCCTAGCCGCCGCCCGCCTGGGAGAGTCGGTGGCCCTGGTGCCCGAAAGTAGCGCCGACACGGGGGAAGCTTCGGAAAACGCGCCGCAAAATCCCCGAGCCCTGGCCTTTATTTTGGATTTTTTCCAGTACGGGGCCGGCGAATTCGCCCTACCCTACGCGCAAGCCCTGGCGAATACAGGCTCGGTCAGCGAACTCCGTTCCATAGCCCAGGCCTTTGCGAATAACCAGCGTTTTGGAGATTCTATTCGTTTTGCGTCCAACCTTCTTTCCCGACCGGACCACCGGATCAATCGGAAGGATCTGGAACTCCTATACCCCCGCCCCTTCGCTTCTATTATTGATACAGCCTCGGAACGATACGGTATGGCGCCGGAACTGCTGTACGGGTTGATCCGGACAGAAAGCGCCTTTATTCCCGATGTGGTGTCCTCCGCGGGGGCCATCGGACTGACCCAGCTTATGCCGAAGACCGCTCAGGATGTTTTGGCTCGGATGGAACGGGCGGAGCTTCCCACCAAGGATTCCGACGGAAGTTGGAATCTTCGGGACCCCCAGACCAACGTTACCCTGGGGGCCTGGTACCTACGATATTTGATACATCGAACCGGAAGTCCCCTACTGGCCCTGGCGTCCTATAACGGAGGGGTGTCCCGGGTACGACAGTGGCGTCAAGGCCAGAACCAAATACCGGAGGACCTGTTTTTGGAAACCATAACCATCCAAGAAACCCGGGAGTATGGGAGAAAGGTCCTTGCGGCCGCCGCGGTATACGGGTATCTTTATTATGGCCTTACCATGGAAGCGGCGGTAGCCGATATTTTATAAAACAAAGACCCCCAAGGTCGTTGTAATTGAGGCTGTCCCGTAACTTAGGAAGTTACGGGACAGCTTCTTTAATGTCGTATTTTCGTAGGATTTTAGCGGTTTTACCTGGTTTGAATACGTCAAAATGGTTAAAACGCTAAAATCCGAGAAAATACAAGGGCTGTCTGATAACTAACAGAGTTATCAGACAGCCTCAATTCTAATCCGGAGGTCCAGCACCCATTGCGAAACAAACCCAGCATTCCATCTCCCTACCGAAAGAAAACCTTGATAGCCGCGGGAATCACGGCGGTCCTGGGAATTCTCTTGGGTCTTTCGGTGGCCCATGGACTTTTTCGATTTACCTTTTTCCTCGACCAACCGGGGGCCCTTTTTGTGGCGGCCTATGGCGCCCTGGCCTTTGTTATCCCCGCCTATTTTTTAATCGCCGCCCTGATCCTTCTGGATCCCCAGTATCGTCCCGATAGAATTTTTAGCCTTTCCTGTACTATTTTTCCCTTCCTGACCCTGGCGTTTGGAAGCTATGTGTATAGAAATTTTGACCATTTTGGCGCCCTGTGGGAATTATTAAACCGTATGGGCAAGAACCTTTTTGAATTTTTAGTCATAGCCCTTACGGTCGCGGAAATATTTGGCATCGCGGGCCTTAGGGTCGTTCTTTTCCCAGAATTTAGGTCCCACCGGCGGGGCAAAAGACCGGAGGTCGAGAATTCTTTTAGAAAACGGCCCCGGGAACTCCTCCTGGCCCCCAAGGCCGAGGTATCCTCCCCTTCCCGGGAAGCCCCTATCCAACTGGAAGCCCCCGCCTCTGTTTCAAAGGGAACCGATTCAAAGGGGGTCGATGTAAAGGGGCCCGAAGAGCCCCACCCAGCGGTGGAGTTTAAAAAGCCCCTGGCCAGCGCCGAAGTATTTCGGCGGCTAAAGGAAGCGGAAAAATCCGGGGCCTTTAAAACCCCGGGACCGGAAACCGAAGCAACCGAAGGGGAAGGGCAGAGGAAAAACGACGGAAGCCTAAGGGGTTTTACCCCCGTACCGGTGGAGACCTTCGACGGCATGGACGACGTGGAGCGGGCGTTAGAGGAAGCTTCGATGGTCGCGGAGTTACGGTCCCAAACCGGAGGCTTGGTAAGTCCAAAAATCGCCACCGAGGAATCGAGTATCCACAGGGATGCCGATCCTTCCGATCCGGCGAGCGGGACCGCCGGGGCCCGTCCCTCGGGTTCCCACAATCATGGTCCCTACCACGTACCCGTGGAGGGTATTTTGACCGCCTATCCCGATGGCCAATACTGGATTATCGACCAGGCGACCCGGGACGCGGCGATCATCCTTAAGGAGACCCTCAACGAGTTCAACATCCAGGCAGAGGTGACGGGAATCCGGAAGGGACCGGTCATCACGATGTTCGAAATTCTCCCCGCCCCGGGGGTTAAGCTTTCCAAGATCGTGAACCTGCAGGACAACATAGCCCTGCGCCTAGCGGCCAGCTCGGTGCGGATCGTGGCGCCCATACCGGGGAAACACGCCGTGGGTATCGAGGTCCCTAACCATAAGCGGAACATCGTTTCCTTCCGGGAAATGATCGAGGGGGAACTGCATCGGGAAGGCAAGAGGCTGGAAATTCCCGTGGTATTGGGGAAGGATATCACCGGGGAAGCTCAAACCCTGGACCTGGTGCAAACCCCCCATCTACTCATCGCGGGGGCCACCGGATCGGGCAAATCCGTGTGCGTTAATTCCATGATCCTGTCGATCCTCTACCAGCGCTCCCCCGCGGAGGTTAGGCTGATCCTCATCGACCCCAAAATTGTGGAGCTAAAACTCTACAACGACATCCCGCATCTTTTGACACCGGTGATAACCGAGCCGAAACGGGCGTTTCAGGCTCTGCAATACTGTATTTTCGAGATGGAACGGCGGTACGCCCTGCTGGATTCCATGGGGGTTCGGGATATCCGCAGTTACAACAAACGGATTAAGGAACGGAGTATCGCCACCGAACGGATTCCCTATATCGTTGTGGTAATCGACGAATTCGCCGACCTGATGGCCACCACGGGCAAGGAACTGGAGTCCACCGTGGCCCGCCTGGCCGCCATGAGCCGCGCCGTGGGCATCCACTTGGTATTGGCGACACAACGCCCCTCCATCGACGTAATAACCGGGCTCATTAAGGCCAACATACCCAGCCGAATCGCCTTTATGGTGGCCAGCAAGATGGACAGCCGCATCATCATCGATATGGTGGGTGCGGAAAAACTGCTGGGTAAGGGGGATCTCCTGTACGCCGGGGTGGTGGACCCCTTCCCCATTCGTATGCAGGGGGCCTTTGTCTCCGAGGAAGAGGTCGAAAAGGTGGTAGAGTACGTTAAAACCCTAGGGGAGCCGGACTACATCGACGAGGAAATCTTCTACGACGACGAGGACGAAGAAGCCCAACCGTCGCTTTTCGCGGACGAGGACGATCCTTTGTACGACAAGGCCCTGGAGATCGTGTACCAGCAGGGGAAGGCCAGCGCCAGTTTTATTCAGCGGCGTTTGAAGATAGGGTACAACCGGGCCGCCCGGCTTGTGGAGCTAATGGAAGAGCGGGGCATCGTTGGGCCCGCCCAGGGCTCCAAGCCGAGGGACATTCTCCGGGGGCAATAGGAGGTCCTATCGGAGGGAGCACAAATCCTTACCCTCTAATCACGGGCGCCTTAGGCCTCTTTGTGTTCCCGTATTTCCCGGCGAAGTAATTCTATATGTTTACCCGGCGCCACGCCCCGGGGGCACACCCGGGAACATTCAAAGTGCCGTTCGCAGGAATCTACGCCCCCCGGTTGGGCCGCGAGGGCCAGTAATTCTTCCCGCCGCTCGCTTTTATTGATCGTCTCCCGGTGAAGGGCCGCCAAGGCGGCGGGCCCCATAAAGGGCGGCGTATCGGGCAAGGGCATGAGCGCGGGGCTTCCGTCTTCCAGCTTTACTACCGCGCTCCCGAACCCCGCGCTCCAGTCCCGGGCCGTAACGGGGCAGGCGGAAACACAGCTTCCGCATTCGATGCAATCCTCAAAACGCTCATACCTATCGATCCCCGAAGGATGAACGGTGGGGGAATCCTTTTGCGGGGCCACCGGTTTACCGTTGATCCATTCGCTTTCCCGGACATGGGTGATCCTTTCGGGGATAGACCGAAACAGCCGCCCAGGATCGACGGCCAGGTCCGCTACCGGTTCGAAGGCCAAAAGCGGTTCGATCACGGGAACGATGGGATCATCGTCCGTTTCTCCCGCATAAAGGGATTCCAGGGGAGTTAGACAGGCTAATTTTTCATGCCCGTTAATCCGCACCGAACAGGTTCCGCAGGAACCGTGGTGGCAGGAGTGGCGGTACACCAGGTCGCTAACCGTTCCGTTCCGCAGATACTCCAGGGCGTCCAACAGGGTGGCCTGGGGGCCCAGATCCACCTCGAAGGTTTCAAAACGGCCCGTTTCTCCGTGGCCTCGGTATATTGAAAGTTTGCGGATCATTGGACCCTCCAAAAATGGGCGTAGGGATATAACTCAAAGAGGGCCGTTTGGGATGTCTCATCGGAACCCAGATACTGGGCTACCGCGTCGGCGGCCATCTCGCCCATTATCCGAAGGGTGGTGGCTTTTCCGCCGGTTACGCTGAAAAAGCCCCGTACCCCATCTTTTTTACCGTGGTCCACTATCGCTATATCCCGGCTGATGGATCGACCATCGTCATCGCTTCTTCCCGCCAAGGGACGGGCGGCGGTCCAGGCGGCCCGGAAGGGTTGTTGAGAAAATCCGGGAACGAGCTCGTCCGCGGCCCCCAAAAGGAAGCGAATCTCCTCCTCCAGGGGATGCAGAGCGTCGGGGCTGGGGACCCTTCGCTGGGTAGAACCCACGATGGAAAGCTTCCGTTGGGGGACCACGATGTCCCCGTCGGAGGGCCTTCGCAGTCGGGATATCACCATATTGGTCAACCGGCCTTCCACCGCCACCATGGTCCCCGCCGCGGGGGTTACCGGTACGTCCAACCCCGCCAAGGCGGCCACCCGGTCCGCCCAAGGGCCCCCGGCGTTTACCACCGCCTGGGTCTTTATGGTGGAGTCCCGTCGATTCCGCAAAGAATGGATACCCACCGTGGTGACCCGGCCTCCCTGGGTTTCCACGGAGGTAACCTCGGTAAAATTACGGATCACCGCTCCCCGGGCGGCGGCGGAGGCGAAGAACCTCATGGCTAAACGGTACGCGTCGATGGTCCCGTCGGGAACCAACACCGCCCGCCGCGTGTGGGGGTTAATTCGGCCTTCCAACTCCAAGGCCCGCCGGGGGGGGATTTCCGTGGCGGGAATATCCGCCGCCCGGCAGGCGTCCACAAAATCCTCCGTCAGGGCTTCCCCCGGGTCGTCCAACGCGAGAAACAGGCCCTGGTTATATTCCAAACAATCACCGGCGATACGCCGGAGTATCCGGGTTTCGGCCATGCACTCCTGGGCTATGCGCGTGTCCCCCAGGGCGTAACGGGCCCCCGAATGGAGCTGACCGTGATGGCGCCCCGTGGTTCCGGATGTCAATTCTCCCCGTTCAAACAGGGCCACCGTAAAGCCCCGGAGAGCAAGATCGTAGGCGGTGGCGGCCCCGGTCCCACCGCCTCCTATAATGACCACGTCGTACTGTTCCATAATTATCCTAGTATAAACCCTAACTTTTTGTTGTCTATACCCCTTCCATTTAGTACAATGAAACTATGAAACGGGAATTGGACCTCCCCCCCCGGGGTCTGCGGCTTTTCTATAGGATCCTACTAAGTTTGGTATGGGTTCTTGTTATCGGTATCCTGGGAGGAACCTTCTGGGCCCTTCGGCGTCCTGCCGTCAAAGCCGGGAACCCCAAGGCCCCGCCAAGTTCTACCCAAGGAGTTTCCTCTGAGCGCTTTTTTACGGGAATAGGAAGGATCCGCTCATCAACCGCCGACACCACGGGGGCCACGGTGATTTTATCGATTGTTTTTCCCTACGATAGTGGGGATCGACCCTTTTCCGAGGAACTGGCCAGTCATATCAAAGACTTTCGGACCCTCACCCTGGATTATCTTTCCCACCATACGGTGAAGGAACTGCGCGTCCTGGGAGACGGGGGGATAAAGAAGGAACTCCTCGATCGGTTCAACGGAATACTTCGTTTGGGCAAAATAAAGCTCCTGTACTTTAACGATTATCTGATCGTGGAATAAACATAACCGTGAAGTGGGATAAGGATAGCCGTGAAATAAGGGAGAGCACCTTTTAATCCGGGACCACCACGGTTACGGCTTTGAACATGGACGACCCTTCGTCAAAGCGCAGGGATTCCAGCCGTACCGTTCCGCTTTGGCGATTCGACATCCGGGCGCCCCGTTCCAACGCGTAGGTGGCAGGCTGAACGGCCTCGGCGTTCTCCGGCCCCAGGGCAGACCGGGGAAACGATACGGTATACCGGTACCCGATCCCCGACTCCTTCGCGCTACCCGAAGCCTGTACCGTATAGACCAGAACATCGGAACGTAATTCGGCTTTTGCCATGATCCTATAGGATATATCTCCAAGGAATTGAAGTTTCCGCTCCTTCCCCACAAACGAAAAGCGGGTGGGGAAATACGCCGCGGTTCCCTGCGGAACGTACATTCCCTCGGCGTACAGACTTTGGCCCGAAGCTTTTTCGTTCCCCATCTTGCCTACCACGTAAACCGCCAGAGTTCGGGATTCATCGGGCAAAAACACCGCCGCCTTAACCGGGTTTGCGGCCGATCCCCCGGAGCCCACCCTATCCGCAGTGGTTCCACTATCGGTGTTGGAGGATAAACAACCAAAAAATAACAGTCCGGCGGTAATGCCCAGGGGCACAAGAAAAAGGGGGGATAATTTGTGTTTCATACCTAAGGAGATATCCCTCCCGTCACGATTTTTCAAGCTCTTCGCAACCCTTTAACCAAATTCTGGTCCAATAGCTGTGGACGATCGTCGCTTTTGTGTTTACACTAGATTGTCGCCAAAAGAAGGGAGCTTTTCGAATTATGGGAACAACGCCATCGGTAGTCGCCCAGGTTATCATCGCGATTATTCCAATCGTGGGCATCGTTATGGGCTGTACGGTGATTTTCTTTTACCTGTTGTGGCACCATCAAAGGACCGTCCTCCTCATCAAATCGGGACAGTACCAACGCCCCAGCTTCGATCTCTCTTCCTTTTGTCTCCTTTCGGGCATTCTTCTTTCCAGCCTGGGACTTTCCCTAACCCTCGTTCTCATTCTGCTGGAGGGATTCGATTTCGGTCTCCTGGGGGGCATCATTCCCCTCGCTGTGGGGATCGGTCTGCTCGTGTTCTATGGAGTTTCCCGCGACCATCGCCCATCATGATCAAAACCGACGACCTCGACGACCAGGATATCGTCGAAAGGGTCGTCCTGGGGCAAAAGGATCTTTTTCGGATCCTGGTCCAACGGCACCAACGGGGTATTTATAGCCTGGGAATGGGCTTTTTTCGCCACCCGGAGGACGCGGCGGATTTTACCCAGGATGTTTTTCTGAAGACTTTTAAAAGCCTCCCGACCTTCAGGGGACAGGCCCGCTTTTCGACCTGGCTGTTCAGGATCGCCTATAATACGGCGATTAACGGGATCCAGCGGCGGAAGGAGTTTCATAGCCTGGCAGAGGACGCCGAAATTCCCGACACGGATACGCCGGAACGGCGGGCCATACGACAGGCGGTACGAGATTCGGTAGGTAAAGCCCTGGGAGAATTACCGGAGCGGTACCGGGTGTGCGTGGACCTCTATTTTTTCTACGACCAAACCTACGCGGAGATAGGGGTGGTAACGGGGCTTCCGATCAATACGATTAAGTCCCATGTGTTTAGGGCAAAAAAAATACTCCGAGAAAAGTTGCGGGATACCATGGAAGGGGGGATAGGATGACCTGTGAACGGGCAACAGAATTGATCGATCAATACGGCGGAGAAACCTCTGTTCCACCCCTAGTTCGGATCCGTTTAGCCTTCCATTTGGCCCACTGCCGAACCTGCGCGGAAGAGGCGGTGCGTATGGAAAGGGTGTATCGATTCCTGCGGACCGACTATATAAGCGAAGCTCCGGACCTTAGGTCCGCCATAATGGACAAAATAAACATCCCAGGGGAAGCTGAAAATCCGGTCGGGGAACCGGTTTCCTTAAGAAATTGGGTGTTAGTGGGGATGATCGTGTTTTTTTCCCTCCTCCTTTCTTCGGTGGGCCTTGAATTTTCCGCCCCGGGGATTCTGTTACGATCCAACCTCCTTTTACCCATCACATTGACCCTGGGCTTTGGAGTAACTATCTACGGAGGCGTTTTTATAGCCAGCCATATGGATGATTTCTCCGAACGCTTTGGTTTAGGTCCCCGGGAATTGTAAAGACAAAATTTACCCCAAATTTACCCCCATCATTTGACGAAACCGGGGGAAAGACCTATCCTTTATATATGAAAATCTCAACCTACACCGTTAAACCCAAGTTACCGGCTCCTCTAAAACCCCTGGAGGAAATGTCTCGAAATTTATGGCTGTCGTGGAATTTTGACGCGATTCAACTTTTTATCCGGCTAGACTACGATACCTGGCTCCACTCCCAACAAAATCCCGCGAAGATGCTCGGAATGATAAGCCAGGATAGGCTGGAAAAGGTAGCCCAGGACGATTCCTATTTGGCCGCCCTTAAGGAGGTGCATAACCGTTTTCTCCGGTATAAACGGGAAGAAACCTGGTATAAGGGTACAAAAAAGGATATCGTAGCCTATTTTTCCATGGAATACGGGATGGACGTATCCCTTCCAATTTATTCAGGCGGCCTGGGTATCCTGTCGGGGGATCACATGAAAACCTCCTCCGATATGGGTTTGCCCCTGGTAGGGATAGGCCTACTATATCGGCAAGGGTACTTTAAACAGTATTTAAACGCCGACGGATTCCAACAGGAATCGTACCCAGAAAATGATTGGTACAATATGCCCGTGGAGCGGAAACTGGGGAACCAGGGGGAACCCCTGAAAATTACCGTGGATCTGGCGGGACGGCTGACCGTCGCCCAAATTTGGGAAGTTAAGGTGGGCCGCAGTTCTCTGTACCTTTTGGATACCAATATTGAGGATAACCCGCCGGATCTTCGGGACGTGACAGCCACCCTGTACGGTGGGGATAAGGAAACCCGAATTCGGCAGGAAATTCTCCTCGGGGTGGGGGGAATTCGGGCCCTGCGAGCCCTGGGTATCAACCCGGCGGTAACCCATATGAACGAAGGGCATTCGGCCTTTTTGGGCCTAGAGCGGATTAGGGAGCTTATGGCCGAACGGGGCTTTACCTTTGCGGAGGCCAAGGAAGCCCTTTGGCCCACCAATATTTTTACGACCCACACCCCCGTACCCGCGGGGAACGAACGGTTCGGCATCGACCTGATGGAGAAATATTTCCGGTCCTGGGCTCAGGATCTGGGATTGCCGTGGAACGAATTTCTAGCCCTGGGACGGGAACACCCGGAGGATGATCGGGAAACCTTCTGTATGACCATCCTAGCCCTGCGGCTTTCGGCGTATTCCAACGGTGTCGCCCGGCTCCACGGCCAGGTATCCCGTGAAATGTGGATGGGCCTATGGCCCGGACTTCCGGTTTCCGAAATTCCGATCGGCCACATAACCAACGGAGTACATCCTCGGACCTGGGTTTCCAGTAACATGGTGGACCTGCTGGATCGTTACTTTGGGCTTCATTTTGACGAACAACCGACGGACCTATCCGTGTGGGACCGAATGGACCGAATTTCCGATGAAGAACTTTGGCGAACCCACGAACGCCGCCGGGAACGGCTTGTGGCCTTTGCCCGGGACCGGATCCGGCGGCAGTTGAAGCGGAACGGCGCCACCGAAAGCCGCATTCAACAGGCCGAAGACGCCCTATCGCCCTACACGTTTACCATAGCCTTTGCCCGCCGTTTTGCCACCTATAAGCGGGCAAATCTACTTCTTCGGGACCCGGAGCGGCTTTTACGGCTCCTTCGGGACAGCGAACACCCCATTCAGTTGATTTTTGCGGGGAAGGCCCATCCCCACGATATGCCCGGGAAAGACATCATTCGGGAGATCGTTCACTTCGCAGAAAAATACGACGTGGTGAGTAAAATCGTATTCCTTGAGGACTACGATATGACCATGGCCAAATACATGACCAGCGGGTCCGATCTCTGGTTGAACACCCCACGACGGCCCTTGGAAGCTTCCGGCACCAGCGGAATGAAGGCCGCGATGAATGGGGTTTTGAACTGTTCGGTCCTGGATGGTTGGTGGGACGAGGCGTACGCGCCCGAGCTGGGGTGGGCCATCGGTCAGGGGGAACAGTACGAGGATACGAATCTCCAGGACGAGATAGAAAGCAAGGCCCTATACGATCTTCTGGAACGGGAAATTGTACCCCTTTTCTATCAACGGGGCAGGGACGGACTTCCCCGGGAATGGATAAAACGGATGAAATCCTGTATGAGGACCATCGGGCAGTCCATGTCGAGCCATAGAATGTTAATCGATTATTCCCAGAAATTTTATTTCCCCGCCCTAAAAAATTACAAACGTCTGGTTAAAGATGGGTTTGCCGAATCCAAAGATCTGGCGGCGTACCTGGCAAAACTGCGCGGGGCCTGGAGTCAGGTGGGGGTTCTTTCCATCGAATCCAACGCGAAACCGATCATGCAGAGGGGTGATAGCTTGACCGTTACCGCCTGTATCAACCTGGGGTCCCTGGCACCGGAGGAAGTTCGGGTAGAGCTATACCATGGCTCCGTTTCCAACCAGGGGGATCTTGAAAACGCCCGCCGAACGGAAATGCATCCGGTGGCCCAGCAGGGGGATTGCTATAAATTCCAGGTACGGATTGACTGTGCCGATACCGGACGACAGGGACATACGGTGCGAATTCTTCCGAATCACCCCGCCCTGGTGCACCCCTACGTACCGGGTTTGATTAAATGGGCCTAGCAGTCTGTGGGACTGCTAGAAGCGCCTTTACACGATCCGGCCCCCGGTGAGGGGTTTTATTGATACATAATAAGCGCCGGCTTAGGATCTAAAGAAAGAGCCTGAGCCGGCGTTAAAAGGGGGTCATCGTACCCCGCCCCGGGGACTCCGGAATTATAAAACAGTTTAAAGCCCTTGATCGGCATATTAGTAGCCAGGGCGTTATACGCGTAGGAAGCCCGTTTTACCGCGGGGGAACCGAAGCCGTCGGCGCAGTGGATAAGCCGAACCCGGGCAAAATCGGTCCTGACCTGTTCCCGTTTCTGTACCATTTTCCAGTTGAATTGGTGAATTACCAATAACCGTTGCCCGCTGATATGGTTTTGCACGATGTAGTCTTCCATGATTTGTTGGGCGTCGTTAATTTCTTTGGCCGTAACGGAACCAATTTCCTGCATCGGTTTAAGGGTACGCCATTCGGGGTCCAGGGCTAAATGAACGTTGGGGTACCGAAGGAAGGGAAGCATTTTTTTTAACGAGTCGGTTACGGAAAATTTGCCTATTTGATGGTCTAGGAATACCAAAATATTGTTTGCCAAGGCGTATTCGATGTAGGATCGTAGGATAGAATCCGGTAGTATGCCGATCTCCCCCTCGGGCCAAACGGTCCCGTAGATAAGGTAAAAGGCCCGTTGTACCCCCCGATCCCCGTTTGCTTGATCATACTCCTGGGCCACCTTTACCAGACGGGCATCCATATCCGCCAGGGGATACAGCCCCAGGATCCCCATCCGCTTGGAAAGGGGGGAACCGTAAAAGGCCACAATATCCGTGTTCATCAACAGGGTTTTATAGTCGTCCCACCGGCGGGAAAGGGCCTGGGTTTCCTGTTCCGTCAGTACCCCATAGCTTTGGGCCCTCTCTTCCGCGTACAGTTGTTCTACGACGGCCTGGGTGTACAAACCGGGGAAGGGAGGATTTGGGGCCTGGAGCCCATCGGATTGGGCGCTTTGGGGAGGGGTCGTGGGAAGATCAGCGGCCCAAAGGGGGATTTCCCCGAATAACATACCTATAACGAGAATCCGTATAAAACGAGGAGTACACATAGTATTGTAGGTATCGGTAAATGCCGGAATATTACTAAGCTGGATTTTCTTCCAGTTTCCGTTCCACCTCTTCCAGTCGTTTGGTTAACGCTTCGATGGTCCGTTCTAGTCGAATTTTTTCCTTGGCAAGCCGTTCCCGGGGGTCCTCCTCTTTTACCTTTCCCAATATTTTAGTTTTTACTTCGTCGGGGCTTTTCCCCGAAAGGAGGGCGCTTTCGGCGGCCATTCGTTGTTCCTCGTTTTTTATTCCCGCCACAATTTTCATATTGTCCGCCCCAATGGAGGGGTTTACGTTGTATTGATACATTTTCATGGCGGTTTTGGCCGCTAGGCGGGGGATACAGAGAATCCGATCCACGTAATCCTCGAATCGGGCCCCCACGGCGATACAGAGCTCGTGGGCCCTTAGCAGTTGTTTCCCCAATTCCTTTACCAGGCTACCATTTTCGTACAGGTACTTTTTCCGTATCTCTTCGGTCAGGGCGCTTAATTCGGGGGATTCGGAAAAAACGTTCCTATACAGCCCCTGTTCCTCCGCCTTTTGAAGAAGTCCGTGAAATATGGACCAAAATTCCGCCGTATGGGATCGGGACGAAAGGGTACCTCCCTGGGAACACGCGTGAATGTGGTGGGCGTATTCGTGGATAGCCGTGTAAAGCAAGAGGTTATCGTCGGTGAAATTCCGATTGTGGATCAGGATTTCCCGACCCTCGCTTTTGTAGAGGCCGTTTACTTTTTTACTCTGTTTACCCGTAAAAAGAACGGTAAAATCCAAGGATGGTTCTTGTATCGAAAGGAGGAGTTCCTTTACCTTGTCTTGATTCATGGCAGGCAGTTTATCGGAGCGCGCCGATTTTTTCCATCCCCAGGATCACCGCCGCTACGCAGGCCGTTTCTGTTCGCAGGGCCCGAGGCCCGAGGGAGGGCCGCATAAAACCGTGGCTTTCTAAAAGGGATCGTTCCCGATCGGACCACCCTCGTTCGGACCCGATAGCTATCACGAGAGGGCCGACCAGGGGCCCCAAATCCCCCATCGACCCCTGGGGGCGAACGTTGTCCGGGGCGAGCAAGGTCCAGTTACCCGGCGATTGTCCGATGGAGTCGAGGGCCCCGGGACCGACGGCCGCCCCGGGTTCCATTTTGGTATACCCGGGGAACGTCGGCCCCGCGGTACCCCAGGGGGCCTTTTCCAGCCAAGCGGAGAGGGAGGGGTAGGTGGAAAGGATGGGCACCGTCGTATCCCTGCTTTGTATGGCCCCTTCCCGGAGGGAAGCCTGGGCGCCCCCATCGGTCAGCAGGGTCGTATCCCGGTAGGCCCTATCCCCCAAATCGGTAAGGATGAGGTCTATGGCCGAAACGCCCAGGCTGGATAGGTCCCGCAACAGGCGCCGTAGCTGGATAGGCCGAGGAAAGCCCACACCGATTCGGATGGGTAGTCGCGGCAGGGGCGGGATCGTCAGGTTCAACGAAAAAGCGAGGGATCCATCGGATCGTAGGGATTCTATCTTCCCAACTCCCATAAGGCCGCCCCAAAGGCCCGCGTCAAAAGTGTCACCGACCTTTTTATGGAGGGTCTTAACCAGGTGAACCGTCCGGTCGTCCCGTTTTGGTAGCGGCGTTCCTAACTCCGAAGGTTCAAAGAGAATAAGGTTCACCGGGGCCTACCACCGTTCCCGGTGAATCATGGAACTATTATACTTATCCTTGGGATGCTGGGGCCCCTTCGGTTCTCCCACGGGTACCAGCGCCAACGGTAGGACATCCGCAGGGATCCCTAGAATGCGGCGAACCACCGCTTCCCGATCGGCGTTGGGGTACACGGCGGTCCAAACCGCCCCCAAGCCCAGGGCCGTCGCCGCTAGTAATAGATTCTCGCAGGCCGCCGAAGCGTCAATCACCGCGTATTCTTCCATCCCCTGGTTAGCCCGATGGGGGGTAGAACACACCACCACAGCACCGCCCGCCTGGGCCGCCATTTTCGCGTAGGGTAACTCGGCGGCTAGGCGTTGAAGGGTTTCCCTGTTTTCCACAATGATAAAATCCCAGGGCTGGAGATTCACCGCCGAAGGGGCCGCCATAGCGGCCCTTAGAAGGGAATCCCATTCCTGGGAACGTAAAGGACGATCGTTAAACGATCGAACACTGGTTCTGGAAAAAACAACCTCAAAGAATTCCAATTTGCTCTACCCTTCTCTACTGTAGGTCTTCGTAGTTTACCGGTGAACTACTATACCACAAAAGGAGGCGTCGGGGTATTAGGAGTCCTTCTTATGGGCCCTTCGGTTTCTCCATTCAAGGGTCTTTACCATGAGGGATATCAAAGCGGCGGTGCCCATGGAAATTAAAAAGGCGATCCCGTAGGTTAAAAACGCTAAGGTAATACTACTATTCCCGTTCATAGACCATCCTCCTACTGCCGAACCGTCGCGAGGACCTGTCCGGATTCAATCTGGTCTCCCTGTTTGACCATGAGGCCTTCGATTACCCCCGAAACAGGACTATTTATTGGGGTCTCCATTTTCATGGATTCCATTACAAGGATGGATTCACCGGCGGCTATCTTTTCTCCCACCTCTTTGTAGATCCTTAATATAAGCCCAGGAAGGGGTGATTCAATCTTTGATACAACCCCCGTTCCTTCGGGCTTTCCCGGACTTTGGGGTACCGACCGGCTCCCCGCTTCTGCGGCCCGAGCTACGGTGTTCATACTTCCGTGAACAAGGGTGTTTACACGGAACAATACGGACCCCGCTTCGATTTGGTCCCCCTGCATGATGCAAATTTCCTGAATTATTCCAGAGTAGGGCGAGTTTATCGGGGTTTCCATTTTCATCGATTCGATTACCACCACCGTTTCACCAACCGCAACCTTATCCCCGGGTTTTTTCTGGATTTTAAGGACCAATCCCGGTAAAGGAGATTCCACCACGTGGGTTTCGCTGACCCCGGGCATTTCTTTTGCCTTGGGAAGGATGGTCGTTCTGGCTACCGCTTCCGCGTCTATGCCCTCTTTGACCTGAAAGTTATAGGTAATCCCATTGACTACCACCATGTTCCCGTTGAATTTCACCCCATAAGCCTTATTGGCAAGGGTAACGGTAATCGCGTCGGCTTTTTTGTCTGAAACCCTGGGAGCCGGTGGAGCTTTTTCGTCGGAGAGTTTGCGAACCCCGATCTTTGCTTGTCCCTTTAAGAAAAGGATCCCCTTGTCTTGGCACGTGGCGGCGATAAACAAATTCTCATCGGTTTTTTCCAGCCCCGCTTCTTCGAGCATCTTGGAGGCCGCCGTTAAACCCTTATGGGGGTTCCGATCGTTAATCGCCAGGGGACTTTCGGTCGTGGGAGACAGGTTGAGCTGTTGGCCCGCGATTTTTACCACCTCGCTATCCGCAGGAATGGGGGTTTTCCCAAAGTACCCCAGGACCATCTTCCCGTACCCTTCGGCTATTTTTTTCCAGGGTCCAAACATGACGTTGTTAAAAGCCTGCTGGAAGTAAAATTGGCTAACGGGGGTGACGGAGGTACCAAAGCCACCCTTGGCTACGGATTCGCCCATGGCTTTAATAACCTCGGGGTATTTATCCAAAAGCTTGTTATCCCTGAGCATCTGGGTATTCGCCGTCAAGGCGCCCCCCGGCATGGGGAAGAAGGGGATAAGGGGCTCCACCCGGGTGGCCTCCGGAGGAAGCATATAGTCCGCCATGACATCCTTGAACTGTTCTTCCAGGGCGACAATTTTGTTAATATCAATATCTAACGTATATTCCGTTCCCCGTAACGCGTGCCACAGGGTGATAATATCGCTTTGGCAGGTGCCTCCGGAAACCGGAGCCATCGAAAGATCAACCTGGTCCGCCCCTGCTTCTATGGCGCTGATATAGCTGACCGTCCCCGTTCCGGCGGTTTCGTGGGTATGGAACACGATACGGGTTTCGTTCCCTAGCAATTTCCGGGCCGCTTTGATGGTTTCATATACCTTACGAGGGCGGGAGGTTCCCGACGCGTCCTTAAAGCAGACTGAATCGTAGGGAATATCCGCGTCAAGAATTTTCTTTAGAACATCCATATAAAATTCCGGTGTATGGGCTCCCTCACACCCCGGGGGTAACTCCATCATCGTGACCGTAACTTCGTGACGGAGTCCCGCGTCCCGGATGCACTGGCCGGAATAAATCAAATTTTGGACATCGTTCAGGGCGTCAAAATTGCGGATCGTGGTCATGCCGTGCTTTTTAAAGAGTTGGGCGTGGAGTTTGATAACGTCCGAACTTTGGCTGTCCAGGCCCACCACGTTGATTCCCCGCGCCAGGGTCTGAAGATTGGCCGTGGGCCCCGCAGCCTTTCGGAATTGATCCATCACGTCAAAGGCGTTTTCGTTGCTGTAGAAAAAGGGCGATTGGAACATAGCCCCGCCCCCGGCTTCAAAATGGTCAATTCCCGCTTCGGCGCAGGCTTGTACGAGGGGTAGATAATCCTTAGAAAAAACCCGAGCCCCGTACACGGATTGAAATCCGTCCCGAAAGGCCGTTAACATAAAATGTATCTTTTTCATAACCCTAACCGCTCCTTATTAGATCGCTTCCCGCAGAGCCTGGTGGGCCACCGCGATTACCGCGACAATTTCTTCCGGGTCTAGTGCCGACTCCGCCTGTTCTTGTTGGTGGGCCTCCGCGAGGGAGGAGATTTTTTCCACATCCAGCTTAACCGTGGGCGCAACGGTTGAAGTTGCGACCATCGCGTCGTGTATCTCCTTTAGGGTCCAGGAAATACGAATAAATACAAAGAGAAGAGCCACCAGGGTGGCCGCAATAATTACTTCCATCGCGTACATACGGGCCCTCTTATTTGCTCAACAGGGTAACATAAATACCCGCTATAATCGCCGTGGTAATTACACCGGAGATATTCGCCCCCAGGGCGTACTGCATAATCATGGCCTGGGGATTAACGTGGGAAACGCTTTTTTGGGCTACCTTAGCGGTGCTGGGAACGCAGGACACCCCAGCGATCCCAATAACCGGGTTGAATTTACCATTTTTAAAGAAGTAAATGATGTATCCTCCGATAAGACCGCCGATCCCCGAAAGGAGAAGGGCCAACATACCCAACAAAAGCAACGGTAGAACTACGGGGTCAAAAATAACACTGGCTTCGCATAGAATCCCCAGGGTAAGACCTAAAAAGAGGGTAGCGGTGTAGAGGATGGTATTGGATACCAGATCTTGAAACACCTTGATCCCCGATTCTCTAATAGCTATACCAAGGAAGAGGGAGAAAAACAGAGGTGCCGCCACGGGGAACAAAAGGGAAAGTAAAATATCCACGATTACCGAAAACATCAGTTTTTGAAAAGATGAGACGCTGGAATCGTGTTTTTGAGGGGGCATCGCGGTGCCCCGGATCGATTTGGGGACCATTAATTTGATAAGATACGGGTATCCCCCGTAGGTAAGCCCTAAATACAGGTACGCCACTACGGTAATAGGTACAAAAAGTTCGGGGGCTAATTTTAGGCTTGTAAAGAGAACCATGGGGCCATCGGCACCCCCTACCATGGCAATGGCTGCGGCCTGTTTTAGACTAAAGCCGAAAAGCTGGGCGATTGGAAGCACCAAAATGGTTCCCAGTTCCGCGCAGATGGCAAGAAACATACTTATAAAAGGATGTATCATCACAAAGCCCACATCCAAAAGGCTTCCGATACCGATAAAGACCAGACAGGCGATGAGCCCATTGGAAAAAGCGAAGGTATAAATGGGTTGTAAAAAATCAATTTGCAGGATGGTCATCAAATCCGCCGCGTTTTTAATCGCGTCGTGGGTCGCCCCAGCTCCAGATTCCACAAAGAGGGTTCCAAGCCCCCCGTGCAGGCTAAGGGGATCGAAAAACATCACCGCCGCGTTAACGGTACTCATGCCGAGTCCCATGGGGATCATCAGCAGGGGCTCCAAGGTTCCCCGCTTCCCTAGGTAGACCAACAGAACGCCGAGTAAAATCAACCCTATCCGGGCAAACGCCATGGTAGGATTACTGGAAAAGAGGGTTCCTATTCCTTGGAATAAATTAAGTAGAGCATCGAAAGACATGATAACTCCTCGAATAACTTTGTTATTCAATGGAACATTATACCAATGCTTTACTTTTGAGAATATCTTATTAACTTTTTAACACATTTTTAACAAAATCCTTATCATTATACTGTATGTATGCAATATATAAAAAATCTCTAATTTTTTATATCCTTGACCCCTCCATTTCTTGTGGGCCATACTGGGCCTATGGGTACACAAAAACATCATCCTTCAAAATTTTCTGATTCCGATCCAATTTCGTCGGAAGTAACCGAAGCCGCCCGCATCGCCATACGGGACTCCTTAAGGGTTAAGGCCCATGAACAGGTGTTCATCGTTACCAATCCGGATCCCGAGGTGGCCCTTCTTTCCCGGGCCCTGTACGACGCGGCCATCGACGTGGGGGCCCAACCGCTCTTAATGTTCCAGGGCGCTAAAACCCAGCTCGATTTTGCCGAACGGGGAATCATCGCCGCCTTCTCCTCGGAACCGGAGGTGTTTATTTCCATGAGCGCGGAAAAGCTCGGAAAGGACGCCAGAGGTATCGCTGAACCCTACACGCATGGGGGTACTACCTGGGATCATATTTTCCACCTACAACTGTACGGGACCAAAACCTGCCGGGCCTTCTGGTCCCCAGGAACCACCGTAGAATCCTTTATCCGTACCGTACCTATCGATTACACCCTTTTAAAACGCCGCTGTGGGGCCATCGCCGATGTTTTAACTAGGGCGGTATCGGTTCGGATACAGGCGCCCGGGGGTACAGATGTAAATGTGGGTTTGCGAGGCCGGACTGCGAAGTCCGACGATGGGGATTTTTCCACCGGAGGTCAGGGGGGAAACCTCCCGGCGGGGGAAACCTTTATCAGTCCGGAAAACCATACCACCGAAGGCACGATTGTTTTTGACGGCTCCATGAGCCTGCATAACGGGGACATCCTGATTAGGGAGCCGATCCGATGTACGGTTCGCGGTGGTTATATTTCGGAGATCGCAGGCTCTAGCGAAGCCGAAGCCCTGCGGGAAACCGTGGAAATGGCGGAGCGGAACGCCCGGGAGTACGAGAAAGCGGGGAAACTCCCCCGGGGAAGCGGAGAAATATACGCGAAAAACGCCAGGAATATTGGCGAGCTGGGTATTGGGTTAAACCCCCGGGCGACCATATCGGGGAATATGCTGGAGGACGAAAAGGCCTTTTATACCTGCCATTTCGCCGTGGGACATAACTACGACGAGGACGCTCCGGCTCTGATTCACCTGGACGGGTTGGTGAAAAACCCCACCATCACCGCCCTTTTAAGCGATGGAACGTCCGTGGTCATCGAAAAGGAAGGGCGTCTGGAACCGCTGTTCCTCCACCCCTAATCCGACGGTCCCGGCCTGCCTAACAGGGCGCTCAACTCCTGGGCCAGAGCCTGAAGGCCAGGGTAGTCCAAATTTTCCAGGGCTTCTTCCAGATGGTCGGTCCAGGTTTTAAGGGATACGGCGGAGGGCCAGGCTTCGCTTACGGCCCGGGACCGGTCCCCCAGGGCCTTCCAGGGGGCCAAAAAGAACACCGGCGGCAGGGCCTCCAAAAGGGGAAGTAACTCCTGGCGCAGGCGGTTCATCAGGGTAGCCAAGTCCGCCGCCCCAAGCTCCCTACGGAGCGCCGATCCCGTCAGGGTCGGAGGTTGATTACCCAAGCCCCTTACGGGGCCCCCGGATAGATCGCCCCCCGGTAGGCCGCTTCCGGATTGGTTTAGCTCGGATTGGTTTAGCTCGGATTGGTTGACATCGAGGGCTTTTCCTTCGCCCCGGCCCCCTATAGACTCTGCGGTGAAATTTGTTAAACCGTCGGGGGGACGCTCCAATACCGAGACAGGGAGGCGCACGGTAAAGGCGGTTCCCTTCCCGATCTCGCTTTCCACGCGGATAGTTCCCCCTAGGAGTTCTACCAGCCGTTGTACTATCGATAGGCCCAGGCCGGTTCCTCCCGGTTTTAGAGCGCTCCCGGGGCTTTGATAAAACCTATCGAAGATCAGGGGGAGATTTTCCGGATCTATACCGATCCCCGTATCGGAAATTCGGATTTCCAGGTCATCCACCGATTCGTCCACAGGGGCTACACCACCGGCGGAACTGTCATTTTTAGGGCGATTACGGAGCAGAGCCTCCAGGGTGATACCCCCGCGTTGGGTAAATTTTACCGCGTTTCCCAATAAATTGATCAGGATCTGCCGTAACATCCGCTCGTCCGAAACGATGGTTTGATCAGCCGAGGGATCGATGAGGGTATGGAGATACAGGCTCCGGTTTTGGAGAGAAACCTGAAAAAGGGCGACCAGATCCTCGATCACCATTCGTAGATTGATCGGTCCCTTCTGTACGTATTCTTTTCCCGCTTCTATCCGAGAAAGTTCCAGCACGTCGTTGAGCAATCCCAGGAGACTTCTAGCGTTTCGATCGATTATCCCCACCCAATTTTGCCGTGGATCCCCCCTAAGGGCCTGGAAAAGCAGGTGGGTATACCCCAATATTGCGTTCAAGGGGGTCCTGATTTCATGGCTTACGGTGGCTAAAAATTGAGTCTTAGCCCTATCCGCCGCTTCGGCCCGATCTTTGGAGGCCTTTAACTCCTTTTCTAAACGCAATTGTTCCGCCAATTGGGCTTGGCTTAGATGGAGCCTCTGATTTTGAGCCGACCACAGGGCCACGAGACCCATAACCAGTGCGATAGTGACGGCGTACAGCAAAAATGCCGCAGGGGTAACCCAAAAGGCCGGTCCCACCACCAGGGCCAAGCTGAGCCCGGCGGTGTTCCAACGGCCTTCGTTATTGGACCCCTGGACCCTAAAGACGTACCGGCCTCCCGGCAAGTTAGTGTAGGATACGTAATGCCGGTTTCCCGCCTGGATCCAATCCTTATCAAAGCCCTCTAGACGATACTTGTACTGATTGGCCTTCGGATCGGAAAAATCCAGGGCGGAAAACTCAAAGGATATAAAGTTTTCGTTATGGAGGACCGTAATAGTTTCCACGTACGCGGGGTCCGTATTTCCCTGGTCGTAGGGGGTGTCCATAATTTTTAAGGCCGTAAGTTTTATAGGAGGAATATGGGTGTTCCGTTTTATCTGGGCCGACGCGATTTTATTGAGCCCCTCGGTACCCCCAAAATAGAGAAAACCCGAAGGACTTTTAAAACTAGCTTGAGAAAATTCCATCCCCTGTAAACCGTCCATCATACTGGGATGATAGAACCCGTTGGTATCGCTGTTGTAGATATTTAAGCCGTAACTAGTTCCTAGCCATAGGCGGCCTTGGGAATCTTCCTGAATCGCCAACACCGAATCATCACTCAACCCATCCTTTTTAAAAAGATTCACCCAACGGTCCGTGGCGGGATCGAATCGAGAAAGTCCCCCGGAAGCGGTTCCCACCCAGAGTCGGCCCCGGGAATCCTCCATGATCGCCCGGATCGTATCGCTGGGCAGTGTTCCTGGGTCCTTAGGATCGTGCAGATACCGGATAAAACCGTCAAAATGGGGATCGTACCGGTTAAGCCCCCTGTTGGTTCCTACCCACATAGTCCCATGGGAATCTTCAAAAAAACAGTACACCATATTATCGCTTAAGCTGTGGGGATCCGAAGCGTCAAAACGGTACCGTTTTCGTTCCCCCGTGGAGGGATCGTAGCGTTCAAGGCCCTTACGGAAGTACCCATACCAATGCCGCCCGTGGGAGTCTATGGAAAGAGCGTACACCGTGATATCCGCTAAGGGGCCCGCCGTTCCCTCGCCCCCGAGGAAGCGCTTAAATTTCCCCGTTCTGGGGTCCAGTCGATTAAGCCCCTCGTTGGTGGCTACCCATACCAGGCCATCCGCATCTACCGCAATCCCGTTGACGATATCGTTAGAGAGACTAGCCGGGTCCTGGGGTTTATATCGATAATGGATGAACTCTTGCGAACCGGGATCTAACCGGGACAGCCCCCCATTGTAGGTCCCCACCCAAAGGGTTCCCCGGGGGTCTTCTAAAACCGCGTTCACCATCCCGCTCCCGAGGGTTCCGTTTTTTTTCGGATTATGGGAATAGAGGGTAAAACTCTCCCGGTTTCTATCCAACTTGTTCAAAGCCCCGCCGTTTGTCCCAATCCACAACAGTCCCGAGGAATCCTTAAACAGGGAGTAGATGATATCATTGGTAAGACCCAGGGGATCATCGGGATCGGCCCTATACTGGCGGTAGGTTCCATCGGTACGGTTAAGTTCGTAGAGCCCCCCGCCCCAGCTCCCCGCGTAAATCGTGTCGGAAAATCCCACTTCCAAAGAGTATAACCGGTTATCGGGGAACGAATAGGTTTGCCCGGTTCCTTCGTAGGGATTGAATCGGTACAGTCCCCCGTTCCAGCAGGCCACCCAGAGAAACCCCTGGGAATCTTCTTTTACGGCGAGAATTAAATTGGAGGGTAGGCTCTTTGGATTTTTAGGGTCGTTTTTATAGGTACTGAAGGAATCGGAAACGGAATTGTACCGGGCCAAGCCCCCGTAGGTACCAATCCAAAGGGTGCCATCCTTCGTTTGAACAATCGATCGGACCGTATTATTGGGCAAAGCCCCGGAATACCGGTCGTCGGACAAATAATGGGTAAAGGTTCCCCGTTTTTCATCCAGCACGTTCAAACCATCCAGGGTTCCCACCCAGAGACGGCCGCTTCTGTCCCTATAGACGGAGGTTACCACATCGTTCGATAGGCTATTCGCTTTATTCGGGTCGTGAACAAACCGGGTAAACCGGTGGGTAATTAAATCCAACCGGTTCAACCCCCGGTACGTACCAATCCAAAGAATATTCCCGGAATCTTGAAAGAGGGTCTGAACCAGGTTGTGGGAAAGGGAGTTTTCGTCAAAGGGATCGTTTTGATAGGTTACAAATCCGTACCCGTCGTACCGGGCTAAACCGCCCTTGGTTCCAAACCATAAAAACCCCTGTTCGTCCTGAATAATACTGGAAACACTGGCGTTAATCAGACCGTCCGACCGGGTTAGGTGATCGAACCGTCGGCCTTGAGCGAAGCCGCTGACCAGACCGAGAACTAAAAACCAAAGCAGAAGTATCAGCAGGCGATATCTCCCGGGGCAATCCCCCGGTAAGGGGTACTTCACCCGATGCCACGGGGGCAGGAAGCCCCCCGAAGGCCCCCTTTCAAGGAACCTAGACCTTTTGGGGAGTCGCATCGACAATGTCCTGGGGGAACAATTCGGCCGCACAGTCGGGGCAAAGGCTATGGGAAAACATGGCCCCCGTATGTTCGGTGATATACCGTTCTACCTGGGTCCAGTACCCTTCGTCGGTACGGACCTTTTTACATTTTGAACAGATAGGAATAATGCCCTCCAGGGTCTTAACGCGATCCAGGGCCGCCCGTAATTCGTCGTTCAGTCGCCGTTGCTCTTCTAGGGCCCGTTGCAGGGCCACGTGGGTTTTTACGCGGGCCCGGACTTCCTCCGGATCGAAGGGTTTGGAGATGTAATCCACCGCGCCCCGAGAAAAACCCAGGAGACGATCTTCCCGACCGGTTCGGGCGGTAATAAAAATGATGGGAATATCGGCGAATTGCCCATCCTGAGCCAAGCGTTCGGCCACGGTGAATCCATCCATATCGGGAAGCATCACGTCTAGGAGGATTAGCGTGGGCCGTCGGAGGGCCACCAAACGGAACAGTTCTTCTCCGTTTTGAGCGATCCCAAAATCGTATCCCTCGTCCTTTAGACAATGATGGAGGATATGGATGTTTTCATGAATATCATCCACCATAACTACTAGGGGTAATTCCGTATCCATACCTTACCTACCCCTACAAGGTATAGTACAAAATAAGAGTTTTGCAACCTTATTTTTGAGATTTTAGAGGATTTTAACACCGCTCCGCCCCAGGGCTCCCCGTCACGGTAAAGCCCTGAGGGGAAGAACCTACGAAAAGAGTTCGGCCACTTCTTTGGCGTATAGCTCCACCACCCTGTGACGCATCACTTCCTGTTTATGGGATAGTTCTACGCCCACTTCGAAGGGCTTGGGTATCAGCTTAAACTTAAAAATTCGTTCAAAGGGTTTAAATCCGTTATGGGGTCCCACCAGATCGGCCACATCGTTCGCCACGAGCTCGTTGATCTCCGGTTGTTGGATCAGGGTTTCGTAATCCAGGATGGGGATATTATTTTCCTGGGCAAAAGCCATCACCGCTTCCTGTTGGGGGACGATGAGGGCTCCCAGGTATTTCTGATCCTGTCCCACAACCATACACTGCAGGACCCACTCGCTTTCCCGAATTTTTTCCTCGATGGGCGCGGGTTCCACGTTTTCGCCGCCCCGCAAAACTATGGTGTCCTTCGCCCGGCCGGTGATCTTTAGTTCCCCATCGTGGGTCATCATTCCCAGGTCCCCCGTGTTGAGCCACCCATCGCTGGATAGAACCTTGGCGGTCAACTCGGGCCTTTTGTAGTACCCCTTCATCACCTGACCGCCCCGAACCAGTACCAGGCCCTTGTGTCCCGGCGGGAGGGCCTGGCCTTCCTCGTCGACAATCCTTACTTCCGTATCCAGGACCAGCTGGCCCACACAACCGGGCCGGGGTTTCGTGTACCGTCGAACCGCCACCACGGGGGCGGTTTCCGTTAACCCGTATCCTTCTAACAGAAGAACCCCTATGGAACTAAAAAAGGTATCCACCTGGCTGGGTAAGGCTCCGCCACCGGAAATTCCAGCCCGGAAACGGCCCCCCAACTTTTCTTTTATTTTGTTAAAGATCAAGAGGCTTCCCAGAGCCTTAAAGGGGGTCAACACGAGCCAAGGAACCAGGCCCACCAGGGTGTCCAGGGTACGAATTCTCCCATGGAAATTGGGCACCAGGCCGAATACTAAATTCCGAAATTCGGCGTGAAGTTTCCCCACGGCCACAAAAAAATCAAAAAGCGCCTTTTTTACCGGCCCCTGTTGCTTAATATTCCGGTACACCCCGTCCCGCAGGGATTCCCATATCCGTGGAACGCTGGCCATCCATTGGGGATGTACCGCCTGGAAATCCGCCAACATAATGGCCCCTACGGGTTTGGAGTATGCGATCCCGCTGTATAGGGACGGGGCCACGTACTGCATAATCCGTTCAAAACTGTGCCAAACCGGCAGGACCGACAGCCATACATCCCCCGGTTGGACGTTGACCACCAGCGGCAGGGTAGGTAGTTGGTGGAGAAAGTTCCCATGGGAAAGCATAACCCCCTTGGGTTCACCCGTGGTTCCGGAAGTAAAGATGATGGTAGCCAGATCGTCCCGTTGCCCCTTATCGATTTCCCGGTCTATTTCCTCTGGATCCTTTGCCCTCCTCTCCTTCCCCAGGTGAATGAGGTCCTGATACGAAAGGAGCCGTAACCCCTGGGCCTTCGCTTCCTGGTTTAGTTTTTCCGAGTAGGTATCGTAGAGAATCAGGGTCCCCAACAGGGGAAGCTCTTTTTTATGAGAAAGGATCTTCTCTGCCTGTTTTTCATTTTCCACGAAGGAAATTTTACATTCGGAGAAGCCCAAGATATAGGCGATTTCCCGGTCCGTGGAATCACAACCCCGGGGAACATCCGCCGCCCCCAGGGAAAGAACCGCCATATCCGTAACGAGCCATTCCTGACGGTTGTCCGAGATAAGCCCCACGTGGTCCCCCCGTAAAGCTCCCAGCTCTAAAAGCCCCGCCGCCAGATCCCGCGCTTCGTCGTAAAAGGCCCTAAAGCTTTTCGATTGAAACTTCCCCGACAAATCCTTCGCGTATTGGATCGGTATATCGGGGGTAGCTTGGGTCCGAGCCCGAATCATCAGGGGTATGGTTTGCTCCATTATAGACAGCTCCTTTGAATGACAATAAATGCGTATCCGTCAATATAACACAACTCTAGATATTGTCAATTTTTTTCTTTCTGTCTTTCTGTTGTATAGAGGAGCCTTCCGGATTAGAATAGAAAAAAGGGGTCTGTCGAACCGCGTAAACGGGGCTCTAAAATTGCTATAAAGGGGTTCTTATGGCTTCAGAGGATGTTCCAAAAAAGGAATATTTTGAACAGTTGGATCGGTTTAACGTGGAATTGGTAAAATTCCAGGAATGGATAAAGTTTAAACAGCTTAAATTACTTCTTATTTTTGAGGGTCGAGACGCCGCGGGTAAAGGCGGGATGATTAAGGCCATCACAGCGCCGCTTAATCCCCGGTACGCCCGAACCGTGGCCCTTCCCGCTCCCACGGAACGGGAAAGTACCCAGTGGTATTTCCAGCGTTACGCGGCCCACCTTCCAGCGGGGGGCGAAATTGTGGTGTTCGACCGAAGCTGGTATAACCGAGCGGGGGTAGAACGGGTTATGGGGTTTTGTTCGGAGCAGGAATATCTAGAGTTTACCCACTCGGTGTCGGAGTTCGAACGGATGCTCGTCAGGTCTGGGATTATCATTTTGAAGTATTGGCTTTCGGTCAGCGACGAAGAACAGGAGAAACGGTTTAAAGAACGGCTTGAAAACCCCGCTAAACGGTGGAAACTAAGCCCCATGGACCTTTCGGCCCGGTCCAAATGGGTAGAATACTCCCGGGCCAAGGACGCGATGTTCTCCTTTTCCGATATCCCCGAGGCCCCCTGGTACGTGGTCAACAGTGATCTTAAACGGGCGGCCCATCTAAACTGTATTCAACACCTCCTATCCCAAATTAAATACCAGGATTTGACCCCCGAACCCCTTAAATTGCCCCCCCGGCAAAAGGCCGGGAACTACGTCCGACCGCCTATCGAGGCCCAGCACTTTATCCCCGCCCTTTGGCCCCGGCCAAAAAGTACGGAAAACAGCGTGGCTACGGAGAATCCTCCGGCGGCGGATACCAAAACCGAAGAAGGACGAACCGCGGAGGGGACCGCAAAGAAAAGTATGATTAAAAAAGGAAAGGGTAAAAAAAAGGGCGAGAAGGGGGGCGAAAAAAAGGGTAAAAAGAAAAACCCGTAAATCCGGCGGCCAACCGCAGGGGGCCGCCTCTTTTAAAGAAATTTTAACAGCCCCTTAACCGATTCCTCATCGATGGGCCCTACCATGGGCCCATGAAATTCAAGAAATTCTATCAGTCCTTCCAAAGTCTTTTGGAAAGTTGTCCCGAACAGATCTTGGATCCCAGCGAGCGGTACGTCATCTTTAGCGATCTACACCTGGGCAACGGGGGCCCCCATGATGATTTGGAGCCCAATCGCTCCCTTGTCGAGGGGGTGTTTAAGCAGTATTACCTCCAGAACCGGTACCACCTTATTTTAAACGGGGACGTGGAGGACCTGAACAAATTTAAACTTTCCGAAGTCACCGCCGCCTGGCCCTCATTGTACAGTACCTTTAATTCCTTTGCCCAAATGGGAAGGTTTTGGAAAATAGTGGGTAACCACGATCTGTATCTTCTAAGGGAAAAAAAATATCCCTATCCTCTCTACCATGGACTGGTGTTAAAGAAGGAGGATCAAAGACTTTTTATTTTCCATGGACACCAGGCCTCCGCTCTTTTTAATGAGTTCGATTATATTTCCGAATTTCTTGTTCGTTTTTTAGCCAAACCTCTACGGATTAGAAATTCCAGCGTATCAAAAAATTCAAAACACCGGTTTGCCACCGAACGAAACATCTATAGAGCCGCCAGAAAAATGGGCATTGTCGCTATTACGGGGCATACCCATCGGCCCCTCTTTGAATCCCTTTCCAAGTACGATAGCCTCCGATGGTCCATTGAAGAACTCCTCCGAGAGTACGCCATAGCCGATTCAACCGAACGGCTTCGGATCGCTGGATTGGTGGACCTCTACCGCGCTGAATTGGAACGGATAGCCAAAAAAAAGAATCGTCGAAGGGTCTCAAAAAGCCTGTACGACGAAGGTCCCCTCCTGGTTCCCTGTCTGTTTAATTCCGGGTGCGCCACGGGAAAACACGGCATGACGGCTATAGAAATCGATCGGGGAAATATATCTCTTGTCCATTGGGCCACAGAAGGCTCTTCCCGCCCCTACATTGAAAAGGAAGCCCAATTCAAGGACTCCATCGACGGTGGTTTTTCCCGGTACACTCTCCATTCGGAATACCTGGATCAGATATTCGTCCGACTTTCGCTACTCTTGCGCCACGAGACCGAAAACTCCCGATAACGTTGACTCCTTTAGCGTTTTGCCAGGTAAGGGATCGCGGGTTCCCGCGATCCCTTTTACGGTTAGTCGAGCAAGTCCGACAAACTGTTAGGGTGATACCCTGGCCGAACCTTCGGTAAACCAACGGACGACCCCCACCTTATTTTTCCTTGTATTATAGATCATTCCCCCATTCCAATACTCGAGGGCGGCTATCAAACTATTTCCACCATCCTCAGAATCGCTGTCGGAATCTCTATAACTCGCCAAATCTAGAAATGTGGTAAAATCTTCCTGGAAAAGCGCCATTTGACGTTTTTTATAAAACTCGTTCCAAGCGTCAAGATTTTTAAAGCCTTCGCCTTCGTCCTCAATTATGAATCGTACTCGCTTACGAAAATCATACCATACCTTAAGCTTTTTGGAAGGATCCCGTTTATTACCATGTTTTATGCCATTCTTAATAATCTCCGACAACTGCTGTTCCAACAGGTTCCCTTCTAAGAATTCCTTCGGGCAATCGTTTAATACCCTTGCAGTAAATTCCCTTACCCGGGAATAATCACTGGGGAATTCGATATACCGCATCCCCTGGGCGTCAAAAAGTTCGTTATGTTCGTCCACAATCAATTTTCTTACGATAAGTTTTTTCATAAAAACACCTATTCGACTTCCTTTAACAGCGGTAAAATATTGGACATGGCCAGAACTTTTCTCGGGGTGCCCTGAATCCCGGAAAAACTTAGGCGTAGCCCTTTGCTTTTCGCCACCTGAAGGATCCTGATAATCGCGCCGACCCCCGAACTATCCAGATAATTAACCGCTGAAAAATCAAAATGGACCAGACTTTCACCCCGATCCGCGATCGTACAGTAGGTTTTATACAGGATGGAAGCGGAATACAGATCCACATCCCCCGAAACTCGAATGGTTAATACCCCGGAATTTAGATTTTTATGGTTCGTAATTTCCATGGCCACAGTAAAATATAGGTCCGTCAATAAATGATAAAAATTAGGTAAGGATTTAGATAAAAATATTTGAGACAATTTTAAAACAATTGGTTTTTAGAGGGGACTTATATTTTAAAAATATTCTTAAATTCCGCTCATCTAAATTGAATAAACCAACATTACATTACGAACACCATGAATAATTCGATAGAAGATACCGATGTCCTGCGGCAGGTGGTCGAAAAAAGGCAGTTTTCTAACGCCATAATAAACATAGCCGAGCATACCTGGTGGGTAGACGAATCGAGCCGAATTTTGGATGTGGCGGATGAATTGCAGAAATGGCCCGGTATTCCTGTGATCGCTATTTTAAACAAGCAAGGCCAATTAGTTGGCATCCTGGAACGGGAACAGCTTTTTGTCCTAATAGGGAAACCCTTTGGAAGAGAAGTTTTCCAACGCAGTTCCGTTCTAGAAATTTCTAAATATGTTCAACCTATGGATTACCGATTAAATATTCTTACCGTGGCTCAACAGATTCGAGACCGAGTCTTTAGTGAATCGAATTTAATTCCCTTAGTCGATGAAAACGACCAATTTCAAGGAATTTTTTCCGTTCAGGATCTAAACGAATATCTTTCCCGAATGATTCAAGATGATATTCAATTGGCTGGACAGCTTCAAGAACGGATGCTTTCCAATTCGACCGTCTCGGTACCCGGTGCCGCTGTTCGGGCTTGGACCCGATCCGCTAAGGGTGTTGGAGGAGACTTCTTTTTCATTCAAGAACTTCCTGGAGAAAAAATATTCACAACCCTTTGCGATGTTTCCGGCAAGGGCCTCGCCGCCTCGTTGGTGGTATCCATGGTATGGGGAATGTTGAACAGTTATGATTTTAGGCGGGGACTTAAGGAGTTGATTAGAAATTTGAACCGAGCCGTTGTGTCCACCTTTCACATGGAAAAATATCTTACGGGATTTTTTTGTATTATCGATCCCGGGAGCAAAAAAATGATATTCGCGGATATGGGTCATTCCCACGTCGTTTTATCGCGAAATTCAAAACCGATTCCCCTTAAAGCTAGAAATCTAAACCTCCCCATCGGAATCGATCAGGAAATGGAATGCCATTTGGCTTCTATAACCCTTCGGAACGGAGACAGAATTCTCGTCTATACCGATGGAATGACGGAACAAAAGAACAAAAATTCCGAAGAATTCGGCGAACGGCGTCTTTATAACTATTTTATTTCCGCACAGGATCAAGAAGCTTTTGAGAAACAATGTATGGATCAGTTTGACGCTTTCCGAGAATCGGTCCCCCAACAGGATGATGTTTCTCTGTTGACTATTTTCTTTTCCTAAGCCTATGGATCTGTTAAAATCGCTGAAGTTTGGCCTGTTTTTTTTATGCCTGGTCCCGTTTCTCGTACCCCGTGATATTCCGCCTTTCGGAGTTGAAGCTAATCCCCACCAGGTGAATTCGTTTGCCTAAGCTCTGGTACTTCTCCCAATAGCGGCGCTCTTCAATCTGCTTAAGCGGCGGCTCCGCCACATCGACCTTGAACTCGATGATGAAGACGTCGGTAAAGGTCTCCAGGGTCATATCAATGCGCCCCTGATTCGTGGGGTCCTCGCAGATGACCCGGTACCCTATGGCTGACAGAAATACGTACACCAGGCTTGCCCAAAAGCCCTCGGCGGTAACAATCTCATTGTTCACATAATTGTTGTAGGGGATGCCCGCGAAGAGACTTTTCAGGTGCTGAACCAGGGCATCCATATCGGCATCACCTACGGCTTTTTGTACCAGTTGGCCGAGCTTAATCGGAGTATCCTGGGTACCGCTAAAATAGTGCAAAAAGAATTGATTCAATGAGTATTGTACTTCTATGTTTGGGACACCCAATATAAAGTTCCGGATACCCATAGGTGTCTTTTCAACATCCTTAATGGTGAGATAGCCCGTTTGCCACAGTAGGGCCCGAATATCGATTCGGTCCACATCAAAGGTGTTAAGAAGTTCCTCGCTGACGCTGGTGTTTTCAAGCTCCGGAAGGTAGGACTGCTTACGCTTAAGAATTTCAATCAAAAAGCCCGGGCTTCCGGTCTGCCACCAGTAATTGCTAAAGGTTTTATGATTGGACAAAAAAAGAAGGATATCGAAGGGATTATAAAGTTTTTTGCCAAGATAGGAGTAGCCGTTATACCAAAGTTTTACCAGGTCCATCTGAGCGCCAGCCATCACATCGGCAAAAACGGTTTCCAGATCTTCCTGGGTATAGCCGCAGATCTCACCAAAGTCTGGGTGAACCGTAATATCCTCCAGGTTATTCAAACCGCTAAAAAGGCTCAGTTTACTGAACTTGCTCACCCCAGTGATAAAGGCAAGACGGATATAGCGATCGTTATCCTTGAGCACCGCGTAAAGGTTTTTTAGGATATCCCGGGCTTCCCGGGCAATTTCGGGGCGGTTCAGATTATCTAGAATAGGCTTATCGTATTCATCAATTAAAACAGCCACCGGACTTTGATATTTCTCGTAAGCCGCTTTAATAAGATGTTTAAAACAGTTTCGATAGTCCTCAAAGGCGTATTCCGGACTCAGGGAAAGGTCCCTATAGTTTTCCTTAAAAACATAGGTTAATTCGTTAAAAATGGTCGGAATATCCTTGTATTCTCCACTACCAAAGGTAATACGTATCACCGGATGGCTTTTAAATTCGTATTTATCATAAAGGTAAAGATCCTTAAAAAGCTCCTTGTTGCCCCCCAGGGCTTCCGCCAGGGTGTCTAAGAAAAGGCTCTTTCCAAAACGCCGGGGCCGGGCAAGAAAATAAAACTTAGATTGTCTAAGTATGGAATAGACGAAGGGAGTCTTATCAACATAGTAATACCCTTCCCGGATAAGTTCAGAGAAGGTTTGCAGACCAATAGGCAGACGTTTCATACCCATGGGTTAGAGTATAGAGCATAGGAATAAGTTTGAAAATGCGGAATTGAGGTTGTCCCGTAACTTAGTTACGGAACAGCCTCAATTACCTTAACGTATTTTTCATCATTTCTTTAAATTGAATAACAAAACGCTCACAGAGTTATAACAAAGCGTATTTATATTACCGAAACACACGGGTTTATCCCGAAAGGAGAAATGCATGAAACTATCGCGAATGGTGTTTTTTTTCGCCCTTGTGGCGGCCGTAGGTTCCGGAGCCTTTGCTTCGGGGGCCAAGGAAACCAAACCGGTTACAAAAACTAACACTTCAATACCTCCGGAACTGCAATCGCTGGTACAGGCGGCCCAGAAGGAAGGTCAATTAACCGTCATCGCCCTTCCCCACGATTGGGTTAATTACGGAGAAATGATCAGCCGTTTTACGGAAAAGTACGGCATTAAAATTAATGAACTGAACCCCGATGGTTCTTCCGGGGAAGAATTAGAGGCGATTCGTGTTAATAAGGGAAATACGGGTCCCCAGGCCCCGGATGTAATCGATGTGGGACTTTCGTTTGGCCCCCTTGCCAAAACCGAGGGTTTAATTCAACCCTACAAGGTCTCCACCTGGAATACTATTCCCGCTGAAATTAAAGACGCGGATGGGTTCTGGTACGGAGACTATTACGGGGTTTTGGCCTTTGAGGTAAACAAGGATGTGGTGAAGGATCTGCCAAAGGATTGGAAGGATCTGCTGAACCCCAGTTACAAGGGAAAGGTCGCCCTAGCGGGGGATCCTCGGACCGCGAACCAGGCGATTATGACTGTTGGAGCCGCTTCCATCGCCATGGGTGGCAGTTTTACCAACATTACCCCGGGGCTCAATTTCTTTGATAAGCTTAACAGGGCGGGAAATTTTGTTCCCATAATCGCGGTTCCTGGCACCGTGGCTTCGGGAGAAACGCCCATTACCGTTCGTTGGGACTACAACGCCCTTTCTAACCGGGATAAAAGCGCCGGGAACCCCGATATCGCCGTTATTGTCCCCGAGACCGGGGTTGTCGCCGGGGTGTACATCCAGGCGATTAGCGCTTACGCCCCCCACCCGAACGCCGCCAAACTGTGGATGGAATTCCTCTATTCCGATGAAGGTCAGCTTATATGGCTCAAGGGCTATGGACACCCGGCCCGCTTTAACGATTTAGCCGCCCGAGGCGTAATCCCTGCGGACATCCAGGCCAAGCTACCCCCCGCAGAAGCCTATAAAAAAGCGGTTTTCCCGAGCATAACCGAACAGGAAGCCGCCAAAGGGGCGATCGCCGACGGTTGGGATAAGGTAGTTAACGTCACTATCCAGAAGAAGTAAAAAGTATGGCACCCATCCCCTTCGATGTAGATCGAGGGGGAGTAAAACTGAAGCTAAGCCTTAGTTCCAGGCTTCGTGTTTTACTTCCCCTTTTACCCTTATTGCTTTTTACGCTTCTCTTTCTCATCTTACCATCCCTGGTAATTCTTCTAGGAAGCTTTTTCACCAATACCGGAAAATTTACTTTTAACAATTTTGCCCGTTTGTTACAGCCGAATATTCTTTCATCCTTTTTAGTAACCCTTCAATTGAGCGCCGTAAGTTCGGTCGGTGGTGCGGTAATTGGATTTTTCTTGGCCTACGGGGTCCATGGGGGAGGGCTTCCTCGCTCCTTCCGTTCATTTTTATTGAGTTTTTCTGGGGTTGCCTCCAATTTCGCGGGCGTACCCTTGGCTTTCGCCTTTATTTCAACCCTGGGACGTATGGGCTTGGTAACCGCAGTGCTTAAAGAGGTTTTGGGTATCGATCTGTACGGTACTGGTTTTACCCTGTATAGCTTCTGGGGCCTGTGTATTACCTACCTTTACTTTCAAATTCCCCTTATGGTACTGGTGATAAGCCCCTCGGTGGAGTCTTTGCGAAAGGAATGGCGGGAAGCCGCCCAAAGCGTTGGGGCGTCCACATTCCGATTTTGGGTAGAGGTGGCCTTGCCCATCCTGTTCCCCTCCCTCTTATCCGCTACGCTCCTCCTCTTTGGAAACGCCTTTGGGGCCTACGCGACGGCCTACGCCCTTACGGGGGGAATGCTCAACCTTGTCACCATTCTCATCGGATCCCAAATTCGCGGTGATGTGCTCCATGATCCCAATTTAGGCTACGCCTTAGCCGCTGGGATGGTACTTATTATGACCGTAACCACCACGTTAGCCAACATCTTAAAAAAGAAGGCCTCCCAATGGAACGTTTAAAACCAAAATTCTGGGCCATCGTTACCTTTGTCCTGGCACTGGTATATTTTTCGGGCCCCCTGGTGTCGGTATTTATTTTTTCTCTAAAGGCAAAAAAAGGAACCCTCAGTTTTACCGCTTACGGTAATGTACTCCGGGATCCCGCATTTTTTAACAGCTTTTTCTTTTCCTTTAAAACCGCCTTAGCGGTTATTCTGCTGGGCTTGCTTTTAGTTATCCCTGCGGTAATGTACGTTAGGCTTCGGGCCCCCCGCCTCCTGGGGCCTATGGAAACCTTAGCCAACCTACCCTTTACGGTTCCGGTAATTGTTTTAGCCTTTGGCTTGATTCGCCTCTACGGAAAACCACCAGTAGCCTTAATTTCCAACCCCCTCCTTCTGGTAGCGGGCTACATAACCATTTGTCTTCCCTATTTG
>Ga0078972_1000999_pt1 | contig 113206 bp, 116 predicted proteins | sample YelNatPaOPGAMG01_FD_67568 | JGI IMG/M metagenome (GOLD analysis project Ga0078972, IMG submission 67568) | Hot spring thermophilic microbial communities from Obsidian Pool, Yellowstone National Park, USA - OP-RAMG-01 (SPADES assembly) (version 2) | ecosystem: Environmental > Aquatic > Thermal... | reverse complement strand
CGTTTCGGTGAAGCGCAGGCTCGTGACTTTAACCGGGTTGTTTCCCGCCGTCAACGTAAACTGGCCGACGAGGTTATTCGTCTGACCGGCATTTACTGTTGTCGAGGCGTTGTTGTCCTGGGAAGTCAACGCCAAATTTGTGCCGATCATCAAAAGGCTCCCCGAACACCCAACAACCGTTGATGTCACCAAAGACAACGCTCCTTGAGCTTGAATGTTTGACAAACCAAACTGCAATGTCCCGGTAGCATCGTTGGCAAGATCAATCTCAACCGAGACAACTCGCGTTGTATTTGCCGGAATAGTATACCCCAACGATTGATACGAAACAGAAGGAGTGGTAGAGCTAATCGTTGTTTGCGTCGAGCCGATCTGCACTCCCCGATCATCAACCAGTTTAAGATTTGAGACCGAGCCACTCCCCGATCCGGAGGATGTCGCATTCACATCAAGCCCGTTGACAATCATCGGTTCACCCGAAGTAGTAAAATCAAACTGAGCCACGGTTTGACCAGTTGAGCTTGCCATCGCATAACCAGATGGCGACGAGCGATCCAAAGCGACCGTCAACGCACCACTACTCTGATCAAAAACTGTCGGATCACAAACGGCGGGAGCTTGCGTATTTTGAAATCCGGTCAGGGAAGAGGAAGCGTTGGTAATATATACCGCGTACCCCTTTGTTTCCCTAAAATCATTAAGAGAATTCACATCTTGGGCAGTTACCATTTTCCACGACGAGGCGACCGCCGGAGAATTTGGATGCAAAAAAGAATTGCCATCAGTAAAATCAAGTGCATAGCTGTATCCCCCATTAAGCGAGTAGAGAATAGGAGAGACGTTGTTTGTTTTAGTCGTTGGATTGTCACATACCGTTCTTGCGTACGTCGGATTAGCCACGCCGATTGAGTACCACCCCGGCGCGCTAAAAGTCCTGGCAAACAACCGCTGATTGGGACTGGTTGTTGAGGCGTAATACAATGTAAGCGTTTGAGATGTTGCCGTTTGATTATTGATGAAATAGCCAAATAACGGCGTAAATTCGGACTGGCCAAGATCAGCCATAGTCGCCCATCCGCTTATTTTTGACGCATCCAGTGCAAAAATAGAAAAATTCGCGGTGGTTTCGGGGGCCGAAAAAACATGATGATCAACGATGCGCGGTGTTGAAACGACGCTCCATCCCGGCTGAAGTGTTATAACTTGACTGGCAAGAGTATCGGCAATCGCGATATTGCCTCCCGCCACGAACCCCAACCCCACAATACAAAGAAGCAAGAAATATTTGCGCATAAGTATGGACACGTTTTACTATTAATGAGTTTTATTTTTTATTTTTTTATTACCGACATACGCGCGCACAATACGATTCACTTCTTCGTGGCCAATCGATTTTTTGTTTCTATACAGCGCCACCACACACCCCAGCAACACAATCACAAACACAAGCACAACCATAACGTTGCTAAACGGATACAGCATATACGCCAACGCGAGAAGCGCAAACGGAAGCTGTGGTGTCGGCGATGGGACAACAGCAAGTTGCGCCAACTGACTGGGAGTTGTTTTACTCTTTTTTATAGAGACGGGAGCCGTTGAAGCTGTTTGTGGTGAAACTATTTTATTAGCCGCCCCATTCCCCACCGGCTGAGATGGAGCATTAACGGTTATCATTGCGCCGCCATCGCTGGAACTGACATAAACGTTTTGGTTTGTTGCATTTAAAAGCAAAGAATTACCCGCGTCTACCTTAATAGTTCCCGTCCCGACCGATTTTGCGTAAAATGTTATCGTTCCCAGCAATTTTTCCGCGCTGATGCCACCAGGAAATCCGGCCGTCTTGATAAGCTCGCCGGCGGTATTATCAATCGCGTCATATCCCTTTTGCGCCAATGGAAAAACGCCATCCGCAAAAGAAAACCCCGTCACCGAAAGAACATCGGACGGAAAAGTGATTGTAGCTTTAGCGGTATAGAGCGGGACGCCTTGGGGATCAGCAAACACGCTTGCGGTAAAAACACTTCCATTGGAAACATTTGCCGGCACACCAGACAAACGAATAGTCGCCGCCAAAGCGGTCATCGGAAGGACAAACCCAACCAACACCATGACCGCCATAAGAAAAAATTGAAAAAATTTACGCATATGAAAAGTAATTTTTACCCTGACCAATGGACCATTAATATATTAAAATCAAGGATGTCAACAATTCCATCTCCATTGAGATCCGCTGCCGTATTATTAGTTCCCCAGTATACCATCAGCAAATTGAATGTGTTAATCCCATACGTTTGATTGACGCTTGTGGTCGCGGTTGGCGCGTTAACGGATGAAACGCCACCACCCCCGCCGCCACCCCCCGATGTTGACGATCCACCGCCACCGCTCTGAACAGAATACGAAAACGCAAAATTTTCCGGCACTTCCCTTCCGCTAGAAAAATAAATTGCCGGCGTGGGTGTTAAAAAAATCTCTTGGCCACCATTAACAGAAGACGACTGGATGCTAAATGTCAGCGGCCCCGTTCCTTGGCCAACCACTAACCGCTGTTTGGTTGGGTTGTTCTCGCCATAAATGCCATTTGTTTGCTGTATGGTCACTCTTCCAGCCAATTGGGATCCATAGTAAGCTCGCACAACCGAACCGACGGGGGCGGTGGCACCATTGATTGTGGCATTTCCCCAAAAAGCCATCGGAAAATCAGGGACGCTTTGCGCCCCAACAAAAAGAGGAGAAATTAGAAATGCGATTGCCACCAGAATTACCCCCAATGCTTGGTCGGATCTCTTTTTCATAGAAACTTTATTATATCATAAAAAATATAATAAGCAATATCCGGCAGTTTCTCTCAGAGCCACAATGTTCCGCGCTCACCAAGGCAATCATGCCGTTTTCAGCTCCAATCCGCGCCCATCTGCGTTTTTTATTTCCTCTTCATCGGCGGGAAGAAAACCGTTTCCCGGACGGGCTTGTCGACAAGAACCGCAAAGAGCCGCTCGGAGAGCCCGAACCCCGCCGTGGGCGGCATGCCGTATTCCAACGCCGTTAAAAAGTCCTCGTCAAGCATCTGCGCCTCCGCGTCTCCGGTGGCGCGCAATTTCATTTGTTCTTCAAACCGCTGACGTTGATCCTCCGGGTCGTTGGCCTCTGAAAATCCCTTCCCCAGCTCCGTGCCGCATGCCACTACCTGGAACCGCTCAACTACATCGGGGTTATCCGCTTTGCGCTTTGCCAGCGGTTCAATGGCCGCGGGCGGATCAATCAAAAAGCATGGTTGGATGAGTGTTGGCCGAACCGTTTTTTTGAAAATAAGATCAACCAGCCGTCCGCGTCCGGCACCGAACGGAATGTCAATCTCCAATGCCCGCGCCCGCTCTCCAAGCTCCTCTTCCGAAGCACGCACCGGATGCAAACCATCGTTTTTCTGGGCAAAAATGGAACAATAATCGACAACCGCCCATTCACTCCCCCAATCAATCATTTGCTCTTTCCACGGACGCGTGAGCTGACCAAATGTCTCTTGAATAACAAAGCGATACATTTTTTGCACCATGGCCATCAGCTCCCGATAATCGGCATACGCCCAATAGAATTCAAGCTGGGTATAGTCCTGCAAATGTTCGGCATCAATTCCCTCGTTGCGGAAAATGCGTCCGATTTCATACACCCGCTCAAATCCCCCCACCAGCGCTTTTTTGAGCGCGATTTCCAAAGAAATACGCAGATAAAAATCTTCGTCCAACGCGTTGTGATGCGTGACAAACGGCTCGGCTTCCGCTCCGCCGGGCGTTGCTTCCAAAATCGGCATTTCAATAGCCATAAATTTTTTCTCCTCAAGAAACCGCCGGAACGCGTTCCAAAAAACCGCTTTTTGCGCAAACAATTGGCGGACATCTTTATTGAGAATCGTATCCAAATACCGCTGGCGCAGACGCGTCTCGGCATCTTCCAGTCCGTAAAAATCGGACGGAATCGGGCGCAAGGCCTTGGTGAGCATAGTCACCGCAGCGGCCGCGATACTTTTTTCTCCCCGCTTGGTCGTTAAGGGAATTCCACATACCAGAATTAGATCACCGGCATCAACCGTCTCTTGCCAGAGCAAAAAACGCTCCGTCTCTTCCTCGCGCAAAATAATCTGGATTTTGCCCGAATAGTCCTCCAAATCCAAAAAAATAATTTTTCCCTGATCACGCACACTTCGCACGCGGCCCGCCACACATGTCTGACGCCGTTCATTTTCGCGCGCTAAAAAGTCGGCTACAACATCGCCGATTGATTGAGGAGTTTTTTGCACGCGCGCCGGATACGGATCAACGCCAGCATCGCGCAAGCGTGCCAGCTTCTTTTTTCGTTCGCGAATAATATCTTCAAGCATAGATGCTTGATGTTAGTCGATTTCGACGATGGTATACTCAACGTCCACTCCACGAGGCGTTTTGATGACTACGCGCTCGCCGACTTTCTTACCGATAAGCGCCTTGCCGATCGGCGATACATTAGAAATTTTATTATTAAACGGATCAGCCTCTTGCGATCCCACCAGCGTGTACTGCGCCATCGTCCCCTTTTTGTCTTTGAGCGTCACCGTCAAACCGACGCTTACGGCGCTTTTATTTTTTGACTTGGTAATGACATGCGCCTCTTTCAAAAGGTTCTCAAGATCAAAAATTTCGCGCTCAAGCTTCTCTTGATCTTCTTTGGCTTGCGAGTACTCGAAGTTTTCCGATAAATCCCCATGCTCCTTGGCGCGTTTTAGACGCTCGCCAACATCAATCCGGCTCTCTGTTTTGAGCTTGACAAGCCGCTTTTTCAACTCCTCAATTTTTTCTTTGCTCAGGTATACTTCTGCCATATATAGGGTATAGCTAAAATAGCCAGTGGATTATCAGATGAACAAGGACTATACGCGACATTAAGCCAAAAGTCAATCAGTAACCGACCGCCCTTCCTCACGCATCCATCCTCCCATAGTAATCCCGCGCAAATCGCAACCGTATGCGGACGACATCAAAAAAGACGTGTATATATGCGCTCGCTTTGACCGTCGAGGCAAAGTCATTAACCCACAACACCGGCATTTCGGCAATGCGGAACCCCAAGTGCCGAGCCAGCGCCAGCACCTCAATATCAAACGCCCATCCGGTAATATCAGACAGCGGAAAAATGGTTGTGGCGGCTTTTTCAGAAAATGCCTTAAATCCGCACTGCGTATCTTTGATGCCCCTAAGGATCACCCACTGAATAAAGAAATTGCCGCGCATAAATTTGCGATACCACGCTTGCGGTGGCTCCATGCGAGACCCCTCCACATAGCGAGACGCGATCACCACGTCGTATCCTTCTTTGAAATAATGTTCCATCTTGAAAAACTGATCGACAGAGGTTGAGTTGTCCGCATCGGTAAATAAACGAATCGCTCCGCGCGCCTCCAGCATGCCCTTTTGCACCGCGGCGCCCTTGCCTTTGGTAAGACATTCAATAACGCGAAGATTCTTGATGAGGGACGCAAAGCGCTGTGAGATTTCTTTTGTCGCATCGGTTGACGCATTATCAACCACGATAATTTCGTAGGGAAACGGCGCACGCGCCAAGTGGCGATCAATATCAATCAGCGTCAGCGGAAGACGTTTAGCTTCGTTGTACGCCGGCACGATCACCGAGAGATAGGGTTTTGTTGCCATAATATGAGTATAAACAATGTTTCCCTTCGTCTCAACCGCATATGACGCTATGGTTTTGCCGCCGATGTCGAAGGAACAATAGTAACTCCCTTGGGCGACAGCGACACAAATGAAAAGCTCTGCGGATAACGCGCATTGTCTTGCGTGAGAGAAATATAATAGTAGGGCTTGTACGGTTGCTTCATAAATGTGCTCGCATCCACGACCACGCGCACCATCGTCGGATCCAATAACCGGAAGTCCCCCTCCGCCCCCGAAAGCGAGAGCGAGGCCTCCGTGGGCTGGATACGATCAATGCTTACGCCGGCAGGAACATTAGCAACCTCAATGTGCACGTTAAAATCCCTCTGCGTTATCGCTAAATTCGGATAGGTCAAAAAAAGCCAGAGCGATGCGGCCATAACCATGGCAATAAGAGCGTCCACGCCGATGCCGCGCAAACGCCGATGCCATACCGCCGGGGCTTGATCGCCGCCAAAATTTCCGGTCTCCTGCAGAAATTCCCTCAATGCATGAGCCACATCTCCTTCAGTGCGCATCAGATGGGCAGTCCCGTCACGAAACACCGTTACTTCTCCCCGTTCCTCAGAAACCACCAAGCACAATGCATCGGTGCGCTCCGAAAGTCCCAGCGCCGAACGATGGCGTGTACCAAATTTTTTAAACCGCTCAATCCCCTCCTTGTCCGACAACGGCAGAAAGGCGCCGAATTTCCGGATGCTGTCCCCCTCAATAATCACCGCCCCGTCATGCCCAGGTGACGAGGTATCAAAAATACTCAACAAAAGCTGTTCAGACACCTTTCCATCAAGATCAATGCCTTCGGTAACATACCCATCAATCGATTCCTTACCCGGAAACACAAAAAGCGCCCCGGTTTTTGTAGCCGCCAGCACCCATGCGGTATGCGCAATCGTCTCAATGGCATCGCGCTGTTGGCGCGGCACAAAAATATTTTTAATATGCCCGGGAATATTGGCCAATCGACGCACATTGATTAACTCGAAAAAACGCCGCAGCTCTTTTTGAAAAACAATCGCCAGAATAATGACAATGTTGGCCAGCAATAACTTCAGAATGCGCACAAGCGTAGAGAGTCCAAGCCAATACGATGCGGCATATACCAGCACCACAACCACCAAGACGGTAGCCGCCATGGAAATAGTCTTAGTGCGTTTAAAAAGACGCAATAGAATAAACAAAAAAACAGCCGTAGCGATGACATCGGCGCTGTTCACCACGTTCAACAATTTCCACGCGCTTCCGGCCGAAAATACCGACGCGGACAGCCACGTGCTCAAAGATGGAATAATAGATACCATTTCCCCAGTATACTATCCCCGCCAATCAAATGCCACCCGCGCCTATCGCCCCAACCGCGTCAGCACCTGCACCCCCCGATCAGTAAACGCAATCGTATGTTCAAAATGCGCCGTCATACTGCCATCGGCCGATGAGTAGCTCTCGTCATCATTCTGCACAATGTCAGGAGACGACACTGAAAACATTGGTTCAATAGCAATCGCCATCCCTTTCTTTAACACAACGCCCGTATGCCGCTTGCCATAATTAAACACCACCGGATCTTCATGCAGCTCATACCCAACGCCATGACCGGTCAATCCCCGTAAAACAAAAAATTTATCCTTGTGCGCTTGGCGCTCAATAGCATATCCGATATCGCCGACATGTCCGCCTATTTTTGCCGCGGCAATCCCGGCTTCCAGCGCCGCACGCGTTGAAGCTATGAGCCGACGAGTAAGAGGCGCCACCGAACCGATCGCCACCGTCGTTGCCGAATCAGTATACAATCCCCGATAAATAACCCCCATATCAATCTTCAAAATATCCCCCGAGCGCAATGCTCGATTATAGGGCACCCCATGCACCACCACTTCGTTGAGTGAGGCGCATATCGCCGCCGGATAGGGATGGCTGGCGCCGTCGGGACGATACCCCAAAAAAGCCGGCAAAGCGTCGTACTGTTTACACAACGCACGCGCATGTGCATCAATTTCCAAAAGCGTTACCCCCGGCTTTGCCAGGGCGGCGCAGGAATCCAAAATACGCGCCAAGATCGCGCCGCCCTCCGCCATGGCCGCAATCTCCGAATCGGTTTTAATCGGAATCATGAAATTCGTTTAGAAAGCGATCTAAAAACTTCGTACGGCAATCGACTTCCATCAATGCGCGTCACATGAATCTTGCGCGCACGTAGCGTGGCAAAAATAGGTTCCGTGCGCTGATGATATTGCTCCATACGCGTCGCAATCACCGATGCCGCATCATCGGTGCGGCGCACCAGTGGCCCGGCGCAAAACGGACAGCGAGTCAGGCGCCGATGCACCAACCCCAAAATCGGCGATCCGCACACCGAACAAATTTGTCGGCTCGCATTGCGCTTGCGCGCATCGGCAATCGACACTGCAAGTTCAAAAAAATAAACATTGCTCTTTCCGTACAAACGCATAAGCACATCAACCAAACCAGCGTGGCGCGCATCGCCGAATGCCTCATATGCCGTGCGCGGAGATCCGGAGAAAACCAATCCGCTTCCGATAGCGGCAATTTGCTCTGCCTTTGCGGAGACCGCATCCAAAACAAACGACGGCGTCATCAATTTGCCCGCATCGTAGAGCGCGCGCTCCCGCCGTATAACCGGATTCTTTGCACGAAGCGGATCGTGGACCATACTGTCCAAAAAACGCCCCGTATCAAAAAGATAGAGATGTTGAGCGTCGGCGATAAGCCGCGCCTGCGTGCTTTTCCCCGACCCAGGAGGACCAAAAATGATGACCGCCTTTTTATACGTCGGCGAGTGATGCATGGAGTAAAATGCCGAGTGATTGGTTATTCAAACCCCTCGTACTCTCTCATTATAAGCTGTGCATTCACTTTGTCTAATATCTCAAGCGCCACCGAAACCACAATCAAGAGCGCGGTTCCGCCGATGGACAGAATAGAGATCCCCGTAATAACCATCATAATATTGGGAAGAATGGCAATAACTCCCAAAAAGATGGCCCCCCACAACGTTACCCGCGTGATGATTTTGCTCAAATATTCCGTCGTCGGCTCTCCGGGACGAATACCCAGCATAAATCCTCCGGAGCGCTGAAGATTTTTTGAAATTTCTCCCGGATCAAAGGTAATTGCAGTATAGAAATACGTAAAGAGCACCACCAGTACAAAATAGACACTGGCGTAAATCCACTGATTATTAAAAAGCATGTTAACCCAGCCCACCAGCGTCACTGACCACGTTTTTGAGAACAGTGCAAATGCCTGCGCGATAAATTGCGGGAAAAGCAAAACCGAAATAGCAAAAATAATAGGAATAACCCCTGCCTGGTTTACTTTGATGGGCAGATAGCTGGAAACGCCTCCGTACAATTTATTGCCGCGCACCCGCTTGGCATAGGTAATAGGAATTTTGCGCTCGCCCTCATTGACGAAAACAACTCCCGCGATAACGAGCACCGCCACCAATGCAAAAGCGGCATAGCTGGTAAGCATGGTAACGTCAAACGAAGCCAGCATGCGCTGAATGGTTGTGGGAATGCGGCTCACGATGCCCGCAAAGATAATAATAGAAACGCCATTGCCAATATTCTGCTCGGTAATCAGATCACCGATCCAGGTGAGCACCATAGAACCGGCCGTGATAACGAGCGCATCGCGCAAAAGCACTACACCGGAAATATGAGGGAGAATCTGCTGTGACGCCAAAAGATTTAAGAATCCGTATCCTTCAAGGAACGCCAGCGGCACCGTCAGATATTTTGAAATGCGGTTAAACTTCGCCATCCCCGTCGCCCCCTCCTCAAAATACATCTCCTTGAGCTTGGGGAAGATCATCGTCAGCAATTGCATCACGATGGTCGCGGTAATGTACGGACCCACTGTCAGCATCACGATCGAAACGTTGGAAAGTCCGCCGCCCGAAAAGATATCCAGAAAGCCAAACAGCTGACTGCCGGACAAAAAGATGCGCAGGCGCCCCAGATCAACATCGGGAACAGGAATGGCCGCCAGCAACCGAAAGATAACCAGCCACAGCAGGACAAAAAACACCCGCGTGCGCAGATCCTTCACTCGAAAAATGCTGATGACCTTTTCAAACATACGTGCGTAAGAAGATTATGCTTCAGCGACTATCTTTCCACCCGCCTTTTCAATCATGGCCTTTGCACCAGCGGTGCAGGGAATACCCACAATGGTTTTCGCACTCGTTAACGCCTTACCGGCAACAATTTTAGGAAGTTCTTTGGCGCGAATAATTTTACCCGCAACCAATGCCGCGCGGTCAATCCGCTCGCCTTTAATGGCGTTGAGCCGATCAGTTGCGATGGTAGTCAATGGCACGCGAACCGGTTTGTTGGCATACCCGCGAAGTTTGGGCGTACGAATTAAAACATCGCGCAGTCCCGGACGAATGTTATGTCCAGCGCGCGCTTTCTGGCCTTTTTGTCCGCGACCCGAATACGTTCCCCGCTTGCCGCCGCGGCCGATTCTTTTTTCTGTCCGCCGCGAATGCGCAGGACGCAGTGTATGAATTTGCATGGATGCTTATGCCGACAATTGGCGCAATGCTTCCGCCGCCGCCAATGCGTTAGTTAATTTATTTTTTGTGCGACCCAATGATTTTGCCGTCGCATCGGTTATTCCCGCCATAGACAATACCGTACGCACCGATCCCCCGGCTTTCAATCCCGATCCTTTCTGTGCCGGCTTGATAATGACTTTTGCCGCGCTGAACTTTGCACCGACTTCGTGAGCAATCGTCGTCCCCTTCAACGGAACGCGGAAGAGGTGTTTTTTCGCATCATTGCGCGCCTTGTCCATCGCTTGCGCAACGTCTTTTCCTTTGGCGATGCCGACACCCACCTTGCCCTTCTCATCACCGATAATCAGCGTGCAGCGGAATGAAAATCGTTTCCCACCGGCCATGACACGCGCAACGCGACGCAAGTCAATCGTGCGCTCTTTGTATTCGCTCTTAGGCTGTATTGGCCGTTCTCTTCGCTTTTGATTCATCATAATAATAGTTAAATGCGTATCCCCTCCTTGCGGATAGCTTCGGTGAATGTTTTTACAAAGCCATGGTACCGCAACGCTCCTCGATCAAGCACCGCCGCGACAATTTCGTGTTTTTTAGCCTGCGCAACCAATTCGCCAGCCAGCTTCTGCGCCAGTGCCGCACCGGTTATTTTTGCCGATTTTGCGGTAGCGGTTTTTTTGGTTCCGTAATCGGAAACGCTAGCCAATGTCTTCCCCTGTTCGTCGTCAATCAGCTGGACAAACACATGGGCATTGCTTCGAAACACGCTGATGCGCGGCCGCTGCGCCGTACCGACGATGCGCGCATGCACGCGTCGCGCGCGGCGTTCCTTCTTTTCGTTGTAGACTTTCTGTTGCGTCATAGGATTCTATTATTTACCCGCTCCCGCTTTTTTACCCGCCTTGCGACGGATAATTTCTCCGGCATAGCGGATACCCTTGCCCAGATACGGCTCCGGTTTCTTTATCTTTCTGATTTTTGCCGCGGCTTGTCCGACCGCTTGTTTATCAATACCCGTAATCGTAATTTTATTTTTTTCCACCGTAATCGCCGTGCCAGCCGGAACCGGAAAGATGACCGGATGTGAAAAACCGACTTTCAGCTGAAGCGCATTGCCCTCCATGGCCGCTTTAAATCCGATGCCCTCGATCTCCAGTGTTTTTGAAAATCCATTCGTCACGCCCTCAATTGCGCCGGCCAAAAGCGATCGAGCGGTCCCCCAATTCATGCGCGTCTGCACTTTTTCGTCGACCGGCTGAAAAGTCGCCTCCTGCCCGGAAACGGTTATTTCAACGCCGTTCATTTTGGGAACGCGCAATACTCCTTTGGGCCCGGTAACTACGATGTGTCCATCTTGAAATTCAAGCGTCACGCCGGCAGGAATCGTAATAGGTTTTTTTCCGATTTTTGACATACGTCGATAATAAATAGCACCCCGTTTACCAGATGGTGAATAATATCTGCCCGCCGACTTTTTCCTTGCGCGCCGTGGCGCCATCCATCACTCCCTTAGAGGTGGTAAGTACGGCGATACCATGGCCCTGTTTGACTGACGGAATCTTGGTATACGGCACATACACGCGGCGGCCAGGTGTGCTGGCGATCTTCATTCCTCGCACCGCTCCCTTGTTATTTCTATAGGAAAGCGCGATATCAAAATACCGTTTTGGATTCTTCCCTTTGCGCTCAAACCCCGCAATAAAGCGATGCGCCGCCAAAACATTCAAAATAGCTTCATCAAAAACAGCATACGGCGTTTTGAAACGCTCCTTGCCAACGTCCTGCGCATTTTTCAATTCTGTGAGAAGACGGATATACATACGTTACCAAGATGATTTTTTAATACCGGGAATCTCTCCGCGTGATGCCATTTCTCGAAAACAAATTCTACACAAATCAAAATCGCGCAGATACCCGTGCTTCCGTCCACACCGAAAACAACGGCGGACGATACGTGTCGAAAATTTTGGCGTCTTCTTTGACCGTGCAATAACTGATTTCTTTGCCATGCTGATTATTTCTTAAAGAGAAAACCCATTTTTTTATACAAGGCAATCGCATCATCGCGCGTACGAGCGTGCGTAACACACGTCACCTGCAACCCAAAATTAACCGACGATGCATCTTGGCTGATTTCAGGAAACACGACGTGTTCGCGAAAGCCAAAGTTCAGATTACCGTTTTTGTCGACGTTTTTCAAGTCCACCCCCTTAAAGTCGCGTACCCGCGGAAAAGTGACCTTGATAATCTTATCAAGAAACGCATACATCCGCGCGCCGCGCAGTGTCACCTGCAAACCAACCACCTGCCCTTGGCGCAACTTGAAACCGGCAATTGACTTTTTTGCTCCCCGCGCCGCCGGACGCTGTCCGGTTATGGACGCAAGTTCCTTGATAATTTCTGGAAGAATCTTATCTGAAAAGCCGCTCGCTTGGCTGGCGCGGCCGACACCGACGTTGACGACCACTTTCTGGATGCGCGGCGTGGCGTGAACGTTCTTCAAATGCAACTCACGGACCAATGCCGGAGCGATTTCTTTCGTATATGATTCTTTAAGCGTAGTTTGTTTCATACGTTCGTACATCAAGCCATTAGATCCGCGCACCGCACCGTTTGCAGACGCGCTCTTTTTTCCCCTGGGTAATCTGCCTTCCGACACGCGACGGCTTGCCGCACGACGGACACACGATCTGCACGTTGGAAATCTGCAACGGACGCGGCACGATCACCTTCTGTCCTTTCTCGTTGGTGGTTTTCGGGCGAACATGCTTGGCATACAAATTAACACCCTCAACCAGCACCCGCTCCTGCATGGGATAGGTCTTGAGCACCTTGCCGGTTTTTCCCCGATCTTTACCAGCGATAATTTTTACCGTATCGCCTTTTTTTATAATAAATGTCTGCATATGCGTGCGCTGTTCTGTTAAACGATATCCTGCACCATCGTGGCTATTTTCTCAAATCCCCGCTCTTTTATCTCCCGGGGCACCGGACCGAAAATACGGGTCCCTTTCGGCTCTTTCTTGGCATCAACCAACACCGCTGCGTTTTCATCAAAACGAATGTAGGAACCGTCTCGGCGGCGAACCGCGTTGCGCTGGCGTACAATAACGGCCTTAACGATATCTTTTTTGGCAACGCCTTTGCGCGGCTCGGCAGTCTGCACGGACGCGACGATAATATCGCCGATCTGCGCATAGTGACGATGCGTACCGCCCAAAATACGAAAGCAACGGATGGTTTTTGCGCCAGAGTTATCGGCAACCTTGAGAATGGATCGTTCTTGAATCATATCTTTTTTTCACGTGTTATGCCGCGCTTTCTTGATCAGCTTCAACACCGCTCTCCACCTCAACAACGGGAACGGGAGCCGAACCGATGCGTTCGATGATAATCCAGCGCTTGCGGGCCGAAAGCGGACGCGTTTCCTCGATAATCACCACATCGCCCCGATGATACGCATTCTGTTCGTCATGCGCGGCAAAGCGAGTCGTCGCCGTAAAATACTTATGGTACCGCGAATGCTTTTTGGCGCGATCAACGGAAACCACGCGCGTCTTGTCCATCGCGTCGGAAACAACCGTTCCAGTCAATCGCCGCTTCTTTGTTTGTGATGATGCCGTGTTATTCATGTTTTCTTTGGCTGATAATCGTTGAAATGACTGCAATCTCTTTCTTGACCGCGCGCAACTCTTTCAAGTTCGCCGTTTTGCCCGCACGCAAATCAAACCGCATCTGCGAGAGCTTTTCTTGAGCTGCCCGTCGCAAGACGTGCAACTCGTCGGTCGTTTTGCTCATGATTGTTTTTTGTGCGTCTTTTTTCATATCTGCGTAGCGTGCCTTATTCTAACGAAAAAATGTTTTTTGTCAAAAATTACTTTTTAATGATCCGGCACTTGACGGGCATCTTGAAAGCGGCTCGGCGCAACGCATCCATTGCCACCTTCTCGGGAAGACCGTCAACCTCGTACAGAATCCGACCCGGCTTAACGGGGAACGCGTAGTGATCAACCGCTCCCTTTCCGCCACCCATCGTCAGTTCGGGTGGCCGTTTTGAAATCGGTTTGTCAGGAAAAATGCGGATCCACATCTTGCCGCCGCGTTTGGTCAAATGAGTGATTGCCTTGCGGCCAGCCTCCAATTGCTTCGAATCAACATACGCCATGGACATCGCCTGGAGGCCATAGGATCCGAAGTGCAGCTGCGTGCCGCGCGTCTCAACAGAACGTTTCTTTGAACGCCCCTTCTGACCCTTGCGATGTTTTGTCTTCTTTGGTGCCAACATACTCTGAATTATTTCTTAAATACATCTCCTTTATAAATCCAGACCTTCACGCCGATAGTGCCATACGTCGTAAACGATGTTGCTTCCGCGTAATCAATATCGGCACGCAGTGTCTGTAACGGCAAACTGCCCGCCGACAGCTGTTCAACGCGCGCGATCTCGGCGCCGTCCAATCGTCCGCCCACTTTAATCTTAGCACCTTGAACGCCCTTGGTCTGCATAATCCGTTCAAGATACTTTTTAATCGTCCGACGATACGGCATGCGCTTTTCAAGATCCCACGCAATGCTCTGTGCGGTCACTCGCGCCGAAACCTCGTAGCGCTTTACCTCGTCAATGGTAATACTCAAAGCGATTTTTTCCTTCAGTCCCGCTTTTTGACGAAATGCCGCCAATTCGGACTCCAGCAAATGTGTCAGTTCTTCAACGCCCTTGCCACCGCGTCCGATAACCAAACCGGGCTTGGCAACGCGAATGATGATTTTATAGTTGTGGACGGTCTTTTCAATAACAATCGAATCAATGCCAGCACTACCGATTTTTTTCGTGATCAACTCGCGCAATAATGCGTCTTCTTGTAACATCACGCCAAACTTAAACCGCTTGGGGAACCATCGCGATGTCCATTCCTTGGTAACGCCAAGCCGTAATATTGTTGGTTTTATTTTTTGAGCCATATTCGTTGTTACACCGACTTACGCCGAAATATTTTTTTGGTGAATCCTTTTTCTTGCGCTTGAGCCGCGGTGCGCGTCCCTTCTTTCGTTTCGCGGTCTTTCTCTGCTTTTGCCACCGCGTCATGCGCGGGAGTCTTCCCGGTCTTTCTCGTTCGATCCGCCGCGCGTTCCGTTTCTTTCTGTTTCTTTTTTACCTTAGCGGTTTCAATGACGAACCGAGATGCCTTCCCCTTTCCGGCGCGCTCTTCCAAAACAATCGTGATGTGGCTCATTACTTTATGGATGGGCGTAGCGCGTCCCATGGCGCGCGGCATCCACCGCTTCATCATCGGACCCTTATTGACAACCGCGCTTTTAACAAAAAGATCTTCCACCTTCATGCCCTTGTTCTTAGCGCTGGCAATCCCTGCGCGCAATAACTGCTCAATCAAGCGAGCGGAGCGATTGGGCAATGCAAACAATTGAGCCTGCGCATTGTTAACCGACAGCCCTTGGATGAGGTGCGCGACCAAACGCGACTTACGCGGTGCAATGTGCGCATAGCGCAAAATAACCGTCGTGGTTGGATGCTCTATTGCTGCTTTTTTCTTTGTGGATGTTGATGATGCCATACGTCGGTACGTTTCGTGTCTTATTTAGCCGGTCCTGCCGATTTTGCCTGAGCTCCTTTTTCCATCTCACGCTGCATTTTTCCGCCATGCTTGATAAACTTGCGGGTCTTTGAAAATTCTCCCAGTTTATGTCCCACCATCTCTTCGGTCACGCGCACGGAAATAAAATCTTTCCCGTTATGCACGGCAAACGTGTAGCCGACCATTTCGGGAGCGATTTCGCTTCCGCGCGCCCACGTTTTAATCGGGCCGTTGTCGGGCTTTGCCGCCGTTATTTTCTTTAACAGCTTCTGATCGATATAGGGACCTTTTTTAGTACTTCGTGACATAGAATAATATTATATAGGGTAAACAATTATTTGCGACGCTTGATGATAAGCTTGCTTGAATATTTTTTCTTGTTGCGAGTCTTATGTCCGCCGGTTGTCTTGCCCCATAACGTCTTGGGTCGACGCGTGCCACGCTTTTGACGTCCTTCGCCGCCACCGTAAGGATGATCAACCGGGTTCATCGCCGAGCCACGCACCGTCGGACGAATACCCAACCAGCGCGAACGTCCCGCCTTACCGATTGTCACTAGAGCGCTATCCGGATTAGAAACCTGCCCTAGCGACGCATACCCATCCCACATCACCTTGCGTACTTCTCCCGAAGGCATCTTGAGCGTCGTGTAGTTGTTGTCATGCGCCAAAATCTGCGCGTATGATCCGGCGGATTTTGCCATCTGTCCTCCCTTCCCCGGCATCAGTTCAATATTATACACCATGTATCCCACCGGAATGTTTTTGAGCGCCATCCGATTTCCCTCTTTGAGCGGCGCCGTTTCTCCGACGATAACCGTGTTGCCGACCTTCATCGTATTTTCCGCTAAAATGTAGCTCCGCTTCCCATTGGCATAAATAATGCGCGCGATAAATGCCGTGCGATACGGATCATACTCAATCGCTTCCACGCGCGCCGGAACATTCATCTCGCGCTGTTTGAAATCAACCAAACGATAGAGCTTTTTATTGCCGCTGCCCTGATGGCGCGTCGTAATGCGTCCTTGGTTATTGCGTCCGGCATGCGTCGGCAGTTTTTCGGTCAACGCTTTAACCGGATGCCCCTTGGACACCGTACTGCGGTAGACAATCGCGGTCATGTGCCGGCGTGATGGAGTTGTAGGAGAATATTTTTTAATCATAGCAGTAGTAACAAACGTTTAGCGGACTCCCAGATCTATTTTCTGTCCGGCCTTAATCGTCACGATCATTTTTTTGGTGATTGATTTCTTTCCGGCAACTCCGCGCAAGCGGCGCTGTTTTTCTTCACCCACGATACTGCGCACCTGCGTCACATCAACGCCATATAGTTTCTTGACCTGCTTCTTTATCTCATTCTTAGTCGCACTGGGAGCAACGCGGAAAACATACTGATTTTTTTCCGACAGCCGCAAAGCTTTCTCGGTAATGTGCGGCCGCTGAATGCGCAAAATAGCCGCCTGCGGAACTGCTGCCTGCTTCACCGGTGCGGGTGATTTCTTTTCTTCCTGAGATGTTTTTTTAAAAATAGCCATACTGTGTTATGCGGCCGCGCGTACGTGCGCGTAATGAGCAATAATTTCTTTGACGGCGTCTTTTTCAAGAATGATTTTTTTAGGCGTCAGCAAGTCAACAACATTGAGCGACTGGGGCGGAATCGTGCGCGTGCGCGGCATATTGCGAACCCCGCGCTGTAACGCCGCATGCTCTTTCGCAAAAACAACTCCGATGCTCTCCCGACCGCTCATAAACGGCTGTAACGCCCGGCGGATGTCCTTGGTTTTCGCCGTTACCCCGTCAAATCCCTCAACGATGAAAAGTTCCTTATCCGCGTATTTTTTTGAAATAACCGCAAAAACAGCCTTCTGAGCCATCTTCTTATTGATGGCGCGAGCATAAATTTTGTCTTTGAGCGGACCATGCGTCACACCGCCACCGATCCACAACGGCGAGCGGATAGATCCGTGCCGAGCGCGCCCTGTCCCTTTTTGTTTCCATGGTTTTTTGCCGCCACCGCGGACTTCGCTGCGATCCTTGGCATGTGCGATAACCCTGCGGCTGTTTGCCTGCTGAGTGACCAATGCCTGGTGAACCAAATCAGCATTCCACGGCGTTTGTACCAACGCGGCGGGAACCTCCATGGTTTCTTTTTCCTTCCCTTCTAAATTGTAGACAGAAATCTGAGCCATGATTTGATTATTTTTGGATCAGCACAAGACTTTTTTTATTGCTTCCCGGAATCGGTCCTTTGAGGAAGAGGAGATTTTCTTCAACATCAACGGCAACCACGGGAACATTTCTGACGGTAACCGTATCACCCCCCATGCGTCCGGCCATTTTTTTGCCGGGCACCACCCGTTGCGGCGCGGTCGGCCCCAACGATCCCAGCGCCCGATGGCGATTTTTTTGTCCATGCGTTTTGGGCCCCCCATGAAATCCATGGCGCTTGACCACACCCTGAAACCCGCGTCCCTTTTCTGTTCCGGTGACGCGCACCGTATCCCCAGGCGCAAAAGCGGACACGGTAATCGTGTCCCCTACGGCATACGACTCATTTCCATTCTTTTTGAACTCACGCAAGACGCGGAATTTTCCCAAATCCTTGAGGTGTCCAGCAACCGACTTAGTCAAATGTTTGGCGGTATTGTCGTAGCCAACCTGAAACGCTTCGTATCCGTCTTTCTCCGCGGTCTTAATCTGCGTCACCACCACCGGACCGGCAGAAAGAACGGTCACCGGAATAACGGTGCCGTTTTCGTTCCACAGTTGATCCATTTTTATTTTTTTTGCGACAAGAAATGCCATAGAGCTTTTCACAAAACAACACGACAGCGCAGTGCGCTGTCCCACATTAAGAACTATGTAGTTGTAATGTGGCAGTGCTTGAAAAGGTAGCAAAAACAAAGGAGCGTGTCAACCCCGTTAGAAAGACATAATAAGCAGATTAACGCGAACAGAGGCGGAGTTTTGCCGATGCCGCCCGAAACAGTGTTTCGACAGCACAACCACCACCGGTCAACAACTAACGACTAACAACTAACCACAAAAATACAGGGAACCTTGCCACTCTCCCATTGCTAGTTGTAGGTTATCAGTCGTCGGTTACTTCGTTGCGTTATAGAGAGCCTGGACTTCACTTGCGGAGAGAGCGCGGTTGTAGATGCGGACATCGTCGATGAGACCACCAAAAGTAAACGAGGCGTTTCCCACCCATGAACTACCATATGGATAATACGTGCCAAGAGACAACGGGACAGAGGAATCACCCGAGGGAGGAACCCAGGAGCTAATCGAATGGGTTCCGGTATATCGTAAGACTCCATCAACATAGAAATTCACGGTTGAGCTCGCGCCAACAATAGAAAAAACAATATTGTGCCACTGATTTTTCTCAACAAAGATCCACGACGTGCTCCAACTTGTCGCGCCACTTAAACTAACACCAACATTACCATTTCCATCACAGAAAATTCTGTAATTATATTGACCACCACCATTCCATGGCTTGGAGACGACGTTTGCCTGATCTGCCTCGGTCTCATTTTCCCAAACGCTAACCGTAAAATCACCCCCGGAATATTCCAAAGATGAGGTGCTGGGAACACTGACATAGGAATTGAGATTATTAAGCGCAAGTCCTCCTCCTATCTTCCCACTCGTCCACGTGGGTCCATTGAGAAGTGTCCCATTATTCCCATTCCCACTCTTATCATTTGCAATAGTTCCACTTCCCTCGTCAAAGTTCCAATACCCCACTAACCCTGAGGTATTGTAGAGAGGAGAAAGAGCTTGGTTAGAACCATACGAAAGAACACCAGGAAAGTTGGGTTTAGAAAGAGAGGTATTACTACGATATTTGCTTGATTCTAGGATACCATTGAGTTCAAATGATCCACCACTCACATAGGTATAGAAAAGATTAGAAGAAGAAGCATTGATGGGATCTATGGGGAGAGAAGCCAGAGAGACCACTCCTGTGGTCTTGAAGTTAACGGGGATCCAGCCAGTACCATCGGTATTTTGAAGAGTAGTCGTCGGACTACAGTGATATTGCCAGCCAGAGGGAAGGGAGGGAAGATTCCAGTTAGCACAGGTGGTGGTTGAATCAGGGAGAGAGGTATAGATCGTAGAAGAAGTGCCAAAGGACGTGGTTTGATCGAGGGCGTAGATAGTATTGAGAGCTTGGTTGAGAGCTGAGAGATCTTGTTGACGCTTACTATCACGGGCTTGGGCAAGAAGCTGAGCGGGATTGAGGGTGACCACTACTGCGGCTACTAAAATTGCCAATATACCAATCACAATAAGAAGTTCTATCAAGGTGAAGGACTTTGGGTCAGACATGGGACTAAATGCAAAAAATCAAATACTAAAATAATGGATGCCCTGCGGGCTTTCCAAACATTTTAAATTTTGATCTTTCAGTTTTGAATTTTCATATCTCCTCCCTCTTAATTCTCTCCATAATGCCCATCGCCTCTTCGGGCGAATAAAAATGAATAACGATTTTCCCTCCGCCGCGCGCAAACTCAACGCTCACCGGCGCTCCTAAAAATTCAGAAAGCGCTTTCTCAATTCCCTTCATTTCAATATCATCCACCCGCACGCCGTGCATAAGATCACCATCTCCATTTGCACCGGACGCTTCTTTTGTTTTCACTATCCGCTTTTTCAAATCACGCACCGACAATCCCCCTTCAACGGCCTGCGTAAACATTTCTTTCTGCTGTTGGGGATCAGCGATCTGCAATAACAGTCGCGCTTGGCTTTCACTTAACGCACCACTCCCAACCGCATCCTGGATTTCCGACGGCAAAGACAATAGACGCAAGGCATTAGCAACTACTTCGCGGCTCTTGCCTAACCGCGCCGCAATTTCCCGTTGCGTTAAACCGAATTCATCCGAAAGGCGCGCATAGGCGCGCGCCGTTTCAATAATATTCAAATCCGCACGCTGGATGTTTTCCACAATTGCCATTTCCAACGCCTCGGTTTTTTTGAGCGCATTGCGGATAACCACCGGCACCGTTGAAAGCCCTAAAAGTTTTGACGCCATCAAACGCCGCTGTCCGGCAATCAGCTGGTACGTCACGCGCGTACCCAGTTCCGACTCCTCCTCAATCTTCGAAACCACCAGCGGCTGCAAGATCCCGAATTCGCGGATAGACGACGCCAATTCTTTGAGCGCCTCCGGATCGAAATCGGTGCGCGGCTGATAGGGGTTGAGAACGATTTTTTCTATTTCAATATGAAAAATCGGACCCGAAATGCGCGGAACACGATCACCGTCCGCGCGAAAAGATTCCGCGTGCTCTTCACCACTTGATTGCTGTGAAGAAACCGATGACTCGCGGCGCTCATTAGGCACTGCGTTGGCGGGTGTGCCAGCGTCGTTGCGTATACCATCCGAGGCAAAAGTATTTTGACCTGGAACGGTCTGCGACGCATCGTCTCCATAGGTAAAACCGGCACCAGGTGCGCCCCCTTTCTTATTGGGAATCAATGACTCAAGTCCTCGTCCTAACATAGGTATTAATGGAGTTCAACGCATCCGACGCTGTTGTAAATAGTATGAAACGGATCGGCATCTTCCTGTGCGATTATTTCACGCGCCAGCGATTCATACGCCTTGGCGCCGGCACAATGCGGATCGTAGAGAATGACGGGCTTGGAAAAACTGGGTGCTTCGGCCAGCGAGACCGATCGCGGGATTTCCGTGGTGTAAACGTGGTGAGGAAAATGTTTGCGCACCTCCCGCGCCACATCACGACTCAGGGTTTCGCGTTTATTATACATTGTCAGCACCGCACCGGCAATTGCAATACGCGTGCCTAAATTTTTGTTGATGAGATCAATCGTTTCGAGTAATTGGCTTAGGCCTTCCAAACTATAATATTCCGATTGTATTGGGATGAGCACTTCGTCGGCGGCGATGAGACCATTAATCGCCAACAGACTCAAGCTTGGGGGCAAATCAATGAGAATGTATTGATACTGATGCCGAACACGATTGAGTAAGCGGCGCAAAAGAAATTCCCGCTCCGGAACCTCAATAAGCTCAATGAGCGCTCCCGCTAAATCGGGACTGGCCGGAGCGATGTGCAAATTCAAAAGCGCGGTTGGTTTAATAACCTTGTTGTGCTCGACGTAGCCAAATAAGGCATGGTAAATGCTTTCGTTTAAAAAACGAGGCGAAATGCCCAGGCCCGATGATGCATTCCCCTGCGGATCAAAATCAACAATGAGCACTTTTCTTCCCAGTGCCGCCAAATACGCGCCAAGGTTAACGGCAGTTGTCGTTTTACCCACGCCTCCTTTCTGATTGCAAATTGCGATAACGCGCGCCATTGCTGTTGATTGTAACGCAAAAGAATGATACTATCAACCGGGAAGTAGAACTTCCGTTTGCGTTTGCCGCGCAACCAACGGCACAATCGCCAGAAGTTTCACCTCTCGGCCAACAAAACAAACAACACCGAGAAAAGTTGCCAGAGTTGGTTCCGACAGCAGGTCGGAACGGGAGCAAAAGCTCCCTGGGCCGCCACCGAGGACAACTTTTTGATCGAGGCCCTGCCGAGAATTATTTGCCTAGGTGGGTTCCGACAGCAGGTCGGAACGGGAGCAAAAGCTCCCTGGGCCGCCACCGAGGACAACTTTTTGATCGAGGCCCTGCCGAGAATTATTTGCCTAGGTGGGTTCCGACAGCAGGTCGGAACGGGAGCAAAAGCTCCCTGGGCCGCCACCGAGGACAACTTTTTGATCGAGGCCCTGCCGAGAATTATTTGCCTAGGTGGCGGAATTGGTATACGCGCACGACTCAAAATCGTGTCTCGAAAGGGATGAGGGTTCGAGTCCCTCCCTAGGCACCAAAATTTGACTTTCGGGAATTTGGCCGACCAGAGCCGCGCCTTCGGCGCGGAGCAGGCGGGCAAAAATTCATTTTCCCCACACCCCTTTTTCTTTTTGCCCGCCTGCTGGACGGAACGGATTTTTTCGGACGGCGGCGGAACCGAAACATTTTGTATAGTCGCCCTTGCCCCACACCACCCGTGCGCGGGCGACAGTAAGGAACTCCCAAAGATAGTCATGAAAACATCATAACCTATTTTGGAATATTCTACAATAGGATATAACATAAAAGCAAGGATATGCCAAAATCAATTTACTCAAAAGAATATAGAAAAGCAGTTGAACAGCTAAAAAAGGCTCGTCAGGATGCGGGATTAAAGCAAGTAGAGGTTGCCAAGAAACTAGGCAAGCCTCAATCTTTTGTTTCAAAAGTGGAGCGAGGCGAGCGTCGGCTGGATGTGGCAGAGTTAAAGCAATTTGCGGATATCTATAAAAAGCCGCTGGATTTTTTCGTAAGCAAATAAATTATGAATAAAATTTTATCCAAAAAAGAAGCAGTAAAATTTCTCAGACTAGACGAGAAAACTTTTGATAATTTCTTCAAGAATGCTGACGAATTCAGAAGTGTACCTCGTACTAACGGCAGAGGACGATTTCTTTTTGATGAAAGAGAATTAAGACAATGGCTGGAAGGATATAAATGGCGGACTGTTCAGCTCAACATTGATGATTATGCTTTATGCCTTGATTTTGCTTTGGCACAGCACTTCAGAGGTTATGTTCTTTCCGATTGGGGCTCTGCAAGGCAACGAGAGTTCGGGCAGAAAATAACAAATTGGGTGAAAGGTCAGCTTGCCGAAGTCGCGGTTAAAAAATTTTTCAAAAAAGAGTTTGACGTTGACATTGAGCTTGATTTCCGGATATACGAGGAGATTGTTCCGCAAGATATTATCGGAGTTTTTGAAAATGGGAAGAAAAGAGACCCGAAAATAGGCATTGGCATAAAGTCCTCAAAACCCAAGAGCGCATTTCTGATTTTGAGCGAGAATGAAGTGGCTTTAGAGACGAGGCGATCAGATGTTTATATTTTCTGCCGTCCGGATATTCCAGACGACCACCTGCTTCGGATAACGAAAGATAGAATTGTGGAACTTGTTAAAAATCAGCAGCACTATCCAAACTATAAGGAAGATATTCCGGACTTCACAGACATCCCTTGCGAAGTTGCAGGTTGGATTGATACTGGTGATTTAGAAAAAGTAGAAGCAAAAACCATACCCGGATTAGAAGGCGCTATCGGCTTTCGGTATGTGAAAAAGAGTGGACTTCTGCACAAAGACAAAGAAAGTTGGCAACAGCTTTTAAGAAGACTTTAAGCCCGTATATTCAAACAGGGCTTTTTGAGCGTAATTGCTCCCGTTGCCGTTTCCATTGCCGTTTGTAAGCTTTGGCGGCACCCAGTCATACGGAATACCGGCAAAAGTTTTCAACACGGCCTCTGCAATTACTTTTGCGCCTCTCACCGGTACAGCCATACCTATTTGTTTTCTTACGCTCTCTTTTGAACCCTCAAAAATAAAATCGTCGGGAAATGTTTGAATGCGGGCGCGCTCTCTATTCGTTAATGCACGATCTTCTTCCCAATGGTAGCCGTGTGTTCCGCCTCCTCCGCTTCCGGTTATCGTGTAAGATGGTTTATCGGGGTGAAGCCTTTTATAGATCTGGCTCATGCGGGCAGATTTAACATTAAGTCTCAAGTGCTCAGGCAATCCGTCGTACCAAGCATTTTCGCCGGGTGGGATATGCTGCAATCTCTCAACCACGATTTTTGTTTGCTGGGTTATTTCGTGATTTGGGGCGTCAGCAGGAATGGGCGGATTTTCCAGTGCTTCGCGAGCCGTTACATAACGGCCGTTTGTCAATGGAGCTGGAACCTTAAACTCAAGTCCGAAATCTTTTCTAATTCCGATGATAACTACCCTATGCCGCGTTTGAGGCACTCCATATTCTTCAAATTTATACAAATGTGCCGTTAGCTGGTATCCCTTGCCCGCATTTTCCAAATCATGAAATATTTTTTCAAACGCTTTTCCCTCATTGGCGCTTTGCAGGCCGCTTACATTCTCTGCAATAAACCATTTGGGATTATGGATATTGATGGCTTTAACGCCATAAGTATACAACGGGCCGTATTTTCCATTAAAACCCTTTTGCTCTCCTACAACGCTGAAGTCATTGCAGGGGAATCCAAACGCCAGCACATCAAATTTAGGCACTTTGCTAAAATCAATAGTTTCAACGGGCGCACAGACAACATTTGAACTGTCACCGCCATGTATATTGCGGGCATAGGTTTTGCAGGAGTTTTCGTCAATATCATTTGCCCAAAGCGGAACTATTTTATACTCCCTGCCGCTATTATCTTTTACTTTTGCAGAAATAAGCCCCAGCGAAAGCCCACCCGGCCCGCAAAATAATTCAGCTAGTTTGAAGGTTGTATTTTTCATAAAATCTTTTGGAGTTTCTTTTTTAATTTATCTCCGTCTCTAGTTTCGCATTCCCAAACTATGCCTACTTTCCAGTTGTCTTTTCGCAGGGCTTTTATATCGGCCTTTTGTTTCGCAACATTTCTCTCCAGTTTCGGTTTCCAATAATTTCTATTGCCTTTCGGCATTGTCTTTCTTTTACATCCCTTGTGCTGGTGCCAAAAACAGCCATTGATAAAAATTGCCAGTTTATCCTTCTTTATTACTATATCAGGTTTCCCCGGAAGCTGTTTCGAGTGGAGCCGGTATCGTACTCCAAGATTTGTTAAAACTTTTCTTACAATTTTTTCCGGCAATGTATCCCTGCTTCTTATAAGAGACATATTCCAGCTTCTTTCCTTTTTAGTTAAATGATCTGTCATATCAAACTTCTTTTCTTAAAACCCCGATGACCTTGCCTTGCACTTCAACATTTCTCTCGTAAAATGGCTTCATTGTATTATTGGCTGGAACAAGTTTTACTCTATTTTTTTCTCTATAAATTTTTTTCAAAGTTACAGCGTCTTTATCCGGCAAATATGCTACGGCCTTTTCGCCGTTCTCAACTGTCGGCTGTTCGCGCACAATCACAATATCTCCGTCAGATATACCTTCTTCAATCATACTCACTCCAGACACTTTCAAAGCATAGTGATTTGCGCCTCTTGAGAGCATACTTCGAGGTACTTCAATTGGTTCTTGGTTTCTGATCGCTTCAATAGGTCCGCCAGCCGCGATTATCCCCATTAAAGGAATTTCCACTAAATCGCTCGTTTGGTCATTAAGAGGAATAATAGATCGCCTTTTCCCTCGCTGCATTGTTAGGAGTTTTTTCTTTCGCAGGTATGAGACGTGTTGATGAACGGTAGGGGTCGAAATACCAAAATGCTCAGCTATCTCCGCGAGTGAGGGGGAATAACTCTTGTTTTTCTGAAATTCAGTGATGAATTTCAGTATTTCCGCTTGCCGCTTGGATGGTTTGGTTGTCCACACGCTTGACTTCTTTCCCATACCTAAATTATAATACCTAATGAAAACCTAATGCAAGAGGGGTTTATCCCCAATATAATTTATGGCTTACGAAGTTGATTATATTCCAGTCGGCGACGGCGAAAGAAGCGGTGATGCTATCGCTTTACGATTTGGCAACTTAACCGGTCCGAGAGAGCAACAATTTGTCGCCGTCATTGATGGTGGTTTCCAAGAATCTGGAGAGGCATTGGTAAATCATATAATAACTTACTACGGCACGAATCATATTGATTTGGTTGTCTCGACACATCCGGATTATGATCACGCGTCCGGTCTTTATACTGTTCTTGAGAAATTATCTGTTGGGCAACTAGCTATGCATCGGCCATGGGAACACGCTGAAGACATAAAGAATCTTTTTAAGGGCGGTAGAATTACTGCATCAGGATTAGAAGAACGACTTGAGAAATCACTTCAGCACGCCAGTGATTTAGAAGCGTTAGCTACTAAAAAGGGAGTTCAGATCGTTGAGCCCTTTCAGGGTATTACCGGACTGAACGGTGCCATACATGTTTTGGGTCCGTCTCAAGAATACTACGAAACATTGTTAGCCGGTTTTAGATCAACACCAGAACCGAAAACCTCACTTGGAATTTTTGAACCTCTCCGAAAAGCGACGGAAGAAGTCGTAAAACGAATTCAGGATTTTTGGCACATTGATTTGCTCGATAATGATGAAGACACGACTTCCTCAGAAAATAACACGAGCACTATCATTTTATTTAACCTTGACGGCCACAAACTCTTGTTTACAGGCGATGCAGGTAAGACGGCTTTGTTAAACGCAATTGCTTACGCAGATACACTCGGAATATCTTTAACCGGCATGCAGTTTTTAGATGTCCCTCACCATGGAAGCAAGCGCAATCTCAATAGCAAGATTTTGAAAAGAATAAATGCAACCACTGCGTTTATTTCGGCAAACGGCAATAATGGAAAACATCCGGCCAAGAAGGTTACCAACGCGCTCCAAAAGCATGGGGCAAAAGTATTCGTGAATCGCACGAGTACGCTTTTGCACCATTACAATGCTCCAGCTCGTGGCTGGGTTGCGGCAACACCGGAGCCGTTCCACCAATATGTTGATGAATAACTATGAAAGAAATTTTAGATAAAATCGGGGCGTATAATCTTTTTAACTTCCTTTTGCCGGGCATCTTGTTTGCCGTTGCGTTGGAGCGAATAACTCCGTATTCTATCACACACAAAAACTTGATAATTGGTGCCTTTATTTACTATTTTGCCGGTTTGGTTATTAGCAGGTTTGGGTCACTCATTATAGAACCGTTTTTGAAAAAGGTATCGTTCCTGCAATTTACTACATATGAGGATTTTATTTCTGCGTCAAAAAGCGATCCTAAACTTGAGCAACTTTCGCAAGATAATAATATGTACCGCACTTTCGTAGCGCTTTTCGTCTTGCTAATTTTAGCAAAAGGTTATGAGATAGTTTCTGCAAAACTCCCTATTCTTAATGAACAAATTGCCACGATTGCTGTTGTAGCACTGCTTTTAGGATTTTTATTTTCTTACCGGAAACAGACAAACTACATAACTAAGCGGGTAAATTCCAAAAAATCATGAGCGTCATTAAATCTTTCTCCGTTGGAAACGGAGACATGTTTTATATCAAGCATAATTCTGATAATTTCAGCATTATTGATTGTTGTTTATCGGATTGGAATCAAGAAAATATAATCAGAGAGATAAAACAAGAGAAAAAATGGAAAGGAGTCACCCGCTTTATCTCTACCCATCCAGACCAAGATCATCTTCAGGGATTGAAATATTTAGATGATGAAATAGAAATTCTCAACTTCTACTGCATTAAAAATAAGGTTGTGAAAGAAGATGAAACGGAAGATTTCAAACACTACCGGAAACTTCGTGATTCGGACAAAGCATTTTATATAAGAAAAGGTTGCTCTAGGCGATGGATGAATTTGAGTTCTGATAAAAGAGGGTCGGCGGGGATTAACATTATTTGGCCCGATATAAACAATGAACACTATAAAAATGCCTTAAAAATTGCTGAGGAGGGCGGAAGTCCGAATAATACTTCGGCAATAATAAAATACAGTCTAGAAAACGGCGCGACGGTGTTGTGGATGGGTGATTTGGAAACAGAATTTATGGAAAATATTGAAGAGGACATTGAATGGCCAAAGGTTGATATTCTGTTTGCACCCCATCACGGACGAGACAGTGGAAAGGTACCAGAAAGTATTTTAGCAAGTCTTAATCCTAAAGTTATCATCCTTGGAGAAGCCCCATCTGAAGGTATGAATTACTACGGTAATTACAACACTATAACCCAAAACTCTGCGGGCGACATTAGGCTTGATTGTATCAATGACAAGGTACACTTTTTTGTTTCAGAGCTGGACTACTCTGTAGATTTTTTAGATAATGAAGACGTCGCAGGTTCGGATAATTATATCGGAACTTTGAATCTGTATGTTAACAACCCTACCTACCGTTCAAATTGAGGCCTCGTCACTCGCCGAAAAAATCCGTTCCGTCCAGCAGGCGGGCAAAAAGAAAAAGGGGTGTGGGGAAAATGAATTTTTGCCCGCCTGCTCCGCGCCGAAGGCGCGGCATTAGTCAGCCATTCCGTTCAAAATAGGTTCGGATTTGGTTGTATAATTGCACCAAGACAAAACTTTTCAGCTTTTTGAGAGCCAGGTCGTGGGCGGCACAAAGTGCCGCCCATTGATTTTGTGGGGGAAAATCCTCTCAGCTCGGCGCGCGTAAGCGCGCCTCGCGGCTGGCCAAAACGAGATTTGAGGAACCGAACAAAGTTCGGTAAGCAACCTTTTTCGCAAAAAGGTTGCCCTCTTGTGCGATTTTAGACAGATTCTCTGCCTCTTTTATCCATTCTTCCATTGGTTCGAGCCAGCCAGTCCGCTTTTGTTCAAGACGGATGAACTATTCCTCCAGCGATTTCTTTTCACTTAACAATTTTGCCTTTTCTGTTCGATAAATTTCTTGCTCGATGTCTTGCTCTCAATATCCGTCAAGAAGTCGCTGGAGTTTCATGGTAATAGTACGGATTCTGTTTCGCGATTCTTGAACAAAAGCGGTTGAGGATTGGCTGGTGCTTACCCTCGCGAATTTCGTCGACATAGCGAAAATGCCCATAATAAAACGGGTTGGAAAAGATAAAAGAAATTCTGTCTCATTTGATTCACTTGCCACCATTTGCAGCCCGAACTCAAAATGCCCCGATAGGGGCATTTTGAGTTATTCTGCCTTGATTTGGACTCTTCGTTTCTGCTCGGAAGGTTGTTTTTTGAGAGTGATGGATAGGACGCCGTTTTTTGCCCTTGCTTCCACCGAATCCGGATCAATCTTTGCCGGAAGCATAAATTCGCGCGAGAATCGGCCAATCTGACGCTCTGCCCGATAGTAGTTTTCTCCCTTCTCTTCATTGCTTTTTTCCAGAGAACCGGATATTGCCACAGAATCTTCGGTAACCTCAATATTCACTTTGTCAGGATCAATACCGGGAATATCAGCACGCACCTTGATCTCGGTGTCAGTCTCCGAAACATCCACGCGCGGGGCGAATTCTACAAACCCCCGGCGCGATCCGCCTTCCATCAAACTGAACGGCGACCAAAAACTCTCGTCAAACAATCTGTTCATGGCATCTCGTAAAGAGAGCACATTGCCAAACGGCTCCCAAACAGAAGGCAGTCCAGACTCTTCTTTTTCATTGTGTTTGATAATTTTCATAGAATTTATAGAATTTGCTCTGCGCCTGACTCAATCAGCTCGGCGCACATATTTTATTAATTCTAATCTTACCCCTCGACCTTATCACCATAATGATTCAAAGAACTGCACCCCAATCACCTCTCCCAAAAACTTAACCCCTTTTTGGGCAAGAGCGAGATAGAAATTCCGCTGTTTGCGGCGTATCCGCAAAGATACCCCTGCAAAACACGAACGCTATTTAATTATAGTTGAGACACACAAAGATCGCCGTGCCCCATGCGGGGCTACGTGGTATTGGAGATCGAGCGAATGCACTTCTTTCTCCAATGAGTCAGCGCACTTTGCGCTCTCAAAAGAAAACTCCTGAGCATAAGCTCTTTTTCTAATTTCCAATACTCTGGCAGCCGACCTTACCGCCTGACCTCTTGCACCTTATATAACACAAAAGAGGGCAAAAGGTGTCAGTTGCTTTTTTGAGAAAATTTAGGTTTCGTATATTTTTTCTGATATTCGCCATACATAGCCATATCTTCCAAATACGGATGCGCGGCTAGGTTTTTGCGCGCGCGCGACAGAGTAAGTTTAACTGCATTCTCGCTTTTTCTAACAATCCGGGCGATATCCTTGATCGGCAATTCCTTTTGGTACCGCAAGAGTATGATATCTTTGTCTTTTTCCGGCAGTTGCTGAATAGCGCGCCACAAAAGCCCCATCGCCTCTCGCCTTGATAAAATTTGATCTTGCGTAACTTCGTCCGGAATGTCGCCCACTGACTCAAGAGATATTGTTTGCGGATTACGATAATGGTTGACCAGTAGGTTGTGTGCGATTGTCAGCAGATATGAGTAATACGAGTACGCGCGCAGATTAAACTTCGGCAGGTGTTCATACGCCTTTATGAATGTCTTTTGCATTAAATCTTCGGCCACGTCTTTTTGATGACCGACGCGGTACCAAAAATAGTTAAACAACTTCTGGGCATATTTTTTGTACAATGCTTCGTATTGCGAGGGATCTTTTTTCGCGCGCTTAATTAAAATAATGTCTTCTTTGTCCATATGTCTATATTGTAATATCTTTTCATCAAAAATTGTAGCAAAAGCGCAGCAGAAGAGGGACGGGGAGAATGCCGCCACACCCGAGCAAAAACATCAGCACGCCTCCGCCCGCTCGTTTAGAGCAGAACGCCGGAAGCAAAATTTTCTTTTTCTTTTAAAAGAAAAAATGGTGACGCGCGCAAAAAAGAACTGTAAAGAAAATTTTGCTTGAGGCATAGCCACCGCTTTGCGGCGGCGCGGAGAGCGTATGATTTAGTTTCGCTTCACCACGCGCTCAGCGCGTGGCACATTGTCAGCGGTTTTGAAAATAAGTTCGAGCGTGGTTGTATAGATACACTGACAAACAAAAATACCTCCTTGCGGGGTATTTTTAATAACAAAGTGATTTATTTTATACAAGCTCGGAAATTTCTGGCGACAATGTTTTTCCCTCCTCTTTGTGAAACGGAAACCATTTAATCATTCCCCAGAAAACCAATCCGGCAATCAGCGCGCCACCAATAACATCGGCTGGCCAATGGACACCCACCGCCACTCTCCCCCATGCAATCAAAATTGCCATAATCGTTGCCGCCCATCCCCACTTTTTGTTGTAGAGAAACAATGAAAACGCGAGAAAGAAAGAGAAGACCGCATGCCCGGACGGGAACGAAGCCGTCGGCGCATGATGAACAAGCGTCGTTATCGACAATTCAACAAACGGCCGCGCATGGTTGTAGATAAAATAAAATGCCTCGGCAATAAAGCCGCGCGCGATCACCTCACCAGCAATACCAAACAGAAAAAGATACATCTGTTTTTTCCGATTCCGTTCGCGCGCCACCGCAACAAGAAACATGACGCCCACTATATAAATCAAATATTGCGCGCAAAAAATAGCAAACCATGATATCCAAGGATTTTGGGCGCTCAGAAAAATAGGCCAAAAAAGAGAAATATTGAATGCGTGCATAAGTTATTGAGCCAGTATACCAAAACGCGTGCCACTATGCACGCGTTTTTAAATCAATCCTAGTATTTTCTGACGTACGAGAGAAGGCCAAGAAAACGAGCACGTTTGATTGCTCGCGCCAACGCGCGTTGATGCGTTGCACAAACGCCGGTATGCTGCGGATCGATAATCTTTCCTTGCGAAGAAATGAAGCGCCGCAACAACGGAACATCTTTGTAGTCAATGTCTTTGTAATTTTGCGAGCAGAAGAAACACTGTGTCGCTTTTGCCGCTGTTTTCTGTGTCGTACGCATACTCGTTAAAATGGCAGATCTTCCGGTTTAATATCTTCTTCGTCTAATGAAATTTCGGGAATGTTTTCCTCCAGGGAATCCTCAAACGCTTCCTTGTGCGCCGCCGCCGGAGCCGCTGCCGACGTTGCCGCTCGCGCGGTTCCCGCAGAAGCTGCCCCGCCGCCAGCCGATCGCGGACCGAATTGCAATCGCTCAGCGACAATCTCGGTTACCCGATGGTTTTGATTCTGCGCATCCTTCCAGCTGCGCGTGCGCAAGCGTCCCTCAATCAGCACTAAACTTCCCTTGGAAAGAAATTGGCTGGCCAATTCAGCCTGCCGTCCCCACACGACAATATTGTGGAACTCGGCTTCTTCCTGCTTGGCGCCCGCTTTGTCCGTCCACACGCGATTGGTAGCGACCGAGAAATTCGTCACCGCCTGCCCGGTTGGCGTCGCCTTGAGCACCAAATCCGATGTCACCCGACCAACGATAAATACTTTATTGAGATTCATAATGATAGTGCGCACTCAACGACGAGTGGCGATAGTTATTGTAAAATCTCTTCAAGTTTCTTTTCGAGTTCTTCGTTGCTCACGACTTCTCCTTTGTGCTGATCTTCCGGCGCGGTCGGAGCGGTCTGATACGGATGCGGCACATGCGTCGCATCGTGCATCCGGGGCACATGAACCACCGGCTCGATGGGATGAGCGATCAACAAAAAACGCAGGCACTGCGGGGAAACTTCTAAATGCTTGCGCATTTCTTTCAAGTCAACGTTCGGCTGGGTAACGCAGCGCATGGTCGTCATATAGGCCATCGTTTCCTTTTTGATAGGATACGCCAACGTAATATGCTTCAGCTCGGTCTGGCTCGTTATATCAAGCCCCGTCGTACGCAGAATTTCCCGCACGTTTTCAAGACCCGCTTCGTCCTTAAGCAGAATTGATAATTCGTATTCTTTTGTTTCGTAGTCGTTGCTCATAGCATGCAATCACTGATTGCGTGGCCTCACGATAGCATATCGTTTTTAATAACTCAAGAGGCATCCTCGCCATCCTTCTCGTCCTGGGCAGTAACCACCGGTGGCTCATGTAATTCGGCATCCGGATGCGAATGCGCGTAGCCGGTACCGGCGGGGATCAAACGCCCGATAATAACATTTTCCTTCAAGCCGCGCAGTTTATCCACCTTGCTTTCGGTAGCGGCATTAACCAAAACCCGTGCTGTCTCTTGGAATGACGCGGCGGACAAAAAGCTTTCAGTGGACAGCGCCGCTCGCGTAATACCCAACAGCAACTGCTTTGCCTTAGCCAATGACCCTCCCCGTTCGCGCAAGTGTCGATTGATTTCCAGAAAACGGGACCGATCGACAACCTGTCCAGAAATCAGTGTGCTATCCCCCGGATCTTTCACCGCAACGCGGGAGAACATCCGGCTAGCAATAACTTCGATATGTTTGTCGTTGATAACGTTTCCGTTAGAGACGTAAATTTTCTGAATCTCGTTGACGATGTACTGCTCGGCGGCTTCCCGACCGCGCAATTGGAATAATTCGCGCAAATCAAGACTCCCCTCAAACAACTGCTGTCCCTTCACGACTTTGTCGCCGATGGAAACAAACATCGTGACCGTGCGCGGCGCCGGGTATTCAATAATTTTTTTGATGCGCTTGCCTTTGATCCGCTTAGTGATGCTCACCTTGATGATGCGCAACGATCCGCGGTCTTCGATGTCTTCAACTGTGCCATCGTCTTGAGCCATCGCGGCTTTTCCTTTCGGGGGACGCACTTCCAAAATTTCTTCGACGCGAGGCAATCCCGAAGTGATATCTTTTTCGGCAACACCGCCGCTATGAAAGGTGCGGAGCGTCAGCTGAGTCCCCGGCTCTCCGATGGACTGCGCCGCGATAATACCCACCGGTTCGCCCAGCTTCACCTCGCTCAAACGCCCTAAATCCAATCCATAGCATTTTGCGCACACGCCATAGAGCGACTTACAACGCATCGGGGAGCGGACAACCACCGACGACACCGATGACTGAGCGATCGCCCCTGCAGTTACCCGATCAATAATGGCGCCAGCCCGTGCGATAATTTTGTTCCCATCCTTCACATCTTTTGCCAGCGTTCTCCCAAATAAGCGCGTGCCAAATGAAAATCCGTACTGATCCCCCACCGAGCGCTCAATGGTAATGCCCTCGGTCGTCTTGCAATCATAAGAATTCACGATAACGTCCTGACAAACATCCACCATGCGCCGCGTCAAATAACCGGCCGATGCGGTTTTGAGCGCCGTGTCAGTCAATCCTTTGCGCGCGCCGTGCGTGTTAATGAAGAATTCCAAAACGGAAAGACCCTCTTTGTACGACGAAATAACCGGCAATTCGATTGTCTCTCCCTGCGGATTATTCACCAATCCTTTCATACCGCTCACCTGCGCCGCTTGAGTCCACGTACCGCGCGCGCCCGAGTCGATCATATCAAACAACGAATTGTTTTCCGTCAGCGCACCAGGAACCAAATCGGCGATTTCTTTCTTCGTCTTTTCCCAAATCTGAATGGAGCGCGCTTTTTTCTCCTCGTTGTCAAAAAATCCGTTTTCATACTGTTCGACGATTTTCTCTATCTCGCCCTCGGCTTTCTTTACCAATTCTTCTTTGGCTTCGGGAACGCGCAAATCAAACGCGCTCAGCGTGATTCCCGAAAGCGCGGCGTTTTCAAATCCCATGCGCTTGACGGCATCCAAAAATTGCCACGCATCCTCGACGCCAAACTGTTCGATGTAGCGCGCGATCAATTTCTGCAGCGTCTTTTTGTTCATGACGTCGTTCACGAACCCAAATTCCGGCGGAATGATGCGGTTGAATATAATGCGCCCCACGCTGGTGATTTCGGTATGGACAGAGGTAACGCGGATCGGTTCGTTGATTTTTATCAGCCCAAACTCAAGTGCCAAAAACGCTTCGGTAGCACTGGAAAACACACGAATATTCTTTTCGTCAAAATCTTTCGGACGAACCAACTTGGTTAAATAATAGCACCCGAGAATAATATCCTGGGACGGGATAGCGATCGGATCGCCATTAGCCGGCTTGATGATATTGCGCGAGGACAGCATCAGATCCCACGCTTCTTTCTGCGCTTCATCGGAAAGCGGCAAATGTACCGCCATTTGATCGCCATCAAAGTCGGCGTTAAATGCCGAACACACCATTGGCGGAATACGAACAGCAAGATCTTCAATAAGAACGGGCTTAAACGCCTGAATGCCCAGCCGGTGCAGTGTCGGTGCGCGGTTTAACAGCACCGCCTTTCCTTTAATAACCTCTTCCAAAATTTCCCAAACCTCCGGCACGCCTTGCTCAATCAGACGGTTGGCGTTCTTGATATTGTGCGCCATGCCGCGCTCCAGAATGTCACGGATAACAAACGGCTTAAAAAGTTCCAGTGCCATCTTTTTGGGAAGGCCGCATTCATTCAAACGCAAGTCCGGGCCCACGACGATAACCGAACGACCGGAATAGTCCACGCGCTTCCCCAGCAAGTTCTGACGAAAACGTCCCTGCTTTCCCTTAAGAATATCCGCCAATGATTTAAGCGGACGATTCTGCGCCGACATTTGCTGACGGCCCATGCGCGTCGTGTTATCAATCAGCGCATCGACGGCCTCCTGCAACATGCGTTTCTCGTTGGTGATAATGATTTCCGGCGCGCGCAACTCCATCAATTTCTGCAAACGATTGTTGCGGTTGATGACGCGGCGATAGAGATCGTTTAAATCAGAGCTGGCATACCGGCCGCCATCCAACGGCACCATCGGACGCAGATCTGGAGGAATGACCGGCAATACCGTCATAATCATCCACTCGGGGCGCATGCCATTTTCAATAAACGCATGCAGTAAGCGGAGCTTGTTGGTAATCTTGCGCTGGAACGCAGTGTCTTTGCGCTTAATGTTGGATGCAAAAAGTTTTTCAGTATCAATTAATTCTTTCTTTAAATTCACTTTCTCCAAAATTTTCCGCAGTGCACCTGCACCAGTCCCCGCCTCAAACACATCCCCAAACCGCAACGCGAAATCGAAATACTCGGCCTCGCTAATGATCGTACCGGGAACAACTCCGGACAAAAATTCTTTTGAGCGTACAAACGATCCTTCCAACGCCTTTTTCTCTTCCTCTGTTTTTGCCGCCGCCTTGCGCGTCTTCATCTCATTAGCCAGATTCTCCAGCGCCTGCGTGCGATTGCGTTCGTTGACCGCAGTTACGATATAGGCCGCATAATAGACCACCCGCTCGAGCTTGTTGGCCGGCGCGTCGAAAAACAGGCCGATTTTTGAATTACCGGTCTTGAGAAACCACACGTGCGCAACAGGAGCCGCCAATTTAATATGACCCATGCGCTCGCGGCGCACAATGGAACGCGTCACTTCCACACCACACTTATCGCAGATAGTTCCCTTATAGCGGATCCCTTTAAACTTTCCACAATAACAACGATAGTCCTTGGTGGGACCAAAAATGCGCTCAGAGAAAAGTCCATCTTTTTCCGGTCGCTGCGTGCGATAGTTAATGGTCTCCGGCTTGGTGACCTCTCCATACGAACTGGAAACTATCTCTTCGGGAGAAGGAACTTTGAGCCGCAGGAAATCGAAATCGTTGGTCATTGACATAAGGTTATGATGACGTTAAAAATCTTATTCGCTTTGGATATCTTCTTTTTTAATCGGCTCGACCTTCAATCCGAGTGCGTTAATTTCATTAACCAACACGCTAAATGCCGCCGGAGAATTTGAGGGGCGAATTTTTTCTCCTTTGACGATCGCCTCAAATGCCCCCGCGCGTCCCAAGACATCGTCCGATTTGATAGTCAGCATTTCCTGCAAGGTATAGGCGGCGCCATATCCTTCCAGCGCCCACACCTCCATTTCTCCAAATCGCTGTCCCCCAAACTGTGCTTTTCCTCCCAGCGGCTGTTGCGTCACCAGCGAGTACGGGCCGATAGAACGCATGTGGATTTTATCTTCAACCAAGTGATTTAATTTCATCATGTACATATAACCCACGGTCACGCGATGATCAAACCGCTTTCCCGTGCGTCCATCGTACAATATCGCCTTGCCGTCATCGGAAAATCCCGCGCGCACCAGCTCGCCACGAATATCGGCTTCGGTGGCTCCAGCAAACACCGGCGTAACCGCCCGATACCCAAGCGCATGCGCCGCCATTCCCAAGTGTGTCTCCAAAAGTTGTCCCAGATTCATACGCGAGGTAACGCCCAACGGATTTAATACGATATCCACCGGACGGCCATCGGCCAAATACGGCATATCTTCCACTGGACGAATCTGCGAGATCACTCCTTTGTTGCCGTGGCGACCCGCTAATTTATCGCCGGCACGCACATGGCGCAACTGCGCTACCTCAACCTGAATGCGCTTAATAATGCCCGGCTCCAATCGATCGCCGCGTTCGCGCGAAAAAACTTTAATACCGATCACCCGCCCTGATTTTCCATGAGAAACATACAGTGACGTATCTTTCACGTCGCGCGCTTTTTCTCCGAAAATGGAACGCAATAATTTTTCCTCAGCCGTCAGCTCGGTCTCTCCTTTGGGGGAAATCTTTCCGACGAGGATGTCTCCCGAACGCACCTCGGCGCCAATACGAATCACTCCTTCTTCATCCAAATTGCGGAGCTTCTCCTCAGAAACATTAGGGATGTCGGCAGTGGTCACTTCCGGCCCCAGCTTGGTATCGCGCACATCGCAATAAAAATCTTCAATGTAAATAGAGGTGAGACGATCTTCCTGTGCCACCCGCTCCGATAACACAATAGCGTCCTCAAAGTTTCCTCCAAAAAACGGAACGAAGGCCACCAGCAAATTCTGTCCCAGGGCCAAAATGCCATGATCGGTCGCCGGACCATCGGCCAACACATCTCCCTTTTTCACCCGTTGCCCAACGGTCACTGCCGGCTTTTGGTTGATGGTCGTATATTGGTTTGAGCGGCGGAATTTTTTCAGTTCATGCGTTTCAATGCCGTGCGCGGTTCTTACCGCAATCACTGCCGCGTCGGCTTGGATGACTTCTCCGTCATCGCCGGCTAAAATCAGCCGCCCGGAATCGCGAGCAATTTTTTCTTCGGCGCCCGTACCCACAAGAGGCATCTGCGGACGCACCGGCGGAACAGCTTGACGCTGCATGTTTGATCCCATCAACGCGCGATTCGCGTCGTCGTGTTCCAAAAACGGAATAATGCTGGTCGCCGCGCTAATCACCTGCATCGGCGACACGTCGATAAAATCAACTTCGTCGGGATGGCACATTCCCGCTTCTCCGTTGATGCGCGCTCGCACGATTTCAGAAACGATGCGCCGATGCGCATCCAACTCGGTACTGCCGGCGGCAATTTTGTATTTTTTTTCTTCGTTGGCATCCATCCATACGACATCGCTGGTTACCACGCCATTCTTCACACGCGCATACGGCGTTTCCAAAAATCCCAAACGATTCACGCGAGCAAAATTTGCCAAGTGACTAATCAAACCGATGTTCTGCCCTTCCGGCGTCTCAATCGGGCACACGCGCCCATAGTGAGATACGTGCACGTCGCGCACTTCAAAACCGGCGCGCTCGCGCGTCAGTCCTCCTGGACCCAGCGCTGACAACCGCCGCTTGTGTTCAAGCTCAGCCAACGGATTCTGCTGATCCATAAACTGCGACAATTGCGAAGAAATAAGAAATTCGCGCACGACTGCCGAGAGCGGCTTTTGGTTCACCAACTGCATCGGCGTCATCGTCAGCGGGTCGGACGTGGACATACGATCCTGCACGATTCTGCGCAACCGAGCAAACCCGACGCGCATTCTCCCCTGTAAGAGCTCGCCCACCGAACGAATGCGGCGGTTTGAAAGGCTGTCGATATCGTCCGGCTGTGCATTCTCGTCGTTATTCAATCGGATAATTTCCTTAACAATCAGCACCAAATCCTCCAAACGAATTAATTGGGTATCGATTTTTTTGTCGGTAATCCCTAGACGCTGATTAAACTTAAAGCGCCCCACTTCCGACAAGCTGAATCGATCCAAACGCTTAAACATACCGTCGATTAATGACTTGGCGTTTTCCGCAGTTGCCAAATCACCCGGACGCAACCGTTTGTAAATCTCAATATAGGACCCCATCGGATCAGATGCCGCGTCCTTTTTAAGCGAAGCACGAATGTGCTGGGTCACCCCCGTATCAACATCCGCAAACGTCTTAATAATCTCATCGTTGGTCTCCAAGCCAAAAATACGCAACAGCGCCGTCACGGGAACCTTGCGATGCTTATCAATTTTGACCGCAATCACTCCATCCGTCTCAGTTTCAAACTCCATCCAACTGCCGCGATCCGGAATAATCTTGGCGCCAAAATATTTTTTCCCCTTGATGCGCTGCCCTGTAAAGTACACGCCGGCCGAGCGGATAAACTGCGAGACCACCACCCGCTCGACCCCGTTGAGAATAAACGTACCGCGATTGGTCATCATCGGGTAATCGCCCAAATAAACCTCCTGTTCTATTTCTTTTTTAGTCTTTGTGTGAACCAAGCGAATACGAGCGCGCAGTGCGGCCTCATAGGTTGATCCTTTTTGCCATGACTCCTCCTCCGAAAATTTCGGCTCGTCAAACGTATAATCAAGAAAATAAAGCTCAAACTCCTTCCCGGTATAATCTCTGATCGGAGAAATTTCCTTAAAAAGTTCCTTGATGCCTTCTGTGAGGAACCACTGCCATGAGTTAATTTGTATGTCGCCGAAATAAGGTTTTTCGACGAAATCGCCCGGATGCCGTGAAAACGACTTGACCGTGAGTTTGTGCATCATAACACAAAAAGTGGGGTGGGGTTATTTTTTATGAAGCGGTGCAAAAAAAGACACACCCCCTTGCTTGTATTCGCGGAGGATGTTTGCGTCTTTTTTATCGTCTAAGTTGCATTAAACACTATTTCCATTCCCCTTGTCAAGCGATAAGCACACCCCCCCCTCAACCACGGAGAGCGTCCACACCCCAAAACACTCACTCGATCAGCCCCTTGTCGCCGGAAAACCGGCGGCGCGCCCCCCGATAAAGAACCGCACGATTGAGGTATAAAAACGGAACATCAATGACTCCCACGACCCATTTAGCAATGATCTGACCGAGGATGAGGGGCAATAACGGCGCAACGCCCGCAAAAGCGAGCACAACAAAAAAGACCGAGTCAATCGCCATCGCCGGCAATGAGCTCAACACACTGCGCATCCACACCTGACGCCCGCCCGTCAAACGCTTGAACCATGCAAAGAGATACGCATCAATCGTTTCACTGGCAAAAAATGCCAGCCACCCCGCTACCGCGATGCGCAGAGACAGCCCCACGACCGATGCAAATGCCGTTTGACCCGTCCACCACGACGGCACCGGCATCTGCAGTGCAAAAAGAAAAACGACAAACGCCGCCCCTTGAGCACCCAGCGCGATAAAAACCATCCGCATAGCTTCCCCTCTCCCAAAACGCTCGTTAACAATATCAGAGACAAGATACGTCACCGAGAAAGCAATGATCCCCGCCGGGACGGTGAGAGTGTTTCCCCAGACCGTCAACGCCATAATTTTGGTCGCCGCAATTTGTGCCGTGAGCGCCAGAGCGACATATAGCCCCACCAACGCATCAATGCGCGCAAACCGACGCGCGTACCAGCTCCCCCCTAAAGAAATAGCCGATACCGCCACAATCCACCAGAAAAAAAGCATAGGTAAAAAAATTAATAACCACCCAGATACATTTTCTGATTACGCGCGTGCTGAGCCAACGTTGTGCTAAAAACGGTCGCGCCGGTTTTAGGATCGGAGAGATAGTACAGATACTGGTTGGCGATCGGATGAACCGCGGCTTGGAGAGAAGAAAGTGTAGGATTGCTAATTGGGGTGGGCGGCAATCCGCGCAAACGGTAGGTATTATACGGCGTATCGTGCCCAATATCGGCCGCCGAAATCGCATGACAGCCAACAAACACCCCATCACACGCCCCATATAAAACCGCCGCATCAATCTGCAGAGGCATGCCGTCGGCAAGACGATTATTAATAACGCCAGCAACCATTGCCTTATCTCGATCGGTGATCACTTCCTTTTCCAACAATGAAGCGATAATCACCCATCGCACAATTGTGTTGGGCGCGGAAGCAGCAAAAAGATTTTTTGTCTGATCGGCAAAATTTTGCACCATCGCCCGCGCGACCAGAAGCGGATCCTCATTGAGATAAAACGTGTAGGTGTCGGGCATCAAGAAACCTTCCAGCGTTTTTGCCGACACCAAAAAAGGAAATGTATCGCGCAATTGATCGGGAGACACTTTCAACAACGCACCGGCCGGCAGAATGCCATCGCGCGCCAAAAGAGCGTCAATTTCTTTGAGCGTCGCCCCGGGAGGAATTAATACCGAAATTTCGGGAGGGCCCTTGGTTAAGAGGCGCGCTAACGATTGTATCGAGAGACCAGGGTCAATGCGGTAAGTCCCCGCCTGGAAATGATGCGCCAGTCCTTCCGCATACGCATAAATAATAAAGGAAGCCGGCGACGCGATTACGCCGCGCGCAGAAAGTCCGTAAGCAATAGTAAAAACATTTTCCCCCGGCGCCACGGTAAACACCACGGTCGCCGTATTGTTACCGGTCACCCACGTCTGCGCGCGCACGAACAAAAGCGCTCCCCCCGCCATTGCAACAACCGTCAGACACGCAGCGACAAACAAAACACGCCACCGCGCATCCATACCAGAAAAAAAATCGAATATATTTATTTTATTTTTTTGCATAGAGGGACTGAATGACACCGATAAGCAGGAAATCGGCCGTGATACTTGAACCGCCATAACTCACAAAGGGGAAGGTAACGCCGACCACCGGAAAAAGACCCAACGCCGACCCGGCGTTGAAAACAAACTGAGCGGTAAACAAGATGGCCGTCCCCAAGCAGAAAAATTTTCCGGTATTCCCATCAATGCGCTGTCCGATAATCAAAAGGCGCCATATCATCCACAAAAACGCCCCTAGCAGAATTAATGAACCAACCAATCCCCCCTCCTCGGCAATAGCCGCAACGATAAAATCGTTCTGAGCTTCGGGCAAAAATCCCAACTGCACCTGCGTCCCCTGCCCAAACCCCTGCCCCCACACTCCCCCTGATCCGACGGCGATTTTTGATTGAATGACGTTGTAGCTGGCCCCGAGCGGATCACGATTGGGATCGATGAGCGTGATAATCCGATCCTTCTGATATCCCTTAAGTACAAACGTCCACATGCCCGCCCCCAGTAGTGCGGCAACCAAAAGAAAAATAACAAAATGACGCAACGGCAACCCGGAGAACACAACAAATCCAAACCACACCACCCCCAGCAAAAGCGCCGATCCCATTTCCGGTTGTATCGCAATAATGAGCGCGGGAATTCCCGCATAAACCAGTGACGTAAAAAGCGTGCGCCAGTGCGCAATGCCAATGTGCCGCTTGCTGAAAAAATATGACAACATAGCAATTAACGCGATCTTTGCAAACTCGGACGGCTGAAATTGAAACGGCCCGATAAAGATCCATGCGCGATTACCCTTGATGACCGGCGCAAAAACATAGGTTAAGCCAAGTAAGAAAAGTGAGAAAAGATACATCCCAAAAACAAAGCTCCGCCGCCCCAGAAACGAGCGGACGTCCACCACGGCGACCAGCATCGCAATCCCCACCCCCAGAACAATCCACACCAGTTGGTGCCAAAAAAGAGCGGGCTTAGTGCTCAAAAGACTCGTCAACCCGATAGCCACCAAGACGCCGATAGCGGCGTTTAACTGCCAATCAATTTTTTTGAGCGACCAAGGCATAACGTTTTGTTAGTTATACAGGAAAAAAACCCGAGAGAAAAGTGCGATGTAAAAACCCCTCCGCCCAAAGGCGGAGGGGTTTATGGCAGAGAAAGCTTACCACACAGCTACTTATGAAACCAATTTGATTTCAATATCAACGCCAGACGGAAGGCTTAACGAGCTTAATGCTTCCACGATCTTCTGACCAGGATTGAGGATTTCAATCAAACGCTTGTGGACGCGCATCTCGAACTGATCACGCGAATTTTTATGGACAAACGTTGATCGATTAACCGTGTATTTGCGGACCTCGGTGGGCAAAGGAATCGGGCCAACAATATCGGCACCGTTCCGCACCGCCGTATCAATAATCTGTTTCGTCGATGCATCAATGAGCCGATGATCGTACGATTTGATTTTGAGGCGAATCCTGTTTTTTGCTTCCGGATCTTTTTTGTATGCCATGATCGTGTGCACGTATTATCTCGTCACTCGCGCCTAGGCGATAATTTTGGTCACTACACCGGCGCCGACCGTTTTGCCTCCCTCGCGGATGGCAAATTTCTGTTTTTCTTCCAACGCAACCGGAGCAATCAGTTTTACCTTAATGCTCACGGTGTCGCCAGGCATAACCATTTCCGTTCCTTCGGGAAGGATTATCTCACCCGTCACGTCAGTCGTGCGGATATAGAACTGCGGCTTGTATCCCTTGAAAAACGGCGTGTGGCGGCCTCCTTCCTCCTTGCTGAGCACGTAGATTTCCGCCTCAAAATCGGTGTGCGGCGTAATCGTGCCGGGCTTGGCGATAACCTGGCCGCGTTCAACGTCTTCCTTTTTCAATCCGCGCAACAATGCACCGACATTGTCGCCCGCCATGCCCTCGTCGAGCAATTTATTGAACATTTCAATACCCGTGACGGTCGTTTTCTGCGTGGGGCGCAAACCGACGACTTCAACTTCTTCGTTGACTTTCACTACGCCACGCTCAATTTTACCAGTCACCACCGTTCCGCGGCCTTCAATCGAGAAAATATCTTCGATTGGCATCAAGAACGGCTTGTCGGTCTGACGAACCGGCTCGGGAATGTATTCATCCAACGCTTTAATCAACTCAACGATCGGCTGTACTTCGGGCGCATCGGGAGACGTTGCCTCCAAGGCCTTGAGCGCCGATCCGCGAATCACCGGGACTTCGTCGCCAGGGAATTCATATTTCTTCAAAAGCTCACGAACTTCGGACTCGACCAGATCGATTAATTCCGGATCGCTCACCTGGTCAACCTTGTTCAAGAAAACCACGATGCGCGGAACATCGACTTGGTGTGCCAAGAGAATGTGCTCGCGCGTCTGCGGCATCGGACCGTCGGTTGCCGCAACCACCAAGATCGCGCCGTCCATCTGCGCCGCACCGGTGATCATGTTTTTAATATAGTCAGCGTGTCCCGGAGCATCGATATGCGCATAGTGGCGCTTTTCGGTTTCATACTCCGAGTGGTGCAAGGCAATCGTGATGCCACGCGCCTTTTCTTCAGGTGCATTGTCGATTTGATCAACGCCCTCTTCTTTGGTAATGAGTCCTTTGAGTTTCAGGACGTGCGTAATAGCCGCGGTCAATGTGGTCTTGCCGTGGTCAACGTGACCAATGGTCCCCACATTCACATGCGGCTTAGTGCGCTCAAACTTCGCTTTCTCTGCCATAAGAAATGTTGTTTTTACTAGTAATAAACAAAACCATGCGCACGCCGCGCGGATCCCTGACGGCATCCACGATCGCACACACAGCGGTGTGATGTATACTAAACGGGGATGCGGTTAATGTCAATATCCGCCTCCTCTTCCTGCGCGTCGGCATTGGCCGCATAAAGCGCGTGGTACTCGTCGCGCGTGCGCAGTAATTCTTGATATACCTCCCACCGCACCACCGCATACAAGGGATTGCCATGCTGGGTGATCGTGCACGCCTCGTCGGTTGCCAACACTTTTTTTATTTTTTGATAGAGCGACGCCATAGAAGACAAGAATGCGATCGGCGCACGCGAGTGCGCCGACATAAACAATGCTAGACGAATTCAATGACGCTCATCGCGGCCGCATCGCCGGTGCGCACGCGAGAGACCTTCGTCACGCGCGTATACCCACCGCGGCGGTCTGCGTAACGCGGGGCAATATCATAAAAAAGCTTCATCGCCGCCGGCTTAGAAAGCCGTGCAATGAGAATCCGGAGCGAAGCGATATTCTGTTTTTTGGCAATCGTCACCAACTTGTCGATTTCCCGCTTCATTTCCTTAGCGCGCGCATCGGTCGTGCGGATATGTTCTTTCATCACCAAATTCCGCGCGATGCTTTTTTTGAACGCCGCACGCTGTCCTTTTTCCCGATGAAATTTTCTTCCTTGTTTAAGATGTCTCATACCAGTGGTACGCGATGTCGATTACTTCTTTGATGCTTTTTTTGCTTTCTTGCCTTCGGAGGCTTTTTCACTCTGCGTCACGTCAAACTCAGCGACATCAATTTGCGAAACGATATCCAAATGATCCTTCAAGATATTAGCCGCCTTGTGCAGAGCGCGCGAAGGAGAAATTGTCCCGTCGGTGTCAATCGTCAACAGCAGTTTATTAAAATCAGTCCGATCGCCAACGCGCATATTTTCAACTTCGATATTGACGTTAACCACGGGAGTAAAAATAGAATCAAGCGCGATCGATCCGACCGGCAGTTTTTCCATTTTACGGGATTCAACCGGCGAATACCCCAATCCCTTTTCAACCGTCAACTCCATTTCAAGCTCAGAGTTCTTTGCCGTCAGTGTCGCAATGTGTTCGCCGGGATTTACCACCGAAACTTCGGCGTCGCCGGCAATATCCCCCGCCGTCACCTCACCGTCGCCCTTTTTTTTGAGAATCAACACATGCGGTTCATCGGCAAAAAAGGTAAAACGCACTTTCTTGAGGTTAAGCATGATATCAACGACATCCTCCAGCACCCCCGGTATGGTCGAAAACTCATGCTTGACCCCCTTAATTTTTACCTGGGTAATCGCGGCGCCCGGCAGGGATGACAAAAGCACGCGGCGCAAAGCGTTACCCAGCGTAATACCATACCCCGTGTACAGACCGGCAATCTCAAAAACGCCCCTCGACGACGTTTCAGAGACTCTTTTAATAATGACGTTCTTGCTTAAAAATGTGTATTCCATAGTGCGCTGTGCGCGTTACCCGCGCGTCAAAATTTTTATCGAGCGTAATAGTCGACGACCAAATTAATATTGAACGGAAGAGCAACGCGTTGAGGAGCGCCTTTGACAACACCCTCAAGTTTCTGCACATCAACCGAAAGCCATGGTTCAACCGGACGTCCTTTAAGCGTGGTGGGCAATTCTTTAAACAGAGGGAGCGATTTTTTATTTTCGGAAATCGCGATAACATCGCCAATGCGAACGTGATACGAGGGAATATTTGTTTTTCTCCCGTTGACCAAAATATGGCCATGGCTAACCAATTGCCGGGCAATGATGCGCGACGGAGCAAACCCCATGCGAAACACCACATTATCCAAACGCATTTCCAACGATCCGACAATCGTTTCCTCAATCAGGCTCTTTTTGCCCAATGCCTTTTGAAAAATGCTCTTAATCTGCTTTTCGGTCAAACCGTAAGAGATTTTAATCTTCTGCTTTTCCATCAATTGTGTTTTGAATTCAGAACCGCCGCGAGAAAATCGGGCGCCGTGAACGCCAGGGAGCTGTGGACGACGCACGGTCGCGCATTTGGGCGACGAACAACGATGCGCCTTAAGAAACAGCTTGGTCTGCAGTGCGCGCTCCTTTTTTTCTTTTGCTCTCAGTAAATGCATAATCGAGTAACGTTTCGACGAATGATTTTTATTGTATACTCCCGCATCCGTCGTTGGTTGTTAGTTGCTGGTTGTTTGATTGTTGATGATTTTATATTCTGCGTACTTTAGGCGGTCGCGGACCATTGTGTGGAATCGGCGTCGCATCACGCACGGACAAAACGTTAAACCCCTGCCCGGAAAAAGTTCTCACCGCCGAATCACGCCCACCGCCGATCCCCTTCACAACAATGGATATGTTAAACGGCCCCGATTTTTTGATTTTCTCAATAACCGCGGCAGCAACCTTAGCGGCCGCAAACGGCGTTGCTTTCTTGGGTCCAGTAAACCCGAGCGCGCCAGCCGATGACCATGCCAGCACATTACCGCCCGCATCAGTCACCGTGATAACGGTGTTGTTGTAGCTCGCGTTCACATACACTGTTCCGTTCTCTACTTTGCGCGAAGAACCTCCGCTTGTTTTGGTAACAGCGACTTCCTCTTTTGGCCCATCGCCGATTTTTTGAACAACTTTTTTCTTACCCATATATGCAATGATTATTTCAGATCAACTTTCCGCTTTCCGCTTCCGACGGTTTTGCGCACATTGCCGCGAACCGTGCGCGAATTCGTCTTGGTGCGCTGTCCGCGTGCGGGCAATTTGCGCATATGGCGCAACCCGCGATACGACCCGATGTCCTTGAGCCGTCCAATATTGCTGCGAACCACCTGGCGCAGTTCACCCTCAATCTTGAAATGTTTTTCTATGTAATCTTTGATTTTGTTCGTCTCTTCGGGCGCCAGTTCTTTGGCGCGTTTTGCCGGATCGATCTTGGTCGCCGCACAAATTTCAGCGGCCCGTGCCCGACCGATGCCATAAAAATACATCAATGAGATGTCTATTCGCTTGTCATCAGGAAGATTAATACCTAAGAGACGCATATGCCTTGATCAAAATAACTAGTTGCACCGGCGGCCTAGCCCTGCCGCTGTTTGTGCTTTACGTTTTTACAAATGATATAAACGCGCCCACTGCGGCGCACGACTTTGCAATCCTTACAAATTTTTTTAACTGACGATTGTACTTTCATACCCGTTAGCTTTTTAGAATCGCTTAACAATAATGCCGCGATCGTTTCCCGGAGACATCTTTATGAGCACCCGATCTCCCGGCATAACTCTGATGTGATGGATACGCATGCGCCCCGCCAAATACGCGAGAATCACGGCATCGGTCAACTGCACACGAAACATAGCAGAAGGGAGCGCCTCAACGACCACACCCTCAATAAGTTTTTCAGACGGTGCACCGGACATCAGTGCGCTCCATAGTAGGAAAAACTAATGCAAAAGTCAACCCCGCAATACTAATTCACCGTCACCCGAATACGATCAACATTCTTAGGCGCCGATGATACCCAGAACGGCCAGAACACAACCGTCACCTTCTCAACACCCCGGATTCCCAAAATGTACGTCTTGAGATCAATTTCGCCTTTCCCCGCGATGCCATTGGCAATAGATCCGGCATCAATGTGGTGCACAAAAACAGCCGTATAATCAAGCGGCAAGGTCATCATCCCCTTCTTCCAATCAACCTGTGCGGTCCGATAGGTTAATGTTTCATTAGTCGCATCATACGCCGATGGATCATCAAGATTTGCCGACGCCATAGATGTGAGCACGCGCTTTACATCGGCGGCGCGGAATACCATGGCCTGTACCGACCCTTCAATAAAAATTGAGAATTTCCCATCGGTGCCCACAGTCGGATCCACCCGCTCGGTGGTCGTGGCAAGACGCATGCTCCCATCGGCAACAACAAAGTCACTCCCTAGATTATTCTGTAACGCAACGGCAAGCATCGCTTGAAATTGTTGCTCTGCTTGACTCTTGGCTTTAGCAATATCATCCGTGGTCGGATAAGGTCCCGTTCCCACAAATCCTCCCGTTAGAGGACTTTTTATCTGGCCATAATACGTGTCAAACTTCACCGTTCCGGCAAAACCGGGAATGGTGAGTTTATCTATAGGCCCAATATTATACGATGGGCCAGCTTTATCGGCGACAACTGCGGCCGTTATCGTCGCCGGTCCAGTCCCTGTAACGCCCGGGACCACCACGTCATCAACAAGACGGACAATCTTTCCATCGGGAGCTTGAAAACGCGTCGTGGCGACTAATTTTTGCGGAGCAGGATTGCTGGTATTGACAATAATAATAGTGCCTTGAGCTTTTTCCTCATGATAGGCATTGCCCGTCGGCACAAATGAGAAAACATGATTCTCCGTGCTCGTACTGGGGAACGTAACCACTTGTCCGGGGATCTGATTGGTTGACGTGTCTACTTGCTGGATATTTTTGTTAATCGCCAACGCATCATGGAATTCCCAGTTTATTTTCTTGGCAACGATTGTTACATCTACGCGCGGCAAAAGATAGAGCGCGCCATAAAAAAGATATCCCGCCACCGCAATCCCGACCACCCACAATGTCATCTTCACCCATCGCCGCATACGGCGACGATTGCCACTCATCATTTCATCGTCTCCGTCAAAACCGGATCCAGAGAGCTCCTCGTCCAAAGACGGACGCTTGGTTGACTGTGCAAAAAACGCCTCATGTTGCGCATGTGTGCGACCGCCAAAAACCGTTTCCGGATCAAGCTGGCGCACAGAGTCACTCGTACGGTCGGTTCTCGCTCGCTCATCGGCGGGAATATTTTTTTCGGTCACCACATGAGAAACGGAGATAGGAATTTTAGCAGCCTTCCCCGCTTTAGCGGGAACAATGTCGACAACTTGGATAATTTTTTTCTTTCGAGATAGCGTCATATATAGGTATGACGATAGTATAGCGTCAGTTGCGCTCCAGCGCAACACAGCACCGCGCTAAACAACGTCAATCGTATGTGGAATCAGCCAACGGACCAGCTTCATCGCCTGCTCGGTAAAAACGTGCCGCGTCGGAATGCCGAAAACAACGATATAATCAGCCAGCACCGCATCATCGGAAATTTGAGCCGCAACATCATGCCATGAATCGAGGCGCTCAAGATACACGCGCACTGAAAAAAGCATGGGAGCGATTTTTTTATCGCGGGCGCACGCGCGCTGCAACGGTCCGGCGTAAATAACAGCGCGGGAAACTCCCGCCGCTTTTTTGAACGACGCAACGCCGTGCGCCAATCGCGCCATTTCCTGGCTGAAAAAAGAAGCCAGCGTGCGATGCGTCGCAGCCGAAGCGCGCTCCGCGTGCGCCACCACATCCAGCAATCCCACAAAAACCGTTTGATCAATTCCCAACGCATGATTCAGCGCCTCATAAACGGTTTTTGTCCCAAACACGAAAGAGTCCGCGTACACGAGCCGCCCGTCGGCATACACAAACATCGCCGTCTCAATGTCGCCCACAGAAGCAAAGACAAAATTTTTCGCCCGCGCAGTTTTGCTCCGCGATGAAGCAAGCGCCTCGAGCAAGCACAACGAAAAATCCTCCTGCGTAAAACCGGCAACGCGAGCGCGCACCGGAAGTACTTTTTGCAATGATACAAACGCACTGCGCGCAATAAACGTTTGCACCACATCAATGGCAACGACTTTCCCGGCACGCGATGTCATTGACGACCCATCGCCGATATCAACGCCATCAACGCACACCGAAAGAATGCGATTGCCAACCAAAATCACGCTCAAATCATCAAGCCCCAGCATCGCCATCGCATCGCGCCTATGGTCATCAAGCGATCGCCACAAATACTGCGAAAAAATATTTTGCAGTTCGTCGGCGGTCAATACCTCTTTAGGGCTGACGCGCTGGTGCGTGACGGTAAAAAAAGTTGTAAACGCGCTTTCCTTGGAGAGGGTGACAATCACCCGATACGGCAATGGGAAAAAAATCGTCTTAAAAAAATACCTGAGTTTTTTACTGGTGCCAAAATTTCTTTCGGTAACGCCGGCAATAAAAAAGCGCGGGCCTTGCCGTGGCGGTTGCCCCTGGCCGCGCCGCGAAAGCGCCTGCAACTCAACGCCATCCTGCGTAAACCGCATCCACACGAACCGATCGGAAACCCGTTGAGCGCCAATGGGTCGGTTAAACGCTTTTTTGATGCGGGAAAGAACGGCCATACAAATCACACGACGGTAGCGCGGATGCGGCGCACGCCCGCGCCCACCGACTCCTCTTTAATAATTTTCACTTCACCGATCTGCCCGGTGTGTTCCACGTGCGGTCCGCCGCACAATTCGGCGCTGACCACGCCGCCGCTGGCATCCGAGCCGATAAAATACACCTTCACGATATCGGGATATTTCTGTTTAAAAAACGACAACGCGCCGCTGGCAAACGCTTTGTCTTTGGACATTTCTTCGTAATAGACCGGCAAATCTTTTTTAACGACACCATTGGCCAATTCGGCCACCCGCGCAATTTCTTCGGGCGTCAGTTTCCGATCAAAATTAAAATCAAACCGCAAGCGCTCAGGATTGATATCCGATCCCATCTGATGCACGTCTTCTCCCAGCACACGGCGCAACGCCCACTGAAGAATATGTGTGGCGGTGTGCATGCGAATGACACGATCAAGCTCTTCCCGATTGCCCGCTTTCAACTCCCCGGTGTCCAAAATCAAACCGTGTCCGCCAAATTTCTTTTCGGCGCCAGCGCGGGACGTGTCTTGGTGCTTTTTCTCTTCGGCGGCAAATTCTTTTTCAAAATCGGGCGACGTTTTTTTGGCAAACTCAAGCGTGAGTTCCTTGGGAAGGCCGTGCGTCTGGTACAGATCAAAGGCAACGCTTCCGGTTACCGCCGTTCCCGCCAGCGATTCAAGCTCACGCAACCCTTTGGCGATGCTCATCTCAAACTTCCCCTGCTCCTCGCGCCATACTCCCAAAATTTTTTCCGCCGCGCCGATTTCCGGATAACTATGCATAAACATTTTTTTCACCTCCTCGTACCCAATCTGAAACACGTCCGCGTGAATATCATTCTTTATTCGCACCGCAATAATTTTGCGCAACAATCGGCGCAACACGTAGCCCGCCTCTTTGTTGGACGGGACAATGCCATCGGCGATCAAGAACGACGCGGCGCGAATATGATCGGCAAGAATATGTGTATCGCGCTCTGATACTCCCGGCGCCGCCTGCCGTATCGCGGCAACGATCGGCGCAAACGCGCTGGTCTCATACACATTTGAAACACCCTCAAGCATCGCCAGCAACCGCTCAAATCCCATCCCCGTATCAATGCCGGGCGTGGTCAATTTTGTGTACGCGCCCCCATCCCCATCCGCATTCATCCGCGTTCCATCCGCACTCGTCTGCGTCTTGTAGTATTCATTAAAAACCACATTCCATATTTCTACACCGTTTTGTTTGAGCGCATCTTCGGGCGTTGCGGCAACATAGATCTCCGTCGTCGGTCCGCACGGCCCCTGATTGCCCGTCGGACCCCAAAAATTATCCGCGCGCCCCCCCCAAAAAATACGATTCTCCGGCACGCCGACTTCGTTTTTCCATACGGCGTAGGCCTCGTGATCTTTGGGCGTATCCTTGTCGCCCGCAAAAACCGTCACATAGAGCCGCTCGGGCGCCAACTCCAGCACGTTGACCAAAAACTCCCACGCCCAGACGATCGCCGATCGCTTGAAATAGCCGTTCGTCCCCACATCGGTCGGATCGTCACTCCCCACGGGCCCGAACGAGAAGTTTCCCATCATCTCAAAAAATGTCAGGTGCGTAGTGTCCCCCACCTCTTCAATGTCGCTGGTGCGAAAGCACTTTTGCAACGACGTAACACGATGCGACCCAAAGTCCGACTCCGGATTCAATTCGCCGGTATAGTACCGCTTAAATTGCTGCATGCCCGCCGTGGTCAATAACACCGACGGATCGTCGGGAATCAGGGACGATGAGGGAACAACGGCATGGCCCTTTGACTTGAAAAAATCGAGAAAATCCTTCCGCGTTTTGAGAAAATAATCCATAAGAAAAAAGCATTAGGTGCACTCATTAAAACAGAAAAAAAGAAAAAAAGAAAGCGCCCCGCAAAGACAGCGGGGCGCTTTCTGGTGATATATCTTTAACAACTATTCAATGCCCAATTTTCTGCGGATGTCTTCGGGGGCATAGGCAAGCGCTTCAGGATTAACCTTGGCGACTTCTAAGAGAAACTGCAAATCGTGTCGAAGATCCCATGAGGCGTATTCAAGAGCCCGCCCATTTTGTTTGACCGCTTCAAGAACAACTTCCTTGTCAGCGCGAAGATCCTTTGAGGCGTATTTAAGAGCCGGCCCATTTTGTTTGACCGCTGCAAGAACAACTTCCTTGTCAGCGCGAAGATTCTCTGAGGCGCATCCAAGAAGTCCCCCATGTTTTTTGACCGCCTCAAGAACAACTTCCTTGTCAGCGCGGAGATTCTCTGAGGCGTATTGAAGAGCCAACCCATTTTGCTTGACCGCTGCAAGAACAAATTCCTTGTCAGCGCGAAGATCCTTTGAGGCGTATTCAAGAGCCCGCCCATATTGTTTGACCGCCTCAAGAACAACCTCCTTGTCAGCGCGAAGATTCTCTGAGGCGAATTCAAGAGCCCGCCCATATTGTTTGACCGCTGCAAGAACAACTTCCTTGTCAGCGCGAAGATCCTTTGAGGCGTATTGAAAAGCCAACCCATTTTGCTTGACCGCTGCAAGAACAAATTCCTTGTCAGCGCGAAGATTCTTTGAGGCGTATATAAGAGCCCACACATTTTGTTTGACCGCTGCAAGAACAACTTCCTTGTCAGCGCGAAGATTCTCTGAGGCGTATTTAAGATTAAACGCATCCTGTTTGACCGCTGCAAGCAATCTATCTCTCTCTTTTCCCATCTCAAGCGCCTCTTCGTGAAGTCGCTCTAACTTTTTCTCAAGCGCATGAGGATCGTTTTTAACAATCGCTTCTATTTTTGCTTCCAAAATAGGTTGGTAGGCTTCTTTTCTGACAAATCCCCCTCCCTCTTCTTCGGGGACATCAACAAACTCCGATCGATATTTTTCCGGTAAATCCTCAACTTTCTGGTACTGAGGATCCCGCGGATTGAATGTCTCTTTGGACATAGGTTGTGTGGTTAATGATCAATAGTATCAGTATCGCGCCTTTGAGCCAATTCTGTCAAGCTCTTGCGCGGGTATCGCAATACCCCATCCCGTAGTCAAAAACATAACAAAAAACCACGATCACGTCCTCACTAATCATTTTCTAACTTCTATCCTTGCCTCATTGTTACAATTTGACGATCGTCAAATTGTAACAATGAGGAGCACAATCCCTCGCCCACCCGCACCTCCTTACTTAACTGAGTATCAACAACCCGTGCGCACACCCAGAAGATCAAAAATCATCGCGCATTAATTTTCTGTATTGTCCCTGATTTTGCGATGCTTACAATTTCAACATATTGATTGATATGCGCGTCGCGGATATCTTGTAAAAATTGCTTGGGAATTATTGTTTTTCCGATCCACACACTACGTTGCAACAATTCAAAATCAAGCCCCCGCAATGCTCCTCGTAACCAATTCCGTTCTCGCCGGTAGCGCTCCGGAATATCAAAAAGAACCAGGGTTACCACTCCAGACTCTTTTTTTACATACTGCGCTTTGGGAAATATTGCCGGGTCTTTTCCAAAAGACCCCAACAATAATGCGCGAGCTTTTTGCGTAACACGCGTTTGCAACCAATTCCGCTCATAGGAGATGAGACCGTCTTTTCTCAGGCGGTGCATCATTACGCGAAATCGTTGTCGAGCCCTCTTTTCTTCATCATCCAACGACGAGGACTGTCCGATATTTCGCATGTTTTGTTTAAGCAGCGCAACAGATCCACACGAAAAGAGAAATGCTTCAAAGGCGCTGCTATAGTGGCCTTTATCAACCGTTTTTAAAAAACGGATCGTAGTCGCTTTCCGCATAATATCTCCGAAAGAATATCACGTATCTCTCCCTGTTACAATTTGACGATCGTCAAATTGTAACAGGGAGGGCGAGCACCGCCGCTCGCTCGCATGCCGTAGAGCCATTGCTTTGTTATTTAAACCCCGCTATCAGCGGGGTTTAAATAACGACCATTAGTACTCCTCCAACGCGCGGGATTTTTCGTGGTCGCGCATTTTGTCCAATGCCTTTGCCTCAATTTGCCGAATGCGCTCGCGCGTGACGCCGAACTTTTTCCCGACCTCTTCCAGCGTATGTGTTACACCGTCGTGAAGCCCGAACCGCATGGAGATAATTTCCCGCTCACGCGGCGCCAGATCTTCCATAATTTCCAAAATCTTTTCCCGCAACAGCGTGTGCGCCGTTACCTGATCGGGCGAGAGTCCTTTCTCGTCTTTAATAAACTCGGACAAGGTCGAGTTTTCCTCGTCATCCCCCACCGGCGCCTCCAGCGACAACACTTCCTGTGAAATTTCCTGAATGTGGCGCACTTTATCTACCGAGATGCCCATCTCAATGGCAATCTCTTCGGCGAGCGGATCGCGTCCTAATTCCTGCGCCAAACGGCGGCGAATCTGCGTGTATTTTGAAATGGTCTCCACCATGTGCACCGGAATGCGAATCGTGCGCGACTGATCGGCAATGGCGCGGGTAATCGCCTGCCGGATCCACCACGTGGCGTAGGTTGAAAACTTGAACCCTTTGCGGTAGTCAAATTTATCCACCGCGCGCGAGAGCCCGATGTTCCCCTCTTGAATCAGATCCAAAATCCCTAAATTAGAGCTCCGATTGACGTAGTGCTTGGCGATAGAAACCACCAAGCGCAAGTTTGCCTGAATCAAACGCTGGCGGGCTTCTTCGTCGCCCCGCTCGGAACGGCGCGCCAGATCTTTCTCCTCCTGTGCGGTCAGCAATGCGGTGCGGCCGATGGATTTGAGATACAACTGGACCGCATCGGGAAGATCACTGGTTTCCAACGAAGCGATTTCTTTTTGAGAGACTTCGGCTTTGTCGTCGGCGGCGATCAACTGCCCCACTTCAATCACTTTGATGTTGTGCTGTTCCAATTCGCGATACACGCCTTCCAAAAATTCAATGTCGGTTTCAATGTTGGGGAAAAGCGTCATGATCTCGCCATCGGTCACAAACCCGCGCCCCTTGCCCCGCTCAACCAGTTCTTCAATCAGCGCCGGATTAAAAATCTTTGATGTCGCTGGCGATATCTGCGCAAACGCCGCCTTACGAGCCGTAACGGCGATATCCTCTTTCTTGTGCGGTACAATAGGATTTTGAGCAACCACAGATGCCGAACTTTTTACCGCAACCGCAGCTGGACGAGAAGCGGGACGCGCCGCTTTTTTATTCCGCGGCACAACAGACGGCGAGCGCTGTGCGGACTTCTTTTTTACACGAGGAGACCGATCCGCTTTTTTTGTTTGCGAAGACTTTTTTTTCTTTTGTGCTATAGCCATATAAGATACGGAGTATAAAAAACGCGAGAAGGAACATCGCCCAGTTTCCTAACCGCGGGATTCATTATCAATTACTTTTGCCATTTCGTCAAATGCCGCCACCAACGCCTTGACCCGCGCCTCATCGTGCGCGCGTTCGGCCTCTTGTATTTGCATTGCCAATTCCTCGCGCCGCTCGCGGATATACTCGCGCCGAACTTCCTGGAGCAGAAATGCCGTTTCGGCCTGCATGCTCTCGGCCGACCCCTCTTGGGCTACCAGCGATGAGCGCATATCCAGCGCATCAAGAAACGCCCCATCTTCCGGCGCGCTCTCTTTGCCGCTCAAGCGCGCCAGAACGCCACTGTATCGCTCGGGGAGAAATGTCTCGGCGTCCACCAACGCCGGAACCACCCCTGGTTCAATCAATGCCGTCATAAAAAGCCGTACCCATAATTTCTCGCGCCGTGTACGCGGTTCATAAGAGCTACGGTCCGACTCGACAGTTTGTACGGTTGCTCGCGGATCACTGTGCGTCGCTGGCGCCGACAGGTTCTTTTTGAGCAATGCCAGCTCGTCGCCAAGGACACTCTCTTTAATACGCGCGGCCTCGGCAATTTTTTGCATCCAGGTATATTGCTCAAGCGGACTGGCCAAATCAATAACCTTGCGCAACACGTGCCGTACCCGCTCTTTTTGACTCCCCTGGCCATTTCGAATATACCGATCAATATAATAGGTAACGGCCGTTGGCGCGGCGGCGATAAGCCGCGCGATCGCCCCGGGGTGGGCGGCAACATACTCGGCCGCATCCTTGCCGTCGGGAACGGTAAAAACCGTTACCTCAAAATCGAGCTGGTGCGCCATATCAATCGCCCGCTCGGCGGCCGCCTGCCCCGCCTCGTCCGCGTCAAACGCCACTACCAAACGATGCGCCATTTTTTTGATGGTATCCAAATGCTGGCTCGTTAACGCCGTTCCCGACACCGCCACGGCATTACGCACGCCATCTTGATACAGCATCAAAAGATCCATCTGTCCCTCAACCAAGATTGCCTCACCCGTTTCGCGGATCCCCGCTTTTGTTTTATGGAATCCGTAAAGCACCTTTGATTTATGAAAGAGCAGCGTCTCGGGCGTGTTGATATATTTTCCGCTCGTTCCCGTGTCCAGCCGCGGCAGAATTCTTCCCGAAAATCCGACCACCTTCCCGAACACATTATAGAGCGGGAACATAATCCGTCCGCGGAATCGGTCGATATACATGCCGCGCTCATTTTTGAAAACCATTCCCGCCCGCTCAATGTCGGCCGCATCATAACCGCGATTAACCAGATGCAACATCAGCGCGTCGGGCTCGGCCGGCGCGTACCCAATTTCAAATGCATCAATCGTCTCCTGCGCCAGCGCGCGCCCGGTAAGATACTCCCCCACCTCGGCACTCTGCTGCCGCTGCTCCACAAAAAAATCCTTGGCCGCATCAACGATATCATAGAGCACCCCAAATTCTTTCTGGCTGGATGGACTGATCTGTCGCAATTCAACTCCTGCCTTTTCGGCAAGCATCTTGAGCGCCTCATGAAATTCCAGTGTGTGATATTTCATCACAAAACTGAAAATATCTCCGCCTTCGTTACACGATCCAAAACAATGCCACGTTCCCCGATCGGGCGAGACGATAAACGACGGCGTTTTCTCCTTATGAAACGGGCACAGGCCCTTCAAGTTTTTTCCCGCCGGCATCAGGCGCACATATTCACGCACCACATCAACGATGGAAAGCTTTTCCTTTATCTGTTGGATAGGATCTTGCATAGAGAAAATATTCAATGCGCTCATTGTATGTCAAAAGAACCCGAGACGCAAAGCGGACCAAAACTCTCCGTTTTCGAGCTAGCACCGCCGTTTCATGCGCGTTTTAATAAGGCAGACAATATCGCGAGCGTCTTCCCTGGTGACCGGGAAAACCAACTCATCAGATCCACGGCCAGCGCACACCAACACCATCTCTCCCCCGTCACCAGTTACTCGTAATCCCTGCCAACGCGGCACATGAATGTGCAGAAAACAGAGCCCAACAAAACGACCGATCAACGCGGGAGTGACATACGCCGATTCAATATGGTGGTACGGGATAATATCATGTCCCGAAAAGACGGCGCCGCAACGAACCACCATGCTCCTTTCTCCAAAGGCGTATGAAAAGCGGTATGTGCGAACGACCGCAAGAGCAACCCCGCACACGATAAACCAAAAAACCACACTGAAAAGTACCGCCGGCCCCTTGAAAAAATAAAGAGTGCCGGCACAACACCCAAAAACAACGGCACCCTGTACCAGCGCGGACACCAACCGCAATGCGCGCGCCCGCTTACGTAACCGATAGTAATAATTGAGTCGGATCATGGTGGAAAAAATATCCTCCCCCCCCGACCTTTTTATTTTGCGTGTGCCACACGCCAATCATTTAGAAAGCTCCCCGATGCCTTATGCTATCACAAAATGAGAAACGAAAAAAGCGGCCGAGGGCACCGCTTTTTAAAAGGATGAGGAGAGGGGGGTGGGGAGAGAAGACATCTCGTTTGCCGCGTTCGTGTGAGCAGATCGCCTGCTCCCTTGCGGGGGGGCCTCTGGCCCCTCGCTGTGGAATCAACCTTTCCCATCCCCCTCTCCTCGGGGGGGGAGAACAAAAAGGATCTGCTCCAAATATACCCCAATCACAACCCCAATTGCAAGAGCAAAAAAGTGGAAAGCTTTATTCGTAGCGTAACGCTTCAACGGGACTTTTTTGCGCCGCACTGCGCGCGGGGAAAACGCCAAACGCTAACCCGATCGCCGCCGACACACCGACGCCCAGCCCGACACCCACCCACGAAATAACAAACGGAAAAACAATGCCGGTCGCTCGCGTCGCGACCAACACCGCCAGCGCCGTAACACTCAAACCAACAATAATGCCAATAATGCCGCCGCCCACAGAAAGCAGGAGCGCTTCAATAAGAAACTGCAATAAAATGGATCCGTTCGTTGCCCCCAGTGCTTTACGCAATCCGATTTCGCGCGTGCGTTCGGTGACCGACACAAACATAATATTCATCACCCCCACGCCGCCGACCAAAAGCGATATTGCCGCCACCAAACTCAGAAACGCGGTCAGCGACATAAAAACCGTATCAATACTGCGCATCATGTCTTCCTGCGTCTGTATGGTAAAATCGTCTTTTGCAGGATCGGTAATGTTGTGATCGGCGCGCAAGGTTGACTGAATATCCTTCACCATCCCCGGGACCGCCGCCACCGTACGCGCCTGCACAACCACTTCATTAAAATAGCGGATGCCGCCCAACAGGTATTCCTGCGCCGCAGTGTAGGGCACCACGATCATATCATCGATACCAAACATGGATGCGTTGAGCGACGAAAAGACGCCCACAACGGTAAACTTTTGATCCTTCATCCCAATCTTTTTTCCGATCGGATCGTTCGCACCAAAAAGCTTTTTGGCGACATTCTTGCCGATAACCGCCACCCGCGCATACGAGTCAACGTCGGTTTGCGTAAACGCACTCCCTTTCGCGATAGTTAAATTGTATATATCAAACACGGACGCGCCGCTCCCCAGCACCGTTTCAATGACGGCCTGATCCTCGTACGTGGCGCTGACGGAACCTTCCACGGATGGACTGACTAACACGGCGTCGGGAACGTTGTTGGGATTTTCTAATTCGTCGATGTCGTGCTGTTTGAGTGATTGGCTCAACACGGACTGTGCCGCACTCATGGGATTATTGCCCTCAATACGTCCCGGACTGATAAAAACGTTGCGCGCCCCAAACGATTGCACCTCCTGCAAAATCAACGCCTGCGCCGCGTTACCAATGGACATGACGATAATGATGGCCGCCACGCCGATAATAATACCCAGCGCCGTAAGCGCCGAGCGCACTTTATTGGCCAGGAGCGCGCCGATCGCCATGCCGAAGATGTCGCGCGTTAAAGTGCGCGGTGATTGATTCTTATTCATAACGAAGTGCTTCAATAGGACTTTTGCGCGCCGCGCGCCACGCGGGGAAAATACCAAACGCCAGTCCGATAACGCCCGACACGACCACTCCCAAAACAATGCCGGGGATTGAAATGACAAACGGGAACCCGATCCCCCACCAATAATTGGCGGCAAAGGACACCACCCACGACAACCCAATACCTGCCACAACGCCGACGCACCCGCCCAAAAGAGTCAGCGCGGCAGATTCAAAAAGAAACTGCAGTAAAATATTTCCGCTGGTCGCCCCCAATGCCTTGCGAAGTCCAATCTCGCGCGTGCGTTCGGTGACCGACACGAGCATGATATTCATAATTCCCACGCCGCCCACCACTAGCGAGATTGCCGCGATACTCGCCAGAAGCACCGTCAAAATACTAGTCACCGTGCCCACCGTCTGCGCGATACTCGCCTGCGTTTGGATGGAAAAATCGTCTTTGGAGGGATCGGTGATATTGTGATTGTTCCGCAGAAGCGTGGTTACATCTTTGATCATCGCGGGCACAAGCGCCGACGACGATCCCTCAACCACGATGCGCTGGAAATATTTAATGCCCAAAATGTTGTCCTGCACGATGGGGTAGGGCGCGATCACCGCTTTGTCAAAATTGATAAACGATCCGGCACCCTGCGTTTGCAAAACGCCCACGACCTGGAGCATCTGGTTATTGATCCGGATTTTCCGGCCGATTGGATCATTGCCGCCGAAAAGTTCTTTGGCGATGGTGGATCCCAGCACCGCCACCGGCGCGTGGTCAGCAACATCGTTCGAATCAAAAAATCTTCCGTTCGACGTGTCCAGCGCGAATAATTTCGCGATGTCCTGATTGCTCCCCATAATCATCGCCGTATACGTCTGTGATTCATACACTATCGGCTGCTGCCCAAACACCACCGGCACCACCCCCACCGCCTCAGGAACATTGGCAGGATTCTGTAAATCCAAAAGATCTTTTTTAGTCAACGAGTCATTCAAAAGCGTACTGCCGATGCTTGAAGGACCACTCGGTTGACGTCCCGGAAGGATAAAAACATTATTAGGCCCGAATTTTTGGAATTCTCCCAGAATTAAATCTTGCGCCCCCTGCCCTAAGGACATTACCACCATAATAGAGAGAATGCCGATGACAATTCCCAGCATCGTCAAAAACGTCCGGCTTTTGTGAGACGATAGACCCATCAGCGCCGCGCGTCCGATGTCAGAAAGCGAAATCATATTTTCACATCTATTTTACAAACCCGTCTTTGGAAATAATGCGCCGGTGCGCTACCGCCTGGTCGCTGTCAATACGTCCATCAACGATGTGCACGACGCGACGCGCCGCCTCAGCCACGTACAATTCGTGCGTCACCACCACCAGCGTTCGACCCTGGTCATTGAGCATCTGTAAAAATTCCAGCACTACGGCACCCGATCTTGAATCCAGATTTCCCGTCGGTTCATCGGCAAAAATAACTTTCGGATCGTTGACCAGCGCGCGCGCGATGGCTACCCTCTGTTTCTGTCCGCCCGATAATTGCGATGCCTGATAGGCGGATCGGTTTTCCAATCCCACCAAAGCGATCATGGCGCGCGCTCGTTCAATACGCTCTTTTTTTGACACGCCCGCGTACACGAGCGGCAACATCACGTTATCCAGTACGGAAAGCCGCGGCAACAGATTAAACGACTGAAAAACAAACCCCAGTTTTTCATTGCGAATATGCGCCAGTTCCGCGTCCGAATACGACGACACCTGTTTGCCTTCAAAAAAATAATCTCCGTCAGTGGGACGATCCAAACAACCCAACACCTGTAGCAACGTTGATTTCCCGGATCCGGACGCGCCGGTGACAGCCACAAACTCACCGTCGTTAATCGTCAACGACACACCGTCCAGCGCGCGCGTTGCCACATCTTCGTCGGCGTATACCTTCACCAGATTTTTTGTTTCAATCAGTGCCATAGATTTTGTGTTTCGTATTTTTTATTCAATCATTACTTCAACCGCCGGACGCGGCCCCGATTTGGGGACGCGGATCCAGATTGCCGCGATAGCTCCCGCCAGCACCAACCCCGCCGCCAGCACAAACACCGACCCGTACGCCGACACCTGAGCCTTGAGCGCCATCAGTCCGATCGCCGTCTGATAATCAGTGGGCGAAACACTGTTAATAACGCTGTGCTGAGCAATAGCAAACATATTGCTGTTTATCGTATTATTGAGGATTGTCCCAAAAAGGGCAATTCCGAACGCGCCCGCGATATTACGCGCCAACGCCAGAATTGATGAGGCGATCCCCACTTCATTAACCGGAACCGAGGAGGCAATAACATTGGTACGCTGTGCCATACCAAACCCCATACCAAACGCCATGACGGAGAGCGGCATAATGATGGCCCATGCCGATGAGCGCGGGTCAAGATATGAAAACATAAAAAGTCCGATGGCCGCCACCACGGTGCTCCCCGCAATCACCCACCGTGGCTCAACTTTGCCCGTCAGTCGCCCGCCCAACGGTGATGCAATTACCATCGCAAACGCCATGGGAATAAACAAATACCCCGTCTGCGTCGCATCGTATCCCAGAAACGTCTGTGCAAAAATAGGAATCAGAAACACGCTCCCCATCATGCCCATAAAAACGATAAAGTTATTAATGAGCGTATTGACAAAAATATTGTTGCGGAAAAATTTGAGATCAACGATCGGTTCGGGGTGTCCCTGCTCTATGACAACGAATATGGCGGTAAAAATAAGAACGGTCACATAACACGTCGCGCTGGCCAGCGATGTCCATCCCCACGTTGTGCCCTGGTCAAGCACGAGGACCAGCGATGCTAGCGCAGTACCCAACGTCAACGCCCCCCACCAATCAAACGCGCGCGGCGCCCGCTCGCCCACCGACTCGCGGATAAACGTTAGCGCCATGCCCAATCCCAAGAGCCCCACCGGCAGATTCACCAAAAAAACCGAGCGCCATCCGAACGTATCGATCAGCGGACCGCCCAGGAGCGGACCAAAAACCGATGCGGCGGCAAACGAAACGGACCACAACCCCAGCGCCTGCGCGCGCTGTTTGCCGTGCGGAAACGTTACGGCAATAATGGCCATGGCGGTAGGATAATCGGCCGATCCGGCAATCGCCTGGATAATGCGAAAAACAATCATCGATGAAAGATTCCACGCCAATCCCGCCAGCGCCGACCCGAGAATAAAAACAACAAATCCGATGATGTATACCTTCTTGCGTCCAATAGTATCACCCAACTTTCCCCAAATCGGCACAAAGATCGCGTTGGCAAGAATATACGCGGTCGCGATCCACCCCGCCGAAGTGACCGTAATGCTAAAATCCTTAATGATGGTGGGGAGTGCAAGATTGACGATCGTCTGATCCAAACGTCCCAAAAAAGTTCCGATAATAACCGTTATCAAAACAAGCCACGGCGACACCACCCGCTCATGTGTAGCGTCTTGCGATGCCATAGGTTATGAACTTTTATAAATCCACAGTTTAGCCGACATCCCGTTTTTCAGCTCCGGATAGGCGCGCACATCGTACCGCACCTTCACATCAAACTGTTCAACGGGACGCTGATCGGAAATATTAAACACCACGTCCGATTGCCGAGAGGTCGGACTGATCTCGTCCACGATGCCGTGATATTCTTTTGAGCCAAACGCATCAACCGTAAACACCACCGGATCGCCGACGCGAATGGCGCTCAAGCCCTTGTTTTCATCGACTTGTCCCACAACACGCAACTGCGTCGGATCGATCATTGTTACCACGGTCTGCCCCGGATTGATAATGGTTCCCAATTGCGTATTGGTGTTAACAATCAACCCGGCAATATTGGTTTTAACCAATTCGTTCCCCACCTGCGCCACCACCGTGTTAGCCGCCACCGTATCACCGATATTTACCATCACATCCTGAAGTGTTCCACCGTGTACCGGCGAGAGATTAATCAGCGGCGCTTGCACATAGGCCATATCCACATAAATACGCTGGCTGGTAATGTACCAATAGATGCCCCCACCGATTGCACCGACAGCTAGCACCAGGCCCAAAATCATAAAAACCAGCATGTTGCGTTCCATGCGTTTGATTGCCACGCCCTCTTGACGCACAAGCGATTCTTCTTTTTTTATTTCGGAAAGAATCTCTTTCTCTTCCGCGAGCACTTCTGCATTTGTTTCCGATCCGTGTTTCATAGCGATAGTAATTCGTGTTTATCCCTGTCCCCCTTATCTTATTCGGAGACCACCCGGTCGCCCTCCGCAAGACCAGACACAATTTCCGTGCGGCCATCCGACCCGCGCAATCCAACCGTCACCGGCACTTGTTTGGTTGCCCCCGTTTTACTGGGATCAGGCACCAGCACAAATTTGCTTCCATTGTTATCAATGATGTCGCGCGTCGGCACAAACAACACATTGTCCTTCTCCGCCACCATAATATCGACATTAGCCGTCAACCCGGGCAAAATGCGCGGATCTTTCTTGGTAAACTGCAGCGTAGTTTTATAGGTCGCTACGCCATCAAGCATCGTCTGCGACAGATCGCGATAGAGCACCTTTGCCTGAAAAACAACGTCATTGCCGTACGCATCCAACGTCACCGACGCATCCTGTCCCGGCCGTATCTTGGCAATGTCCGATTCAGCCACATACGTTTCAATTTCAAAGGCCCCTGAACCGATAAGCGAAACTACCGGAGCGTTAGGCGCAACGATGTCGCCCACATTATTTATCACTTTAGTGACGGTTCCGGAAAAGGGCGCGCTTAAAACGGTATTAGCAATTTGCGCTTCATCGTAAGCAACTTGCGCCTGCGCCTGATCAACCAATGCCTGCTGTGCCGCAATCTGGTCTTTGGTTGCTGGCGCCTCTTTGAGCTTGAGCGCATCCTGCGCGCTAGCTAATGCGGCTATGGCAGCGCTGATGCCTTGCTGTTGCGCATTAACTTCGCTTGCCGCCGCATTCACATTGGTGCGAGCAGTACTGATGCTGGTCTGATACGCCGCCAGCGTTGCGGGCGAAAGACTATTGGCGCCGTTCAGTGCGTCTAAAAGGCGATTCAAAAACGACCGAACGATGGCGATGTGCCCCTGCGCATTTTGCAGCGCCGTATCCAACTGACTATTCGACGGATTGGCCTGCAGCGCATGCAGTTCCTTCCCCCAGGTCACTAGTTCGATTCCCGCTTGCAAGCGCAGATTCTGCGAATCGATAACCGCCTGCTGATCGTTTGAAGAAAAAGTCAATTGCGGATTTGCGCTATCGCCGTTGGAGAACATCAAACTCGTTTGATTTTTCACCGCATCCTGAGATTTTGCGTAGGCATCCGAGAGTATATTGATTACATTGCTATAGGCATTGGCCACGCCCTGTTGCGCCTGGTCCACAGCCGCTTGACTCACTTGAATACTCTCCGGCGTGGCGCCCGCCAATAATTGGTTCAGCTGCGCCTGCTGTGCTTGAACCTGCGCCTTGGCCTGCGCTAACTGTGCGTACAAATCCGCGTTATCAAGAACCGCCAATGTTTGTCCGGCTTGCACAAAATCACCCACCTGCACCGGTATGCGTGTAATCCGCCCACTCTTCAAAAATGCCAAATCCAAGCTCTGCTCGGGCTTAACGGTTCCAGTAATGCTCACCTGCGATATCACCGTTCCGCGCGCCACTGCCGTGGTCGGAAGAACAACAGATCCACCCCGACCAAACAGCATCCAGCCACCGCCAATAACAACGACAACTGCCAACGAAATCCATACGGATTTTTTCTTGAGTACCGACCACGTTTTTGTCCATACCATACGCATCTTTTCCATAACCATAAAATAAAAGTGTAAATAGATTTACCCCTGATATTGCGACACATCACCACATCACGCCAGTGTAGTAGAAATTATTTAGAGAGTCAAACTATTTTTACACAGCTCGCCCGAGAGATCGAGACGAGCTGTAGCGCAGCACACTAGCAGGGCAACTATTAGAATGTGAAATGCTTGGCAAACGATCCCACGAATGGCAGCTCTTTCTCCGTGCCGTTGATAGCGTTAACAACCCCGATAATCCACAGCACTAAAATAAAGATGGACCCCAGCGGCAGGATAATAAACCACCCCAAAAAAGGAACGATGGTCCCTACGACGCTAATGCCCACCTCGGTAATCAACAAAACCAACCCTTGCTTGACGTGGAATTTTACAAACGGATCGTTTTTGGCATCGGTCAGCAGCGGCAGAAAAAAGATAATATATCCCAAAACCGCCATCCCGATATTCTTTCCATTCCCCTTCTTCACGCAGATACAGTCATCGCCATTGCATCCTTTGCACTCCGCACATCCGTGCGGACATTTTGTTTCTTCTTTTTTATCGTCTTCGTGGTGCGCATAACCATGCGCATGCTGATGCTGTTCGTGTTCCATATTTTTTAACATTTAAATACCCTTCTTTATGACTCATTACGGCCGATACTTTCTATGTACGCGCGCAATTTTTTTTGATCTTCAACTCCTTTTTTATCGTCAATCTCCTCTTTGCGCACGATACGAGGATCATATTTGGAAAACAGGAGTGCGATGTCATCGGGAACTCCGTGCTGTATCATTAATGCGTGGGTTAGTCTTTCTATGCCCTCAGCGGAAAAATCAAATGTCTGACTTGGCGGAGCGAGACGATTAATCAGCGCTCGCTCTTCTTCGGAAAATTCTTTTTCGACGCCATATCCACCGGCAAGCACAACTGCCACAGCATGATCCACTCCGCATTTTCTTGTTAGAATTTCAGCTATGGCGGACTGAATGTTCTCCAAGCTCATGTCTCGATGCTCTTTGAGCGGTCCCGATCCTCTTCGCACCTCAGTCGATGTTTGATATTTATCATAATCGACCGGATCACCTCCTCCCGCAGACTCAAACCTTACGTTTTTCCCCTTTGGCGGCGTTTCAAATGGCCACATATATGTATATCGTTATTAATTATATTATTCTCTTTGTTTAGGATAATAGCACAAAAAACGCACGGCAGATAGAAAGGCGGCGGGGGCTCATGGTTCAAATCTCCAGCACCCTCCTTTTTCACCGTAGATAAAATCACCCCTTGCGGGGCAATTTTATGTTACTGCGGAAGAGGTAAAATTTCTGCCTGCGGCAGACAGGCGAAACCGCGGTGCCTGTTACGGCACACTCGCTTTCTCCTGCTCAAGGCGGAGGGGGCGAGATTTGAACTCGCGGTGCCTGTTACGGCACACTCGCTTTCCAAGCGAGCGCACTAGACCACTATGCGACCCCTCCGCCTTGAGCAGGATTTTGATTTATAACTTCACTTTTCAAATTCCAGATAAATCCTAAACAATCTCGCGCACCAGCCAACCCCATGTTTTTGCCTCCGGCAAAAACGCTCAAAAACCCTTGCCTGCCGACGAGCAGGACTCTTCAACCCCCCTCAATCAACAAACAACTTACAAAAAACAGCAACCCACAAACAACTTTTTTATCCGCGTCTACAAAAACTAAACCGTTTATAGCACGCGCATCGGACGATTGCAATCACCGCTTCCACATAATTTTGCGGCGATGTTTCTGCTCATACATATGCGCGTCGGCCTGATCAACGAGTCTACGCATATCAAAAACCGGACGGCGGCGGGATGGATCGTACACGGACGCAATACCAAAACTAGCACGCACAACAATCGCCTGCGGTTTTTTATTTTTCTTAGCATTCTTGGCACACCGAAGCACGACGCGCTTTTTCTCAAGCGTCCGCATAAACTGCTCAACGCTCCGCTCCGCTTGTGCGTACGATGCGCCGACCAACCCCAGCATGAACTCATCCCCCGACCACCGGCACAAATAATCCGTTGACCGAAAATGCTGCTGTAAAAAAACGGAAAATTTTTCCAACACCTCATCCCCGCACGCATGTCCGAACGAATCGTTGTACCACTTGAAATTATCAATATCAATAAAAACAACTGAGAGATTTTTGGGCACATCGCGCCGTTTGTGCGTCGCACGCGTCTGCATCTGCATCTGCGCCAGCACGATTCCGACCTCACGGTCAAATCCGCGGCGACTTAAAAGTCTCGTTAAAAAATCACGATCCGAAAGCGCAATCAGCCGTCTGATTTCCTCATGCTGGCGAAGCGCCAGCGCCCGCAGTCCCTCAAGTGAGGTCAGCGGTGGAATTTTTCCTTTTACTTTTGTCATGTATTTATGCGTATGGCCGATCCATGGCGCGCAGTGCGGCGATCCGCTCTTCGATCGGCGGATGCGTCATAAACAGCTTTGCCAGCCACGGCGTTTTGCGTCCACCACGCGGTGTGTCGGCTTTGAACGGATTGGCGATAAACAAATGCGCGGTTGCATTGGTCGGATATCGCATCGGTCCGGCCGCTTCTATTTTCTCTAATGCATCGGCAAGCCCATCCGGATAACGAGTCAAAAGCACTCCCGAAGCATCGGCGAGCGCTTCCCGCTTCCGAGAGATAGCCAACTGCACCAGCGTGGCAAAAATCGGCGCCAGAATCGCCAACGCGATGCCCACGAGCATCAAAATACCTCCGCCGTTATCGCGATCGTCGCGATTCCCTCCAAACCACATGGACCGCAGGAAAAAGTCAGTTGCCAGCGACACCACACCCACCAGCACCACCACAACCGTGGACAAAAGAATGTCATAATTTTTCACGTGCGACAATTCGTGCGCCGCAACGCCCTCAATTTCCACCTTGTTGAGCCGTTCCAAAATACCGGTAGTAAACGCGATAGATGCGTGCTTGGGATTGCGTCCGGTCGCAAATGCGTTGGGCGACGAATCATTGATGATGTACACAGCCGGTTTGGGTAACCCTGCGGTGATGGCAAGATTTTCAACGATGGTGTGCAATTCATGATAGCGCACCGGATCGGCGGGCACGGCACGCGACACCGCTAATGCCACTTTATCCGAATACCAATACGCGCCAATATTCATGGCCACACTTAATAAAACCGCAAAAATCAAAATCGCCTGGTCATTATAGATATACGAAAAGACCCATCCCAATCCGATGATGCCGACAAAAAACAGCGTGACCAACGCCCAGGTTTTCCGGATATTCGAATCTTTGAAGGTATACGCTGTCATATCGTTACGCGCGCCACGCGGCGCGCATCAAGAAAGAGCGCGCGCTCACGATGTAGTACATCGGATTGCGCACCGATATTTCAAAAAATCACTTCTCCGCCTCTCCGGTATGATGCGTCTCTTCGTCGCGATGACTCGGCGATCGTTTCTTCCCCATGTCGGCAAAAAAGAAGTAGTAAAGAATTTCCAAAACCCCGAGCGTGTTAACCACCAAAAGAACCACAAACCATATCGGGCTGTTTTTGCGCGCCGCGCGCCACAGAGCCAGTCCTTTCCACACCACCACCCACACAAGAAGAAGAAAGAACCACATACCAAACCCGCCGCCCATCCACGCCGGTCCGCCCAATGCCCCAAACCACGATTGATTCATCATAGATTTTGTAGATACGATTAGCGAATGAATAACATTTCTTTCTAAAACTTGACCGCCACCGGTTCGCGCTCCGCCTCGTCGGCCGTCTGGAAAAAATCTTCGGGAGCGAATTTGAAGAGCGCGGCAATGAGGTTGGTCGGGAACGTCTGGATGCGCGTGTTAAGATCCATCACCATGCCGTTATAGAACCGGCGTGCCGCTTGTATTTTGTCCTCGGTGTCGGTCAGTTCCTGCTGTAAAGCGAGAAAATTCTGGTTGGCTTTCAGATCGGGATAATTTTCCGCCACGGCAAAAAGCGTCTTGAGCGTTCCGGAGAGCGCATTTTCGGCGCTTGCCATGTCTTCTTTATTGCCGGCGCTTTGCGCGCCCAACGCCTGTGTGCGCGCCTTGGTCACATCTTCAAAAACCGATTTTTCGTGCGCGGCGTATCCTTTGACGGTTTCCACCAAGTTAGGAATCAGATCGTGCCGGCGTTTGAGTTGTACGTCGATGTCGGCCCACGCCTCTTGCGCCCGATTGCGCACCCGAACCAATCCGTTGAATACTGCAATAGCCCACACGATGACAAGTGCGACCAGTACCCAGACAAAATTCACTCCACTACTGAAAAAATTGAGAATCGATTGCATATGTGCCTGCCTCCGGCATTACCCGAAGCGCGCTACTAATAATGTGTACCCAGTATACCATAATACGCCGCAAAACACAACGCGCCCAGTGGTGGGCGCGTTGCATATCCTCTAAAATTCATCGGCAAAAATTAGTAATCTCCGTGATCGTGCCCCATGCCATTCTTCGCTTTATCGTCCTTCTCGGGAATGTCAGCGACCACCGCTTCGGTGATAAGCAACATAGATGCAGCTGAAAGCGCGTTTGAAACGGCCAGACGCGTCACCTTGGTCGGATCGATCACACCGGCCGCCACCATTGGCTCATACACGCCAGTTGCGGCATTGAATCCAAAATCGTCCTTGCCTTCCAATACTTTATTGAGCACCACCGAACCATCGTGTCCCGCGTTCTGCGCGATCTGTTTGAGCGGCGCCACAATGCCTTCCCACACAATCTTGGCGCCGACGCGCTGGTCGATGGTATTGCTCCCGGACAATGTTTTGTCAATCAGTTCCTTGACCGCATGCGAGGCGCGCACCAGTGCCACGCCGCCGCCCGGGACGATACCTTCCTCAATAGCGGCTTTTGTGGCATTGACCGCATCCTCAATGCGATAGCGTTTTTCTTTCTGCTCGACTTCCGTTGCCGCGCCGACTTTAATCACCGCAATACCACCGGACAATTTACCCAACCGCTCCTGCAATTTTTCTTTGTCAAAATCGGATTCGGTTTTTTCAATCTGCGCCTTGATTTGCGCAATACGCTTTTTGATTTCCTCCGCGTCGCCTTTGCCATCGACGATCGTAGTGATATCCTTGGTTGATACCACTTTGTGCGCCTGCCCCAGTTGAGTCAATTCAACATTTTCCAGCTTTCGCCCCAGATCATCTGAGATGAGTTCAGCGCCGGTCAAAACGCAAATATCCTGCAGCATATCCTTTTTCCGATCGCCAAACCCCGGCGCTTTGACGCCCAGCACGGTGAAAATACCCCGCAGTTTGTTGAGCACCAGCGTCGCCAGCGCTTCGCCGTCTATTTCGTCGGCGATAATCACCAGCTCTTTTTTCCCCGCCTGTAAAACTTTTTCCAACAACGGAAGCACCTCGTTGATGGATGATATTTTTTTATCGGTCACCAAGATGTAGGGATTTTCAATCACCGCCTCCATCCGCTCGGTATTAGTCACCATGTATTGCGAAATATATCCGCGATCAAATTGCATACCCTGCACCGGTTCGCTGACAATGCCCACCGTCTGTCCGTCTTCGACGGTAATCACCGCCTCGTTCCCCAATTTTTCAATGATGTCGGCAATGGTTTTCCCGATTTCTTCGTCGCGAGCCGAGATGGTCGCCACATTGGCGATCTCGTCTCTTCCTTTTACCTGCCGCGACATTTTTTTCAATTCGGCCAGCACTACTTCATGCGCCTTTTGCATTCCCTGCGATACTTCAACCGGATCGGCACCGGCCGAAACTGTTTTAAGGCCTTCGTTAACAAATACCTGCGCCAACAACGTTGCCGTGGTGGTGCCATCGCCGGCACTGTCGTTCGTTTTTGAAGCAACCTCCTTAACCAGCTCGGCACCGATGTTTTCTATCTTGTTCTCCAATTCAATTTCTTTGGCGATCGTTACGCCATCGTGCGTTACAATGGGAGCACCATATCCTTTTTCCAAAACCACTGCGCGGCCTTTGGGCCCCAGAGTAGTTCTAACCGCATCCGCAAGAGTATTAACGCCTTTGCGTAGCGACGCGCGCGCCGTTTCTCCAAATAAGATTTGTTTTGCCATACGATTCTAAAAAATTACTTATACAATAATTGCCAAAACATCATCTTCGTCGCCGACCAGATATTTTTTACCGTCCAGTTCAATTTCATCGGGACCGTATTTTTTAAACAACACTCGATCGCCGATTTTTACCGACATCGCGATTATCTCTCCTTTGTCATTCCGCTTCCCCGGACCCACCGCAACAATCGTCCCTTGCGTCGGCTTTTCGGAGGCGTTTTCGGGGAGCACAATCCCCGACTTGGTCATTTTTTCCTGATCGACCGGTTCCAACACAATATGGCTTCCTAACGGCTTTAATTGCATAGTGTTTCTACGGATAATTACTTATAATGACGTCTATTTGCGTGGCTCTACCATACGCCACACGCGCCAAAAAATAAAGCGCGTCACTATTTTATTCACGACCCCCCTACCTGTCAAGTATCTCACGATCGTGAGATACTTGACACAACCCATATATAGCACTGGCCAGACCAGATCCATCCTTGCCAAACGCTTCCACCATACCCGTGCGATAAAAAAGAGGGGCGCCACACAGTTATGGTCGCCCCGAGTCAAAGGAAAGGAGAGGAGGTTGAGGTGGAGGTATAAATCCTCAAAGATACATAGTATGCGCTCATGTGCAAGATCTACTCTTACACTACCACAAGACACAAAAAAACACAAACAGGGATTCTCCCCTCACTCCTCCCGCTGGGGTTTTTCTAAACGAACCTGATCAATCCCCATCCTTTCTCCCGTCACGCGCAAAACATCTTTGTCTATTTTTTCAAACTCGTGGTGCACCGTGTTGTACGCATTGACCGTCGTGGCCAAATTGGCTCCCAGTTTTTGCAGATACGCGTCATACGCCGACAGATGCTTGCTCAATTCCCCCACCCGCTGGATAACGTCTTTGGCGGTTTCTTCTATGTGCAGTGCCCGCAGTCCCTGCAAAACCGTCTGCAGGTACGCCAAAAACGAGGTCGGCGAAACAATAATCACGTGATACTTATTGGCCGCACGCTGGATAAGATTTTCGGTGTCCTCCTCCTGCAAGGCGCCGATTTTATTGACCAGCAAATCATAATAAATCGCCTCGTGCGGAATAAACATAAACGCGAACTCCATCGTCCCCTCTCCGGGTTTGATATACTTTGACGTTTCCTGAATGCGCAGTTTCAAGTCGTTGACAAAAAGTTTTTCTAAGCGATCGCGCTCCGCCTCGTTGCGCTCCTCGGCAAGCCGATTATAATTTTCCAGAGAAAATTTTGAATCAATGGGAATAATCTTGTCTTTCACAAACACCACCGCGTCAACAATCAGATCCTTGCCGGTTTTTTCGTCTTTTCCCAATGGGTACTGCATTTGATAACTGCCGGGCGGCAGAACGTTTTTGAGGAGCGTCTCCAAATAATACTCACCCAAAATCCCTCGCTGTTTTGGATTTTTCAAAATGTCCTGCAGGTTTTTGAGCTGGTCGGCAAAGCTGACCACCTGGCGGTTGGTTTCATCCAGCCGCGTCAGCTTTTCGGTCACATCCCGCACAATCGTGACGCTGTGCTCCAGTTGGTGCCGCATCGTTTCCTGCGATTGCCCCATTTTGGTATCAAGCGTGCGCGCAAGTTCGTTGATTTGATTCTGCAACATCAACATGCCGCCATTGTCGTCGGTTTTTTTTGCTGTAAAGATTTTTTTCAAAAGAACGTACAACACGGCGACGACAATCGCCTGCAACAGAACAAAAACAATAATAAGCGTCAGCGTGGCATCCATAGAATTACTTCATCAATTTCTCGATTTGGTTTATACTAAGAGAAACTATACCATTATGGACATCAAAAACAAAATCGTCTTTATCACCGGCGGCGCGTCGGGCATCGGGCAAGCTACCGTCGAAGATCTCGTGGCGCGTGGCGCGCGCGTTGCTATTTACGCCAACAACCTTCCGCAAACTCCGGAAATGTCGGCGCTACAAACGCATCAGAATGTGCTCATCTTTGAGGGCGATATTCGCGATGAACAGACAGTCGCCTCAGCAGCGCAAAAAACAAAAGAAACGCTGGGCGCCATAGACGTTCTTATCAACAACGCCGCCGTCGCCCAACGAAAGGCTTTTGCCGACACAACGTCGGAAGATTGGGACTTTGTTATTGACGTCAATATCAAGGGGACGCTGACCGTTACCCATGCCATCCTGCCCATCATGCGCCAGCAGAAAAGCGGCATCATCGTCAACATCGCGTCAGGCGCCGGATTGTACGGCATTGAAAATCTTTCATTGTATTCGCTGACAAAAGCGGCGCTCATTAATTTTTCCCAATCGCTTGCCGACGAAGTTAAAGCCGACAACATTTCCGTTTTTACCGTCGCTCCGGGCGGAACCGCTACAAAAATGTTTGCCACGTGCTTCCCGGGAGAACAGCCGCTTCAAACTCCCCGACAGGTCGCCGATGTTATCCTGCGCAGCATTATGGGAGAGATATCCCCCGACGACCGACTCGTAATAGATGTCTTTCGGCACACCCATTAACACAGATCAATGTAAAGAACGCCAAAAAACGCGAACAAAAAACATTGATGCCAGCCTACTGCATTCTTTTTGACAAAATAGCACGAATGTGCTATTTTGATTTCCAGATCTTTTAGGAGGAGAAAATGGCAAGACTGGGGCCGGAAGCAACGTTAATCGTCTTGTTATTGGGATTATTTTTCTTTATCCTCGTAATCGCCGGCATTGCCGCGTTTATGGCAAAAGCCGGCCTCCTGGACGAGTACCTCACCGAGAAGAAGCGAGGAGGCAAGAATCTGCATGGGCATATCGTCGAGGGACCACTCTCCATGCAGACAAAAAATTTCTGGCGGAGACTTTTTTGGAAACTCCGCCGGCAACCATGAGCTGGGCAGCGATGGCCGTCGCCCACGTCGTGATGGGCGGCGGATTCATTGCCGCCGGCTGTATGCTCATTCCTGCTGGCAGAAAGATGCGACGGGGAATAAATGGCTTCTGCCTGGCGCGTCGCGTGCACGGCAGAGCCGCTTCCCTGGCGGGATGGGCGTGCATCGGGATGGGGGTGCTTGTAATTATCGCGCTTGCATTCCCTTCCTAATCATAAGGGGGACCCATGCGGTCCCCTTTTCCATGCCTACACTATGCGTGTGATGAAAATTTAATCGTCTATCTCAAAAACTTTTTCCTTCATCGCCGCGCCACGCACCATTCTTACGCGCGATGGCGCAATACCAAAATAGTCCGCAAGCAATTTTATCACCGCGCTATTGGCCTTTCCCTCACGCGCCGGCGCGGTGGTGCGCACCACAAAAAGATCTCCCTCCTTTTCGACAGAATTTTTTTTGCTCTGCGGTTTTACACGAACCACAATATTGTGCATATAACCTTATGCGCGCGCTGGCGCGAGCAAAGCTACGAAATCGAAATATACTTCTGATCAACCCATTTGACCGCCTCACTCACCTGCATCCAGAAAAATGCCCATATCCATACCGCTAACGCCAGCAACGGCGAAATCCCCTGCATAAAAACGCCAAATATTGCACACCCCGTCGCCACTATTTGCGTCAGCGATGTAGCCCACAGAACCGCTGAACTAGGCAAATACTTATACCACCGCTCCTTGGTGTGCGCGACATAAATCAACATATGCCCGCCAACCGTCAGTTTGAGAAAAAACATTGTCTGCACCACCGCATCGGGCAAATGCAAAAACGAATGAGCAATAAAGAACAGGAGCAGGCTGTTGGCAACGCCGGTAAGTCCGTAGAGGGAGCTGAGCACGAAGCGATCCTTCACATTGATATGAGCGGGACGATCCGCCAGCGCCACCCGATCGGTGGCCAGCGAAATAATCGGCAGATCGTTCATCAGCGCAAGAAGAATCAGCTGAATCGGCGTCAGGGGGTAGGTTGCGTAAATAATCCCCAGAACCACAATGGTCACAATCAAGCGGAAGCTCTCCGATAAACGATAGAGGGAATACGTATACATGCGCGCAAAAATTTTGCGCGCCTCGATCACCGCATCTTTGATGACGGCGATCCCCGACGACAAAAGCACGATATCGGCCGCGCTCCGCAAAGCATCCACCGCCTCTTTGACGGCGATGCCAACATTGGCGATGCTTAATGCCGGCAGATCGTTGACGCCGTCTCCGGTCGCGGCGACCACATGGTCTTTTTTGCTGATCTGTACCAGCGCGTATTTATCCTGCGGCAAAACCTGCGCAAACGCGGCTTTGTCATCGAGCCAACTTGCCGGCGTTGTTGCTGGATCAAGCGACGCAAGCGCGTCGCGCCGCACCACCTCGCCCGACAACCCCAGCACACCGCTCACGCGTTGCGCAATGGCATAGTCATCCCCCGTCACCATTTTAACGGTGATGCCGTTGGCTTCCATAAACGCGATCGTCTCAGCCGCGTCAGGACGAACGGTGTCCGAAATCAAAATAATGCCGGCCAAAGACATGTTTTTTTCTCCACTACCATTATCTCCAAATGCGATAGCGATGGCACGATACCCATCGCGCGCGGCCGCCGCCACATCATCAGTAAGTTTTTGCAAACCACCACCATCCAGCGCGCACAACGACGCGATAACCTGCGGCGCACCGGCGACAACGAGGACCGTCCCCTTTTCAGTTTGCACCGATGCCGAGCTGTGTTTACGTACCGAATCGGCCGGAACGTAGGCGCTAATTACCAACGCATCGGCAACACCGGCAGCGCGCGCCGATGTGATAATTGCCTGATTGATCGCGCTTCGATCGTCTTGCACGGACGACCAATACCCGTACCGCATAACATCCGCTTCTGTCGACGGTTCATAAGCAATCACCCGCGCCACCTCTATTTTGTTTTCCGTCAGCGTCCCCGTTTTGTCGCTCAACAGCAAATCAACATTTGACAAATCTTCGATCGCCGAAATGCGGCGGACGATAACATTTTTTTTTGCCAGCCCCACAATGCCCAAACTAATGATCAATGCCATAACCGCCGGCAACGCAACGGGAATTCCCGCAATCAACAGCCCCAAATCAAGATCCAACACTTCCAAAACCGGTTTGTGCCAAAAAAACAGAAATCCGGAAAGCACAACGATGCCAATAAGCGCCGCCACTGAAAGAAAAATATCGATGGTTAAAATATCTTTTTCCAATAAGCTCTTCTTGGTGCTCCGCTCGAGCGATACAATCGATTTCCCGAAAAAGGTGCGGTTGCCGGTTGTCGTGATTTTCAGCGTTACCGATCCAGTCGCCACATACGATCCAGCGTAACACGTATCACCGTTCTTTTTTTCTTTCGGCAACGATTCACCGGTCAGCGCGGCTTCGTTCATTGACACATTTGACTCTTCAAGCACCGTTCCATCGGCCGGCACGATATCACCCACCGACAAGCGAACGATGTCGTCAGGAACAATGGCGGACGATTCAACCCGCGCCCATGCTCCGTCCCGCACCACCGCCACCGATACTGTCAATTGTTTTTGCAAATCTTCGATCGCGCGATCGGCTTTGTGCTCCTGCCAAAACGCGACCCCCAAATTCACGGCGGTCAGAGACAAGATGAAATAAAAATCAAAAACCTTTCCCAACAGCAAAGACAAAAATGCCGCCGCCAGCAGCATCAGCGTAATAGGAGAAAAAATCTGTTTGAGCAGTTTTACCACGACGCTCGCCCGCTTTCCCTCGATCTGATTGGGACCAAACCGCGCCAGCCGTTCACCGGCCTGCGCCGTCGTTAGCCCGGCCGAAAGAATTGATTCTTGCATATCGACGCCTATTGTACACCTCCGCAAAAAAATGGTAAACGCTCCGCGCCGATTCTTCCCGCCGCCGCGCTATTTCGGTTTGCGACCATACATCGAGGCGACGCGCGTCAAAGATATTTTCCTGTCGTCGTTCCCTTCTTTTTCATTTGATCCACGGTTCCCTCAAACACCACCGTACCGCCCCCATCGCCTCCCTCAGGACCCAGTTCGATCAGCCAATCAGCCTCGCGCAGAACATCAAGATTATGCTCAATCACTAAAACGGTGTTTCCTCTTTCAACCAGCGACCGCAGGATAAAAAGCAGGCGCCGCACGTCGTCAAAGTGTAATCCCACCGTCGGCTCGTCCAATATATAGAGCGTTTTCCCCGTCGCGCGTTTGGCCAATTCGTCGGCCAATTTAATGCGCTGGGCCTCGCCGCCTGACAACGTGGTTGCCGGTTGTCCCAGCGCAATATATCCCAATCCAATATCGTCAAGCAGTTTTAATTTATCGGCAATCCCCGGAAATGGAGCAAAGAACTGATACGCGTCAGCAACCGTCATCGCCAACACGTCGGCGATGCTCTTGTCTTTGTATTTTACATCCAGCACTTCGGGCGCAAAGCGCGTCCCGTGGCACACGTCGCACTCCACATACATATCGGGCAAAAAATACATCTCAACTTTCTTGTATCCCTCCCCCTTGCACGCCTCACACCGCCCCGGCTTGATATTAAAACTGAAATACGACGGCCCGTACCCGCGTACCTGCGCCTCTTCCAAACGCGTGTAGAGTTGGCGAATCGGCGTAAAAATGCCGGTGTAGGTCGCGGGATTCGAACGCGGCGTGCGTCCGATGGGACTTTGGTCAATCAGCACCACTTTATCAATGCCGTTAGCGCCAATAAGTTCTTTGTATGCGCCCGGAACCACGTGCTCTTTGAGCACTTCTTTTTTGAGCGCCTTAGCAAAAACATCCAGCACCAGCGTACTCTTTCCCGATCCGGACACCCCCGCCACGCAGACGAATTTTTTTAACGGAACCGAAAGCGTAACATTTTTAAGATTAAACTGCGACGCGCCGGTGAGTACCAACGCCGGATCACCGGAGCGGGGCGCATCCGCGCCTACCAGTCCCGAGAGCACCTTCTTGCGCCCAGAAAAATAATCCCCCGTCAACGTATGCGCCTTTTTCAATTGCGCGCTGGTACCCTCAAACACCACCTTTCCGCCGTGCGTGCCGGCGTAGGGCCCGATTTCAATAACCCAATCGGCATTTTCAATTACGCGCTCATCGTGTTCAACCACCACCACGGTATTGTGGAGATCGCGCAATGTTTGCAACGTTTTTATCAGCCGATCGGTATCGCGCGGATGAAGCCCCACCGTCGGCTCGTCCAATACATAAATTACCCCCGAAAGTCCCGACCCCAACTGCGTCGCCAAACGGATACGCTGATTTTCTCCCACCGACAGCGTGTGCGCACTGCGCCCGATGGTCATATACGGCAACCCCACGTCAACCAAAAACGATGCCTTGGTAAGCATTTCTTTAACAATGGGAATCGCCACCGACTTTTGGCTCGCGCTCATCCCCGAAAAAACATCCCCCTCCAAAAAATGCACTAGTTCGGTTGCCGGCATTGAGGTAACGTCAAAAATGTTTTTCCCGCCCACGTGCACCGCCAACGATTCTGACCGCAGGCGCGAACCATGACATACCGGGCAGACTTTTTCTTCCATGTATCGCGACAATTCGTGCCGGATAAAATCGGAATCGGTCTCATAATAAAGCCGCTCCAAACGCGGAATCACTCCTTCAAAAACTGTCTTGCCTTTCCATTCGCCGTACTCTAGATCCGTTTGCTGGCCATCGGCCGATCCGTATAAAATTATTTTTTGCACCTCCGGTGACAATTGGTCAAACGGCGTTGATGTTTTGTAGCCGTGTTGCTTGAGAATCGTTTCAGTAACAAATTCCTGCCACGACGCGCCCAGCGCCCGCCGCCCCATACGCGAGAGCGAAAACCACGGACGAATCGCGCCCGCCTCCAGCGAAAGCGTCGGATCAATCAGCAGATCGGTATTCATTTCCAATTTCATCCCCAATCCTTGGCAATGCTGGCACGCTCCCTGCGGTGCGTTGAACGAAAAGAGACGCGGCTCTAACGCCGGCATGGAAAAACCGCACGTCGCGCACGCATAAAGTTCCGAAAACGAAATTTCTTTTTCTTTGTGCATTTTTTTGTTGAGCGGACGCAGGAGAACCGTAATGCTCCCCTTCCCCATCGCCAACCCCTTTCTGATTTTTTCCAATAATTCTATTTTTTCTTCCTTGAGAAACGAGACGAGCCGTTTCTTTTTGCGCGCCAGCGCCTCTTTTTCCGTTTTTGAAATTGCGCGATGGATTTCCAGCTTCATCCCCGTCACAAAACGCCCCACCACCACCTCAATGGTATGCTTTTTGTTTTTGTCCAGCGCCAGATCGCGCGCCTCATCCAACGAATAGAGGTAGCCATCCACGCGCACCTGCGTATACCCCGATCGATCAATTTGATCAAAGACCGCCTCATGCTGTCCCTTTTTGTCCGCCACGGCCGATGCCAAAATAATTGCTTCATAGTTATCGGAGAGGGCAACAATGCGATCGGCGATTTCCTGTGGGGTTTGGGCCGCAATCGGCCCGTGGCCGTTGGGGCACATCGGCGTTCCCGCGCGCGCAAACAACAGACGCGCATGATCGTATATTTCGGTAATCGTCCCCACGGTTGAACGCGGATTGGATGAAACGTTTTTTTGATTGATTGCCAGCGTCGGCGAAAGACCGACGATTTTATCCACGTCCGGCTTTTTAAACCCACCCAAAAACTGGCGCACGTACGACGAAAGCCCCTCCAAATACCGCCGCTGACCCTCTTCGTAGAGCGTATCAAATGCCAACGAGGATTTCCCCGATCCGGACACACCGCAAATAACCACCAATTTATTTTTGGGGATTGAAACGCTGATATTTTTCAGGTTGTGCACCCGCGCGCCGTGGATGTCTATTGATTCGTCGTGTATTTCCTGTGCCATAAAATGCTTTGGATTTTGAAGCCAAAGCATTCATTGTACGCGCACAAAATACAAAGTTCAATACAAGTTCAACCAATTGTATAGTAAACACCGTCATCCCTTGATGTCGCAAGAGTTACCCACTACCACTGGCGTTAACTGTACACAAAACCATCCACGTCTTTTCCGCCGTTATTATATCGCTGATGGCTAATTGTCTGTTTTTTTAAAACTCACCAAGCACCCGGCATCCGCTAAAAACTCTCAATGCAAGGGACGCAGCATAAGAACACAAAATCCCCTTATTTTATTTTGTCGCGTTATACAACGCTCGAATTTCTGATGCGGAGAGTGCGCGATTGTAGAGACGAAGATCGTCAAACCGGTGTTCAAATCCGCCCCCATCGGCACCAATAATCAAATTTGCGGAGTTAGTCCCTAACGATCCACGATAAGCATCTTGTCGTGTTAAAACCGCATTGATATAGAGATTGGCCCCGGTCGTACTTGAATAAGTCAGCGCAAAATCGTACCACTGGCCAATTGGAAGATTTCCATAGTTGGTGATACCTCCCCATGTTCCGCCAACGTTTCCAAGAATCCCATTACAATCCGGGCACCATGATACGTGGGTATACCAATACCAAACATAATTAGCATCTGACGTTGACGCCCACTTACTGAATATCATGGTGGCGGTATCTCCCGCTGGAGTAGAGATTGGGTAAAACCAACCCGTTATGGTGAGAGCACTGGGAAGATTTATTGAGGATGTATTGTTTACAGTGATAAGACTGCCGGGGATAAAATCGACACACATTCCCGTGCGACAGTCAGATCCATTTTTCCAAAGAACCCCAGCGGCAAGCGTCCCATTATTCCCATTCCCACTCTTGTCATAGGCAATAGTCCCCGTTCCCTCATCAAATGGCCAATACCCGACTAACCCCAAGGTATTGTAGAGAGGAGAAAGAGCTTGGTTAGAACCATACGAAAGAACACCAGGAAAGTTGGGTTTAGAAAGGGAGGTATTACTACGATATTTGGTTGACTCTAGGATACCATTGAGTTCAAATGATCCTCCACTCACATAGGTATAGTACAGACCGGTTGAGGAGGTGTTGATAGGGTCAAGAGGTAAGGATGCAAGAGAGACCACTCCTGTGGTCTTGAAGTTAACGGGGATCCAGCCAGTACCATCGGTATTTTGAAGAGTAGTGGTAGGAGCACAGTGATATTGCCAGCCAGAGGGAAGGGAGGGAAGATTCCAGTTAGCACAGGTGGTGGTTGAATCAGGGAGAGAGGTATAGACAATAGAAGAAGTTCCCATAAAGAGAGACTGATCTAAGGCAGTGATAGTGTTGAGGGATTGGTTGAGAGCTGATAGGTCTTGTTGACGCTTACTATCACGAGCTTGGGCAAGAAGTTGAGTTGGATTGAGGGTGACCACCACTGCGGCGATAAGAACAGCCAAAATACCAATAACAATCAGTAGCTCTATGAGAGTGAAGGACTTTTGGTCAGACATGGGAATAAATGCAAAATGTAAAATAATGGATGCCCTGCGGGCTTAGGGAGCATTCTCTGTTTTTCGTTCCCCGTTGTTTGTTGTTGGTTGCAGGTTGTTGGTCTTTGTACATTTCTTCCATTATACCCCCCCGACACGTCACCGCAAGAAAAGAAGGAATACAATGGCCACGGCGCCAACCGTCGCCCGGGTCATTATTTTTCTTCAGTGGTTGTTATTTTTGTTTTGATTCCCAGCTTGCGTAGTCACCATTACCATCATACTGGACGGTGCTATGCCATAGCATAGCGGTGTTTTTGTAATGTTATTTTTTCCCTTTTCCGCTCCCGTTGTTAGTTGCTACCCCGTGATCGCGTAACGATTTTACGGAGTTGAGTGTTGTTATTTTTTGTTTTGATTCCCAGCTTGTGTAGTCACCATTACCATCGTACCGAACGGTGCTATGCTATAGCATAGCGGTGCTGTTTTTCGCGACGCTGGTTCTTTGAGCCATGGATTGTGTGCTCTTTGTTTTACCAAACGGTGCTATGCTATAGCATAGCGGTGCTGTTTTTTGCGATGTTATTTTTCCATTTCCCCCGATCCCGTTGTCAGTTGCTCACCCCGTGATCGCGTAGCGATTTTATGGGGTCAGTTGCTACTGTTGCTTGCTGGTCTCTTTCGGTGCCCTGCCAGCTTAGGGAGCATTCTCTATTTTCCCGTTGTTGGTTGTTAGTTGTTGGTTGTTGGTTGATTCCCCGTCGAGCTGGCAAACGAATAATCAATCGATACCAATTGCCACACGCCGTTGGCATTTTTTTGTAGCGTCACCTTGATCGGCGCATCAATGGTCACTGTATTTCCCGTCGGATGAACCGGAGCCGCGGCCGCCGTCTCGGCCTTCATTAAAAGCACGAACTGCCAGACTTTGTCATGCGAAACGCCGTCGAACCGATGCACTTCCTGGGCGCGCATGGAACGGATAAAGTACGTGCTGGGAATCTTATAGAATCCGATCTCCACCGATTCGGTGTATTGATAGAGCGTCTCCTCGGGAGTTTTGCCTCCAAGGTCCTGCGCGTTGCGCATCTGATAAATTTGATCCATCACTTGCGCCAACTGCACCTGCTGTTGCGCAATCGTTTGCTGCGCCTGCGCCTGGCTCCACACAAACCACCACTGCGTCACCACGCCGCCCCCGACAATAATCGCCGCCCCAACGCCAAGCACCCACCACGCCGCCCTGCTCAGCAACCGCCCGTTATCGTAATGCGATTTCATATGTACGCGCATGTTTTATTTTTATAATCTAGTGCATCAAGAAACGCCGTCCCGCTCTACCGCACCACCGCCCCCAATTCGCTTGCCGTCTTTTCTATGATTTTTTCCTGAATGGCATTCACCTCGTCGTTGGTCAGCGTCCGCTCCGGCGAGCGATACACAATACGGAACGTGTAGCTGATCTTGCCGTCGCCGAATTTTTCTTTGTTTTCGTAGGTATCGGTGCACTTTACCTCCTCCACCAAATCACCCGCACAATCGCGCACCATTTCATAATAGTTATTGAGCGCCATGTCCTTGCCCACCACAAATGAAATATCGCGATAACTCATCGGAAACTTACTCACCTCATGGTACTGGCTGTTAATGTCTTTAAATTGGCTGGTGATACGCGGATCCTTTGACCAAAAAACGCGAATATCGGGAATGGCCATTTTAATCATCGCCAGCCGTTCCAACCCGAATCCAAACGCCCACCCGTTATACACGTCCGGATCGATTCCCAGATTTTTTAAAACCTGCGTGTGCACCACGCCCGCCCCCACCACCTCAAGCCACGCATCCCCCTGTTTGATTTCAATCTGCGTACTAGGATCGGTAAATGGGAATGTATCCTCCAAAAAACGGTACTCAACCGCGTCGCCATACACGGCTTTGGTGATGGCCGTTAATACCGCCTGCAGTTCGGGAATGCCCAAGGCCTGCTTGTCTTTTTTGCAAACGTAGAGCCCGTCCACCTGATGAAAAACGGGAAAGTGATTGCGATCAATTTCATCTTTGCGGAACACCTTGCCATAACTCAACAACCCAACCTCGCCGGTTTTTTCCAACTCTTCGCGTATATCCGAACGCTGGAGATAAAACGGCCACATAACAGTGGTCTGCGTGCGCAACACATAGTCGGCGCTCACATAGTAGGTATCGGTTTCCTTCCGACTCGGATGATCGGCGGGGGCATTAAGGAGGTCAAAATTATTTTTGACGCTGACGATTTCAGGAAACTGCAGGACATCAAACCGCGCAAAGATCGGGATGGCCAATATCTTGTCGACGATGAATTTAATCGGCGATCCGGGCGTGCGCGACAAATCAGGAAGCGCCAAAAGGCGCTTGATGCGATCACTCTTAACGTCTGATTTTCCCTTCAATTCTTTCTGTAGCTCCTCGGCAACCGGATCGGTCGCGGTTATGTACCGCCTCATATTCATAGATCAATAAAAGATTAAATTTGTTTGTGAGTGTAGCAGAAAAAAAACAATAAAAAAAGGCGGGGGCTTTACGCTCCCGCCGTTGTTTTCTGCATGCGTCCCGCATCGCGGAAATGCTTCTCCTCCCGTACCTCTCGCAAGACATCGTAAAATTTTTTCCGCCAGTCGCACACCGAGCGCCAAACGAAACTTGCTCTGCTCAGCTGAGTGATAAATGGCAGAATCTCCGCCTCGCACTGGCTGAAAAGCGCCGTTCCGCGAGCAGGCTTCCCAAGTTTGCCGCAGACCACGTCGATGTTGGCCGCGATGATCCGCAGTTCAAAGCGCACCAAGCGGATAGGTAGATGTGCCCGAAGCAATGGCGGCTCGTGCAAAGCAATGGATCTTTGGAAGTCCGCCGCAGTCGATTGAACCTCTCCCTCGACCCAGCTCACGATAGTGGGATGGTAATGACGCTGTTCCTCTATCGTTCTCTTGAGCCATTGATTGGCCTTGTACCAATGATGGCACGAGAAACATATCCGCTGTCCCAGGCATTGTTCCGGAACCGGAAATTGACCCCTACACTCTGTACAAATTTTGAGAACCATCACCGCCTCCTCTCTAGTAAGAACCGACTGAATAGAACCATGCCTTGCACCGCTTGTCAAAGCATCCGCGTGCAAACAAAAAACACCGTAACCGGTGTTTTTTATACACGTGCGCGGGAGAGGATTTTCCCTCGCCTCTCGTCGCGCCGCCGCGCTCCTCGGGCTGGGCACCGCCTCGCCGTCCCGACGTACTCATCGGGACATGGCTCCAGCGTTCAAATCCCCCGCGAGCAAAGAAGTTTGCTCGCCAGCGCATGTCACAAACAAAAAAACACCACCACCGATGTTTTTACATATGTGCGCGGGAGAGGATTTGAACCTCCATGGGACATAATGCCCGCTACCACCTCAAGGTAGTGCGTCTACCAGTTTCGCCACCCGCGCAATAAACCAACAACATTATCAACGAAATCAGTATAGGAAAGAGAAACACTATTTTCAACTCCCATTCAAAAAGAGGGGCGCGTCCCCTCTTTTCTATTAAAAATACCACGTTGTTGAACACTATACCGCCAGCCCAACTTTCTGACGAGAGCGTTTCTTTGAAACGGTGCGCAAGAAATACAGTTTTGACCGCTTCACTTTTTTGGGCGAGGAAACGATTTGGATACCGGAAATTGCCGGCGAAGAAAACGGATAGATCTTTTCAACGCCGACGCCATCAACAACCGCGCGGACCGTGAAAGTGGCATTTGATTGAGCGCCATGTTTGCGCGCCAAGACCACGCCCTTGAATTTACTGGTGCGCTCCTTGTCTTTTTCTTTGATGCGTTCGGTAACCACCACCAAAGCGCCCGGCTTTACCATGTCCATAACATCCTTGTTCATATCGGGGCAATCCTACTCTGTTTCTTGATAAAAGTCAACGAAATCGGCCGGGGGGTCTGCGACAAATTCAACCCGTCTCCCCGGATCGACATCAAACGCAATTGCCTGAGCGTGCAGCATAAGCCGCGGCGCCAAAAGATAATTTTGTTTTCCGCCATAGAGCGGATCGCCGATTATCGGCCATCCGCGCGACGCAAGATGCACTCTGATCTGATGGGTGCGTCCCGTGCGCGGCATAACGTGCAGGACAGAAAACCATTGACCGCGACGCTGGAAGTGCTGCACCACTTGATATGCCGTTATGGCTTCTTTTGCCATTTTTGACGAGCGCGTGCTGCGCTTAGTCGTCCCCGACGTGATACCGATGGGTTTGTCGATGATCCCGGCTCCTTCGGGAACCTTCCCGCGCACGACCGCCAAATATGTTTTTTCCACCGCGTGAGTCGCGAATAATTTTTTAAGATACTCAAAATATTCCTGCGTCAATGCAACCACCATCACGCCCGACGTATCTTTGTCCAGCCGATGCACGATCCCGGGCCGATATGTCGGATCATCGCCGACCGTTTGCGTTTGAGGGAAATGCCTACGTACCCAGTCGGCAAGGGTTGGTTGCGTTGATTGATCCTTCATATGCGTGGCCACGTGCACCAAAAGCCCGGCCGGTTTGTTGATAATCACAAACCGGCCTGCTTTGTCTCGATGAATCATCGCAATCTCTTTGACATACATGGGCGAATAAGCGCCTAGGACACAGAGGATGAAGCGCCCGATGCCTTTTTTATTTCTTCGTCCAAGAACTCATCAATAATCCTGTCAGCCGCTTGTTTTTGTTTTGTCTCAAGCATGCCCCACTGCTCATCCTGCCAAAGATCAAATTGCTTCAAGATTTTTTCCACGCTTTCCAACTGCGTGTGTTCCGCCTCTAAAGAAACCAGCAACGCCTCGGCATCCCGATCGGTCAAGTCGGCGGCATTTTCAATAATCGCGTCTTTTATTTCTTGATCGATGGGTGACGCCGCCAATAATTCACCTAATCGCTCTATTTGTTTTTGATCCATAGAAGTAAAGTTTTAATAAGTGCGTGGCATGATTACATCGCTTGTATGCGAGCCAAATTTTCAACTAATGGCTTGAGTTTAAGCAAGTATCCCGCCTGCATATGAGTATCCAATGGATTACCGGGGATGTTCCACACATTAACGCCGATGTGGTTCCCTTGCGCCACCAATTTTGACCCCTCCATGATCTGCGCATTGGTCGGATTAGCGATGCCATGTGCCTTGAGAAATTCTGCCGTAGTCCGCCAAATGGTCTGATGCATCGGATCAACAAGTTCAGCGGGGGGCGGAACAACATTGGGCGCCCCACCAATCGCGTGAGCGGGAGCCGCCTCGGCAGCTGCCGCGCCCGGAGCGGTTACCAAATGCAACGCAAGTCCATCCAAGGCGACTTCAACGCCGCCATAAATATACCGCTTCCACCATCCCGGATCCAAGTTGCGCCGCATCAATTGCGCGTATTGCTTAAAATCGCCACGGACCTGCCCGTTGCGCATTCCGTTGAGCTGATGACGCATCCGCTCTTGCAATAAAGCGATTTTTTCAGGCGTCAAAACCTTTTTACCCACATCAGCGCTCCGATACCCTTGCAACAACGACCGTTTTTCAAGACGATCCTCCAAAGATTTTGTCGCATCCTGAATGATATTTTCAATAACCCGCTCGTTGAATTTTATTTTCTCGGCGCTAATACTTTGGGACATGAGTTCATATTCTTGAGCGGTCGGCTCGCGATTAATTTTCTCAAACGCACTTCTCATTTCTTCCGCCTCCTTAAGCGCTTCCTCTTTACTCAACCCGCTTTCCTCTTCAATGATTCGCGACTGCGCATTAACGTCCTTTCCAATATCACGCGTTGCGGCGCGAAACTTTTCGGCCTGGTGAAATTCCCATATACCAAACGTCGCCACACCCTTGAGACGCTCCTTCAAAAATCCCCACGTATTTTTCAGCTTCTCATTATTTTCCCCAAAAACTTTTTTCAACAGTCCCGCTTTGGCGCCTTCCCACTTTTCTTTGGCCGACTCATTTAATGAGCTCCACCCCGCTTTCATCCGCTCCCATAGCGATGGTTTTTGATCGGCGGCAATATTGTTCAGTGCTCCCAAAGCGGCCTGGCATGCCGCATCCTCGCGCTCCTTTTGACTCATTTGATCCCATGGCTTTTTTCCGCCAGCGGACTCCGAAACGGACGAGTCGGTTGATTCTTTTTTCACCCCCGAAACAGCGGCACTCTCTTCGGCGGCTTCCCCGGTCTTGATCGGAGCAGTTTCTCGAGCGGGCGAATCCAAACCATCAGCCACGGACTCCTTGGAGCTATTGGCTTTTTGCGTTTCCTCAGAAACATGCACTGCCTCTTGGGCAAATGCATTCCGGGTTTTTTGGGCAATCTCTTCGGCCTCGCTCGTCGCTTCTTGAGCAGCTTCCGTTGCCTTTTCTTTATCTTCCGTTAACGCATCGGGGTTTTCTGTAACTTTTGAGGCAGTGGCAAGAACGTTTTTGTCAAATTCAGCCATCTTTTTTTTCAAAAACTCCTCCCTGTCCTTCTTATTTGATGCCTCGATTGCCGCCTGCGCGTCACGCACGCGCTCCTCAACGGATTTCTCGGAATTATTTCCTTCCGTCAAAATTACGCGACGCTTGTCGACAACTTTGAGTTGGCGCTCCCGTTCCTCTTGCTCCTTTTCAATCTCTTCATTTGATTTTTGGGCCCCCTCTAGATTAATTCCCATGATAATTTTAAATTAATGTTAATATTTTTTAAATAACACCAATCTCATCTACTTAACCGGCTTTTTCTATATCGCGCCGCAATTGCTCCATTTTTCTCTGGCGCACTTCCTCGAGAATTTCGGCGATGCGCGCCTGAAAGCGCGCATCAACATCCCGCAGCTCTTTCTCAAAATCAACCAGGGCATCTGCCAGCTTTTTTTTCGCATCGGGTGATTGCACGTCATTCATAGATTTATAATAAACCAGTGATTGCAGTTACCAGTGACCTTTTTAATGATAATTATTATACATATTTTAAAATAAAAATCAATACTCTGCGCGAGACTCGCGTCGACTAAAAAACTTACGGAAGAGTATATCACAAAACGGCATCGAGATGAAACGCCCACTGATCATCGATCGTCCCCATCACCATGAAGCGCGCCGCGTTCAAGACGCGAAAAAAGCTTTGCAAGATTACCGCTGGCAACATCTTCCAAACCAATCCCCAACTCAGTCGCCAACTGGGATACGTACCACAACACATCGCCTAGTTCCTTGGCAATCGCATTTCGCGTTTCGGGATCAATGACGCCGTTTTTATCGCGAATCACTTTTTTTATTTTTTCGGCAACTTCGCCGGCCTCTCCAGAAAGTCCCAGCGTCGGATAGATAAAATTGTGTCCGGCGTCTGGATAGCGCACCGTCCGCCGAGATTCTTTTTGATAGTCTTCAAATGTCATAGGTGTGCGCGATGCAGGGATTGAACCTGCGACCTCTTCAATGTCAATGAAGCGCTCTACCACTGAGCTAATCGCGCGTATACTGTGATGAAAAGTACAGCATCGGTGCGCAAGTAAGGAATCTGACCTTCGTTCCTGGGTTTCCTACTGCGGGCACCGCTACGCGGTGTCCTCGTAAAACCCATAAAAAAACCTTTGGTTTTCACCCTCTGTCTTACTGCGCGCCGTGTCTATGCGCAGTGTGCGCGAGGAAGGAATCGGACCTTCGACCTCTGTCTTATCAGGACAGCGTTCTACCACTGAACTACTCGCGCGAAACATTATCCCACCACTAAACGTGCGGGCATTGTATCGCGAGATAATAAAAAAAGCAAGGAATTGCTATGGCGTTTGTGTACTCGATGAAACGGGAGTAGCAGGAGCTCCCAAATTGAGCTGGCGCAAACCGTCAATATTAAAGTGCACCATCGTATTCCCCGTTGAATCGGTCTCTAAGCCGCGCCCGATTTCTCCGGCAACAAAACCAAGCGCCTGAACAAAGAGAGTGATTATCAGCGCCGCCATCACTAAACCAACGACAACAAAATAGATGTCATGCTGATATTTTTTTATGGCAACAAAAAAATCTTTCATATGATCAATGTTATTTACCCGCAAAAAGCATAATTCCCGAAAATGAGGCGCGATTGTTCTGCGTCGTCACGTCAAGAGCGGTAATGTCTATATATGGATACTGCGCCTGCAACATACGGAGGAAATTGAAAACGCTCACCGAAGGCCCTTCCGCTGTGGCGGTAAAAGAAATAGACCGCATGCCAGATGCATCAGGAGCTGTCTCCTGGCCAAAGGTAATATTAACGGCAACACCTTGCGACGCCCCGAGGTCTTGAAGATTTTTTTGGACCAACAGCACCTGGTTTTCGGTCGGCACCAATCCGCTCACGGCCACTTCATAGCCCCGCGCTTCTTTGGCCTCTTGTGAGAGCTGGGAAAAATTTTGAGATGAGTTGTAAAGCGCCACCCGCTGTTTCTTGGAGGCAACCAAGGCGTCTGTCTGATTGGAAATATTGAGCTCAAATAGAACAACAAAAACAACCACCACCCCGATAATGACGGCAAAAATAACTAATTGAGTGATGAGCTTTTTTTTAAACTCGCGATCAATCATCTTTATGCAACAATAACATCTTCTCTTTAAATAGTGTATACTACCACTCGATGGAAGACAACGCCCCAGTGCGGTTTGACCGCACACACCCTCTCTTCCCCCAAAAACTTGGCGTTTTTGACGAGCATCCAGGACAGGTCTGGTACGCCAAGGGCAACCTTGCGGCATGCGCTAAGCCGGCAATCGCCATCGTCGGAACGCGCCGCGCCTCGCCAACGGGCTGTTCTTTGGCGCGCGCCTTTGCGCGATCCGCCGCCCAGCGCGGACTAGTGGTTATCAGCGGACTGGCGCTAGGCATCGACACGGCCGCTCACACCGGATGTCTTGAGGCACACGGCACTACTGTTGCGGTTCTAGCCAACGGATTAGATAAAGTGTATCCGGCCACCAATACCGCCCTAGCCACACGCATTCTTTCCAGCAATGGCTGTTTTATTTCACAATATCCTCCCCAAACGCCCTCTTACCCGAGCCATTTTGTCGCCCGCAACAAAGTCATCGCCGCACTGGCCGACGCTGTCGTGGTTATTGAAGCTCCGCATAATTCGGGCGCGTTATCCACGGCCGCCTACGCCAAAGAATTTAAACGTCCAGTGTGTGTCGTTCCCGGTCCTTGCGATGCGCCACTCTACCAAGGATCCATCGATCTGATCCGGCGCGGCGCCTTCTGCGTCAGATCATTAGAAGACATACTCAACGATATCCCCGCGCTCAACCACGCCGTTCAAAAAAATGAAGTCAGTACCCGAGGTGCGACCGCGGATAACAGCACGACCATGAGCCAAAACGCGCAGGACATTTACGCCGTATGCGTAGCGTCACCCACCCCCCTTTCCATTGACAAGCTTTCGGCGTTGACTACACTAAGCCCCCAAGACGCCAGCGCAGCAATTACCGAATTGATTCTCGCCGATGCGATTCAAGACTTGGGAAATGGAACCTACCGGAAAAAAATATGAAGCTTATTATCGTCGAATCTCCGACTAAAGCAAAAACAATTTCTTCTTTTCTGAAAGGAGATTTTCGCGTACTCTCATCCTACGGCCACGTGCGTGACCTTCCCAAAAGTAAACTCGGCATTGACGTCGACCATAACTTCGAACCGCACTACATCATACCCCCCAAGGCCAAAGAACACGTCGCTGAATTAACCGCCGCGGCCAAAAAAGCCGACGAGGTAATTCTGGCAAGCGACGAAGACCGCGAAGGAGAAGCGATCGCATGGCACATTGCCTATATCCTTACACACCCGGAAGAAAAAAAGAGAAAAAACAAGAGCGGCGCGAGCGGAGAAAATCACACACAGCCGACGCAACGAATTGTTTTCCATGAAATTACCAAATCCGCCATCGAAGAAGCCCTCGCTCATCCGCGGCAAATCGATCTCCGTCTTGTGGATGCGCAGCAAGCGCGCCGCGTACTTGATCGCCTCGTCGGCTATGAACTGTCCCCATTCCTGTGGCGGAAAATCCGCTACGGTCTTTCGGCTGGGCGGGTACAAAGCGTTGCTCTACGCTTAGTCGTTGAACGCGAACGCGAAATACAAAAATTTTCCGCCCAAGAATATTGGTCCATTGACGGATTGTTCTCCGCCGCACACGACCAAAAAACATTCTCGGGACATTTGGCAACCTACGCTTCAAAGCATGTCGGCAAGATGTCGATCCATACCGAATCGGAAGCTCACGCCATCGTCGCCGCGCTCCAAAAAACCGCATGGCATGTTGAAGCCATCGCCACCAAAGAAATCGGCCGCGCGCCCGCCCCGCCGTTTACCACATCCACGCTCCAACAAGAGGCGGCGCGTAAATTCGGATTTTCCGCCAAGCAAACCATGAGCATCGCCCAACAGCTCTACGAGAACGGGCTGATTACCTACATGCGCACCGACAGCGTCAACCTAGCGGCAAGTGCAACCGCGCAGGCGCGCGAAGTCATCATCAAACAATTCGGCGCATCCTACGCGCTTGAAGCTCCGCGCCACTACGCAACTAAGAGCAAGGGAGCGCAGGAAGCGCACGAGGCCATTAGGCCGACTGATTTTTCCCGGCCGGCTGCCGCCATTTCCTTCAAAGAACGCGGTCACCAGCGGCTGTACGAATTAATATGGAAACGCGCCCTGGCCTGCCAAATGCAGATAGCCCGCCTCCAGCAAACAGCTGTTGACATCGCCTCACCGAGAAAAGAACATATATTCCGCGCCAACGGGCAGGTGGTTCTTTTTGATGGATTCATGCGCGTCTACACCGAAGGGTCGGATAACGGGCCCGAGGAAGAGGACAACCTCTTGCCGCCGCTGGCGCGCGGCGACGCGCTGACTGCCCGCGCCATCACGCCCGAACAGCACTTTACCGAGCCGCCGGCGCGGTACACCGACGCCACGCTCATCAAAGCGCTTGAGTCCTACGGGGTGGGACGCCCGTCAACCTATGCACCGACCCTCTCCACCATTCAAGAGCGCGGCTATGTTGAAAAAATAGATAAAAAATACGTGCCCACCGATATCGGATGCGTCGTCAATGATATGCTCGTAAAACATTTTCCCGAAATCGTCGACATCAACTTCACCTCGCACATTGAAGAAGAGCTGGATGAAATTGCTGAGGGGCGCATTCCCTGGACACAAGTGTGCAAAGAATTTTACGACCCGTTCAAAAAACATCTGGACGAAAAAGAATCGTCAGTGGAAAAACATGTCGAGATCTCCCAAACGCTCTGTCCGCACTGCGGCAAGCCAATGATCATTAAGTTCGGCCGCATGGGGAAATTTCTCGCCTGCCCTGATCCGGAAAATAAATTCACTATGCCCATCCCCGAAGAGGCGGCAAAAATAAAAGAGCTGGAAGAGAAAACAAAAGACGAGCGCTGTCCGCTCTGCGGGGCGCCGATGAAAGTGAAGCGCGGACGATTCGGTTTCTTTCTCGGCTGCAGCCGGTACCCTGAATGCAAAGGTATGTCGCGTATATGGAACAAAATCGGATTTACCTGCCCGGCATGTCTGGAATCGCCGGAACGCAGAGACAAGCCCGGCGATCTGGTTGAACGCAAGGGCCGCGGCCGCAGCAAACCGTTCTGGGGATGCACGCGCTATCCGGACTGTACCTTCATCCTCAACGTTAAACCAACCACCCAAGAAGAACTAGCCATCCTCTTCAAAGAGTGGAAAGAAAAAATGGCCAACAGCAAAGACGGCGGTAAAAAAACCGCCGCAAAAAAACGAGCGCAAAAAAGAAATGACCATCGATTCCCTGCTTAACGAATACCGCCGCCACTTTCCCGCAAACGGAGACCACGGCGAAGAACTGATCCGCCACGCGTTTGCGTTTGCCAAAAACGCCCACAAAGATCAAAAACGCAAAAGCGGCGAAGAATATTTTTCGCACGTGTTTGAGACCGCCAAACAGCTTGCGCGCTGGCGCTTGGACGCGGCCTCTATCGCCGCCGGCCTTTTGCACGACTCCATCGAAGATTGCGGCATTACGCGCGAAACGCTGGAAAAAGAGTTCGGCGAGGAAACGGCGGCGCTGGTTGACGGCGTCACCAAGCTGGGCGCGCTCAAATATCGGGAGGAAGACGCCAACATCGAAAGCCTCCGCAAAATGATCTTAGCCATCAGCAAAGACCTGCGCGTCGTTTTTGTAAAGTTGGCCGACCGTCTGCACAACATGAAAACGCTTTCATTCATACCGCCTGCCAAACAGCGCCGCATCGCGCTGGAAACCAACGAAATTTACGCGCCCATCGCCGACCGCCTGGGGATGCAAAGCGTTGCCGGCGAACTGGAGGATCTGGCGTTCCCCTATATCCATCCCGAGGCCTACCAGTGGCTCAAGAACAACGTCCGCGAATCGTACGACGAACGCCAGCGGTATCTAAAAAAAATCGAACCCATCGTCCGGGAACACCTGCGCAAAGCCGGCGTGACCCCCGTGTCCATCGATTATCGCGCCAAACGATTTTTTTCGCTCTATAAAAAACTCCTGCGCTATGACATGAACCTGGAGCAAATTTACGACCTGATCGCCATGCGCATCATCGTCTCCACCATTGACGAGTGCTATCTGGTGCTGGGCGCCATCCACCAGCTCTGGCCTCCCATGCCCGGAAAAATAAAAGATTACATCGCGCTCCCCAAACCCAACGGCTACCAAAGCCTGCACACGACCGTCTTTTGTGTGGACAACCGGCCAACCGAGTTTCAGATCCGCACGCAGGAAATGCACGAGCACGCCGAAAACGGAAGCGCCGCCCACTGGTTTTATGAATCCAAAAAACACAGTGACAAAGAACGCTCGCGCGCCATCGCCGACTCAAAAGAGGTGATTTGGGTACAACAGCTCAAGGAATGGCAGAATCAATTTCCCGGATCGCAGGAATTTATCGAGGCGCTGAAAGTCGATTTCTTTTCCGACCGCGTCTTCGTGCTCACCCCCAAAGGAAAAGTCATCGACCTGCCCACTGGCGCCACGCCGGTAGATTTTGCCTACAAGGTCCACACCGACGTAGGCGACACTTGTGTGGGAGCCAAGGTAAACAATAAAATCGTTCCGCTTGATTTCCAACTCCAATCCGGCGACATCGTGCAGATCCTGACTCAAAAAGGCAAACACCCGTCCGAAGACTGGATGCGATTTGTAAAAACCAACGAAGCAAAGAAAAAAATCAAAGCCAGCGTCCACAAAAAGGAACCGCGCGCACGCAAAACCGAATACCGAATCGTGACAGCCAAGCGTATTGGCGCCGTGAAAGACATTTTGGCAATCTTTGCACGCAACAAAATCGCCATCAGCAATCTGCGCACCATTGATGAACAGAGTCCATTCCCCGTCGTAAAGGTGACCGCCGACGTTGCCACCAAGGAACGCGCCGAAGAGATCACGCTCAAAATACGCAAAGTTGAAGGCGTCCGAGAAGTAGGGTACAAAATAATCTAACGGATTCAATCAAAAATCCCCCGCCCAAGGCGGAGGGATTTTTTGATTCCAACGTTTGTGCGCGTAAAATTATTTTTTCCCCAATTTGCTGATTGTCGGGATCACCGCGTCGGGAGAGAGCGACATTGACTCAATCCCCTCATCCACAAGAAATTTTGCAAAATCAATAAATGTTGATGGCGCGTCGCCGCAGATGCCGATGTATTTTTTCTTCCGCTTGCAAGCGGCGATAACTCGCGCCACCAGTTGCGTGACCGCTTCGTTGTTTTCATTGCCGATGCCACGGATGCGTTCATTGCCGTCCCGATCCAGCGCTAGCGTAAACTGCGTCAGATCATTGGAACCGATACTCATGCCGTCGAATATTTCCAGAAACTCGTCGGCGAGCAGCACGTTGGCCGGCACCTCACACATCGTAAGAATTGTAAGACCCTTCTTCTGAGACAAGCCGCCCTTCTCCATAAGAGCGATGACTTTTTTGCCTTCGTCAACCGTGCGGCACATCGGGATCATCACCTCCACATTAGAGAGCCCCATTTCTTCGCGGACTTTTTTAATTGCCTCCACTTCCAAGGCAAACGCCGGCGCAAAGTCAGGATGATAATACCGCGCCGCGCCGCGCCAGCCGATCATCGGATTCTCCTCGTGCGGCTCGTATAAGTCGCCGCCGATTAATTGGCGATATTCATTCGTCTTAAAATCGGAAAAACGGACGATAATCGGACGCGGATAAAATGCCGCGGCGATTTTGGCAATGCCATACGACAATTGATCAACGTAAAACTTTTTCTTGTCTTTGTAGCCGGCCGTTTTTTTCTCAATCTGCGCGATAATTTCCTGGAGATGCCGATCGCGCGTCGCTTTTTTCTTCAGCTCCGCAAACTGCACTAGCGCCATCGGATGAATGCCGATGTAGGAGGCGATGATAAACTCCTCGCGCGCCAACCCGACACCTGCCACCGGCAAAAATGATTTTTCAAACGCGCTTTCGGGCGTGCCGATATTAACCATGATTTTCGTTCCCAGCTTGGGGAGTTTGGTAACATCGTGCTCCGTTACGGAAAATGGCAATGCGCCCTCGTAGACAAACCCCTCGCTTCCTGTCGTGTCCACCGTTACCGCTTGACCACTTTTAATAACCCGCGTGGCCGTGTCGGTTCCCACAATGCACGGGATTCCCAGCTCGCGCGACACAATTGCCGCATGCGATGTTCGCCCGCCTTTATCGGTAATAATCGCCGATGCCATTTTCATAATCGGTTCCCAGTCCGGATCGGTCATGGTCGTCACCAGCGCCTCGCCCTTTTTAAATTTGGCGATATCTTTGACGCTCAGAATAATATGCGCCGTACCGGTTGCGATCGCCGTTCCTACCGATGCGCCCTTCGTGAGCACCTTCCCCTCCTTGCCCAGTTTATACTCCTTCACTTTTGAAAAGTCCCTGCGCGCTTGTACGGTTTCGGGACGCGCCTGCACAATATATAATTTCCCCGTAACGCCGTCCTTGGCCCATTCCATATCCATTGGCGTCCATACCTTACGCACCGACGAATAATGATCTTCAATGGTCTTTGCCCACGAAGCCAACTGCAGAATCTCATCATCAGAAAGCACGAACGCGCCTCGCTCCGCATCGGCAGTCGGAATAATCTTGGTGGGTTTGGTCCCCGCCGCATAAATCATCTTGCGATCCTTTTGCCCCAATGCTTTGCTGATAATCGGCGTCACACCCTTCTTTACTAAGAACGGTTTATAAACCAGAAATTCATCGGGGATGACTTCTCCCTGCACAATCATTTCTCCCAGCCCCCACGAACCATTAATGAGCACCACATCCTTAAATCCTGACTCGGTATCAATAGAAAACATCACGCCCGAAGCTCCCTTGTCCGAACGAACCATTTTTTGTATCCCCGCCGAAAGCGCAATGGCCATGTGATCAAATCCCTGATCGTGCCGGTACGAAATAGCCCGATCGGTAAAAAGCGACGCGTAGCATTTCTTAACCGCGGTCAGTAGCGCCGGCACCCCTTCAATGTTCAGATATGTCTCTTGCTGTCCGGCAAACGACGCGCCGGGAAGATCTTCGGCGGTTGCCGATGATCGCACCGCCACGTCGACGTTTTTGAAATACTGCTTTTCCATTTCATGATAGCGCGAGACGATTTCAGCTTCTAAATCCTTGGGAAGCGCCGCCTGCACAATCGCCTTACGGATTTTTTCTCCTTTGGCATGAAGCGATGCAAGACTTCTGGTGTTAATACCCTTGAGCGTTTCGCGTATCATGCTATCAAGCCCCGTCTCTTTCATAAAATAGCGGAAAGCCGATGCGGTGGTCACAAATCCGTCCGGCACGGCAACGCCCTTGCTATGCAGGGCCTGGAGCATCTCCCCCAGCGATGCATTTTTACCTCCCACCTCAGGCACATCAGCGATACCGACCTCGATAATTTTGCGAGTCAAATTTTTCTCCATATAAAAAGATTACTTATACGAGAGGGAGTATAGCATACAAAATTCAAAATGAAAAAATGAAACATCAAAACGATCAGAGCATCCACGCCAGCCATTTTTATCTTCCCGTTGTCAGTTGTGAGTTTTTAGTTGTTGGTTTGCCTACGCAAGATCCAGCGTCCCATTGGCTTCCAACGGCCACGCAACGCCCTGCACGCTGTCCATATACGCCGCCACCGCAATCATCGCCGCGTTGTCTTGGCAATATTTGAACGGCGGGATGATGATCGGCAGTTCCAGCTTATTTTTTTCCAGCTCCTTTTTAAGCAGGCGGGGCAGCTCTTTGTTTGCCGACACACCCCCGCCGATAAAAACTGTTTTGGCGCCGTATTCCCGCGCGGCGCGAGTCGCCTTTACGGCCAGCACGCGAAAGGCGGCGTACTGAAATGACGCGGCAACATCGGCGGCAACTGTTCCCTTCTCCTCGATGCGCGCCAATTCTTTTTTTTGTGCCGACGAGAGAGAAAAGTCATTGGCGCTCGCGCCGCGATTGCGCAAATAATACAACACCGCGGTTTTCAAGCCCGAGTAACTGAAATTATAATTTTTCTGATTGATCATCGGCGCAGGGAACGGGATAGCCAGCGGATTTCCCTTTTTTGCCAATTGCTCCAGGGCCGGCCCTCCCGGATACGGCAAATTTAAAAGACGCGCCACCTTATCAAACGACTCGCCCACTGCATCGTCGTACGTTTCTCCCAGCTTCACATAGCGATGCAGATCGTTTGCCAAAACGAGAATCGTATGTCCGCCGCTGACCACCAGCCCAATTGCCGGAAATATTTTTTTCTTCTGCGCGCGCAAGCGCGCCGCGGCTGGCGACAACAGAAAACTATACAAGTGTCCCTTGATATGATTGGCGCCCACCAGCGGCACATGCCATTTTTCAGAAAGTTCTTTCGCATATTGTATCCCCGTCCAGAGCGCCGGCTCAAGCCCCGGCCCCACCGTCACCGCAATCATATCAATATTTTTTTTCAATGTTCCGCGCGGATCAATTTTTTTGAGAAGAATGGGGAGATTTTTGAGATGTTCGCGCTTAGCAAGATTGGGAACCACACCCCCAAAAGGAGCATGTATTTTTATCTGCGAGGCAACGACATTTTTAAGAACGCGAAACCGCGGCGCCATCCGCGTGCCAGAAACATCCACAACCGCAAAGGCGGTCTCATCACAACTGGTCTCAAGAGCAAGTATTTTCATGAGGACAATGTAAATAGTATAACAGCATCGTACGCAACAATGCACCTCTCGCCCCGTTATCACGCACGCGTGATTTTATGGGGTTTCAAGAGCAAGTATTTTCATCTTTTGAAAGTAAAGTGGGAAAAACCAAAGATCACAATGGCGGGACGAAATGTCAAACAACCCGACAACCCCGCAGAGCATTAACTATTTTTCATTTTGCCCGCCTACCGGCGGGCAGGATTTTTTATTTTTCAAGTTTTTTCCGTCTTTCGATGTTTGGGGGTCACCCAAAAGTCCAAACGATATTTTCCCGACAACATCAGACGCGTTTGCGCCTCCAACGCCGGAAATGATCCAAACACGATCAATGTTATCGGAATCAATACCCACGAAAGAAAATATACTACATATTGAAACCGCTTGAAATGAAGCGGACGAGGCGGCAAAAGCATAATGGAAAGCGTTGCCGAGGTCGCGATGCCAACCATCGCCAAATTCATAATCCACCGCGTGATATACGGAAGATTATAGGCCAGCATTGACGACCGGAACACTTGCCCCCCCAGAATAATCGGCAACCACCCCAACGCAAAAATAATCAGCGAATTAGTCGCCCATGAATGAAAACCTTCAATAAGATCAAACCCCCGCGTCAACTTATCGCGCAATGCGATAGCTTTATTGCCGATCATGGCCGGAAAAACATACGATATATTTTCCGCTCCCCACCCCCAGCGCCGCTGTTGTTTATACAAATTCACCATTGTCCCCCAAAATGTGGGGGCGACGTTTGAGTCCATGGAAAGCGGATAGAAGAGCGGCACCGTGCGCCAATCCCCCTTGAAATGAACCCAGCATTGCCAGAAAATGCGCGAATCTTCCGATACCACGTCGCGATGCCAAAACCCAATTTCCACCAACGGCGCAAATGACATTGAGTGCGACGAGAAACTGCGCAATTTTTCCGGACGCGACTGCTGAGTTAATTGCCAGAAAGTAGAAGAAAAACTAATAACCCGAGCCAGTGCCGGCGCATCAAAAATATTGTTAGTAAAAAGCGGCACGGGTTGGAACGTTGAACGCAGCGGCTTTTCTGCCGTTAAAAACGAATGTGCAAGCAAACCAAAGTATTCGGGAAAGACCTGCGTATCAATATCAAAAACAGACGCAATGACTTTTTCATACGCAATACCAAGCGGATCGATAATTTCTTCTTTTACTTTCCGCCCCGCCCACGCTTCGTTGGATCCCTTGCCCGGGATTTCACCGGGCAGGCCAGTCGGATGCGTCGTTATTAAAAATCTGAAAAAAGTTTTTCCGAATTCGTCGCCGATTTTCCGCGCGGTTTCTTGCGCTTCCGCGCCAGCCCGTTCCTCAAGCGCCAGCACGACAATACATTTATCCAGCGGATAGTTGGTCGCCGCCAATTGCTGGAACGTTTCACGCACCACCGCATGCGGCTCGTTATACATCGGCAAAATAACCAGATGGTACAGATCGCCCCACATATCGCGCGTCCGAGCATCTTCGTCGAGCCGTGCCCGCCAATTCACTTTCATCGCCGCGCGCATTTTTGAGAAACTTGAACGCAAATGTAGCGACAAATAGATCGTTTTGAGAAGCCAGTAGAGATCAAAGAGGATAATAAAAATAGCCGCCCACACCGGCAGATACCACGATCCAACAAACATGAGGATAATAGTCAGCCACGCCAGCGCGCCCGGGAGAATCTCAAAAAAACGAGGCGATTTAAAAAAGGCCATAGATTTAAAGATACATCAAAGCAGACGATAAATGAAGGAGATGGCCAAAAAACGATACCGCGCCGCTCGCCAGGATTGTCAATAAAATGAACGGTAACTTTTGTTTTTGAAGTGTCGTTCTATTCCCTTGGGAGATTGTCAATACAAAAAATCGCCACACGGGCGGTTTTTTTGTATTGTGACCACTGCCTGACGGTAGGCAGGCCACCGGGAATCCTTTTCATCCGTCGCTCGCAACGTGCATATAAGCGCAGGCTCGCTCCTCCCTCAAAGCCTGGGCCATCAAAAACACAAAGCCCCGCCTGCCGTCGCGCAGGAGTTTGTCTTTTTGACGTGCCCTTCGATTCCCCCTGGAAATCAGACATAAAATATACCGCCGTAAAGGCGGTATATTTTATGTGACCCCACCGGGAATCGAACCCGGATTTACGCCGTGAAAGGGCGCCGTCCTAACCGTTAGACGATAGGGCCATAAATGGGCGGCACACCGCACTACTCGTCTACGGTATAAGCGGGGCGGCGCTTGAAGCGGCCGAGGGAGTATTGGCCGATGCAGAGGCGGTCGCCTCTTCCGCAAAAGAAGCGTACGCCATATACCCAATACCAATAAGTATCCCAATAACTCCCAAAAGAAGTAACGTTCGTTTCATAAATGTTTCTCGTACAAATCGCGATTACCTTATCACAGCACTAGTAAAAACTCAACCCCGACGAGAACCATAAAAACAAGACTACGCCGAAGCGCCGACGGAATCCGATGCGCTACTCTTTTCTGGAGCGGCAAGGCGCTTCTCAAGAACGCGATACGTGTATGCAACCGCAATACCCCCCACAGGAATAGTCACCAAAAGCCCCACGCCAAAAACCAGAACACCCACAAGATTGATCAACCCCGTCAAAATAATAAGCAGAAAAAGATTCCATCGCGATCCCTTAGTTGCCTGCCCCGACAAACGGAGCGACTCCATCGCATTCACGCGTTTGTCTAAAATAAAATATCCATACAAACGATACTTAATCGCCCACACAATTCCGGGAACAACAAGAAGGATCAACCCGCCGATCACGATGCCCATATATACCAGCGACGCACCGATGTAACGCCAAAGAAAAGAGCCAGATAAAAATAGATCTTCTATTTTGGGACGCTTTCCCCCGTCGGCCAAAGAAAGATATATTTTCATAAGCCCCAATGAGACAAACCATTGAAAAACGAGCACCGCCCCATCAATAACAAGAGCGGCCGGCTCTCCCATGCCCTTATCAGCCCCCACGCGAATGATTGCCGACGCTCCCATAGCGACTAATCCAATTGCCATCACCGCCATAACCGACCAAAAATGTTGAGCCACCTGATCCCACCCCCGCGCCAACGCCTCCTTTTTTGAAAAATATTTTTGAGTCATCGTATAAATACCGTTACATTCCATTGAGGATATCACACCTCATTATTTTTTTCCATCTGGTTTTTTGACTAAAACTAGTATATGATACAGGCACTTCATTCCTACCCTTATGAAAACTCGCTTCGTCGACGCTTTTGCGATACGCCAGTTCCTTGATCCCGATTTTGGCGTCCTACAAACACGGCTCCCCAACATGCTGGCTTTTAGCGCAAAATGGTACATCCCCCAAGGAGAGTGGTGGTGCGATTGGCGGTTTGCCGACGAGGTGGCGTTTTTGCTCGCCGTCGACCGTGCGCGTCTGAAATTGGAGAAAACCGCATCGCCGTCCCGCAGCCGTAAGGAAATGATCCGCCGTTTCACTGCATCTGGACAATGCCCAGATTTTGTGGTAAAAAGCTCCCGGCACGGAAAAACGAAAGTGGCGTACGTCAACGGCGCAATCGTGCGTCGATACATTGATCCGCAGTTTATCATCGGCGGACACGACATTGTGTACCCTTACATCCCGCACAACGAAATATGGATTGACAACAAAATCGACCCACGCGACATACCTCACGTGCTCGTGCACGAATCCCTTGAGCGCGAGCTGATGCGCAAAGGAAAATCCTACGACGTCGCCCATGACTGGGCAACCGCCGCCGAAAAAGAATCGCGGCGCCGTGCCGGCGGCACCTATCCGGGAGACGAGGACTTCCCCGACGCGTACCGAAATTTGAAGAAATTTATCTCTACCATTACCTATGTCAAACGAAACCAAAAATAATCCCCCGCAATCCATCCGCGTCAATCACGCCCGCCAAACGCCCGGCCTCTGCGGCCCGGCGTCGCTCCAGATCCTCCTCTCACACTTCGGTAAAACCTACACCGAAAAACAACTCAAGGACATGGCATCGACCACCATGGAGATTGGCACGGAGCACGAGGGTATGATACAGGCCGTTAAAGAAATCGGCGGATTTGTTTTTGCAAAAGAAAATGGCACCATCCAGGACTTGGAATATTTTCTCAAAGAAGAAAAACTCCCCGTAATTATCGGATGGTTCGATAAAGACGGCGACCACTACAGCGTCGTCGTGTCCATCACCGACAAGAATATCGTCATCTCCGACCCGGCGGCCGATGAACCGGAACGTTGGATCGACCGCGAGACATTTCCTAATGTGTGGTTTGATTTTGTTGGTGCCGACAACCGGACGGTTTCCTGGGGATGGTTTATGGTGGTCACCTTCGAGAAAAAACATTTTCCCAAAATACAGGGCGGATATTATTACTAGGCGCTCCTCTGCATCAACAATAAAAAACAGGCCGGATTTTCGCCGGTCTGTTTTTTTATTGTTGACGAAATCCTCTAGAGTAGCACTTACGGGAGCGTACCAACGCTCCCTTTTTTTTATCGCAAAGATTTTTTATGTGCTCGGAGTGGGACTCTCACATCGTCCGCCTTGGGCGAACTCTTTCAAAACCCTCGGTTTTGAATAATTTCCTACACGGGGAAACGTTGTTTCCCCGACCCCCTTCCAATCCGAGCCCACTGCCCAAGCACATAATAAAAACCCCAAACAGGGGCTTTATTATGTGCTCGGAGTGGGACTCGAACCCACAAGACCAGTTACGGTCAACGGATTTTAAGTCCGTCCTGGTTACCAGTTTCAGCATCCGAGCCTAGCACGCTTCCATAATTAATCATTTTATTTGGATCATGTAAACACTTAATTTGCTTTTTCTTTTTTCCCGCCAAAGAAATAGCACCAGCATAGTATACTTCCCCAAGTATTTTTTTGCTCGCCAGCTTTCCAAATTTTAAAATAAAAATAGGATTCTTTCGATCTTTCCGCGCATATTCATACAATCTTCCACCAACACCAAATCGTTTCTCTGTTTCTTCTTTGAGCCATCGGATGAAAATCGGCGCCGCAGACGTTATTCTCAGCGACCACTGCCGATGCATAGATGCATATTCGTTTTATGAACCCACGTAGAAATACTTCCATCTCCATCAATAACTCCTCTCAAAAAATCAGGGAAATAGCACCGATCAATACATAATTTTTGTAACGTAAGGGACTTTCGAAGAAACAATCCAAGAACAAGGAGAAATTTATAGAAACCAACGTCGCTGAATTGCAATTGAAAATAAAGTTTATCCCGATTCCCACCGCGGCTTTTTGTGCCAATAGCTATCGGAATCTTTAAAGCCTTTCTTACGGCAATAAGATGCGGCTTGTGCTTTGAGGTAATATCTATATGCCGTCCATCCTTACTTAAATTACCATCGGTAGCAATGAGGCCAACCACATACCACAAATCGGGTTTTCGAACTGATTTTAAGTCAACCATTCAACAAAGCATACAGCAAAAACAGATTTCCGGGAAGGGCATTTCAGCATCGGCGCATAGCGGTTTTGTCTCCCTGCGGGAGATCTGCCGTAGGCACGACAGACCACCGTGAGGCCGCGATGGGAATCGAACCCATGAATAAGGGTTTTGCAGACCCTTGCCTTACCACTTGGCTACGCGGCCTTATATTTCTTTTTTCAACAACACTCTCTGCCACGCATACCTACAGAACGACACGCATTGTTCTGCACCCAAACACCGCCCCAAAAAAGTGTACGGGAAAAATTACACAAACTCAAGCATCGGCACTTTGCGAATCTTCATTTTTTTCAGCAGGAAAAACGCCAGCGTTGGCGCATTTTTGTTCAGCATGCGCACAAAACCGTTTTTCTTATCGTCCGGAAAAACAGAAATCGTCACCACCGCATTTTCAAAATCCTCATCAATTGAAACATCCATCACCGTCAACAACGCACCGTTGGGATCAATGGTTTTTTCGATTTCTTGCGCCAGCAAATCGCGCATCACGCTGGCCATCCGTTCTTTTCTATACATACGGCGTGGTACGTTAAAAAATTATTTTTCTATAATCAGATAATCCCCCACCTGCACGTCCGCCGGCGACTCCACCATCACACCGCACTCTCCCGTCTCCACTTTCGTCACATCTTTCTTCCCCTGCTGAAGATTGATAATACGCCCCTGCCCGACCGGCTGTTCCGCGCGCACAATATTCACCCGCTGATTGAGCGTCAAAAATCCGGAAAGCATTCTGCCCCCCACTAATTGCTTTTTGTCTTTTTTAGAAAAAAGCGCCAGCACTTCCAACGATCCGATTTCTTGTTTTTTGTAGATACCGCCCACCCACGTCTCCATGGCTTCAACGATGCGGTAAATAATATTTGACGTGATAATCTCCACATTCTGCGCGCGCGCCGCAAGCTCCGCGGCTTTATTGACTTTCACGTTAAACCCGATAATTTTCGCCCCGATCGTCGCGGCCATTTTAATATCGCCATCCGTAATATCCCCGACTTCCTGCGACATAATGCGAAACCGCTTGCCTTCTATTTCAAGATTAGCAATCACCTGGCAGAGCGCTTCCAGCGATCCGCTCACGTCTCCCTTGACCATCACGCGCAACTCATCGCCCGTTGATTCGGTTGGTAACGGCGCAGCTTCTTTTTTGCTCGGCGCCACAACAGCCGCATCGCCCACATCAAGCACACCCGCCACAAAATCATCTCCCGCGGCCGGCAATGCATCAAACCCTGTTACCAACGCCGGGCTTGAGGGCGTCAATGCATCAACGCGCTTTCCGGTAAAATCTTCCAACGCTTTTATTTTCCCGCGCGCATGGCCGGCGGCAATCGCATCACCCACCCGCACCGTCCCATCGGTAATAATCACCGACGCTAAAATGCCACGCCGGCTATCCATTTTCGATTCAAGCACAAACCCCTTAGCCAGTCCGTTCGGATCGTACGTCAGATTCTCCATGTGCGCCATCAACAAAACCACATCGAGTAATTCCTCAACGCCATTGCCGGTTTTCGCGGAGATTGCCACCCACGGAACATCGCCGCCGTATTTTTCTAATCCCACACCGTTGACCAGCAAAGAATTTTTCGTCCGCTCAATGTCGGCGTTGTTCTTATCAATTTTGTTGATCGCTACCACGTAGGGCGTCTCGGATTTTTTGAGAATATCAATCGCCTCCTGCGTCTGCGGCTGAACACCGTCATCGGCAGCGACAATCAAAATAGCCACATCGGCAACGTGGGCACCGCGCTGGCGCATACTGGTAAACGCCTGATGGCCCGGCGTATCAATAAACGTAATCCGCTCTCCTTTTTCTTGAACCTCGTAGGCGCCGATAGATTGCGTAATACCGCCCGCTTCGCGTTCGGCAACTTTGGTTTTGCGGATATAGTCAAGCAGTGTCGTCTTGCCATGATCAACATGGCCCATCACTACGACGATCGGCGGACGAGGCATTGGCGCGCCAATTACCCCACTGTTTTCAGTTTTTGAATTAAAAGAGGCCATAACTGGCCTCTACGGTAGCACACAAAATAAGAGATGGCAAACAAAAAATTCCGCTGGTATGCTAATTATTGTTTGAGATGATCCTCAAATTTCTCAATAACTTTCAGGTCCGAATAGAGCGCCGATTGTGTCAGTCCCTTAATGTTGTTGCGCCGCTCCAGCTCTTCGTACAATTCCCTATTGTTTTCCAGCCGATATCCATATTTATTGGCGATGCTTTCAATTTTTTTATTTATCGCATCAACGAGATCGTCAACCGACTTAAGATATGCGTCCTCTCCCAATGTTTCAGCTTGAGAAGCGTCCGCGATGGCCGATAGGGCATCAAAGTCGCTGGCTATTTTTCCAAACAAATCTTGATAATCCGACAATCGCAGTGATCCGATATCTAGTTTCCGATGTAAAGAAATCTTAAACCCTCTTTTTTCCAGCGCCGCTTGGCGAGGCGCAATAACATCATCAAACCAGCGAACGAATTCACGCAATTTTTCTTCATACAATTTTAGCGACCCCTCAAAGTCAGACGGTTGGACTGGCAGCTTTACGATCCGTTCTCCGTTCAGAATAATAAATCCCCGCTGGCCGATTTCATCGAGACTTTTTGTTATAGACAAAAAAGCGACCGCAAGCTTTTCCTGTTCCGACTCGGTTCCCCGCAATTCACCCCTCTCCTGTGTTTCTTCGGGAACACTCACCTTGCGTGAATTGGGCACTACGATACGTATGGATTGATCGCCTCCTTTTTCGCTCATATTGTTTTAACAGCCGCCGCGCGGGCAGGACCATAAATGGTTGCATTGATTATAATTGATTTTTGCGTTCTGACAAGGTAGTATCAACACGTTGTTTCCTTCGTCGTAAGTTGTTGGTTGTAAGTCGTTGATTGTCGGTTTTTCCCTCTGGTTGTATGTTGTTAGTTGTCGATTAGTTGGAGAGGTGGCTTTGTCCCTAGGCTGACCCGCCTCGGGCGGGGAGTGAATATATATCGGGACGAGAAATACGGAGAGGTGGCTTCAGCCCAAGGCTGACACGCCTCGGGCGGGGAGTGAATATATATCGGGACGAGAAATATGGAGAGGTGGCTTCAGCCCAAGGCTGACACGCCTCGGGCGGGGAGTGAAAAAGTATGTATTACGTTTACGTCTTAAAAAGTTTACGTAATAAGAAACTGTATAAAGGCCTGACCAATGACCTCAAAAGACGTCTCGCGGAACACAACTCTGGACATTCCGAGTTTACGCGCAATAATGGTCCATGGAAATTGTTGTACTACGAATGTTTTTCCGATAAGAAAGACGCCATGGACGAGGAGGCATTTTTGAAATCGGGGAAGGGAAGAGAAAGGTTGAGCTATATGTTGAAAAATACGCTCAAATCAGATCGGGCATAAATCATAAATATGGAGAGGTGGCTTTGTCCCTAGGCTGACCCGCCTCGGGCGGGGAGTGAATATATATCGGGACGAGAAATATGGAGAGGTGGCTGAGTCCTGCCTGCCGGCAGGCAGGGGTTGAAAGCGGAATACATAAAGGATATAAGCGAGAAGCATTGAAAAAAAGACACAACCTATAGTTTGGAGAGGTGGCTGAGTGGTTGAAAGCGGCATCCTGCTAAGATGTCGATCGGGCAACCGGTCCGAGGGTTCGAATCCCTCCCTCTCCGCAAACAAGACCCGCCATGTGCGGGTTTTTGTTTGCGGAGAGAGTGAGCGAACTGCTTCGCTCATGTGGAGGGTTCGAACGACGGAGCTTGTCCCGATGAGCACATCGGGACGCGAGTCGGTGGCCAGACCATAGACACGCGACGGCGTGTCTATGAGTCGAGGCCGAATCCCTGCCTGACGGCAGGCAGGCCTCCCTCTCCGCGCGTACATCAGAGAACTCCCCTTGTGGGAGTTTTTTGATGTACTTGTTGGTGTGTGAGGGATTCGAAGGGTATTTAAAAAACGCAAACTGCTTTGCGTTTTTTAAAACCCGGGCTCTGGGGGAAATAATTTTCCTGCACATACTTGCGCGAAAATTATTGGAGGAAGAGGAATCCCTCCCTCTCCGCGAGTTGGAAAAAGAGGTTGCTGGCTCGCCCTCTGCGAGGGCTCGCCAGCCAATTTTAAGCGCGAAATTGAATTTTTTGTCTTTGTTTTGCGAAGCAAAACAGCCAGAAGCGGGCTTTTCAATATTTTCATTTTGGTATCCATATGCTAACTATAGTATGTAGAACTAAAAATAGCAAGTGTATATACTAGAAATATCCAATATGAAACGAGAAATATTATTAAAGTTTGGCAATAAAGTCCGTGAACGACGGCTTAAATTAGGTTTATCTCAAGAAGGGTTGGCATCTCGCGCCGGCGTTCATAGAACATATATCGGCATGATTGAGAGAGCAGAAAAAAATATAACACTTGAAAACATCGAAAAAATCGCTAAGGCGTTAGAGATTTCGTTAGACGACCTTATGAAGTTCTAAAATATGGAAAAGAAACATAGACAACATCTAAAAACAAGAAAAAGTCCACCCTTTAATCTTTTGTCTAAGGGGCAAGAAGACACAGCGAGAATTGCTTCGAACATTGTGTGGAAAACAATACTTAAAAAATATCCACATCTGAATTTTAATAACCTTGAGACGCTCGGTCTTAAAGATTTGAAAGCTGAATATGCTATCGCATATATAAACCGAGGCACAAAATTAGCTGGATTGCCGGAAAGAAAACCTAAAGAACTCCAAGCATTTGATTCCGCAGATGGAATTAAACCTGATGGCGGTATATTTTTTGTCCAATCAAAGAAAGATAATTTTAATCACATCATTGGCGCGCTTGAAGTTAAACACCAAGGGGAGTATGACGGATATACGCCAATTAGCGATGCCGATTGGAAAAAGAAAGGTGGCGATCCCTCAATTTCGAGAGAGAATAGGCCACCTCAAGCACAAGGTAATGCGATAGAGAGATTTGCTAAAAACGCAAATGCCATAAAAACACTAACCAGTTTTTATGGCTATAATCCTTACGTTGTTTTTGCAGAGGGGTTTGATTTTTTTCTCAAAGAGGATTTCAAAATTTTCGAAAAACAGCCATATTCTTCTCGTTTCAAAGACAGAGATTCTTCAATTTTGATGCGGTTGATAGCTGGGAATGATTGGCTTCCGCTCAATAGAGTTTATGTTGATTGCTTACCACACGGTAATACCCAAATATGCCCAGCGACAATTTTCGCCCGAATGTCAAAATGGAGCGCAGAGGAAATCGCAAAAATTATGCTACTAGTTATTGATAAATCCCTTGCTCGTTTGCACAAACTCGGAGAAATTTAAGCAGTTTTTTTTTCAAGAATCCAAAGTAGCTCTTTAACTTTTATATCTCTATCATGTAGGTTTCTTGAACCGCGATAAGTGTTGTAATCCTGTTCCATTAATTCCCATTTTCCGTATTGTGAAAGGATTTTTTTGAAGACATTAATTGGAATTATGCCCTCGTTATTATAGGAAATCGCAATAAATTTCGCTCGAGTGTCTGCTAAAAGTTGGTTCATTGCGTTTTCGGCAATCTTCCTTTTGTTATAAACCGATCTATTCCATTCTTTTGCTATACCACTTACCCCGTTTTGTATTTCTACTGGTTTGCCGCCGTTAATTATATTTAACATAAAGTAGTTTGAACCATAGGGATGTTGATTATAAGGAGGGTCATAATAGACCAAATCAAAAAATGGAAGCCTGTTGTCTTTTACTAGTTCATTTACATCTTGTTTATAAATAAATACCGGACACTCAAAATCAGAAAATTCGGGCATATCAAGCATAATCTCTTTTTTGATGCGGGAAAGAGCATTTTCCCCCCGCCCGCCAAAATGTCCGTTGCCATTATATTTATGAAAACCCTTAAATACTCCTGATGTGTTTGTATGAATAGATGCTTTTACCAAAAGCGATGCGAGACAAAAATGTTTATATTCTTTTGGTATTTCATCAATCAATCGCCGTAAGTTGTCTATGATTTTTGCATTTTTGTTGGTATAAAATACTCTTTCTCCTTGTTGAACATTATCATCATCTTTTGGGGCATAATTTTTTTCTATAAATCCGATCTCGTTCGTTTTTAGTTTTAATTTATTTTCATTAAGCCAGTTTATATATTTTTCTAACTTTTTTATATCTATCTCCGATTTATTGGCGAGATAGGCACGATTTAACGTCTCAGCATAATCTTCCAAGTCATTTACATGAAGTTCGCTTGCAAACGCTTTTAATAACCGAGCCGCTGCACCACTCCCAGCGAATCCATCTAGTATAACCATTTTTTTCTTTCCTAATTTTTCTCTGATTTTCAAAAATCCTTTATAGAGAAAGGGTAATAATCGGCGTTTATTGCCGATATATGTAATAAGATGGGAAGTAAAAAATTGATTCTGTAAATCCAGATTTTTTACAGGGTCCGAAGGAAATAAATTTAATTTTGAATTTTGATAGTGTTTTGATAACATATTTTGCTTGATAACTTTAGTATACGCAATTGAAAAAATAATAGCAAGAGGGTATCATTAAATATAAAAAAGAATTTGACGCCAAGCTCGGCAGAGCCGAGCGATCCCGCAATGCGGGATTAGAAAAACTTGAAATCGTCCTTTCCGCTTCCACTTTTTGGCGAGGCGGGCGGAAGGGGGGTGTGGGGGGATTCCGCCGCGCCCGAGCGTTGGAGCCACGCCGCCCGCTCTGTTAGGAGCGGAAGCCAGCAAAAAAGTTTTCTTTTCCTTTTGGAAGAAAAAATTGGTCGCGCGCTATCAAAAAATGTAAAGAAAATTTTTGCCGGCTGGCGAGCGTTAGCGAGCGGCGGCGGGGCGAATCAGCTGTTTCGTTCAAAAAAGGTTCGTGCAAAGTGTAAAATATCACCGCAAACAAGACCCACCATGTGCGGGTCTTTGTTTATGCAAAAACACTACAGCAACGCGTTGAACAGATACCCGGTAAAGATGATGCCCACACCCACAATCGTCGCAAACAGCAGAATCAATTTCGGCTTCATGACTTTTTTCAAAATCATAAACTCGGGGAGGGAAAGCGCCGTCACCGCCATCATAAAAGCCAGCGTCGTTCCCATCGCCACGCCTTTTTCGGTCAACGCGCTCACCAAAGGAATCACTCCGGCCGCGTTTGAATAGAGCGGAATGCCGATGATAACGGCAAATGGCACCGCATACCATTTGTCCGGCCCGGCATAGCGCGCTAGAAAATCAACCGGCACATAGCCATGAATCCACGCCCCCACGCCCACGCCGATAACCACGTATAACCAGACCTTCTTGAGAATATCAACCACGTAGTCACGAGCATATTCCATCCGCTCCTTGGGGCTCATGGCGGGAAAATCAACGCTGGTGCCGGCAACCGTCTGATACACAAACGGCTCAACAAGATTTTCAACCTTCAGTTTTCCGATGAGCGCTCCCGAGAGCATGGCGATGATAAGACCGCTGACGATATAAATAATGGCTATCCTCCATCCAAAAAGCCCCAAAAGCATCACCAGCGCCACCTCGTTGATCATGGGCGAGGCAACTAGAAACGAGAATGTTGTTCCCAGCGGCACGCCCGCTTGCACAAACCCCAGAAAGAGCGGGATGGCCGAGCACGAGCAGAACGGCGTGATAATCCCAAGCAGCGACGCGAGCAAATTGCCGACATATTTATTTTTGTGCGCCAATACCGCGCGGATCTTTTCGGGCGGCAGATACGAACGAATAATGGAGACGACAAAGATGATGACCGCCAAGAGAACAAAA
>Ga0078972_1000998_pt1 | contig 113284 bp, 149 predicted proteins | sample YelNatPaOPGAMG01_FD_67568 | JGI IMG/M metagenome (GOLD analysis project Ga0078972, IMG submission 67568) | Hot spring thermophilic microbial communities from Obsidian Pool, Yellowstone National Park, USA - OP-RAMG-01 (SPADES assembly) (version 2) | ecosystem: Environmental > Aquatic > Thermal... | reverse complement strand
AGTCCTTCTGGTGTTTCTATCTCATGTTCTTGTAAGACAAACTTAGCTTCTTCTAACTGCATTGTCTCTTGTGAGAGACGTTCAAATGTATAGATGGGAGACTTTTCTTCTTCTTGTGTTATTCGTACTTTACCTTTCAAGTGTTGACCATTGAAGTCCACATCCCAAACATCAATACCATCTTCTGTCTTCTCATCTACTATACAAGTGCCTTCATCAATGACATACATCTTTCCTGTCAATGTCTTACTTGGATTGTACTTTGTGTTGGGTGGTACATCTCCTTCATAGTCGAACCACTTCTTGTCAACAACACCTTCATACTCTAATGGTAATGGTGAGAAACGAGTGACATCATAGTCACATATCCATGAATAGACTTTGTCACCAATCTTGATTCTTAAGAACCATCTTTGGTTTGGTATTCCTCTAACAACTATTTGTCCCATGTATGATAGATAACCTACTGCAAACTTGGCTTGTTTAGATTCTTCTTCCTCTTCAGACTTTGCTCCTTTCTTCCACTGTTCTTTGACCCAAGCTAACCATTTCTCATACTTCTCTCCTTTCCTCCATTCAGGAGGTATTGGTATGTAGTCTTTAGGAGGTACCCATTTCTTCTCCATTCCTCTGCCAAGTGCATATGGTTCTTGATCAGATGGTACCATTACTCTCCACATAAGTTCTGTACCTGGTTTAGGTCTCTTAGTCTCTGGATCAATAACTTGGACGTTAACTGCACGGACAACTACACGTGTCCAGTCATTTCCACCAAATGGCATATCCTTTGAATCACTCTTCAAGAAGTACTCATGAAAATAGGGTTTTTGACAGTTGTGGGTGATGGCCGGGGTAAGAATGCTGTGGTCTTCTGTTTCAAGATTATAGACAATTCCACTCCAAGGTTCTTTCCTAATGCCTGCTATTGAAACATAATACTTTTCACCAGCATCTGTCCATGTTTTTGAGTGCTCAGCCAAAGTTATCCCATTAGGATGGACAGTTGGAATGCAGAAAGCAAGAGCTAAAATAGTCGCTTGTTCAAGCAGGGTAGGATTATAGATAGCTATCCTTTTAGTTCTATTCTTAGCCAAATATCCATCTGCTTTATACCAGTATTCAAAGATTTCTTTAATGCATTCTTTATCCAATTTAAATATCCATGAAGGAATATACTTCTTGCCCTCCTTGTAGAATTGGCGGAAGAACGTTGCAAGTCGCTTCGAACATACATAAAGTTCTATTGCATTTTGTCTTGTTCTTGCTCTTGGTTGGCCCCATTTCTCAAGTATTTTGTATAGTTCTCGAAGTGTTTCTCTATCTTGTCGCTTCAATCTATTGAAATAGAACGCAACAGTATAATTTGAAGCATAACCATCTCCAATAAAGAACCCAATTAATTTGCATAGATCAGTTGGAAGTTTGAGATCTCCTTTAAGTTTTGGCACAACTAACTTATCTCTTCTAGGATCAACACGAGAAGCTTCAATCCATTCTTCTCTAGTTTCAACTGGATGTTTGCAACCGTGCTTAAGGCAATAACACTTGTCGAAGCAGTAGTGAGAGAGGCCATGATGACATTCTCTGTAACTTCTTTTAACCAAAATTGGATGTTCATCAGTAACTTTGAATGGCATCAAATTGTGGGGCACAATTCTGTAGAGATAACCATGATACATTCTAAAGAACTTGTTCTTAACTTTGACAAATTTGCCTTCTTTACCTAGGACTAGATCTCCAGGTTCTATATGTTCTATGGGCTTAAGTGTAGGATTAGCAACTATCTTTTGTCCTATCGGGAAACACCCGAAATAGACCTGTCCTTTGTCTACAATAACAAAGACTCCAGGATGTTCTTTTGTAGCACCTACTTGCCCTGGTTTCACAACACCTTCTACAGTCAGCCAGACTTTTGGTTGCCTTGCTTTTGTTTCTGCTCTAAACCCTTTGTTCTTATTGTTCTTGTTGAATTCTATTCCTACTTTCTTTATCATCTCTTTTGCTTTCTCTACTGTATGAGTTGTTTCTGGTACACCTCCTGGTGTGAGTACTGTCCAACCTACAAGATGATCATTGGCTTCCATTCTCCAGTCTGTGTGAACTGAACGTCCTCGTATGTGCCATTGCATTACGTAGCGAAGTTTCTTGTTCATTGGTGGATATTCCATGTAGGGTGCTAGAAAGAAGCCAGGTGACTCTGGTTCTCCTTCTTTTGGTGGCTTGGTTGTCTTGAGTATTTCTAACCAGTTTATCATCTTAGGACTTATTCTCATTTATCTCCTCCCCTGTGTCTTCGTCTAATTCACTCTTAACCTCATATTCTTTGTAGCCATAGTAATAAGACTTAACAAATCTGCATCTGTAGTGATTAGCAAACTTGCAGACAATTGGATACTTCAGGTACTCTACTAAGACTTTGCTTAACATGTAACGTGGTATTCTAAATCTATCTTTCAATGGGCAAATAGTGCTATCCAACCAGTAAGGACATAATGGCAAATTGATAATTTCAGTAGCTAGTTGTTCCTTTGGTGGGCCTGTACCTATTGCAACTAGTTTCTTGACTACATCAATAGAGTCTGGTTCTTTCTTTGCTGGATGCTTCCCGTCATAGTACGGAAACATCCAAGTATTTTTGCATAGTCCTAGTCCTGCTCCATCTACAAAATTACCATCTGAAGTCTGGATGTCATAAGTGTATCCTGAGAACTTTCTTCGGAAAATGTATCTCTTAGTACAGGCCTTTCTCCAGTATCTAACAGGGTCTATTCTTAGACACGAATGATTAGGACGAATAGAGAAGTTCTTCCCATTCATAGCATAGAGGAGAGAAAGTCCAGAGAGAAGTTTTCTAGAGGCTGAAGTAAGGCCTTTTCCATAAGTGCCATCTCCTTGACTCAATGTTTTCAAGAACTCCTCTTGAAATTCTCTCTTAAGCATGAAAATCTCTTCAGGGAAGGTCTTATTCTTCGCACCCTTGCCAACAAGAGAAGTAACTAAGTCATACAACGGACGAGACCACAAGACTAAGTTCCACGTCTTAGAAGACCTTATCATTTCCCAGTTTGGCTTAGCATCACTAATTAGCATAATGTCTGAAATTAAGCTTTCTAGCCACTCTCTATTGTTGTTGCTGATTCTAACTCTGTAAGAAGTCTGATTTTTCGATGCACTTCCTTCTGCTGCGTATGCTCCCAAGAACCTCATAAGAGCCTTAAGCCTCTCTCCTTCATATACGGCATAGACAAATCTTGGAGACCAGGAGAAGTTATTGTCAGTAAATGGAATGCCTGAAGGTTTGAGATAAAGTTTGTCTCCTTCTCTCTTGTAACCAGGCAAAGAGATTTCCAATTTTTCCTTCTCTCCAATTCTTGGTATTGAACGACAGACTTTGATTTCTGGATTCGTTTCCACATCAACTACATTCCCTTCCTTGTCTATCACAGAATGACCAGGTGTAACTTCAATTTCACAACCTCTTTGAACCAATTTTATTAGTTCACCATTAGTTGGGTGTCTCGAAATACCCAAGATTGGACTCCACCTAAATTCTTTACCATTCCAAGTGATAGTCTCTAAACCGGAAACGCTTTTTGCTTCATTAGGACCTATCAACTCAACAGGGCTTTCAATGCTTTCAAAGAGTTCCTCAACAGTCAAGAGTTTAATGCCTTTCTCTGTCTTAATTGGTATAACTCTATCAGGAGCAATTGAATAGTATAACTTTCCTTTCGGATCTTTGAACTCAGCTACTCGTATTGGTCTAACAACTATAATGTCTCCTGGCTTAACCTTCTCTGCTGTAGCATAAGTCCTGCCAATGTAGAGATAGCATTTGTTTCCTATTTTGACTACATCTTTCTCTCGGTACTTTCCTACATCAGAACATGGTATAGCAAATATACAGTCATACAAGTACTGAGGCAATGGTTTCCCTTCTTTTGTCTTCTTCTGAACTACTTTCCAAACCATTACATCTATTTCTTTTAAGTTCTTAAGTTTAGCCCATTCTGCTGTTCTGTTCTCACCAGAGTACTTGATTGGATACCTGGAGTCTATGGCCTTAGCAACTACTCCTTCCGAGCCTGGCAAAGATCTATACTTCTTGACTAATCTGAAGAAGGTCTTCATGTCATAGGCTATTTCTCCACCAACCTTCTTCCAGTGTCGAAGACCTTGTGGAAACACTTCATCAATGGCCTTCCACCTCTCAAGGTATCCTTTGTCATTGATGGCTTCTCCATTGAGATATGTACAATCATGAACATGGAATATTATGTATTCATCATCTAACTCTTTTCTTTCAGCACCTATCCACTTGATCATTTCTTCTCTGGCTATTGGTTCACAGTATTCTATGTCATTAACTTTCTTTCCACCACAGTTGTACTCTACCATTTCAGCATCAAGGATAAATGAATCAGCCTTCTTGTTCTTGAGCAATTCTTCTACTGACTTCTTGAAGACTGATGCTCTATCACGTTGTCTATCTTCTGTAATTATCTTCACCTGGTTACCTTTGCAGTGTATTTGAAACCTCATGCCATCATACTTCTTTTGTATCATAATGCCTCTGTCAATGTAATGCTTAGCCCACTTCTCCCACATCTCTTTTACATCCCAGAACTCATTCTTTTCAAAGCCTGATTTTGGTTTGAGTCCTATGTAAGGTTTGAAGATTTCTGCCTTCTCTCCAGCTAAGAACTCAAATGGTGATGTTCTCTTCATTTCTTCTGGTGATACTTGGACAAAGGCTAGTCTATATAGAGGAACAGTGTAACCAATGTGTGGTCCTTTAGCATCCCACACAAAGTGGAAACGTCTAGCTACTTCTGGGTTGTTAGCAGACACAGCATCAAGGAACGCATGAATAGTTGGTACATGATACCACCCTTGTTTGAACAACAAGTCTATATCATGGGACGTGGGTATCTTGCCTTCATTGACAATTCTGCCACACAAGTAGACATGGATTGGATCAGAGACAACAATCTCTTTTGGAAATGCTTTCAATGCTTCTTCTAGTGAGATAAAGTCTTCATCTTTGAGGATTTCTTGTGGCTCTCCTATTTCTGGCTGAGGATACTCAACAACTTCAAGTGCAGAACGTCTATCTAGTTCATCTCCCAACCATGGATGTTGGATATTTCGGTGTTTCATTTCATTCCATACAAAGATGTGTGCATTCTCCAATGGTTCTGTTACTTTGCCTATTTCCTTCTCCAATTGGTGTAAACGATCATGCAGTTTCTTCAATTGTTCATCGGAGAGCGTTTTGACATATACATCATCTATCTGTTCCAAGTCTGCTCTCGTGACCTTCTCTGGATCTAACTTAGCTTTCTTCTCTTCATCTTTCCAAGGAATATTCTTTTCACCTATCTCTCTGATAACATATTCAAATAGTTCTCTAGCATACTTCTTGTATGTTTCTGGTCTGTTGAATGTTGCTCCCCTAGAGATTAGTTCCTTAACAATGGCAACGGCTAACTTCTTACAATCCTCTTCAGTGATTGGGATATCACCTTCATTAGTGTGTTTGAATAGCTTCTTCCCTCTCTTGATAGAGGAATACCAACCTAGGACTATCCTGAAGTCATCACCAACTTGTGCTCTTGTGTACTTCTTCAAGTTCTTAATATATTGTTCAACCCAATCTTTAGTAGCTTCCTTGATGAGTAATTCTGTCTCAGAGGCTAGACCTCTTTGTACCATTTCAGGATATACTACTACGAACATCTCATCAGAACAAGTCTCACTCAAGTCCAAGAGTTCCAACATGGTCAATGTCTTAATCTCTTTGAACTTTATGTTCTTAGCGTCTACAAAGACTTGTACTCCTCTAGGAATCTTCACTGGAACAGGTTCATCGAAGATAGCATCAATAGAGAACTCATATGCATAGAGTGGTGCTTTCTTGTCCCAACCCCATCTCTCGAATGCCTCTTTGTCAGAGACTTGATGTCTGTCTCTAAGTCTAACGAATGTGTCATAGTCTATCTCATATGGTTCTTTCAAAGTGATAATCCCATAGCACAAACTGTCTTCAATCAAGTACAGTGGCTCACCAATGTGAGCAGTAAATTTTTTAGACTTAATGATAAGTGTCTTAGTACCTTCAGCTATCATCTGAGCATGAGGTGGGACCAAGTAAAGTCCAGCTTTCGGTTGCAGTTTTGCGACTACGTCTTTAGTGACAGGTTCTACTTCTTGTGTAGTAGTTGTACCTAACATATTCTTCTCCTCAAGTTCCAATTCTTTTCCATCGTAAGCTGCTTCTACCTTCATATCATTGGAATACTTTCTTATTTCTTCCTTTCCCTTTTCAGGGTCTTTCAAGAACCAAGAACCGAAGTGAGTAAATATAATACGCTTAGCATTCAATTTCTTGAAGAATTCAACTAGATTAGGTATGCCTTGATGTCCATATATTTCTCCAGTCTCTTTGTCCCTGCGTATCATTCCTCCTTTTCTATTGAAAGATCCATCAGTGATAACCAGGTCCAAGTCTTTAAGCAAATTGTGGTACTTCTTACGTATCCAAATCATGTCAGCAGTATAGAGTATTCTTATACCATCCTTCTCAATTAAGTAAGCAGTAGACTTAACCTTCTTGCTGTGGATGGTTGGAATGGGTGTAATTCTGTAACCATCTATCTCTATTGGTTGTGCCTTCTTCACTTTAACGAAAGTATCTTTCATTTCTTTCCATTGTTCTGGTGCATATATCTTAAGTCCTTTGAGTTCTGGTGCTTCCTTCTCTCTCAAGAAATAGGCATGGTCAGGATGAAGATGTGTCAAGAAGATAGCTTTAGGTTTGTAGTCAAGGAATTCTTTCTCACCTATGTCAAAGAGAATATTATCTACTAGGACTCCAGAATGTTTAGTATGTCGAGGAGCAGATTCCTCAACCTCTCCTCTTGTCCCTAGTATCTTCACATGCATCGACTATCACGCTACATATACTGTCTTCTTATTAGGTTCTTCTTCTGGTTCTTTTAGTTTCTGTTGCATCATCATTGTGTATTTAATGTCTAGTTGTAAGAAATCAATTGTTAGTTTCTCAAATGCTTCACTTAATTTGTCCAGTTCTTCTTTGTTGAAACGTTCCATGACAGTGGCATTAGTCAACCAAGAGTTCCAACCAGCTATAGAACCTGCCAATGCAGCATTCATGTAAGTAAGTTTAGAGACAAGAGAAAGTCTGTCATCCACTTTCCAATTCTTTATCTTCTCTATTGACTTGAGTGTTTCTTTCACCCAATCTTTCTCTTCTGACATTTAACCCACATCCTCCACTATTTTTATGACTATGTCTGGAGCAGTGAGTTGTTGTCCATTGGTATAATGTATCTCTATTTCTCCTTTGTACTCACCTGACAGATTAACAAATGTAGTGCCAACATCAAAGCTTACTTTTCCAGCTGAAGCATCTTCTACTACTCCATTCAGAGAAAACAAGTTACTGTCACCATATTTTCTGAATTTCAAGACAACATAGTCAACACCTACTAAAGAGACAGGATTGCCTTCTTCATCTTTGATATAGAAGACGAGTGGAAAGTTTTTGTCTCCTTTTACTATCTTTACAATGGTACCCATTTTCTACCCTAACCTACCTTCTGAGGACAACATATTTATTCATTGCCGTGTCTTTTTATCAAAGCTTGGTACACTTTCTTCACTGTTCTGATGGCATATTGACTGCGCCAAGTCAAATATGCCCAATAATTAGTTCTTAAGAGAAGTCTTGCAAATGCTATTAATTCTATTGGAGGCACAAAGATCTTTTCAAAAATGATTAAACGCTCATTTAAAATGAGAAAAGTCAACATCCGCCTCAAAATGATCTGTTCTTGTACTTGCAGTGTTTCCTTCTCTTTTGAGCAGATAGTAAGTACTTGTAAAGTCTTGAATAAGCTGAATATTTCAAAGACATGTCCAACAAATAACTTTGAGAGAACGTCTTGAACATTTATGTATGCCTTTATAACAGCCTTAGTCATCTTAATTAAGTTATCTTGAAAGTTAGTGTATTCTTTCCCGAAGAATTCGACAAGCTTAGTAAAGAATTCTTTAGTACTCATTTTTTCTTCTTTGAAGATCTCAGTTTTTCTCATACAAAGTTCTAGAGGTTTTAAAATATTATGGTGTAAGAGAATTGAGACAAATGTTGTAATACAAAAAATATTAAGTGACGTTGTAATTGTGATGAAAGCATTCTTATTGAGGATATAGGGGAAAGAAAGAAGTTCAACAATTGACTTGGACAGACCCGTATTACTCATATCTTGCAACCCAGGGAGCTCACGCTTTACAACTGAAGAAGCTTTAACTGTGGAATCCGTACACCCTAAACTTTCAGTCAAAGTCGTATAAGCTACTCCAGGGGGTACGTAGCTGAACATGATACTGTATGGTGAAGCTGTTCCTTGACGCCATAAAACGCCAATTTGTTCAGACGGGTATCTTTCTGTATTAATCATATTTGGGCTTGTCTGGTTTGAAGCTAAAGTTGTTGCTGAACTCCATGTGTGTGTTGAGTAGTCCATCGTTCGGTAAAGTATGTTTGTGTCTATGGCGTAGAAGACGTAAAGTTTGCTGGAAGTTGCGGCAAGGCATGGGCTCATGCAAGTGCTTGAATCAACGGTGGTGGCTGAACTCCAGCTTGTCGTGTAATAATAATATCTTAAGGTTCCGCCTCCAGTAGCAGGTATAACTGCAAGGTGAACCTGCCCGCTCATGGCAGCCATAGAAATTTCATTGACATATCTGCTGAAGGTTTTGCTTCCAAAACTCGTGTCGGCTCCCCATGCTGAACCGTCATAAACCTTATAGGTAAGCGTGTTAGCACTAAACTTTGCCGCTACAAGCATAATGCCGTCCGTGTACTGTGGAAGGTCGCAGATGCATATTCCAGCCCTGTAGCCGCTGTCAGTCAAAGTGGTGCTGTCCAGTATTTCTGTCCACGCAGAGTTCCCATCAGAGTTATAGTAGACGTGGACATGGTAGGCTTGGCTGGTCGTATTGTAAGCTACTAATGCTAGGTAAACCCTATTTGCCGTCTTAGCCCAGCTGAAAAGCCAATAACCGCTAGCTTGACGAACAGTAATAGGGCTTGCCCATGTTATTGTTCCAGCAGAAGGCGTGCCCCGCACCGTATAAGCGGTTGACGCTGTGGGAGAACTGCCATATGTTGGTGTGCCATAGGCAACGTAAATGTATGTTCCATCCGTATAAACAGCATAACCGTCATTTCTACCGATAGCCCACAATGCAACCTCACTTGACCAGTTCTCACCGTCCGAAGAAGACCTATAACAGAGATAGCCGTCCGTCGTCCGATAGTAAAAGGCATAGAAGTAACCTCCAACATAGACAACAGAACGCCCAATACAGTAACAGAGGTCACCGGAAGCTATCGCTGACATTTAACCACAACCAGTTGCGTAAAAGGACTTTCTCAATACCAAACATAAAAACAGAACCTCACATTATAGACCACTTTTTTTTCCCTACTGGATCTTCTGTTTTCTCGGACACCAGGTTCTAGTCTTTGAACTCTTCAGGTGCATCTTCACTTCGAGGGTTTTGAAGACTTTGAACATAGTACTTAGCCTCAATGAGTTAGTGCAACTGTATACTATGCTTAGAGTTAAAGGAGAGGAAGAATTAACTCAATGTATACTGCCAAGTAATAATCAACGTATCATTTGCTCCTTTGTTAATCACTGCAAATGTTTGTCTACATAGCATCGTGCCACCAGATGAAGCATTGAAGAGTCCAGACTCAGTTAAAGGACCAGTACCAACACCAGGGGAGAATGTTGCATCATTCTTCCAAATAGTATTAGCAATCCTAGCATAAGCTCCAATAGTGCGAGCTATTTCCGCTCCAAGAGAGGTGTCAGATGGTGAAGGTGCGTTAGTTGCTGTTCCGACTGCACAATACTGGAATGGTTGGACATTTCCTAGTCCCATAGCATCACAAACAGCAGCAAAGCCAGAGTTCACTGTTATATTCTTTACCTTCCTATAGTCCTTAAGATTACCTTGAGCATCATAGAGGAATACTTCAAATTCACCTTTCAAACCTTTATGTTCCTCAAACATCTAGTTCACCAGAAGAAAGTCTATCATGCTAGTTTATTTAAGGGTTGCTTCCCTTCCAATTGAGTAAGAAGAGGTATCCATTGTTCATTCACTAACTTGTCCCAATCATAATTCTTAGCAAACTCAAGTGCTTTCCGGGAGTACTCCTTACGTTTCTCGTCATCAAAGTAAGCCTCTTCTAGTTTCTTGATCAAGTCTTCTCTATCTACTTTCTTGCACATCCACCCGCGAGGGGCAAAGACTTCATCTTTCATTCGTACCAACCAACCGTGACCAGCGACTAATTCTGGAAGAGCAGAAGTTGAAGAAGCAATGACTGGAACACCACATGCTTGGGCTTCGAGAACAGGCAAACAGAAACCCTCACGTCTTGAAGCGTTGAGAAGGACATCAAAACAACTATAAAGTTTAGCCATTTCTATGTCTGGTAATCCTATGACTTGTGGTAAATATTCTGGAAAATAGACTTGTTTTTCTAATCCTACTTTCCTAGCCATAGAGACCAAGTTATATCCTCTAATGTCTGATGATTTAGTAAAGGCAAAGACAATCCATTTGTTAGCTTCTTCGGGAAAGCGTTCTTTAAACTCACCAAGTGCAAAGAACATGTCATCCCATCCTTTCCGAGGTTCTGGGTCTGAATTAGCAGCTACTATGCCCCAGATGAATTTGTCTTTTGGTAGAGACAGAGTCTTTCTGCACTTTTGTTTGTCATAAGGTTGGAAGACTTTAGTGTCCACTCCATGAGGAATAACTGCAAGTGGTTTTCTGCCAGTTAGCCTTTCATAGACTTTGCTGCCAAACTTGGAGCATGGTATAAAATAAGTGAATAACCGCATTGTCTCAATGTCATCTTCAATATAGTCATAAGAGTCTATTGGTCCATAGAACATTGAGTTAGGCAAGAGTGCAAACCAACGGAATGGCCAGAAGTCTGAAACAAGAACAGGCAACTGAATATCGAACTTCTTGATGTACTCTGTAACAGATACTCGTCCATAGTCTATTTCTTCAGTAGGGACTACTCTCACTCCTCCTATTCGGAGAGAACCACCAATATGCATACCATAATACGTAGAAATCAAAAGAGGAAAGTGTTCTCCAAGTCTCAATGCCACATTCTTAGTAACTACTCCATAACCAGATGAAATGAAAGGTGCTACAGAATGCCATAATATTCTTAGGTTATGTTCTGTCATTCTTGCAACAACCACTCCAAGAACTTAAAGAAAAGACTTTTCTTCTTCTGTGTTGTAACTTTTTGTTTTACTCTACCATGTTCATCTAACAAAATTGCTGTGACTCCATCTGTTGCTTTCAATTCTTCATTGTCGGCTGTCATTTTCTGTCACTCCTTTTTTTCCCTCTGCTAATACCTCTTTCAAATAGTCATCTAAAGTTCCAGCACCAACTACTTCTATCTTGTAATCAGATTCCTTGATTGATTGTTCAAAGTTCTTCATTGGTATTACTACTTTCTTAAATCCCCAAGCTTCAGCAGCCTTTATCTTTTCATGAACTCCTCCTACTGCTGTTATCTCAATCTCATTCTCTGCAGAGATATTGATCTCACCTGTTACTGCTACATCCTGTCTTATTGGTTTGTCTTCCAATAGAGAACAAAGTAACAATGCCATAGTTACTCCAGCAGAAGGGCCATCAACGCCATATGCTTGGGAGAAATCTATATGAGTAAAATATTCTTGGGCAATATCAACACCATACTTCTGAAGAATGACTGAACGGACCTTCTCAGCGGAGTCATTAATCCATTTAGCATCTTTAGCTATTCCAGTAACCTTATAGTAACCTTGTACACCTTTCTTAGATGTCTTTTTCACCATTTGTGCTTTTACTCTCAAGATGCTTCCGGTCATTTCTCCAGAAAACTGGTCAGTAACTACAGCTAAACCATAAATAGTACCACGTTTTATCCCTACTGGTTTAATCTCTAACAATTTGCCTTGCTCTTGAACTTGGTGTTCAAGTATCTGTCTTTGGATTGTCTTGCAGTGAACATCGATAGCTTCTTTTACTTCTTCTACTCCTACAATTTCCTTACCTTTGTTTCGTGCTAATGTTCCAGCTGTCTTAATCACTGCTATCAAAGGCCTAAATCTGCATGTAAGTGCATCACGTTTGTTAGACCTACGTCTCGCCTCTTCAACTAATTCTATACACGCTTCTCTGGAGAACGGAGGCAAATGAAATCGTTTAATTTCCTGAGCAATGAATTGGACATACTTTCTTCTATTCTCAACAGTGTTAGGCATATCATTATTCATCCTCACTACCCTTCCGTAACCAACTAATCTATCCATCAATGCAGGATGAATTTGGCCAAGGGAATCAAAATTACCAGCAGCTAGTAAGAAGAACAATGCTGGGATCGGTTCAGTAGCAACAGCCATTGCTGCTGTATCTGCTCCATGCCATTGACTTCTTATTGTCACAGGCAAACAGCCATCTTCCATAACTGAAAGAAGAGTAACTACATCAAATGGAGACAAGTTCTTAATTTCATCTATGTATAAAATTCCCATTGAGGCTCGATGGACATCTCCGGCTACAACTCTCTGGTGTTCTGGAGTACCTAATCCACCGGTTTGATATGGATCCCATGCTATACTATTTCCTGAAAAGAATGTTCTTCCATCCTTAAGAACTAAGAAATTGTGATTTCTTACTTGAATGCACCATACTTTTCCATGATATTCTGTCTTTACAACATTTTTACTTTGAACACAACCAGCTCTTTTGGAGAAACTTATACAATAAGTAGTGTTCCATCTCTTTGGATTCCTGTTGTCTTCTCGAATGTTAATTGCAAAGCCGAGCCGGAGAAGAAGCTGAGCGAAATCATCTCTGAGTCGTTGGGAAGCAGTGTAATATTGATTTCTACTCCCATCTCCTAACATCATAGTCTCAAAAAGGCACTTGAGCTTTTCTTGTTCAGCTTCAAGGATGAAGAAAGGTATTTTTTTATCTGAAGAGGATGTACCAAATTGTTTAAAGAACTCATAAAGATCTTTAGAGACAATATTGATTGAATCTCCATTAACATGGTACGGTAGTTTCATTCTATTAAGAAGATCTAATAGTTCTTTTCTATGTCTTAGTTGAGAAATGCAAACATATTTTCTCTTAGGATGCAAATATCCCTCAGAAATATACCAACCTATTAATCGGAACATGTCCTCTGAAAGGTTAGTTGGTTTACCATGGTAAGCCTTTGGATATGTTGGAAAATAGAACCTATTTTGCTTTAACAAAGTCTCAAGTTTAGCAAATTTGAGAGGCTTAGGCTTGTAATCATACCTAGGTCTAAAGATACAATTATGATTTGGAGTTAGACCAAAGTTTATTCCTTTCCTCGATTTTAAAGTGTACAGAGGACCGTTGTAATCATAAACAAAGACTTGTTCAATTGGTTGAACTTCCAATTCTTCTGTTATTGGGTTAAGAGTGTAAACTAGCATCCCTCTTTCTAACTCATTGTAGGTTTTAAATCCAGAGGTAGTCAAGATCTTCGTATCTTGATCTAAACACCCAAAGAGTTGAGCAGAAGTATGGCCTGTGGCATCTATAAATGGAACAGTCTTGCTTGAGTTATCAACCAAAAGTTTAGGTGCCTCGGAACGAAGGGCACCACCTATGTCTGTTCCGCCTAACAAGTTCCCTCCTAGCAATCTAGTCAATTGCCAAATGAAAAATGCACAAAATATTATGGATGCTCCTATGCTCAACACTATTGCATCTCTCAATAAAGCATTGGCTAAACCAATTAGAGGAGCAAAAGTCATTATGTCCATTAATGCAATGCCTAAGAAGGCTAAACCTAATGCACCTAGAAGAAACATCAGTATTCTAATGCCCCAAGTCTTCCACCAAGATCTACGAGCAATTTTCTGAGTCCTTTGTTTGAGTAAGTCTTTACCTTTACCTGCAGGGTGCACAGAAATCTTAGGGTTGCTAGGTAATAACTTGTTTGGCCAACAGAGGACATCAAATCTCTTAATCTTATGTTCAGCATACAACTTTGTTAGGTATTCTGCCATTGCTCTGCCTATTAATGACTTGCCAGTTCCTGGATCTCCTAATAGTAGTAGATAAGGCCCTGGAGTCAAGATTTTACTAAATGGTTTCTTCTCCGCTTGGGGGTCTAACCAAGGCTTGTACCATTTCTTCTTTTGTAAATACTTGAGTTTGTATAACCACTCATCTAAAGCTAGTTTGACTTCTTCTATGACTCTATCTTGACCAATAACCCAATCAAGTAAATTGTCAGAAACCGGGAAACCTTCTGTGGTCTCAAAGTTTTCCCAATCCCAAACTATGCCTCTGATCTCTTGTTTGCCTTTTCCGAAGAATTCACGCTTGTCTCCCTGATTGTTCATCCTGTTTACTATCCTTTATTTCTTTCTCCTTCTGCAATCTAATTGTGCATATGTTACAAAAGGCAACAAGCTTGTCTAGAGGCATCGACTCTTCAAGTCTGACTGGACATTTGCCCAGGCCAAAGATACATTGGTCCGTATCTTTCACTTTCCTTTGTTTGAGTGGGAACCCTTCAGCTGCTCTAAGTGCATTCTCTAACTCATCCGTTCTAGTAATAAGACCATGCTTGGCATATGCTGACAGTCTCCTTAGTTTAATGTTCTGAAGTTCTGGAGCATACTCAGTAAACATAAGTCTAGGCCTTGTTAGAAAACCAGCTTCCTTGTAGTATGGAAACAGCAGTTGTTCTTCTATTTGTCTCTTCAGTTCTTCTTGGAAAGCAATGACTGTCTTTTCAAAGTCTAATTCTTCAACTGCTCTTCCACCTAGTCCTTTAGTCTCAACACCAAAGCCTTTTGGTATTTCAAATGCTGCTAATATCTCCATGCCAAGTAGTTCAAGGAACTCATGAATGTTCCCAAACTCTCCTCTCTTGGCTAGTATTTCAGCATCCATCCACCAAGGCAGTAACAACTCTGAACCACTCTCAAGATCTGTAAGATACTTCTTTGCTTGTTTTATCTTCTCTGGAGTAATATCATGCCATGGTCCTTCTTCAGGTGTACCTATCTTGAATTTAACTATTGGAAATCCATGTCTGTATATAGCTTCACCAAGTGATTCTTCAAGATTAAGTTTAATCCAGGCTGCCTTGAATGCTGCTTCAACTGGAGAAATGCCAAGACAATATTCTCCTAATGTATAGAAACGAATGAGTAGTACTTCACTAGGTTTGAGTTCTTGTTCTTCTCCTCCTCTTTTCCAAACAAAACCTTTGATGTTACCTTGTTCATCAAGAGCAATTTCAGAACCTTCACGAATGAAGTCAAACTCTTTAGGATCTATCTGGTTGAGGACTATTTTGTTTCCATCCCTTGCTATCTCTGCAACACCAAAACCATAAATGAATGCATCTTTAACCAAGTGAGGTAAGAGTGTTGTCAATCTTGATTCTTCACAGAACTGTAATGCCTTCTGATTCTCTTCATCTGAACCTCCTGTGAAGTATATCTTGCAACCAGTTATTCGTCTAGTAAGTTTGTTGACACCAGAGAAAATAAGTGGTTCTAGTCTGTACAGAAGTTCTGCTCTCTGCATTAAAGTCTCTGAAGGTTCTATTCTCTCTGATGGTAATGTCTTTCCTCTCTTGACTATAGCAAACAACTGTTCAAGTCGATAATCTCTTGTCTCTTTTGGCTTACGGGTAAGCGCTCTTCTTATAACTTCCCATGGATTTGTTGACAATTCATATCCTCCCTATTTCTTTTAGTGTTCTTCCTATTTTACTTTTCCGTTCTTCATCTTCGGGAATAGACTTGGTGCCTCGTCTCTCAACTAAGGCCTCAAATATGTCTTCCAAAGAATAACGAGAAGTATGTGTTATTGGATTAGCCCTTACCGCTAACATGAGAGCATCTACAAAGTCATCATTTCGTTTAGAATCATATACATAGTCGATTAATTGACCAATTAGAGCTTGTTGAGTTAGTGGATCTAGACGGAGTTTGTGTTGTTCAATTAGCATCCTGAGATTAGCTAACATTACTGTCTTTTCTCCTTTGAAAGAGACTGGAGTAACAGGTAAACCTTCTGCAGCCAGACGCAAGTTTTCTCCTTTGTCTGTTGAGTCTGTAAATATGTTGGTCACATTATAACTCTCACAGATTTCTTTTATCTTCCTGTGCATCTCTTCATAGTTCTCTGCTAAGAATGATTCAATGTAGAGAACCTTCCAAAGATCCTCACTACGTTTGACAATGACTAAAGCAGTTGGAGCAGGATAATTGTGAACAATGACTGGTTTGCCATTGTGTCTCACGAGAACATATTGGTTAGGCACTTCAAGTGCAACAAAATACCCTTTCACAAGTTCGACTGTGTGGTGTTTGGCATTTGGGCAGCTGTCCCGTGAAAGAAGATGAACGCGATATCCTTTGTCATTCTTTCTAGTCTCTATGTATGGTATCTTTTCTCCAATTTTGAGACATATTTCTTGAAAGTCATCAGCCAACTGTTTAGAGTATGTGTTATATCGTCTTCCATCTTTGTCACCGTCACCTAACATCATGGTGTCAAACAAAATCTTTAACAATGGAGCATCAAGTTCTTTTATTTCCTTGGGAATATGCTTAGAACGTGACAAACCTAATTGTTTAAAATAACAAGCCAGTTTCTTGTTGTTAAATCTAATAGTGTATTTGTGCTCTTTTGGCTTTAAGCCCATTCTAGTTAAGAGTTGGATAATCATCTTTCGCTTGAGAGGATCTGATTGAGCAATAGAAATTCTGTATCCTTTTGATGAACATTCTACAGATCCTTCACTGAGATACCAGCCTAGCAAAGATAAGAAGTCTTCTGTCCGGAATCCTAGAATTTCTTTAGGTTTGTTTCCAGACCAATGACTTCTCCTCACTAAATAGTGATGTGACAAGTTATCCCTCAATTCATGTTCATGCAAATGCTTCTTATTTCTATCTCGACATGGAATAGCGTGATGCCATGTTCCAATTATTGAAAGATTCTTGTTCTCCCACACTTCACAATAGCGTTCAGAGAACGTTTTGGAGAAAGAAGTTAGTCTTTGAAACTCATAACGGTCAAGTGTTGCATTCCAAGTTAAGATTTCTTCTGTGCCTCTCAAGTCTTGCATGGGTCGCCAACCATCTTTTGTTAAGACTTCTGTATCACCTGGAAGGCAGTATCCCCAATCAATACCTGCATATGTTGTTCCCGGTTTATCCTCTTCCTTAGGATTCTCTGTTGTGAGACAAGCTTTCAAGTCTTCTAGACGGAACACTTTACCTTCTCTTCTATACGGTAAACCTTGTATTTCTGCCATGTACCTATCTGCTGGTAACGCTGAGCGTAAGTACTCTATTTGATCTGGAGGAAGAAATGATTCAGCATTCCAATTGAAGAATCGCCATTCTGGATACTTGTACTTTGCTTGATGAGTCCACTTCTCTTCAATCCATGATAGTCCAGTAAAAGAAGGAGTAGAAGAAAAAATGTGACGTGCATATGGCGAAGGAGCAGTCATTGGAAGAGCAGCATAGATGATTTCATCATCAACTTCAGCTGCTTCATCTATTATCAAGAGATCGGGATGATGTCCACGTACACTTTTCTGTGATGCTGGCAGTGGCATAATCCAAGATCCATCTTTGAAGACTATTTCTTGTTGAGTTGGTTCTTTAGCCAGTTGTCTTTGTAAGAATGGTAGTTCACTGATGAAATCCATAATGTACTTGTAACAAATCTTTGCTTGTTTGAGAGAACCACCAAGAATGATTACTTTAAATGGCCTATTCTCAGTAGTGGAAAGAACACATACATACCACAAAGCTACTGTTGCAAGTGCTATTGTCTTACCTATGCCTCTACCAGCTACAATCACAATATTTTTAGACTTCATTGACTGCACTTCTTCAAAGAATTCTTTTTGAAATGGTCTAGGTTCTAATCTAGTCACATCTCTAAAGAACTGACTAAGATCATTCCTCCACGTGAGTATCTTTACTAAGTAATCTGTTACTTTGAAACCTCTAACTGAAGGACTGAGAGCCATATCCTTTCTTCCTCAGATATTCATCTAAATTGTTCTTAAATTTCTCCAAACAATCAGGACATAGGTCTTTTGAGAAAATGTAAAGGATTCGAAGCAATTCAGCTTCTGACAGGGTAGTTGTTTCTGAGAGTTTAGATGTCAAACGCTCACAAGCTTCTATTGATTGTCTGTGTTCTCTATACAGATCAGTTAAACTCCTGAGGATAGTAGGTGATAGCTTCTGATTCTGTGATGCTTGAAGTGTAGCACTTAACAAAGCCTTAAGACCATTCAAGTTACTCTTTATCTCTTCTACTATGTCAATAACTTCCTTCTTAGCTTCAGCTACTGCTTGAGAAACTACTTCTTCCTTTTTGACTAATTCTGCTACTGTAGCAGAAAAGTGGCGAGAGAAATGACGTTCAAATGCTTTGTAAGAAATGTCTTCACCTAGCACTTTAGCTCTCTCTTCCAACTCCTTGAAAGTGGGTTTGGGGTCTTCTGCCCACATTTCTTCATATGTCTTCCTATTTGGAGAAGTACAGACTTTGCATCTAGGTTCATAGAGAGTCATAAGCACCGCTAACACAAGTACACATTCTCCTATTTAAAGTGTCCGATACTGCCTTGAAGTGTCCATAGGAATATTTAAGTATGTCAAGACAAAGAGAAATGAGTTGGTGAATGATATGCCTGAAACACCTAGGCAGACATTCAGAATAAGTGAATATGTATGGCAACAGTTCCAGAAGAAATGTGCAGCTAAAGGTTACTCAGCATCTGAAGTACTAAGAGCATTTATAATGGAAGTAGTCAAAGGAAATATTTCCGTTGAATCAGTACATCCAGAGAAGTCTGCTCCAGGCCAGACTTTAGCTAACGATGACATGTTTATTGAATGGTTCAAGAAGAGGCAGACTCAGTAGTATAAGGACACTTCCTTTTCTTTCTTCCAGTTATATAGACTAATCACATTCGCGCTTCCGGCTTTTCAAAAAATTTTTTCGAATCTTTTTCGACCCACCCCCCGTGTTGTGAGTCCATCAGTTTCCATGCCTGAGTTTATTCTCGAACTCTCGTCGAAGTAGCCAAAAGTGTATACGACTGAAACTCCGTGAAATATTTAAATACTACTTTATCCACTACATAACACAAATAAAAACCAAAAAGCCACGTGAAAAGTCACGCACAAAATAAGCAAATTGGATGAGTGCGTGAGTGCAGTTCACGTGAGCCAAAAACGACAAGCAAAAACACAAGTCACACACATAAAACATTTAAATACCACTTTCCCTTTTTTCTATTCATAGGTACGTGTTTAAAAGCACGTACCGAATAAGAAAGTAAGGGAAGGAAAAAGGTATGGAAGATAAAGTAGTGTGCTATAATGTGTGTGACTTAAACACACAACGACAAGAACAAGAACAAGCTAAACTAGTGCTACTCAAAAAAGGTACTCAAAACTACACAAATGATAAAGAACAAGTAATTCGCCTCTGGAAATCTCAACAAGACATAACCAAATCACGTGAGATACTGATAAAGGTGACATACGCACAAGGTACGGTGGGAAAGGTACAAAACATACCAATAAAAGACAACACAAGCATTAACGAAATACACAACATAGTCACGGAAAGTTATCGTGAAGCTAAAATATCCGTCGGTAGTAGAGGCAATATCTTATCGGGTGTTGATGTAGAAGATTATCGGCAAATGTTTTACCGATTATGGGCAAATGACAATTACCTAATACATCCACGTACGAGCGAATTCATAATTGGTACTACACTATTAGAACGTAAACGTATAAACGTACACAAGCACACACCACACTTAAAACGATTTGCGACTGTACCTTATCATAACCAGATAAATAGAACACAAATATCTGGAAAGTTTGTAGTCCAAAAGCACGAAAAAACAATACCAACAGATATAGCTAAACTGCAATACGTCCTAGATGGTAAACTAGCATACAAAAAGACTTCACAATATAAAACGGTGTGGGCAACACGGTATAATCGTAGAAGGTAAACACCTAACAACTCAAACCACCAATAGCTACCTAATCACAACAGATAACTAATAACACTACCAAACTACCTAACCAAACCAGCAAATAACCAATACATACACAACTGAATACTACAACAGTAACACAAGTACAACTGTAAAGTGCAACTACAGTAACACGCACAGTAGCCCGTTCAAGCACACATATAATGTAATGTCCTGTATCCCGTCCAAGTTACTCGTTCACAAGTATGTTCAACGTAATCATGTTCAACATGTTACACATATCATAGGTATAAAATGTATGGAGGTGAATGTAGTATGAAGTGCTATCTACAATGTAAAGTGGATGGAGAATGTCTGTGGGTCTCCAAGAAGCAACTGCTGTGGTTAATTGAGCATGCAACAGACCACAGTATTACAGAGATGTATGACATCATAATACTCAATGGCAAACACACGGTGAAAGCAGAAACTAGTAGAGGTCTTGAGACAGTGCTAAAGATACTCCAACACTAAGTCTCCATCCACTTTCCTAGTCATCTGTAGGTGGGAGTGTCAGTGGTAACACCACGACTCCCACACAGCCTTGTATATTTAATAGCGTCTTGACGTGAAGACTTAGTGTCATGCTCCTACGTAGAGTCTGATAGTAGATGAGGACTCAATCACAGTCACGTCTTTACGGCGTGACATCCCATCCTCTGGGAGAGGTGCGGCTCTCTCAGAGGATTGAGGTGCAGTGGGATGTCGGTCAAAGCTCCCAACGACCGAACACTGCACCGATGAAGGGCTCACAGGCTCGGAGACTTGGCTACCAAAGTGGCTGGTCTCTGTAGCCAGCGTGGGCTGGTGGGAGATGTCCCTACAGGGGACATGCAGACGTATACTCGGAGAAGACACTCCGAGACACACGAGTGACCGCACTAATCACTCGTGAAGCAGACTACTGTACTGTCCTCTGTAGGTGTACAATCTCCCGAAGAGCCTGTGAGTTGGCAGGGCATAGGAAAGTGCTCGTAAGCCGGGAGATTGCCACGAGCCGACGACTAGTGATTGCCACAAGGCAACAGTAAGGTACCTGAGGAAAAGCACGTGGCAGACATAAGTCTGCAGGCGGCCTAACTCGGGTACCTTAACTGTCTCCGAACGTACAACAAAACGTAAAGCGACAGGGGTTCAGTTTGGTATCCCGGAGTCCCAGGTGTCTGAGCTGAAAAGCTAGTTGCCACACCCAAGTGACAAGGTGTGCCCCGTTAGAGGCGATGAAGACACGTCTGCCTCCGGGATTTTTTCTGGATGCTTATCTCTTTACAGACCACGAGGAGTGGGATGAGCACAGGTATAAAGTGAATGGAGGGATGGAAGAATGCAAACTGTAAAGGTACGAGCAAGTGACATAGCCAGAGCATTTGCATACAACCAACCAATAGACTTCAACAGACCATACTACAATGGCAACACATTGGCTGATAGACTACACGAAGACTTTGCTCGCAAAAATGGCACTATGAAACCTGAAGACTTAGACAGTTCTCTGAAGTATCTGAGCAGAGTAACAGGCAATATCCTAGTGATGGGCAGAGCAGATGGTTTACGACTTGACGGTGATTTGGTGACAATCGTGGAATTCAAGACTATCTGGGGTACAGAGCCACGTCCAGAGGTAATAGCACAAGCAACGCTACAGGTACAAATCTATGCATGGTTGATACAACCAGAACTCAATAGACTAAACAAGAGACTGTCACCAGTACACTTTGTGGAGATAATTGACAGACGCACAGGACAACTAGTTATGACTGTCAAAGTAGCTAAACTGGACTCTGAAACAATTGAGAGGATAATATGGTATACAGTCTACAAGTACATAGACAACAAGGAGGGAGACAACCATGAAAGTAGGTGACAAAGTCTTCATACGATTTGCCAGCAACCATCCATACGTGCAATGGGGTGGAATCGTAGGACGTGAAGGTGTGGTTGTATACAAGTGCTCTGGTACCATATTCGTGAGAATACAAGATGGTGGTTGTGCTGGAGGAATCCCTCGACAGCACACTGCCATCATACCATTAAAAGAGGAAGATGTCCTGGAGGTGAAAGAGGTATGAAGCTAGTAGGACATTACAGATACAAACATGTAGCTACTGCAGTCTACTTGACAGAGGATGAGTGGTACAAAGGCTATTGTGCAACTCATACTGACGGACATGGAATAGAGTGGGCAGAAATCTACCTAGGTACTAAGGATGCTCCATCAGCATTGCATGTGGCAGTGATACTGTTACATGAACTAGGACATCTAGCAGAGAAAGTAACGTTCACACGAACAGAACTACAAAAGGAGTTAGCAATGGTGTTCAAAGAACGTGTGTATGGAATGACACAGGACGTGCTGAAATGGTACCTAGACAGAGAACTAGTAGCATGGTCATTTGCCTATGCATTTGTCAAGCACTGGAACATACCAGAAGAGATATTCGAGGAAGCAGTCAAGAAGTGTACAGGTAAAGCATCAGGTCTCGTTATGAAGCTGGTGAAGAAGATAACGGAGGCTGTGAGAAATGACAAGGGAGAAGATAATATTCATCAATAACATACCACTGCTGTTTCCAGAACGTAACGCAGCGAGACAGCTGAAGATAGAAGTGTGGCTGGATGCCAGAGCTGTAGGCAATGAACTGCAACCAGTCAAACAAGAAGACCCTACAAAGTACTATATCGTCTAGAGATATGACAGTCCCAAATGGGACGGATGTAAACAACTTGAAATGGAGGGATGTGAATGAAGGAGAAAAATAAGTGGAGACGTTGTCCGAGGTGTGGAAGGCTGCTGTATCTCGAGAACGGAGTCTGGCAACACGCAGAGAATGACAAATGCAACTTCAAATGTCCAGCATACATCAAGCCACAAGAAAACATGTTGTTCCTGAAGGTAGAGGCAAAGAATGAAGAGACAAAGAAGTTCTTAGAGGACATAATGCAAGAGAGTCCAAAGAGGAACATATTCAAAGAGATAAAAGACAATGGAGTAGTGTTCATCAAGGAACGACTGCCAGATGGCAGTGTCAAAATCTTAGATGTCACAACAGTAGGAAGACTTTGTGAACAATTGGCTAAGGAGATAAGAGAACAATAGAAGGTGAAGTAATGGACAAGAGAACAATCGAGGACCTATTCTGGTCAGGAACAGAACTAGGATATCTGACAACTACTGGAGCATTCATACTTTCAGAAGGTCTCAAGAAGACTAACATCTGGGCTCTTGTGTTAGGTCCGATACTCATTCTGCTAGGACTGGAGAGAGGATACAGATACCGTAAGCTAAAGAAGAAACTCTTAGGTGAAGAACAATGACATGGGAACAGTTGTACAGTCAAGCAACATGGAACATTGTAGCACTCTTCTGGCTACTGTTAACAATGACAGTCATAGCTGGAGTAGTCATGTACATGACAAGGAAATGGAGGTGAGAAAGATGAAGGAGAGGAAGTTCTGGTTTTTGAGTGCTGACATCTGGGTAGCTACATCTCTCATACTAGCCACGCTGAAGAACACTCTCCTCTGGGCATTGGCATTCATACTAGGAATGCTTAGTCTTATCATAGCTGAACTAACACCACCAGAACAAGAAGGTTAGAGTCTGGAAGGGATGAGGATTGAAGAGACCACAACGTTGTAAGAACAATGAGGGATGTGCTGGACTCTGTGAATTGTGTGAAGAGTACTTGAAGGAACAGTGGTGGGAGAAATGAAGGACATACTACTGTCAACAGCAAGCATCTTCATGGCACTAGCAGCTCTGTTGTATGTAACCAACGACTACAAACTAGCACTGTTGTTACTCTTCATATGGTTAATGTTCTTCATAGCAGCAGTCATAGTAGGGTTGAAAGAACAATGGAACCAGAAGAAATAGTTGAAGAACTAAAGAACATGGACAAGAAGTGCCATGATGAGTTCTTCAGTGGCAATGAGCAACACTTTCCTATCCTCTATGTCAGATATACCAATGAAGAGCAAGGTATCCTAGCAACATTCTACATATGTCAGAAGTGTTTCAGTGAGTGGTTAATGAAGCATCCAGAAGTCTTCAAGAACATAATGGTTCTAAGAGGACAAGTAACAGAAGAGTGCAAGGAGTTCTTCAGAAGGAGACACTATGACAATGAAGAACCAGAAGACACTTAAGTCCTGTGTCAATGAAATTAGACAACTGATTGACACATACACCCACAGACATTGTGAAGACTGTCTCTGGGCTAAATTGGCTGGACTGCCATTGTGTACAACTTGTCTGACAGGCTTTGAACAAGACCTAACACTCATAAAGATGAAGTATGGACAACTGTTCATGAGAGCATGTATACATCTTAACGACAAGAGATGGTATGATATTGCTAATGCACTTCTACAGAATTGGAAGGAGATGAGACAGAATGAACATCAATGAGAAACGATACAAACGTAAGTCTCCAGAGGCATTGGCACTAGAACATACAGTGTCACATCATATCCTCTTTCTGTACAAGGACATTGAAGATGTGGCACATCATGCCTTTCTGCAAGATGCCATAGACTTATGCTTGGAACAGAAGGCACAAGAGATAATGGTTGAAGAAGAACGTAAGGAGAGGACTAGCTGGTATGTTACATAGAGAAGAAGAAAGACCACCAGCAAAGCAGTACTATGCCAGAATGATTAAGTCCGAACGTAAGGCTCCAAATGGTGCTACTGTCAGATATGCCACATGGATATTATACCAAGAGAATGAGACAATAGCAGAGCATGAGTACTACTACATAGCAGGCTTAGATGTCCCTTGTCGTGCTAACCTGCACAAGTTTCTTGTGGGACTATTGCTTGACTGGAAATGGTCAGATGAAGATGTAGTGATAGTATCAGCAGAACAAGCTAAGTACCTAGAAGTCATTCTAAAGAATCAGAAAGAGTACAAGTTCTGGGCAGAAGGACTAGAAGTGTTAAAGAAGAAAGGTAAGGAAGAAGCATGGAAGTGGATAGAAGAGAAAATACCACTGCTAAAACTGAAAGGTGCATTACAATGACAGACTTGTGCATTCGTTGTGGGTCTCCAGACACTAGACACTGGAGAGTAGATGACTATGGATTTGTCAAGTTCTACTGTGACAATTGCTGGCAACAATATCTCATAGACAGAAAGAAGCTAGAGGATGTACGAATACCAAGATGGTTTCCAACATGTCTAACAGAACGATTATTGTTCTATAGGAGTCATCGTGCAGTGAGGACAAATGTTGAGAAAGAAGCATGATTGGGCACTGTTTTGTAACGCAGAAGGTAACTATCACGTTAGATGGTCACTGATGAGAGTAAAGCCATTCAGATGCTATTCTGTCACAGTCTCTAGGTCAAGTAACTTTCACTTTGTTATGACCTATCTGTATGGTGAAGCTATAACAAGAACAGTATCAGTTGGCAAGGATGTTGAACTACTGTATCTAATGTTCAAGAACAAGGATGCCTACAATGTATGGAGAAAAGCTGTAAGACTAATGGACAAGGGAAAACATGCCGTGAGGGAATACATATGCTCACTAGCTCCTGTGTTCAAGTTAAGACTACAACTCAAAGGAGAGAAGATGTATGAGTGAGAAAGAGAAGGAAGTACTGATAAGAACTACTGCAACATGTTATGGTACTTTCAACTGTACAAAGGGAAAGGAAGCACTCTATCAGGAACCATGTGAATGTCCAGCAGGTAAAGAATGTCTCAAGACATGGTTAAAGGACTTATTTGACCATGTTTCATTTGACTATGAGGAGTTGTATGCATTCATGATGAAGAAATACTTTAGAGAGGATATCTATGCAAAGAAGCAAAAGAAACATGTTGAAGACTAAAGAACAGAAGCTATGGGCTAGGTTAGGTGTAGAACCACAAGTAGGTGATAAAGTATTGATAGTAGCTGCTAGAGAGTATCCCAAAGTCTTTTGGGATGAACTTGTAGGTCGTAGAGGTATTGTTGTAGAACAATGTGGTAAGTACTATTATGTCAAACTTATGAAACGACCACTGACATTAAGACTACGGAAGGAGGACATGATAATTGTCTCCTAGAAAGAAGACTGGTGAACTGGACAGGATACTCAGGAAGATACGACCACCAGAAGTAGGTGACAAGATAAGAATATATTCCTTAAGTCTTTACGACGAGCCTGTAAGAGACACACTTCTTAGCATGTTCAAAGGAAGGACAGGAACAATAAAAGAAGTCTTCAAAGACCAATACCTTCAGACTTATTATCTTGTACGAGTAAGGAGACATTATGTAATTGTGAGAGAAGGTGACTTTGAATATGCCTAGAGATGCAAACCGTCTCTGGAAGAGAATGTTTTGGAGACCAAAGGAAGGAGACATAGTCAAGTTTCAACACTTGAAGTCATACTACAAAGTTGAAATGGTAGCAGATTGGGGGGTAGCACTTGTACGTCTCATCAAGACATTATCTGGATGGGAAGGAGTAGGATGGAAATATGTGTATTACAATTCTTCTGAATATGACAAGATGGAAGTGTATGAAGGAGTATTAGTTTGAGGAGGGAGGTGAAACACATGAAGGAGAAGAAAATATGGGGAGAACTGTTAGGAGCATCAGTGCCGTCAATGTCTCAGCCCAACAAGACGTACAAAGTCTTCTTAGGTGAACATGGATGGGAATGCACATGTCCAGACTTTCAATTCAGACATGGTTCACACAAGTACAGAGTGGTATTCAATGATGGTCATGAAGAGGTAATACAAGGATGCAAACACATAGGTTTCTATCTAGCAGAGATAGCGAAAGAAGTCTGTGTAGTCGTAGAGGGTGCAGAACTCAGACTAGCTGGTAAAGCTAAAGTGAAGAACATAACATTTGGACTGTTCAAGATAACACCATGAACATTATAGTCATAACCCAGCAATTGGGTATGACCCTTTCGCCCTTTCTGGTTAAAAGGGCATTTGGTGAGAGTATGTATAAGCCATACTCGTTTGAGAAAGAGGGACATGGCACTCGAGCCACAAGGCTCATAAGGATGTGCCAAATGTAAATAAGAAAAGGAAGGAGTGATGGACATGCCAGGTAAGATGGAATCGGTTAGTGTAGCTATACCAGTACGACACAAGCAATTGAAAGAACTAGTCAAGCAATACTACAAGAACAAGAAGGCATTGTTTGTTTGGGGACCAACAGGTGTAGGAAAGTCACAAGTTGTCAGACAAGCAGGGAAGGAACTAGCACAAGAACTAGGACTAACATACACAGAAGACATACGACATATCAACGATGAGAAGTACTTCTTAGTCATAGACATACGACTGTCACAGTCAGACCCATCAGACTTGAGAGGTATACCAATATATGACAAGGAGAAGATGGCAACAATATGGCTAACACCAGAGATGTTTCCAAGGAAGGGTTATGGCATCATATTCTTTGATGAACTGAACTTAGCACCACCATTGGTACAAGCATCTGCATATCAGTTGATACTAGACAGGCGATTAGGCACATATGTAGTACCAGATGGCTATGGCCTAATAGCTGCTGGCAACAGGCTAGAGGACAGAGCAAGTGTCTTTGAAATGTCAGCACCATTGAAGAACAGATTCGGTCACTGTGAACTAGAGATACCATCAGTAGAAGACTGGACGAAATGGGCTATTGAGAGAGGAATTGACATGAGGATAATAGGATTCCTCAACTTCAGGAGAGGAGCATTGTTCACATTTGACCCTAAGCTAAAGGAGAATGCTTTTGCTACACCAAGAGCATGGGAACATCTGAGTGACTTAATCAAGGACATCAAGAGTGAAGAACTAGACAGAATACAACTGTTAGCAGCTACTAAAGTCGGTATAGGACTAGCTGGAGAATTTGCAACATTCATACGCATCAAGGACAAGCTGAAGCCAATGAAGTACTACCTAGACAATCCAAAGGACTGTGAATTACCAGATGAGAATACACAACCAGACTTGACATGGGCATTGATAACTAGTCTAGCAGAGTACTATAAAGACCATCAAGACACAGAGACATTGGAGAAGATAGTGACACTTCTGAAGAGGATGTCAGAAGAGTATGCAGTATTCACACTGAAGTTAATGGTCTCAGTAGACAGGACACTGACACAGAAGATAATCAAAGTCAAGGCTGCAAGTGAACTCGCTCGGAAGTTGATAGACTTCTTTGAGTAAGCAATTCTTTTATAAGAGATTACCCATTGACGAATCAAGCGATGAAATTGAAAAAGGGATGGCATCAATTAAAGATAAACAAAGAGGAACTTGAAAAGTTGTATGAGACAATGAGCCAACGGGAAATTGCAGAGAAGTTAGAATGTACACAGTCAGCTATCTCCTATGCTATGAAGAGATTAGGAATAAAGACGAAGACACCCAGAGACTACAGGTCCTCCAAGAATCCACACTGGAAAGGTGGAAGATTTATTAACTGGGCAGGATACGTCCTAGTACGCCATGATGGTAAGTATGTCAGAGAGCACAGATTAATCATGGAAAGAATGTTGGGAAGACCTCTAAAATCAACTGAAGAGGTACACCACTTGAATGGTATTAGAACAGATAACAGACCAGAAAACTTAGTTGTAATTGACACTGCAAAAGAGAAACATGAAACATGGACTTTGGTTAGAGCAATGCAAAAACGAATTAGGGAATTGGAGGAGAAATTGAAGGAGGTGAAACAGGATGGTAAAGAGTAACTTAACGCCACGTGAGAGGATTGCAAAAGCCAGGATAAACTTGTTAACTGATTACCCATTTTTTCGGGAACCTAGCAATGAAGCTAATACCAAGAGAACTGACACCAGAAGAAGTGGCAAAATACCAAGTACCAGCAATGGGTGTTGATGTCTATGGTAACTTAGTCTACAATCCAGAATGGGTAGGAAAACAAACAGATACCACACTGAAGTGTGCAGTAGCTCATGAAGTAATGCATGTTGTCTTGAAACATCTTGAACGTGTAGGAACAAGAGACAAGCAACTATGGAACATAGCTACTGATGCAGTAATCAACCACATACTGTCACACACTTTCAATATACCAAGCAATTGGGTACAACTCAAAGAAGCTAAAGGTAAGTCTGCAGAGGAACTGTATGACATACTATTGAAGAATGCCAAATTCTACAAAGGTGAAGGTGGATTCACTCCATGGGATACACACTTCTTTGGTGGGGACACTGAAGAGTCAGGAGAACCAAAAGTTGGAGGACAATTGGATGCTAGTGGTGGAAAGGAAAACAAAGGTGAGTCACCATTCTATCAACCAGGACAACAGAAGTTTGATGCTACTAGAGCAGTACGAGAAGCATACAACTTTGCAAAGACACAAGGGAAAGTACCAGCAGGAATAGAACGGATGTTTGCTGACATCTTGAATCCACAACTGGACTGGAGAGACATACTGAGGAAGTTCATCGTTGATGTGATACCACATGACTTCAGCTACACTAGGCCACATAAGAAGTCATTCTCAGTGGGATACTACATGCCAATGATAAAGAGAGAGTCAATAGAGATAGTAATAGCAGTAGACACATCAGGGTCAATATCTGAAAGAGAGTATGCAGAATTCCTCTCAGAGATATATGCCATGGTCAAGCAATTTGAGTCTCTAAGAGCAACACTGATATTGTGTGATGCTGAAGTGCAAGATGTCTATGAGATAGATGAGACATTTGACCCAATGTCAATCAAAGGACATGGTTATGGAGGAACAGATGCTAGGCCAGTGTACAAGTACATCATGGAGAATCTGAACTGGAGTAATGTGAAACTGCTAGTGTACTTCTCTGATGGATACATAACAATACCAGAAGATGAGTATCCATTCCCAACGTTGTGGGTGATAACGTCACAAGGAAGAACAGATGAAGTCTCTAAGATGAAGAATGCAATAGTAGTACAAATGCCAAAGAACCATGTGGGAGAGGATGATGACTAAACAAGAGTCCTCTCCTTTCTAGGTGAGTAAGATGGTGGATGAAAGACTCATAGGCAAGTGGAGATATGCACAGAGTGAGAAGTTTAGGAAGCATGTCAAAGAAGTAGCAACACTGAAACTGGCATTGAGACTAGATGAGAATACTGAAGAACAACTGAACGTCATCTGTGGTTGTAAACTACGTGTTGACTGTCCCTTTGTCCACAAAGGTAAACATGCTGATTATTGTCTAGCACCAAGATACGACAGACCTCATAGAGATAAGGAGAAAGCCTTAGGTTGTTACATACATCCCTTCTGTGTCAAAGGACTAGAGGTCTATGAACGATGGGTAAGGGAAGGAAAACTTCATTAGATGAGGAGAAACAACACATTGAAGTCTTTGAGAAGGTAACTGGAAGACCAATCTGTTTTGGAGATTGGAGTTGTCTAACTGATATGTATCCATACAGAGACATCTTTGATGGACAGGAACGTTGGGAGAAATGTCAATTCCATGTAGAATGCAAAGAGTATGCACAAGCAGTCTATGAAGAAGAACGTGAGATCTGGTTTAAGAGATTAGCGGAGAAGATGAGAAATGAAACCATTGTCAAAGAGAAGACGACACATGCCACAGTGTAAGTATAGACTTCTGCGAGAGAACAAGTGGACAAAGATATTAGCTTTGCCAATTGTCAGAGCATATTGTGGTGAAGAAGATAGGATTGAAAAATGTCCTTACAGAGAAGATGGAGGACGTTGCAAGATACTGTTGTGTCTGAAGGACTATGACTTTGGGTGTTGTTACTATTGTCCACTGACAAAGAAAGAAAGAACAGAGTGAAGACACAAGAGACGTTAGCATTTAGACGGTTTATAGTAACAATTGGTAACAAACCATGTCAAGAAGTCCTTGGACGTGTTGCTCCATGCAGAGAGTGTTGTTTCATATGTGAAGAATTAGACACTTGTTTTGATAATTGGAGACATGGAGACTACTATTGCCCAAAAGAAAAACGGGAAGGGGCTTATTGTCCTATAACAGCAGGCAAGTATGAGGAATTGTTTGTTAGAGGAGAGAAGATATGGAAGACACGACTAAACAAAGACGATTGGTAGAGGCAATAGAAGGAGTACCGTGTAAAGAACTCTTTGGTAATGCTGGAAAGTGTGCTGGGACTTGTTGTTTTACGTGTAAACATCTGGACAAGTGTATTAGGAAGTGGAAAGCAGGAATTATCTACTGTCCATTAGTCAACAGGTCTCGGTGGTGTTCTGCAACTAAGAAACGATATGAGGAGATATTTGGCAATGGAACTGTGGAGAAATAGGAGTGGTCATGCTCATTGTTGTATATGTCATCAGTCAATAGAGTACAAAGAACTATGCATCAAGGTAGAGACTTTGTACTTTCCACATGGTAGCAGGTCATGTTACATACATATCAAGTGCATTGACAAGGCAATAGAAGAACTGAAGGAGATAAAGAAACAAGCATCATTGGAGGTGTTTGTGTGGAAACTAAAAACATAAAGCCTACAAGGATAAGGAGAATGCGAACAGAAGACTTGAGAAAGATGCTAGTCAAGTCTGAATACTGCAAACGTGTTCTAGAGAGGAAGTGGGAACAAATGCTGAATGAAGCAATGGTGTACAAGAGAGGACTAACCAACTTGAAACTATTAATAGGTACTGTGAGTGCTGAACAAGGGAGAAGGAAAGGAAGCAAATGTCCAGCATTCAAGACTGACAAATCTGACAGTAGAGTAGTATGTTACTATTGTGATTTGAAGAAGGTAGCATCAGTACACTCACCAATCAATGTCTACTGTAAGCACTGTTCAAAGTGTAAGTTAACACCCAGTCAAGTGCGGATGAAACTGATAATGAAGAGGATGACAAATGAAGAAGTCTAAAGTATTGAAACTGAAGAGGAAGTGTCGTGTGTGTGGACGCACCTTCTACTGTACAAATCACAAGAAAGACCCATACTTGTGCCACTACTTTAAACTGGCTCACACAGCATGCACGTGTCCAAAGTGTATGGTAGAAACAGTACCATGGGACTTGATAGAGGAGACACTCAAGGACTGTTTCAACATAACTAAGGACTCACCAGAGTATAATGTGTATCTGATGATGAACAAATTGAGTAGGAAGGACTGTTAGTGTTGAGAAGAGAGGGTTCAGAATGGATGAGGAGAGACTAAGAGAATTATACAAATGGGAACGTATTGTCTATGGGAAGGAAGCAGCAAAGAGAAGGAGACAGTTACGGAAAACAAAGAAGTACCATCTGTGGGAACATCTCTACAACAGATTGGAAGAAAGAGAATGGAAGAAGGATGCTGTGTTAGAGGAGATATATTTCTTGATAGATAGGATACATGGATGGGGATATGCTTACCAAGCAGTTTGTGCCAAAGATGCATTGTACTTGTTTCTAGAAGATAAAGGTAAGGAGGTGAAGTAGGTGGATGAGTTTGAAGACTTGAGACAGTATCATGGATTTCCAGTATGGTTGGGTGACATCAGAGAATTCAAACGGAATACCTTTGCTATCTTCAAATGCAATCCCAAGTACCAACGTAGGGTAAAGTGTAAGAGATGTGGAGTAGTGATACCAAAGAACCTGCCAAGGATACAAGTAGTAGGGTCATGGGATTGGGATGCTGGACACTATTGTTTGTCATGTGGTCTAGAACTCATAAATGCGGTAGTTGCTCGTTACAAGGAAGTGAAGGCTGACATTGAAAAGGCATTGGCTGATGCAAATGTCATCATCAGAACAGCTAAGTCTGCAAAGGAACGTGAAGCATACAAGGAAGGAATAGCATTGGGAAGACTGTGTGTTGAGTTGGTGAAGTAGATGCCAAGACTTTACATCTCTTATGTGCCTAACAGTTTCAATGGAAGAACATATCTGCTGGAACTAACACTCGGTGACAAGGGTATCTGTGGTGGAGAAACAACAATAGGGATGACTGCTGTGTGGCGGTTGTTTGTAAATGGGAAGACAGTCTATGGTAATCCAGACACCTTCTATGTCAACATCAGTAGAAGAGAGAAGAGGATATTCAGTATGATAGTTGACACACAGTATCATGTGAAGAGAGCAATATGGTATGACTTCATCAATGGGAGGATAAGCAAGGAGGAAATGTTAGAGAAATTGGAGGAGGTGTTGCCTAAATGTCTGCTAGCACAGAAGCTACAGTCATAGTGCCATGTCCAAGATGTAAGTCATGGAACACAATGCATTGGAAAGAAGGGATCTGGATATGTAATAACATGAACTGTCAACACACATTCCTTCTCCAGAAACACCATGTCCTACTGTTCAAGAATGGACAATGCTATCAGGTGGACAGTAATTCACCTAAAGACTTACGCTTAGAAGCAACTAGACTGTTAGGGATGGAACATGAACATAAGACTGATAAGAGAACTGTCAAAGAGACTGCAGAGTGCAGAAAGAAAAAGAAAAGAAGTACTCCAACAACTGAGGACACTCCAAGATAACAATGTGTCCCGGAAGTCATATCTTGAATGGGCTAACTACTCTCTGCTGTTAGAGATAGAAGCTTTACGTTCACATATTGGTAGAGAGAAGATGTCCCATTGTCCAGCATATGGTGCAATCCTTGAACGTGCTACTCCCATATCAGTAACGAAACATTGTTGTTATGCTTTTGGTGTAGAGACTTATGTTCTAGAAGAGATGTGGGAAGAACTGTGTTTCAGATGTCAGTTGAAATACAAAGAGAAGAAGGAAGTTGCAAAGTGGTGGAGGATACTGCATGGTGTTAAGTAAAAGTGAGTTCTTGAAGAGATTTAGAACAGTAGAAGGGAACTATGAGACACCAGAGTTATATCTGTCCAAAGACCATGTCATAGGCATACCACGCTACAAGAACAATCAAGAACGTTTCTATTCCTTTGGTGTCATTAGACTTAAAGACAATTGGTCTAAGACACGATGGTGTGCATTACAATTGACCAAACACTTCTTTGTGAACACATCTGTATTGTTCAGGACGATGGAGATACTTGGTAGACGTAAGATTGTAGAGATAGGAATGTTCACAATGGACAGGGGAACTGTTCCTGCGGTTAGAGATGGAGAGAACATTGTCTTGATAGCACCATTGATACTACACTCAAATACATCATACAAGATACTGTCCTTGGAAGAATTCTGTGAAGGATATGACAAGGAAAAGATAGAGGAGTGGGAGAAATGGGCTAGGATATTGGGGAAAGAAGAACCACACGTAGAGGAGTAAGACTTAATAGGTAGATGTGTTTTATAGGTATGGACGTATGTCCTTACCAAGGAGTGAAGATGTAAAAGGAGGGATGGTATGACCTACGTAGAATGGATGGAGTTGAATACAGAGAATGAAGACGATGTCCGTCTGTGGTTGAAACTCTATGGCTTTGGTGTAACGGTAGAACAACTGAAATCATTGCTGCAACACAAATGGGAGAAGACAATGAAGACTGGATACTCATACAATGACACGTTGACAATGGTAAGAGCAGAGAAGATAATTGCAAATGAACGTGACACATTGCACTTGGTCATCTGGAGCAATGGTAAGTTCTCAATGTTCAACAAACAAGTGAGTCCAGAGTCAATACCACTACTCCAAGTGCCTTGGAGATACAACAAGAATGAAATCTTTGAAGACTTGGAAGAAGGAGAATATGTCCTCTTTGTAGAGGCATGGAGAAGTTGGTACTTGGCAGTATTGACAAAGTGTTACACAGAACAGGATGCTCTACAATGGTTAGAGGAGTACACGAAGTGTCTGACATTGTTGAAGAAGTATGCAGAGTATCAGGAATTTTCTGACTGTAGGTCAGTTGACAGAGGTGCCATTGTGCGGATAGATGACTTACAGAGACAGTACAAGAAGATGGAAACAGTAGCCAAACAAATAGATGACTTGGAACGACAAGAAGAAGAGAAGAAAACAGAGGCATTGAAGAAGATAACAATAAGTGACAACAAGGTACACATAGAAGCATTGGATGGAAGAGTATACGACATAGAAATACACAGTGATTGGAAACCAGAGAAGGAACACTTTGTGTCTTACGTCTACAGACACAGATACCATTGGACAATAGAACACCAGCAAGATGCTCAAAAGGAGTCATTCTTCCGTGACTTGTACAGCCTATTGCTTGATGAGGCTAGAGACTTTAGCATCTCTGTCAATGGCAAGTCTCCTGTACGTGTTACAAAGAAGGTGATAATGACAAAGAAAGGAGAAGTGACATTGATGTACTTTGATGGCAAGAGAGTGTCTTCTGACAATGCTCTGTCATCATTGTATGACTACTTCATACTAGGACAACAATTCAACAGGACAGCAGAGAAGGAGAGACAGAAGGAGGAGAGACTTGACATTCAGAAACAACGAGAAGAGATGTTGAGTACACAAGGGATTACAGGATACATCACAGACTTGGAAGGAGAGATACCAGTAACATTGTTGTTTGAGAGGGAAGGAAACAACTGGTACCTTGTCTTTGGTGACAAAAGGACTTATGTCAAGGGAGGAGTGCAAACAATTCAGTCTCTGGAAAGAGTATTGACTGGTAAAGCACAGTTGTATCAAGACAGACACTCAACAGTAGCATTCTACAGGAGACTGTCAGAAGCAGTAGGAGAACAAGAGGCATCTGAAATAGTCAAGGAAGTAAAGAACATGGGACAACTACTCAAAGTCTTGAAGACAAAAGACGGGGGCATGCAATGAACAGTCTGGGAGAAATACTCTGGGCTGTCAGACAACTAGTGCTAGTAATCAGAGCAGCCTATTCTGTAGGCTTCAGAGAATACACTAGACAGAATGGTGAACGTGTCTTCATCAGACGTAGTGTAGAAGAAGATTCATTCATAGTCAATGGAGAGGACAAGAAGTTCAGCCTAGCTAACTTGGAGGTAGTTGTCAACAACTTCCAACTAACCTATGAGACTGCAGTACAAGCGTATGAGTATCTAAAGAACCAAGCAGACACATTCAAGAAGGCAACAGAAATACTAGCACCCTTTGTCCTCCAGGAAGAACTGTCCAAGTGAGGGGAGAGAGGTGAGTAAAGTCTACTACTGTCGTGTGTGTATGAAAGTCTCAAAGACAAAGAAATGTGAGACATGTGGAGGAGAATGCGAGGAGTTTACAATCCCGGAAGATATAACTCTTGGTGTCATTGCTGTCTGACAGTCAGTACAGAAGAGGACAATGAGAGTACCAAAACTATGCAAAGTCTGGTTTGAAGGCCCTTGTGGCAGAAAGATATGCTGTAGATACTGTGAGAAGAAAGACTGTGAGGTACGATGCTACAGAGCTAAAAGAAGCAAGTGCAATCTACGTATATCTCTATGGGACATGTTGACTGCTTAGACCAATCTGGAGTGCTACTGCCAAAAGAAGGAGGAATACAACACAAAGAATATAAGTCAGGAGTGGAAAAGACATAGTAAGAACGCAAGGTGCTAAATGATGGAGAACGTACCGGGAGATGCTGCATCGTCTAGGACAGTAAAGAGATATTGTGCAGTATGGTTTCTGACTGAATGTGGTAAGAGACTTTGTTGTCACTTCTGTGAGAACAAGAAACTATGTGGCAAGTGTAATGCTAAATACGTCACTTGTCCTCAACGTGTATATGTCTGGGATGTGATGTGACACAACAAGGAAGAAATGTCCTCAAGAGGTATTGTAGAAAATGGCCGTACTGTCCTATTGGTAAGCATGTGTGTTGTTACTTCTGCAAAGAGGAATGTGACGTTAGATGCCTATCAGTTGAAGACTGGAGAACATGTGAACAACGTTGCAAGTTATGGAATGTATTGTGAAAGACAAGTTGGAAAGAAGAGGGAAGGAAAGAAAATGGTAACTATATCTACTTACTATCTATGTCCTCTGTCTGTCAAAAGGAGGAAGTGTGTGAACACTAGAAGACACTTGGAAGTGTCCATGTGGAGATGATAGCACAAATACCAGCAATAATTGTTCTCCTTCTGTTTGACACAATAGCTTTCTTGTTTGTTGGTTGGAGTATGATAGGGAAATTAGTAAAGGTGATAAGAAGGAAACTCAACAAGTCCACAGAATCCAAAACAAAACAAGTAGTAGTTGCATGTCCAGTTCCATTGAGGAGAACAGAATATATGTATGGAGAGTGTGATGCAGAACTGGATGCTCAAGACGAAGAGGAAGGTGTATGACAAAGAGACTTAAAGAACAAGAGTGGTTAGTCTATCGCATGCAATACAACCATTGTTGTATCTGTTGTAAACATCTTCTTAAGAACACATGCCCAAAAGGTATAGATTATCCTAGAGTAATGGGATTCAGTAAACGTTATCCTCTCTGGAGAATAGGAAGTGCATGTGAATGCTGGTGTTAAACCTAAGAGATGACAGAGTGATGGATAAGATAGAGTCTCTAAATGACATCTATCTAAAACTCTTTGGTCAGAAGAGAATTTGTGTCGCTTGTGGAGAGACTTTCTATTGTATTGGTAGATGTGAAAAAGACTTTGGTGATAGAACACAACAGATTGACTTGTGCATGTGTAAGAGATGTTTAGTAGGTCAACTGAGAAAGGACAAGAGAGCATACATCAACAAACGTCTCAGGTGTTATACGTTCTTTAGTGAGGATAGAAAATGAAAGAGTTTCATTTCAGTAAAGGGAACAGGAAGATAACAAACAACGTTCTTATCTGGAATCTTCCAGCAATCAGCACTTGCCCTGGAAGTTCAACTGAGTGTAGAAAGTTCTGTTATGCCCTAAAGGCAGAACGGTATCCCTCTTGCTTAGCCTCACGGAAGAAGAATCTGGAATTCTCTAAAAGAGAAGACTTTGTAGAACGTATAGTCGAATACTTAAAGAAACGGAAAGAGACAACAATTAGAGTTCATGAATCAGGGGACTTCTATTGTCCTTCATACTTCTACAAATGGTGTGAAATAGCAAGACAACTACCAGAGAAGACTTTCTATGCTTATACCAAGTCATACTTCTTCAACAACTTCTGGGACAATGTACCAAGTAACTTCAAATTAATCCAGAGTGTAGAATCTAGGTTTCCAAACAAAGTTGACTGGTCAAGGAGTACAGCTAGAGTGATACTTAGTCCAACAGAGAGGAAGCCAAATGAGTTCATCTGTCCAGAACAATTGGCAAAGAAGAAAGGAAGAAAGTTAAAGTGCATGGAAGAATGTAAACTTTGTCTGAGGGACAATATCCATGTTTGTTTCCTCAAGCACTAAGACAAGAGGCAAGAACATGGAGACATACCTCTGGAGAAAGTTAGTCCCTAAAAAGGATATCTGTACAATCAAATGCCTTACTTGTTGTTGGGAATGTTCTTACTTGGACAAATGTGTATTTGAATCAGGAGGAATATGTTGTCTCTCACCATTCCATAAAGTGTGTCTTCATGCAGTAAAAGTATATCTACAAACATTCTATGGTTTGACAGAGCTAGAAGCATTCAGATTAGCTTTAGAAGCCAAAGAAGGAAGGAGGATACATTATGACAAGAAGATGTGACTGTTGTGGTAGGATAATACCACTAGGAAAACCACACGTAGCTCACTTTAGCTGTGGTGTTTCCAGATGACATTAAGGAAGAGAAATAAGAAGACAGATGAGGAAATGTGGAGAGAGATCTTGGCCTCTGGCAAGCATGTGATATCCTTACTTGTCCAATGAACAGAGGAGGATGGTGTAAGAATCCTACGTACTACAAATACTTCCCAGTAGGAGGAGTAGTTATGATTTGTACTGTTACAATGGAAGGAATAGTAAAGAGAGTGGAGAAAGAAGAAAATGGTTGGATAGAGGAGTTGGAGTTGAAATGACAACATACTGTTTCTGGAAAGTACTCACACGTATCTTCAGTTCACCAACTTACAAGTGTATCAAGTGTTGTGCCATATGCAAAAAGAAGTGCAAGGACTGTCATTGGACTAAAGGATGCTACTTACGTCTTTCAGAGACAGAATATCTCATTCTTAGAGTTAGTTTGTCCACTTTGACAGTCCTGCGGATGCATTAGAATATTTACAGTCTCTGAGGAGAAGAATGGAACAAAAGTATTGTCTCATAAAAGTAAGTGACCCTTCACACTACGTCATGAAAGATGGAAAGCCTTGCATTAGGTGTTGTTATGGTTGTCCAGACATTGACAGTTGCCATTGGAAGGGTTTGTGTCACTTGAGAGAAACATGTCTCTTACGTATTTCAGCGAGAGAAATGGTTTTGTGTCGTATTGATCCAGCATACAAAGAAATCATAATCGCAAGGAGAGTAAAACTTCTCTAGGTGTGAGAAGATGAAGTACTCTCTTGTCTTTTCTCACATAGGAACACGTTCATTCTTAGTGAATAGGAGAACAATCATTGAAAGGTATGCTGTTTGGCACATGTTTGTTGATGGAGAATTCTATGCCAATATACACTTAACATCTTCTTCTTATCTCCATGAATTGTTGAAAGAACTCTCTGACAAGGATGGAGCAATATCTTTTGACGAGGATGAGTGGAAACTAATCAAGTATTGTTTAGACCATACAAGGAAGTGGAAGATATTTGCAGAAGCAAGAGACACACTTAGAAAACAAGGAAGAGAAGCCATGTTCAATTACCTCAAAGAGAAATTAGCTGTTCATATACTTTCAGACAACTTGAAGGGAGTTAGATGGCAAAGAAACTAAGAGACATACTCGACAAAGTTATAGACTCCATCCTTCTCATTGGCTATCCAATCTACCGTCTCAAGTGGAAGATAGTCTCTTGGAGAGAAGAACGTAAGCTATACAAGACAGAACAATGGAAGTTGATGTTGTATGGATATAAGACATGCATGTTTTATAGAGATTGGGGAGAGGGAAATGAAGTCTGCACAAGGAAGCTTGATAGTAAATTAAATTGTTTCTTTGGTAATGTACATTGTGACAAGTATAGATGTAAAGTTTATATCAATGACCCAATCAAATGTTGGTAGGTGAAATACATGCCTTCACATGGTTCATTGAGCAAGTCAGGGAAAGTACGAACACAACAACCTAAGCGATGGAGCGAACTTGGTCGAAAGAATAGAAAAGGAGTACTAATGCATCACTACCACAAACACCTCTCTCCAAGACTTAGCACACGAAGAAGGTATGAGAAATATTTTGTCTTAAAGAGAAGGAAGGGACAAGTTTACAAATTTATGATACACAAGTGAAAGATGGAGGGTAAGTCTGAAGAACTTTTGTTGTCTGTGCAGACTTTTTACTTTCCCTTCATCCACGAGTGGGAGTTGACAAGTCTGTTGATGATTTTTCAGTCTATTAGACTAATCTACTTGTCAGCTCCCAAATTGGCCGATGAGAGTCTTAGAATAGGTTTCAAGTCTGTTAAGAGATTCAACTCTCATCGGCCAACTCCAAAGAAGTCGAGATGTCTTTCGAGTATCTTCAGTCTTTAAGGAAGTAGTTACCTCTTTCCTCTCCTGCAAATTGATTCTTTAACAGAAAATTTATAAGTCAGTAAAGTAACGTGTAGAGTAGGATGGAAGAGGATGGAACCAATTCGTAGACACAAAGTCCGCTGTCTTATTTGCAAGAAAGAAGGTGTAGTAGAAATTCAAGGAGGAAAGATACTTACGAGTGGTTGGTACTATTATGGAAGGATGGACATGAATGCTTGTCATACAAACAAGTATGTGTACCTCTTTACACCAGAAAACAAGAAGAACCCTTGGAGACGTATAAAGAACCCAGACTATGATCCTAATGTCAAGAGAAAATATGTTGAGATATGGGAATGTCCAAAATGTGCAGAAGAATAAAGCATGAAGAACTCCGAGAGAAGGGTAAGCACGTGAGTCTAACATTTTTCTTCAGTCTCCGAGGTATGTTTACTCTCGTGCTTGCCCTCTAAACGGAGGTTAATGTGTTGAAAATTACAACTTTACGACCTCTTTGGAAACAGATAACCTTTGAAGAAAATGAACCAGGGATCTGTTGGAATACATCAATGGCAGAAGAACGAATATTCTATGTGAGAGCTGGAGACAAGATGTGTGCTGTAGGAATGATACGGAGAGGACGCAACTGGAATGACTATGGTGCAGAAGGAATGCACTGTGCAGATTGTCCATACTTCCTTCACAAGAAAGTAATGGGAAGAGCAGAGAAAGAACTACTGCATGAATTGGAGGAGACTTTGAAGAGAAGAATAAAGGTGTAGACGTATGAGAGTAAAACTACGTATTAGCTTCCCCTATGGAGAAGTATTGTGGTGGAACAAAGATCACTATGAACGTATCACATCCGACAATATCCTTAGGTGTTTGTTGGACTTCACAGAAGTAAGAGCATTCAATTGTGTCTTCAACTATAAAGACCATACATTCACAGTTACAGCAGACTTGTCTCCTCTGACAGAAAAACAGTTAATCGATAGCTTCAGAGAAGCATTTGCTAAACTATTCAAGAAGAACCAAGTAATGGTTACTGTATTAGAAAGACACTTGAGCAAGAAGGAGACAGAGCAAGTAGTCACTGCTTTAATGATGGAGAAGTTGGAGGATTAGCTATGGAAGCGAAATACTTACTTCGTTCTGCACCAAATGGTAGATTCTACTTGTTGGAGAAGAGCAATGGAGAATATGTCTCAATAGGTATGTTGTTGACTGAATATCCCATAGACAAAGAACTCACACTTGCATTGGCTAACAAGGTGAAGAAGTTCCAAGTACTGCTCCGAAATGAAGGTGATATCATTTATATCTTGCCAGACAAGTTTGGAGACTTGTTGAAGATACACATCAAAGTCTATGGAAGGTTGCAGTCATTTGGAGAGAAGTTAAGATACATTGAGAGACTTCAGTTCTTTACACTCTTAGAAGAGGAGAACTATGAAGAACTCATACGAAGACTTGAACTCTTATATCTTGGAACAGTTGTGGAGGGAGAACACAAGTGAAGGTGTCAAATAGTACACGACAATGGTATTTAACGAACATCATGGACGTATTGGAGAAGCATAGACAAGCAAATGTGAGAGTCATAAGTATGGAACTCACTAAGCTTGGTGGTAAGAAGTATCCAGCAAATGAAGGACGGATAACTAATTATCTCAGACAACTGAGGAAGATGGGATATGTGGATTACTGTCGTAAGAATACAAAGCATAGAATAAGACTTAAACTACCCTCACATGAAGGAGTGTGGATGTTCAAAAAGAAATGGAAGGAAGGAGGTGAGTTGGATGGGGAGACAAGGACTCTCAGACAAAGCACGTAAGTGGTATACAGAACAAATCCTAAATGTTTTGAGAGGACAAGAACATGGTGTGACTACTGCAGAGATTATCTTCTCTCTCAAGAAGCTATCCCAACAACGTTATCCATTGCAGAAAGGAAGAATAACAAGTCTTCTTAAAGAAATGAGGAACTATGGTCTGATAAGAGGAGAACGTCCAGAAGGAAGTCATGTAGTATTGTGGGAGTTGAATGGTAAACCAAAGTGAACCTAGAAAGAGAAATGGACAGAGCAGGCTAAAGAAACGTACTCTCAAACTCATCTCTTCTACATTACAGAATACTGGATGGTTGACGTTGATGTACTTTCTTTGGATAGCATACAATCCAATTGGAATTGCTCTGTCTATCATATGCCTCTTTTCCAGTGACTATATCTCGTTGCTAGGTGATTAGAACGTTGTCTCGTGTAGGGAGAAATTGTTGGAAGTCAAGGGAACCTTTCTGTTTCTCACTTGAGGAAGAAGTGACCAATGTGAAAGACTTTGCTACTCTTTTGTATCACTATCTGAAGACAATACGACTACCATTTCATTATGAACGTATAGAAGTATACTTCGAAGGAGAGTATGTTGACAATGACTTCCGAAGACACTGGGAGACAGGCATTATCTTGATCTACTTGAAGAAGCCTTGGAGAGTCAAATTGGACATACGCTATGACAAGTTTACTAGTCCATATGTCATAAAAATAGAGTTCAGTGAAGGAAGTAAGTGTCTAAAAGTATGGAATGAGGAGAGAGACATGGACTATTATTGGAGAATGCCTCTTGAACAAATAGAGAAATTCTACAACATAATGAAGAAGTTTGCTGCTAAAGACTTCTTGGAGATGGCACTCTATGAATGTTCTAAAAGAAGAAACAGAGTGGAAGAAGATACTGTTTAGTCCCGAAGAATGCAAATACTATTACCATGGTCTGTGTGTTCTTAAGCTAATAGAAGATAATGTTCCCAATCTTGCTCATTATGTCTGTAGGAGAGTGTGTGAGAGATTTGCACATAAGAGTGAAGTTAGTGAACAAAATACGTAGAGAAGAGGAGAAGTTGTGGAACAAGATACTATACAACCCAGACAAGTGTAGATACTACATCGAAGGCAAGTGCTTTCTTAAGCTAAGAGGTTATTGGACTATTCATCGTCTAAGAGACTTCGACTGCAAAGGCTTGTGTGAGATGTTTCAACATGTCAGGGAAGAAAGAACAACCTAGATGTTATGCTGCCATAATTCTGGGAAAGAAACTCTCTTCATCATGGGCACAATGCAAGAAAAGAGTCAATGGTCTTTGTTGTAAGGACTGTTCAGAAGTAACAATGTGTCCTACTCCTTGTTCACAAATACTTCTCTACTTTAAGATAGATGATGAGTCTTTCAACTTCGAAGGATTTAAATGTAGGTTTTATTGTACACCTACTCAAGCAGTAATGAGGAGAATAGCTGGTGATACTTGATGGGTGTGTTTGACTCCTTCTGGATACGGATGAAATGTCCAATATGTCAATATGAAGACAACTTTGAATTTCAAACGAAAGAGTTTGTCCAATGCTTACTTCACTTCTACGTAGGAGATAATGTAAACCAGAAGATTACCTCCACTCGTCTAGGACAAATGTACATCAAAGACGGAGAAATACTTGGGGCTATTTCGTACTGCAAGAATTGCAAGTCTAGACTTAGAGGTACTATTGTGATTAAGAAGGGAAAGTTTGTAAGAGTTAAGAATGTCAAACGTTGGGATGATCCAGAAGACATAGGAGTGAATATCGTATGAAGAAGTGTGACACTTGCAAGAAAGACATCACTGACAACAGTTTCATTCAAGTAACCTTCTATGGTAACTGCCAAAGACTTATGTTGTATTGGAGAAAGCCTATTCAGTTGGAGTTCTGTAGTTTCAATTGCTTCCAAGAATACTTCAACATGTTGACAAAAGAACAAGCACTGGAAGAATTGGCGGAGAGGAGGCATTGGGAGTCGAGATACCCTGTTCCAGCAAGTGCAATGAGGCAAGGTGAGGAGGAGACGGATAAGAAGGAAGGGAGTGAGTAAGTGTCAGCAGAATTCACAATGACACTAGGTAAACAAGGTACTTGTCAGATATGTGGGAAAGAAGTGTATTCAAAAATGTTCACGTGTGACTTATGTGGCAAAAAGACCTGCACATTACACATGAAGGCACTAGTTAGTATCGTGACAGAAGTTGGCTATGTTACTACTTCGAGTACTCTTGCACCCATTGTTTATTCTACTCCTGCCAGCAAAATAGAAATGTTTATCTGTTCCGAATGTGCTGATGCACTTAAACTGTCTCTAAGGGTATTGGCAGGAAGGAATAAGGATGAAGATAAAGATCACGAGAATAAAGATAACAGCAAATGAACACTTGCCACCAGAGAAAGCAGTAAATGCTGTGATATCCTTCAAAGCTCAAAAAGGTAAGTTCCACTGTGAAGGAATAGTGAACACAACGATTTACACCTTCTTGGAGAGAGAAAGTATTATCAGCAGTCTCTATGGATTAATAGTACGTGAAGTCTTGTATCAGTACAAAGCTTGGAAGGATATACAAAGAAAAGAGGCAACTCTCACAAGACATATGCCTTGGTTGAAGGACTTGGAGGGTAATGAAATACCACCTGAATATATCTTGGCAGAGGAGTTGGACAGATGAAGGAGTTGGTTCCTCTCTCATTTCTCAGAGTAGGAGAAAGTGGTCTCATAGTTTCAGTCACTGGTCATCCAATACTTGTGACCAAGTTAAAGTCTCTTGGTTTTGATGTAGGAAAGATTGTTCTTGTTGTTGCAACAACTACTGGATACTTTGGTAGTTACATGCTTGTGAAAGTAGAAAGTAGACAAGTGAAACTGAACTATTCAGAAGCTAATTACATCATTGTTGAGAGAGAAAGAATAGAACCTATACCTACTCCTAATCCAACCTTGCCGGTGTATGCTTTTGGAACAAGATGAAAAGATTTGTGCTATATGCGGGAAACCAATCAAACAACGCATACGTTTCGTACTTGTTCTTGAGAAAAGAGAACGTTATAGAACTTACTTCAAACCTACTCCTCTTGGTTTATACTTCCATGAGGGATGTGTGAAGAAGATATCAGTTAATGTAAAGAATCTATGGGATCTCATTCGAGTAATGAACCAATTGACAGGGAGAACCCGTTGATCTAAGTATGAAGGAGAAATGGAGGTGACCAAGTGTGAATTACAGGAAGATAATAGCTAAAGAGTTTGTCGTCATTAGTTTCTATGCTGGTTGTTTCTTAACTCCTCTGGTACTAAGTGCGATTGCTCTTGACAACTGTCTGCGGTCTGCTCCTCCTTTGGTGAAGGTTGTGACTTCTTTATTGTTAGGTTTTGTCTGGGGTCTCTGGTTACAGTTAGCTACAAAGATCTTGAACACTGTACTGAAAGAGTAAAATATTTAAGACCAGTAAAGAAAGTAGAAGTGTGAGACATATGCGAATGCCGAAGTTAGACTTCAAAAGACTTCTGTTCCTCCTCTTCCTATTCTTAGGATTCTTGGAGGCTGGACTACCGGGACTAGTAGCTGGTTTCTTCTTCTGGGCAGTGCCAAGTGTTCTCTTGACACTCTCATTGATACCATTTGTTGGTTATTTCATCTATGATGTTTTCAAGACACCTCTATTGGACAACATTAAACACTTCATACCAGATACAGTACTAACAGAGAAAGTAGCTATGTTCTTTGACCTTCAAGCAATTATCTATTGTATTCTGACATCAGCACTAGTAGTTGCAGCTATTGTCTTAGTTATCTTCTTCTGGAAGAGGAGACAAAAGAAAAAGGCAGCAGCACTTGAGTTTGTGAGTCTAAAAGAAACAATACTAGCAATGGACTGGAAAGACCTTGAAGACTTTGTAAACAAGTTGAAAGACAAGTTGAAAGGTGTAAATCCACACTTGGCTGGCTCAGTTCTCTTTTGGTTGGGTATTGGTGTTTCTTCTCATGACTTCTACTGGGAAGCAAATGAGTGGCAAGTAAATACCAAGAGACCAACACATGGTGTCTATCTAGGTCTTGGACTTGCAACTACTGGAACTACAATCATAGAACCAAGTGTAGTGAAGAATGCATTCTTCTACTTGGGTGAAGCACTGTGTCTGATAGGTTTCTGGACTTTATCACTCTTGCCGAGGGGAGTTTCAAGGTGGATCTCTCATTTCTTCTGGTGGTCTGGTACTGGTCTAATGATATGGAACTGGTATATACATGTCAAACCAGAACTCATCAATGATACCGAGAAAGCTAAAGTCTTCACTTAAACACCCTTCTTTTTCTTTGTGAGGAGTGGTAAAATGAATAAAGTATTACTTGGGTACATGTGGTATTTGGATAGTGATGATAGATGAAAGAGAAGCCATCATTCTTGGTTAGGAGAGCAGCGAAAGAGCACACATGCCTCTACTGTGGCAAGACAATACCGAAAGGTACAAAGTATTATGTAAAAACAGAGACACCAAAGGAATTGCGTAAGGCATTGGAACAGCGGACTGGTTGGTCTGTTTACACAATCAAAGCACGTACTCGTTTCTGGTATATTGACAAAGTCAATTGGCCATTCTGTAGTCTAGAGTGTTTAGCAATGTATTGCAATACAGAACGAGACAAGTTGCCTCAAGAAGTGCAAGAACGTATTCAGCAAAAGATAAAGTCTATTGTTGATAATGTGAGTGAGATTGTGAGTGTGATTGTAGCACTTGGAGGGAGTAAACCCTACGAACGGGATAAGTTTATAAGTCTCTTACAAGTAAAAGGAGGTGACGATTGGTATGGAAGAAGCGTATGGATTGCCCGTGAAGGAAGTACCTCCAGGCAAGGTGTTTGATATCAGATACTATCCAGCACGAGAATGGGTTCTCATCTACTTGGACAGAGAGACTTATGACTCAATTAGAAAAGCTTGTGAAGAACACAAGATTGATGTCAAGAAGGCTATCTATGGCAGTCTTATCCACATTAGAGAAGCACTCAAGTAGCCTGGAGGTTATAGTCTTTAAAAGAAAAGAGGTGAGTGTATGGAATTGAAAATAGATCCCAAGTTAGAGAGCATAATTCCACCACTACGTGAAGATGAACTGAAAGCACTGGAGACATCCTTGAAAGAGAAAGGACAGATAATGCCAATACTAGCAATGCCAGATGGAACAATCATAGATGGACATCACAGATACAAACTCTTGAAGAAACTAGGTCTAGAGCCTAGAGTACAAGTCATGGAAAATGTGAAGACAATAGATGAGGCATTGAAACTAGCCTTTGAAATCAATGTACAGAGACGACAACTAAGTCTACCCATGAAGTTAAAGTGGGCTTATGAAGTCGAGAAACAAATATTAGAAGCAGAAGCTAGACATAGACAAGGAAGACATGGAGAAATTCGTGACCAACTTGGTCACGAATTCAGTCGTACTCGAACTAAAATAGCTGAAAAATTAGGGGTAGGTGAGGGGACAGTATGGCGTGCATTCAAGATCTTGCAGGATGCTCCTGAAGAGTTCAAGAACCTCTGGCTTTCTGAACAAGTAACTACAAATGCTGCAGCAACAGCAACAGAAGCACTTGAGTCTATACCAGAAGAATACAAGGATAGGAAAGAAGCACTTATTGAGATGGTAGTTGAAGACCCAGACAGAATAACAGAGATCAAAAAGATAGTTGGTAACACTAATGCTGTTATAGCAATGATAGAAGGAGAAACAGATGAAGTCAGAGCAAAATTAGAGGAACGATACAAGCCACTGTACTTTACACCAGACTTAGATCCAAGAGAAGTCTTATGGTATGCTGAAGAGATCTCACAATCTTCACATAAGCTATCAAAAGGCATCAAGTTAGCCGAAGAAATTGGTGAAACATTCGAGGAAGCAGACGCATGGTTCGCTCACTATGGTGGAAGATGTATCAGGGAGGTCAAAGCTTGGGAGGGCGAGTGGGACAAGTTCCAGGAACAACTCGAAAAGAAAGGAAAGTTCTCAGTTGGGGAGAAAACAGAGTAACCATCCTCTCAACTCCTGAAGAAATTGAAGAATTCATTGACTTATATCCAGAGGCTAAAGACTACAATTGTCCAGATTGTGAAGAAGGAGATGTAGTGGTAGACACAATTCGCAATTTTGTCTATCACTTCTCAGTATATAAATGTCCATACTGTGAAAAAAGATTTCCTACAATAGAAGCATTCAAAGAACATGTAAAAATAGTACAAGAGGAGTACTTACTTGCTGACGAAGAAGCTAAGATCCCAGAACATCCCTTTGTAAAACAAGATGAGTATCAAGAAGTACTAATGGAACACACGTTCTCCAAAGCACTAGTCTATTATGCTGTTGTATGCCCAAGAGAAATAATACCTCTACCATCTTCTGTAGAGTATTCTGAAGAACACCCAAAAGTTCCAACAGCAGAAGAACGACAACGACATGATGAACTAATGGCTAAGTGGAGGGAAGAGATGATGAAGACTTATCACACTAGACAACCCAAGATTGACTTACTTCCTAATGGAGATTTACATGATCCTGGTGGCAACCGTTGGTGGTATTGGACAGTGCAAGTTTGGGTTGATGAACGCAATTGTTGGAGGCCACTGCCTAAAAAGTTCAGAGAAGATCCACCAGGCAAGGTGAGAGTTCTCTTTCTATTGGCTATTATTCCTGAGGAAGAAGAATGATTGTCCTCTACACCCTCCCTAACTGTCCAAAATGTCAAGTAGTCAAACTCTTCTTGAGACGAAAAGGAATAGACTTTGAAGAAAGAGATGCCAGAGACTATTCAACACTTCTACTAACTCAGCACATGCAAGAAGCACCAGTCATAGAGATCAACGGTCAGTTCTACACTTTCGAGACTTTGACAGAACTAGAGGACATCTTACGACAAGAAGGGTATAGTATATAAAACAGTGACAAGAAAGAGAGTGGACGGTGACATAGTGTTCAAGTGGTTCAAGAAGAGAGAACAGAAGAAGAAACGACAAAGATACTTTGAGGAAGGGATAGAACAGAGTAAGTACCCGGACTTTCTTAAGCAAATAGATGTTGCTATTATAGACTTGTTGAGAGATTATCCAGATGATGACACTCTACTCAGCAAACTTGGAGAAGAAGCATCAAGATGGTTTACTGATATGCCTCACTTGAACCTTACGTCGTTCAAAGCAGGTGTAGTATATGGAATGTTTCTTCTCTTGAGACATAGAAAGCAACGCAAACGAGAAAGTTATGTAGTATAGGAGGTGAAAAGAGTGAGTGAGAAAAAGCCTTCAGTAAGACCGGATAAGAGATTATGGTGGTTCGACACTCTCTTCTTGGCTACGGTTCTTATTCTTGGATACTTCGAAACACAAAGTCTCAATTTCCTAATGGCTGTACCACTGTACTTCTTTGGCTTCGTTGCATCGTTCCTTGGCATCATACCAATAGCTGGTCCTTTGATATACTTCTTTGGCATGAGAGCATTGTTCAATGCCTTGCTCAGTACTTTCAACCTCTCGATGCCAGTGACATCAGCAATAATTTTCTGGTACTTCTTCGGATTCACAGTGTTTTATAACTTCATTATTCTTCTGATCCTAATACTAGCAAAGACAGGACAATGAAGTATATAAAACACTCTCTTTTTCTCTTCCTTAGAGGTGAACGATGTGGGTAAGAAAAATCAGTTGTATGCAAAGTATGTTCGTCTAATGCAGTCAGCAGAGAAACCTAATGAGATATACTTAGTACTAGAGAAAGATGAACCAATGGAGAAGAAGTACATGAGACAGTTTGACAATATGTTCATGGGCAAGGATGTGATCATCACTATTACACCATTGATTAGAGAGAAGAAGCACAAGGCAGAACAGAAGGACGAAGAAGAAATACCAATATCGCCATTCTGGGATGTGGAAACATGAACAAAAGGACATATTACAAGGACAGAGGATATTGTTGTTATTGTCGCAAGTGGATACCAACAGAACAACTGAAGAAAGTCTACATCAAGAAGTTAGGTGTCTATGCACTCTACTGTCCAATACACTTAAAACAAGTAAGACTTAAGCCTAGGACAGTGAAGATGGGAGAAGTACCAACAAGGAGGTGAAAGTGTGAGTAGAGCAGAAGAAGAGAAGCGACTAAGAGAAATGTTAGCACGTAGAGCACAATCAGTACAATGTCCATACATCAATGAGTGCAAGCAAAAAGTCTTGAAAGAAGAGGCAGAAATGTTGTGTAAAGACTTGGAGATCACTGAAGAAATAGTCTCTCTACATGTAGCTGGTAATCACGGTTGGCAAGTCTGTAAGATCTACAATGAGATCCGAAGAGAGAAGGAAGGAAAGTTACCGAGGGAATGGTAGTTGAACTTGGAGATAGTCTTTGAACTGTTACATTCTGTGGATGGAAATGCGGCAGAGCACATTACGTTGAAACTGTTGAAGTATTTCCGACCAACCAACCTTCATATTGAACAAGAGACCTGTGGATTGAAAGTACAATTAAAACATGCTGACCCAATTCCACCATTTTCTGTTATCAAACAGATAAAAAAGGAATTGGAAGGAATACTGTATTTCAAACACACTATCAGAGAAATAGACTTGGAAGAACATGAGAAGGATGTAATAGAGAAATGGTTCTTGGCAGAGGCAATAAGTTAAATAGGAAAGGAACAAACAGTTGTTTGGGACCTAAGATGAGGAGAAAGACTTTGTTTCTTCTGTTATTAGTATCTCTTCTAACTATTGGAATAACTACTGCAGTCTTGATGGCACATGTGAACATCTCAAATAAAGCTAAAGTCAAAGCAATAGGAATTAAAGTCTACTTTGATGAAGCATGCACACAAGAAGTGACTACACTTGACTGGGGTGATGTCTCTGACTCCAAGACATACACTGTATATGTAAAGAATGTCGGAAATGCACCAATTACTCTGACAATGACAACAGAAGATTGGAATCCGGCAAGTGTTGTCAAGTACATTTCTTTCACATGGGACTATGATGGAAGCACTATTTATCCTAAGACAGTTAAACCTGTTACATTTACGTTGCAAGTGACTAACCCGGACGGAATAGTGCAAGAAGAAATAAGTGATGTGAGTTGGACAATAGTTGTCACAGCCTCCCAAGTCTAAGACGTTTGCTTCTCTCTCTTTTTCTTTTGTTTGCAAGTAGTGTTTGTCTAGGCATAGGTTGGAAAATTGGTTCATTGGTTCAAGAAGGACTTCTGCCTACAGTAGACTTCTTTGACAGTGTTAGTCTCTTGATAGTTGGTTTTGTCCTCTACTGTTACCATGTCTATCTAATTATCAAGTGGCCAACAGAACATTAGTGAAATGTTTATATGAAATAACATTTGAGGTAATAGGATGGAGGACAGACATGGAACAAGTAAGAGATAAGATATTGTGTCAGATAGATGAAATAGAGAAGAACCTTTATGGCATGAGAGACATCATCAAGATCTTCTGTCTCTCTAAAGCATGTGACTTGACTATTCTCTTGTTGGGTATCCATGCAACAGCTAAGTCTTCACTTGCTAGGTTATGGTCAATAACCACTGGACTCAATTACCGTATAACCACCGCTTCGGAAGTTGATGAGTCACTTTTAGCCTATATTGATCCAGCAGTATTCAGAGAGAGAAATATAGTACAGATGAGAAGAGGAGAACTAATGGAGAAGAATCATGTAATCATAGATGAATATTTCTTATGGCCCAATAGGTTCAGAGCTAAGTTACATCAGTTGTTGGAAGAGAAGACATATGCTGGACTAGAATCACTTGTCTATACCTGGACATTCCTCTCCAATCCCCTGTCAGAGTACTATTCTGGCCAGATAGAAGACATAAACATGGCAACAACAGACAGGATTGATCTCTTTGTCCCAGTTTACCAAGCTGCCATCGTTCCTAGTGAGACTATGATACGTAAATTCTCTAAATACGGAAGGAGAGAACGTCAACTTGATCAGATAACTACGTGGGATGATTACTTGAAAGCTAGAGAAGAGATAACCAGAGTTAATGTTCCTTCTAAGGTTATAATATGGTTGTCTCTGTTTGCACATGCACTTGCTGGTTGTAAACAAGTAAAAGAGAAATGGAATCTATCAAGAGCAAGAATGAAGAAGTTATGTGCCTCATGCAATGAAGTCAATCACCTCTGTGCGAAAGTATGCTTGTCAAAACCAAGGTTCTTGAGAGCAACTGTTATTCTTGCAAAAGGACTGGCATGGTTAAATGGACGAGACACAGTAACTCTTGAAGATGTACAAGAGGCTATCTATTATACACTTCCACACAGACTTGTGTGGATACAAGAAGAACTGTCTTATGAAGAGTCTCTGCAACGTGTGCCAGAACTCATCCAACAGTTCAATGATGACATGCTTGCATGGAAGAATAGAGGTATCTTCACTCAACTAGGAAAAGTAATTGAAGCTAGTAAGAAAATACCACCAGTCTATGAAGAGAAGGTAGGTCAAGACTTATTAGCTGATGTAGCAGAGATATTCCTTCTGAAACAATTTGTGTCAGAAACATTGGAAGCAATTAAACAGGATGTCTGTAACTTCTACAAACTAGAGGCCAAGAATCAGACATTCAAGACATTGAAAGAAGTAAGGCAATTCCTTGAGCAGTCTGGGTTGAATGCTTATGACAAGGAGATGTTGTTGTATGACATTGCTCCGTCTAATCTATCTTTGACACTTCCACTTGATCTCGATAGGTTAGTAACAGTGCTTGTTACCTTCCACAAACAAAACAAAGTCTCTATTGATCCTCAGAAGGTCTTGCTTCAAAGACTTGCAGAGAGTACAAGTTTTGATTCTGACCTTGTTAGACTACATGAGTACAATGGTTTGGTAAAGATTCTGTTCAATACAGAGAAGGACAAAGAACAGTTTGAACGTTTATGGGAGGGTCAAGATGTCTGAGTTTAAAGACCAAACAGAAACATATCCAGATGTGTATGGCTATACGATCAAAAGAGAACGGAAAGAACGTGTAGTTATCCAAGGAGTACACATGGAGATAAAGAAATACACAACAACACAAGGAACAAAAGGCATACGTATATCGTTACTAGAGAACACAGGAGAGTTCTTCATAAAGTTCAATGAGTATCTCAGTAGTATCGAGAACCATAGACCAGAGGAAGAGAGAGCGTTAAACATGTGGTCATTCACTACTTTCTGTTCCGCTGATCCAGGTCTACAAGTGATGGATGAGACTGGTTTCTATGTCTATCAGAACCATATTGTCTTCAATGAAGAGAAGAATGCAGCATCACCTCAAGAAAGACTAATCAGATTTGTTGAATACTACAAGAAGAGGTTTGGCCTGAAGACACGACTGAAGGAGGATGAGTTTGAGGACTTGGAGATGTTGGAGGTAGGACATCTTGAAGGAGTTGATCACACCAAAGAATGAGAAGAGCGTAAGAGAACGTATCCAAGAACTTCTTGTGAGAGCATGGTCAATAGCTAAACCAATGTTTGCACGCATGCAACTACACTTCAAAGTTTATCCAATAGAATCATACTTCTCTACTGCTGGTCACATATTCTGGGTTACTCCTGTCTGGAGAGGAGAAGCATTTACACTCTCTATTCTCTTACATGAAGGTCTTCACTGGGCATTGTATCCAGTAGATGTGTTTAGAAACATAAAAGACATCTATGAAGCAAGAAGACTGCTAGCAGAGGAGCTACACTATCAACCTAAGATCATTCATAAAGACTTGTGGAGAATAGAAGAAGATTGGTCAGACTTTGAATACTCCTTTGAAGAGTTCCAACTTGTCTGTAATATTCTTGGAGACTACATTGTAAACCTCTGGATACATGATCACTATCCAACAGTGTGGAAAGACTTGTGGGATTTCTTGTACAAAGAAGGAACATTCTATGAGAAGGAGAAAGCATTGAAACGTGATACTTCTTTTCTGTTGTACTTGGCTGCTTATCCAGAACTGATAAGAGGTCTCCCTTCAGTTGAGCTCCAAGAGTCTTCAACGAAAGCACTTGTACCACATATCGTCAGGATTGTCCGTCTAGTAAGAGAAGGACGAATATCTACACCATATGCCCTGAAAGAGTTAGTAAAGATATTCCACAATAAGATACAACAAGACTTGAAAGAACAACAACAGAAAGGCAAACAAGGAGAAGAAGAGATGAAATGTCCTCAGTGTCATTCAGACAAAGGATGGGAAATAGTAGCTTACTATGATGAGAAGAAGAAATCATGGGTGAGTGTCTAATGGGAGGGAAATACTTGGAGAAGATAGTCCTCAAATGCCCTCATTGTGGGCATCCTCTCAAAGTGAAGTATGTCAAAGATCCATTTGAGATAATCTACACATGTGAACACTGCAAAGGAGATTGGGAATGGACAGACTGGACTGAATACTTTGCTAGCCTAGAAAAGAAGTTCAATCCATCTAAGAAAGGAAGTGTCTTACATGAAAGTAAAGGTAAAGTGTAAGAACTGTGGATACACCTTTGAAGTAGACTTGAAACTTTCACCTCTTGGTCCTTTGAATCCAATACAGAAGAGAGAGTTAGGACCTAAGATCAAGATTGATAAAGCATCACTTGACAAGATCTTGGACATAGCAAAGGGTGCTTCTTATGATGAACTAGAAAAGATGGGTCTAGATATTCCTATTCCAGAATGGGAAGATGCACTGCAACGAGCAACAGTTAGACGCTTCTTGTTGGATAACTTGAAAGTAGCTAAGACCAAGAAACGGAGAATGGGAGAAAAGTTTGTTACAGGCACTGAACCTTTCAGAATGGGAGATAGTTTCAAAGACATAAGTCTGCCAGCAAGTGAAGTAGCTAGCCTTGGTGTGGAAGATATTCGCCTTGTACCAGGTGTGACTCTCCAGAAGAAAGTCTTTGGGAGAACGAAAGGATATGATGTCGAAGAACTGAAAGGAACTAAGTTGTTGGTTATCTTGGATGGTAGTGGGAGTATGCTTGTTGGTCAAGAAGCAGATATGTCTGGAAAAGTAGGGAAAGCACTCATGATAGCTAAAGAACTCTATGACTTGTCACAAAAGTTTGGATTTGAATATGATCTTGTTGTCTTCTCAGACTTAGCTATGCGAATACCAAGAGAAGACTTGAAAACATTCTTCAAAGATATTTCTTACAGAAACAACATGAGAATTTGGAATGGTGGTACACGTTTACGTAGAGGTCTTGAGAAGTTCACTGAGGCAGAGTACAAAGATGCTAATGTCATTATCTTGTCAGACATGGAACTAGGTGACATATCAGAGACAAAGGATAAGATCATAGAAATAACTAAACTAACAAATAGCTTCAAGATAGTTCTAATTGAACATAGTGACTATGACTTGAAACTGAGAGAAGACGCTACACGACAACTCTTTCCACCAGATGTAAACTTACAAGTATTAGCTATTCCAGTTAGAAGATAAAAATAGGTGAGTGAAGAAAAGAGAGTTGGTAACTATGGCTAGATTCAAAATGAAGAATGACTTCTATGAAGTAACAATCAAGAGTGCAAATATCAACAAGATAGAAATAGAGATTGTGTTCTCGGAGAAGGAAATACCAGAACAAGAGATTCGAAATCTTGAACAATCACTACGACTCATCCTAGAAGCTTGTGGAAGGTTTACACCAAACCCTTCTAAAAGATGATCTGGATGTACACCTTCCAGAGATTTACTCCACGAATGAAGAAACAAGTTCTTCACTTCTTCGAGTCATTAAGTCTAGACACAAGAAAGAAGGCTAGTGTATCTGGAGTAGATGCCAACACATTGTACTTCAACTTCCGTCAGAACTGGAGAGAGAAGGTTGCTGTTGTGTTGTTGAAGGACACTGAAGTAATAGCTGTTGGAGAACTAAGTCCTTGTGCAGATGGTTATGAAATGCAGTCTGTATTCGTTAGAGATGATTTGCAACACAAAGGCATTGGTACAAAGTTAGTCAAATACCTCTTTGCTCTTTCTCTTTTGAATGGCAAGAGAATTATCTATGCAAGTGTCTTGAAAGACAATTACATTGCTTTAGACTTCTACAAGAAACTAGGCTTTAGGATAATAGGAAGAAATGAAATTGTTTATAAACTAGTTAAGAGACTTGACATGAGGGTGTATTCATGAGCAGGATATGGGATTGGATTGGTCGTAAAGTGTTGTCGAAAGGAGAGGTACCTCCAGGTATGGATTTCTGTGATGCTTGTGGTAAGATCTATCCCAAAGAGGACATGCACCATGTACTGATTCCTGGTGAAGGAGAAGTTATTCTCTGTGAAGAGTGTATTGAGATACCACCTTCTTGGTTGAAGTTTCCATACAGGGCTAAGAGGGTGAAGAATGAAACCCAATAATTACTACATAGATGGTTCAAGTGCTGGTCTCTATGGTTACTATGAGACTCAGACGGGAAAAGCAGTCATAATTGAAGATGACATGGAACTCACTAACAACCAAGCAGAATGGCTTGCACTCTATACCCTTGTTCTTGACTTGCCTGATGATTGGGAGGGCACAGTGTATTCTGATTCAGAACTAGTAGTCAATCAGTTCAATGGTGAGTATGCTATTAGAGATCCAGAACTACGGAGAATAGCTAGACTAGTAAGAACTGTCTGTGAGAGTAAACACTTGAGACTTAGACTCATCTGGATACCAAGAGAAGCAAATGAAGCAGGAAAAGAAATAGAGAGAAGATTGGCAAGAAGAAGAGTTGCACGATGGTTGGCAGAACAGGAAGGATTGTGTGGAGATGAAATCCCTCAGACATAATGGAGTATACATTCCAACCTACTCACCAATAGGTCTGAGGATAAAGTTCAAAGGAAGAACAATAGACTTAAGTGACGAAGCAGAGAACATGGCTGTTCAATTTGTCAAGAAGTTTGGTACTCCATATGTGGAAGACAAAGTCTTTGTGACTAATTTCTTGACAGACTTCTCAAAGGCAATTGATGTAGACAAGGAAGAAGGATGTCTTGAACTTAAGAACTATGACTTCTCTGAGATACAACATTATCTAGAGGAAGTGAAGAAAAGGACAGAAGCAATGACCAAAGAAGAGAAGAAGTTGGCCTCTCATTTGAAGAAACTTGTCCGAGAAAGACTGAAGGAACAATACGGTTACGCCTATGTGGATGGTGTGAAGACACCACTCATGAACTGGGCAGTAGAACCAGCTAGTATCTTCATGAGCAAAGGAAACAATCCTCTAAGAGGAAGATGGAAGAGAGCAGTTAAGAAAGAAGAGATCGTGCTCAATAGTTCTGAACCAATGCCTGGATGGAAGACGGTGTGGGAACCAGAACAGATGTGGATAGCCAAGTGGCCAGAAGTCTTTGATCCTACAAGATACAAGTATGTGTGGTTACATCCATCTTCCTCTCTTCGACAAGAAAGGGAACAAGCTAAGTTTGACAAGGCATTGGAACTGGAACACAAGATCAACTTAGTCAAGGAATTCATCGAGAAAGAACTTTCCAGCAAGGATGAGACAAGAAGGAAGTTAGCAACTGTATGTTGGTTGATGATGCATCTTGGGATACGAGTAGGAGATGAGAAGATCGCTGGAGAACGTGGGACGGTAGGATGTACTACACTGAAACCAAGCAATGTTATCTTGGAAGATGGCAACAAGGTTGTCCTAGACTTCATCGGAAAAGACTTTGTTCACTGGCACAGAGAAATAGTAGTTCCTCAACAAGTGTATGAGAACTTAAAAGAGTTCAGGGAATCTGCTGGAACAGACTTTATTTTCAAAGGACTCAACTCAGCTAAAGTTTCAAGATTCCTCAAGGAAGTTGTACCTGGATTGAGTGCTAAAGTCTTCAGGACATATCTAGCTGGTACTCTCTGGGACAGACATGCCAATGAGAATGCAAAGTATGTGTTTGATGATACACCAGAACATGTAAGGAAGTACTTGTTCAAGAAGACAAATCTTGAAGTGGCAAAAGCACTCAACCACAAGAAGGCACTGCCAAAGAACTTCAGTGAGAGACTAGCAAAGAAAGAAGAACGTTTGAAGAAGGAATATGAGAAATTACTGTTGATACCACAAGACAAAACAGAGAAGTGGAGGAAACAGAGGATGAAAGTAGAAAAACTAGCTGCAGAACTAGAACTCATGAAAGAGACAGCCGAATGGAATTTGAACACATCTCTTACATCTTACATTGATCCTAGGAGAGTTCTTAAATTCTTAAAGAGGATAGAACTACCAGTTGAAGATGTATACTCAAAAGCTTTGAGGGAGAAGTTCTCATGGGCTATTACTTAGAGATTCTCTCTGGTGAAGAACGTTCATCGGTAACGTTAAGCCATCATGCCTCTGTATCTACTGAAGGAAAGAAATCCTTGAAGAAATATAGTGACAAAGTCTTAGTCTTTCTCTATTTGGATGATCAGCTCGTCTGGGCAAACGATGAAAGGAAAGTATGGTTTGAAATAGCCAACAAGTCTCTGCAAGTTAACTCAGAATATATAGGACAACCTAATGCTTATCGTGCTTATTTAAGAATAGACCTCAAGGCAAAAGCAGATGTCACATTCAATGTAATTGAAATAAACCTCAAAGAAGAAGATGTCCTGTATACCAGGAGACTACAAATGCCAGCATGCCTTACTCTTCGCACCAATGAGAGAATTATAGTAGAAATAGTAGATAAGGGTGATGAACCTGGAAAGTATTTCATTCCCAAAGCAGAAAGGACAAGCTAAAGAAGCACTCATAGAATTAATGAGAGAAATATGTAGAAAGTGCAAACACATTGACACTGACATCAATGATCCCTGTTGTACTGAGTGTAAGTTTAGAAAATATGAACAGTTGATCTATTCTTTCTTGGAGTGAATAAGTGCAGCTGTTTGGTCCCATGGTAATATTTTTATAATTAAAAAAGACAATGGAAAAAGTGTGACCTCAATGAAATTGGCAATGGTTGAACCAACTTATCTAAGTGCTAAAGTACCGAACAACAAATGGATGGAAGATATGACAGATGAAGAGAGACAAGTGAATCTGCCAGTAGCATATCAACAATGGTTCAATTTATATTCCTTACTTACACAAGGAGCAACTGTCTACTTGGTACCACCAAAGCCACAGTATCAGGACCAATGTTATGATGGTGTGACAGAGGTCTATACTAGAAGTGGTTGGAAGAAGTTTAAGGATGTCACTCTTGAAGATGAAATTTTAAGTCTAAACCCAAAGACATTGGAAATGGAATATGTTAGACCTATCAGAAAACAGGAATATCCTTATTCCGGCAAAATGTTTCATTTCATTGGCAAAGAAGTTGATTTAAGAGTTACAGAAGATCACAACATACTCTACCTTCACAGGGTTAAAGGACATCCAGATAAATACATCATTAGATTTGCAAAACCCTCAACATTACCAAAGAACTTAGGGTTTCCATCTAAAGGAGGCAACTTTACATTCTCAACCACTCCCAGTGAAATTGTTTTTGAGGAATATAGAGGAGAAAATGGACGAACATATCCAAAGAGAGTATTTAAAGCTGAAGACTGGTTCAGTTTTGTAGGATGGTATCTTTCAGAAGGATCTTCGGGTCAACATAACAAACATTACCATGTTTGCATATCACAAACAATCTATGCAGAAGAAATCAAACAATTACTAGAACGAATGGATCTGCCATACTACTTTGATGGTAGAGATTTCGAAATTGCCGACAAAAGACTCTATGAATTCTTTAAACAATTTGGTAAAGCTGAAGAAAAATTTATTCCAAGAGAAATGCAGGATTCGATTTATCTTCCATATCTAATTGATAGTCTTTTGAAGGGAGATGGGAACAAAAGCAGAACAGAATATTATACTAAAAGCAAACGCTTGGCCGATGACGTTCAAGCTGCTCTAATTAAATTAGGTTTCAGAGCAAACATCAGAAGAAATAAAGATGGAAGTTATGTGGTACATTTTTCCAAGAAGAATTCTTGGTGTCGAAACGTGATAGTTGAGGAAGTCCAAAATGAGATGGTCTATGATGTAACTCTGCCCAAGAATCATATAATGCTAGTTAGAAGAAATGGTAAAGCAGTCTGGAGTGGAAACTGTTATGTTGTAAATGCAGGGATAGTTCTTCCACATCTACAGTTGTATCAAAATAGAAATGTCTGTGTACTTAGCAAGTTCAAAGCTGAAGCTAGACCTGGAGAAGAATTAGAACTCAAGAAATTAGTTGAAGAACTAGGTTATGAAACATATCAATGTCCATACTACTTTGAAGGTGAAGCTGAATGTTATGATGAGGAAACTGAAATTTTAACAGAGAAAGGTTGGAAATTCTTTAAGGATTTGGATGCAACAGACCTAGTGATGACTTATGATCCCATTTCCAAGACTTTATATTTCCAGAAACCAATTGCTTACCAAAAATACTTTTTCGATGGTGAGTTAATTCGGTTGAAAAATAGATATATTGATGCTCTTGTTACTCCAGACCACAATGTATTTTTGAAGACTACAACAGGTAACCTTATGTTTGCAAAGGCATCTGTTCTACCAAAGAACTTTTATCTTATCATAACAGGTGTTTGGAAACCTCACAGAGAAGTTCGTGAAATAATTCCTGAATTTCTTAGAGATAAAATTTCTATAGAGACTTGGCTTAAGTTTTTAGGATGGTATCTTTCTGAAGGATATGTTAATTTCAACGAAGAAGCAGGCAACTATCAAATTTGGATCTGTCAAAATAGGAAAGCCCATCCAGAAAAATATCAAGAAATAGAAGAACTTCTAAAGAACATGGGCTTTTCTGTTTCTCATGGAGAGAATGGTTTAATTGTTTACTCGAAAGAGTTAGCCCAGTACCTTAAACAGTTTGGTCAAGCTAATTCAAAGTTTATTCCTCAAGAAATCAAGCAACTTGATCCTTCTCTTCTAAGAATTCTGATCGATGCAATGATGAAAGGAGATGGACATAATAGTAAGAAGTCAAAATATTATTCTACTTCATCAAAACAATTAGCCGATGATTTCCAAGAAATCTGTTTGAAATGTGGGATCCCAGCATTTATAGGCTTTCAGTACAAAACTCTTAATGGGAAGACATTCTTAACTTACAGAGTTTATATCAGAAAAGCTAAACAAGAAACTGTTTTTCACCAGTTTATTCCTGAAAAAGTCAGATATAAAGGATTTGTATACGATGTAACTGTTCCTGAAAATCATATTCTTTTAGTCAGAAGACATGGAAAGCCCTTCCTTAGTGGAAACTGTAAATGGCTTAATGAAAATGTCTACATTGGTGGGTATGGCATAAGGACTTCCAAGAGAGCCCATGCATGGTTGGAAGAACAGTTTGGGTGTAAGATAATTCCAGTTGAGACAGATGAGTGGTTGTATCACTTAGACTGCTTAGTATTTCCTATCAGCAATGACTACTGTATTATTTGTGAAGATATACCTCAAGACACTAAGGATCAGATAAAGAAGTATACAAATGTCATTGAAGTACCATACGACAACTGTCTTGAAGGAATAACTAACAGTTTTAGACTTAATAGTTATGTCTTGAACGCTGATGTCTCAAAGAGTGTAACTGGAATGCAAGCACTGAAACAAATCAAGTCTGAACAACAGAAACTTACAGAGATATGTGCAGATTTGGGTTTGACACCAGTATTCATTGACTTGTCAGAGTTCCTCAAGTCAGGAGCACTCCTCTCTTGCATGATACTTCATTTAACATGGGAGGAGTGTTGGTTAGGTTGATGCATCTAAAAGACTGGTTGGCATCAGAAGAAGTCCAACGAATAAGGAGAATGAGTTGGAAAGATATTCTTGAGAAAGAGTTCAATAGAAATCCAATTAGACCTATCAAGTATTCTCCCACTGCCTTTTATGCTCCAAATGATGGTGTAGTGCTACACACGAAAGTGGTTAAGTCGGATGAAGAATACATCAATGTGAAAGGAAGGAAACTTACAGTACAAGACCTTCTTCAAGACAAGAAGTACAACGAAGAAAGTCTTGTGATTGGTATCTTCTTGACTGTATATGACATGCACTATTCAAGAATGCCAACAGATGCTATCATCAGATGCACATGGAAAGAAGTAGAAGGTATCTCTTCAGGAATGTTCAATCTAGAGAGACTAATTATTGGAAAAGGAACTATTGATGTCAATCTTGAAGACTATTTGTTTAGCAATGAAAGATGGGTCTTTGAATGTGCTAACTTGAGACATGACTTCAAGTACTACATAGTACAAGTGGCAGATGTGGATGTAAACATCATATTGCCCTATATCAAAGACAAATGGACATTCAAGAGACAAGGAGAGACATTCAGTTTTGTGACTTATGGTAGTCATACAGAGATTATAATTCCTATTAAGTATGCTCCTAAACTCTTAATACCACAAGACGATATCTACCATGTAAGTACATCGGATGTACTGGTAGAGTTCGGAGGGAAGGAAGGTGCACAAGCACAAAGTGTCAGAAACAAAGACAAGAAGTCTTCTAAAAGCTGTAACAGCTAGAGTATTGGAAGTTTTTGTAGATACACTGTTGCTAGGAACTATCTATTCATTCTTTGGCATTCATTCTCCTTACGAACTAGCTTTAGGTCTTTCTCTGTTGATAGAGTTCTTATGTGCTGTTGCAACATATATTAATGAGAGATTGTGGAATAAAATACAATGGGGCAGAGAAGTAGAGGATGTCTATGAAGACAGAACCAAAGACTCTTGAGATGTCTTGCTACTATCAGAAGCATCATAAAGTCTTGCATTGTCCTTACTGTGGTTACAAGATGGAGTTCATAGTCTTCTATTCTTATGATAGCTCTTTGAAATTTTGGCACTGTCCAGAATGTGATTTGTACATTAATGATAGAACAGACTTTGATGAACACAGTCTTATAGATGCACGTAAGTATCATAGGAGACAGCTGAAAAGTGCAGTGGAACGTTTAGAACGAGAACTAGCAGAGAAGAAAAGACAGTATTCTCTGTATGGTAAGTACATGACACCGAAACAGAAGGTGAAGCTACTTGCGGAAGAACTCGAACGTTAACATTATTTCTATTCGTATTTCTTCAATGCTTATTCTTTCTCGGTGGTTTGAAGAAATGGAAACATTTAGAAGAGGAGTTGGCAGTACTTGAACTAGCAAGGAAGTTGGAGAAATGAGAAAAGTAAAAGTACAGACTGAAGAGGTCAGCTATCCTTGCCCACGATGTGGCAACTTTGAGAAACCGTATATGTATTCGAAAGATGGCTATGCTTACATGCTCTGTTCTAAATGCCATACTCAGTACAAGACATCTACAGCAGTCAGTGCCAATTTCCGAAAGTTCTGTTCGAAAGTAGGGAGTAAGCCTAATCGTAGTCCCACATACTACACATCATCTGAAGAGAAAGTACGGAGATTCTTGCTACGAAGAGGATTGTTAGAAGGACTAGACTTCTTCCACAATGCTCGTATTGGTCCATTTGTGAATGGGAGCAAGAGAAAAGTCTACTATTGGATAGATTTTGTTGTACCTTCTAAAAGATTACTTATTGAATGTAGTCCAAGCATTTGGCACAAGATGTGGAATCGTGAAGAAGCGGACAAACGTAAGAATCAATTAGTGGAACAGCTTGGTTGGACAATAATTCATCTTGATGAGAAAGAACTTAATCAACTAAACAAGAAGAGGAAGAAATCAAAGTATCCGAAGACTGACAATGTGAAGAAACTCTATCAATTGTTTGGCTGTACAGAAGAGTATGAAGTAACAGATGAAAGAAATCGAGAAAAAGGTCAATAACTTATAACAGAAGTGAGAACTATGCTGGCACTAACTATTGGCTATCTAGGAATGGGTGCAGTACTCTTTGGTCTTTACTTAAGTAGAGAACATTACAAGCTATCACAAGTATCTTCCTTCATAGGAGGTGCCTCTTTAACAACAAGTGCCACACTTACAGGCTCAGTTGGAAATCCATTTCAAGTTCTAAATATTATCTACTCTTTGATAGCTGTCTACAATCTCGTCAAATTAAGAGGGAAGAAACATGCTAGAAAGAAAATGCCCTGATTGTGGTTCCACAGATGTTAAAGTCTTAACACTTCCACTCAACGAGGAAGAAGAGTTCATCTACTGTAACACATGCAAGAAGGTAAACGTGGTCACAAAGGTGAAGATAAAGTGAACAAACTTGGAAAACCAAAGAAATGTCCCTTCTGTAATCACAGTTATGCCTTTAGAACATTTGGTGGATTGGTCAGACATGTTCAGTTCAATCACTTGTATGACGTTAGAAAGAAATGGTGCTTAGTACCTATAGATGCCAAGTATCTTGGTATAGAGACACCATCTGGCATTAGATATATTGACATCAAAGGATGGGATGAAGTGGAAGAGTTTCTTGAAGACTATGTGCAAGACTTCAACAATCCAAGTAGACTCTCTTCGAGGTTATGGAAATATGTCAAATGAAGACTGGGAGAAAGAGTGGAGAGAACAAGAGAAGTTAGGAGAGAAGTATGCTGACCTATTGTATGAACTCAACAAAGCCTTTAGACAAGAACTAAGGAAGTTAGCGAAAGGTAGAAAGAATGTTGTACCAACCAAGTATGTTCTACCAAAGAACTATCTTGTAAGACTAATGGAAGAACCGATGTTCAGAAGAGCATGTCAGCACAAAGTGGCATGGATATATGTTAAGAGAGAAGATCAGACAGAAGGGTATTGGCACAAGGTACAACTTTATCCGAATATCGGTGGAGTACCAGTAGAGGCAGGGAAAGAACTAAGAGTTGAAATCACTAAAATGCCACAACGGAGGAGATTGAAATGCAAGAAATAGATTTGGACACAATACTCAGGCCAAGAAGACTAAGTTCTGGAGCAGTGTATGAACTCTTGAAGAAGCAAGAAATTCACGTCTACTTAGCTGGTCCAATCTCTTTTGCTGAAGACTTGCAAGACTATCGTAGACAGCTACGAGAGGGACTCTTGAAGATAAGTCCAAAGTTTAAGATACATGACCCCTGGGAAAGGGAACAAGCATTGGGACCCATCAATTCAAACCATCTGAGTTATGAGGAGAAGAAAGCAGTTGCTGAAGAGGTAATCACAGCAGACTTGAAAGATATTGCTTCTTGTGACATGTTGTTAGCTTACATATTTAGAATAGGAGTTGGCTCGTCTATGGAGATCTTCTTTGCTTCACGTGTTCTTGGGAAACCAGTCATAGTTGTCTACAGCCCAGAAGATGAGACAGAGGCTAATGTGCCTCTCTGGTTGATTGGACATGCTAATCTAATATTCCGTTCAAAGAAAGGTTTGTACTCATGGTTAAGAAAAGCATTGGAGGATGTAGAAAATGGAAACAGAACCTGAAGAACCAGATGGCGAACCCCTTCAATTCGTTGAGAAAGTGGAAAGAAGAGTAGATGACATTGTAGAATATGAACTTCTAAAACACAACACTATCGTATTACATGGTGAATTGACAGAAGAACTTTGCAATAGAGTGAGCAAACAGTTACTCTTCTTGGCACTGAAAGGGACTAAAAAGATTAACATTATTCTCAACTCTGTTGGTGGAGAAGTCTATCATGGTCTTCTTGTGTTCAACACACTAGAGGATCTGAAACAACGTGGTATACAGGTAACGATAGAAGCAAGAGGACTTTGTGCTAGTATGGGAGTTCTTATTCTCATGGGTGCTACAAAGCGAGTAGCTGCAAAGTACACTCGTTTTCTGTTACATGAGACATCCTCATTCACTTATGGGAAAGTCTCTGAGATGAAGGAAGGAGTACAAGAACTTGAACGTCTAAATGCTATGTTGGATGAGATAATCATAGAACGTACGAAGATAAGTAAGAAAGTGTTGGAAGAAAAGACACGCAAAAGAGAATGGTGGCTGAGTGCAGAAGAAGCACTGAAGTATGGCATTATCCATGAGATAAAGTAAAAAGTTTATATTGTCCTACATTAATGAAAGAAAAGGAGGTTGTGTATGGAAATAAGATCTGGTGTTGTACTGGATGCGAAAGAATCTGAGATTCCTGTGATTGTTCTGGAAAAGAAGAAAGGAACAGACTATGGAGAAATCTGTTTCATGGGCGACTGGCACTTAGGTTGTCAACCAGCTAATTCCTTAGTAGGTCTGGGTACAAGAATACAAGATGTGAGAGTTGGTGACTATGTAGGACAAGGACAAGTTCTAAAGACTTACAAGAGAGAGCCAAAGGAAGGAGAAAAACTTTATACATTGTTCATTACTGGGCTTCTTCCACTTAAGTTCACTGGGAATCATCCACTTCTAATAGCAAGAGGGAGAGGAAAGGCAAAACATGGAGGAGTCTACATTAAGCCTGAGATAGAGAATTTTGCATTTGTCAGAACTGAAGATGCCAAAGTTGGTGACTGGGTTCTTCTTCCCAAGCTCCCTGAAGAACAGATGAAGATCTACCTACGACCTCAAAGGACTTGGCACAACCATACAGAGCTTACAGTTGACGAAGAAATAGCTAGATTCCTTGGATTTTATGTTGCTGATGGATATGTACATCGAAGCAGCATAGTTCTTTGTTTCAATCCTAAGAAGGATGGTAAGTTAATCAACAAATATAGAACAATTATAGAGAAAAGATTTGGACGGAAATGTACACTTGACAAGAGAGGACAACTAAGTTTCTCTTTTAAAGCATTGGCTGAATATCTCAAGAATCTAGGCAAGGTGAGGACAAAACGTGTTCCTCTGGAGATCCTTTATTCTCCTCGGCACATTGTTGAAACATTCTTAGAAGGATACATTGACGGGGATGGTTGGAAAGTTAGAAATGAATACAGAGCCACAACTGTTTCTGAAGTGCTAGCATATCAACTAAGTCTTCTTTCACCTAAAATTGAAAAGCTAATCACTATCCAGGCCTATGAACCTAAGAGACATATATGGCCTAATGGCAAAATGTATCGTGAACACAAATGTTATCACATTTCTATCCCAATTGAGAGAAAGAAACAACGATACGGAGTCCTGAAAGAAGGACTAACATTACGTATCGAAGATATCTTCGTGGAACCGCTGAGAGAGCCTGTGTATAACTTAACTACAACTTCCAATACGTACTATGCTCCAATTATAGTTCACAATTCAGGTAATTTCTCTCTTGGACAATACATAGAGTACTTAGCTTATCTACTAGAACATCCTGAAATAAAAGTAGTTCTGATGGGAGACTTGATAGAAATGGGTGCATTGAGTCCTTATGGTGCTTCAGAAGAGAAAGTAGGCTCAATGCAGTTACTTGATGTTATCAGATTGTTAGAACCAATCAAAGACAGAATAATAGTCATGTTAGAAGGAAACCATGAAGAGCGTTTCTGGAGAGCAACAAAAGGGACAGATACAGTAACCAAGTCTGTTGCAGATGCTCTGAAAATACACCCTCTCTTACCAGGTCCAGAGAGAGGACAACTCTTCATGGTCAAAGTAGGAGAACAAGTATATTCTGTTTATGCTATTCATGGATCAACTGGTGCAACTATTTACAAGGCAACACAATTAAGCAAAGTCTTTGCTAATATCCACACATCTCTAGCTGTACACGGACACAATCATCAGATATTCAAAGATCACAGAACATACTATGGAGTACGAGAGATAAAAGGAAAGTACTATCTAACAGTGCATGAACAGTATTGGTTGACAACTGGATGCTTTGTGAAGAACTTAGGGTATGCAGAGAAAGGAGCAATGCCAGTGACGAAGATAGGAGCACCATTTGTCAGATTCTATGCAAATCGTGAAGCTATTGAGATTATTGATGATCCAAGAATAACCTATGGAATAGGAACTGGGTCAAAGAAGATAGACTTGAAGAAGATAGGTTTGAAAGGGTTAGACTTGGAAAAGTACGAAGAACTGAGAGGATTTGGTGGCACACAAGTCTTGAAGAAAGGACGATGGGTGGAAACTGAGATATGTCCTTCTGTAGAATTGGATACGAAAGAGGAAGCTTAGTTATTGGCAGATATGACAAAGAAGGTTACGTCAAGATACCAGTACAGTACAGGAAATACTTTATCAATAAAAGAGTCAAACTACTATTTGATCCAGAGAAGAATTTGTTGGCATTGAAACCAAGTGATGATCCAAATGACTTTCCGACAAGTTATTGGCGTGTATGGTGTTCTGCATTCATAAGAAGTTATGACATACCTGCTCAAAAAGTCCCAGTTGTTTGGGATGAGAAGAACAAGTATTTGATAGCAAGGATTAAGAGGCAGTAGTTGTGGACTTGGCACTTGTTCTTAGTCTAATAGACACTGTTATCATTGGAGGTTTTGCTATCTATAGGACTTATGTCAACTACAAGTCATGGAAACTGCAAGAGAAGATGTTAGAGGAATCGAGACAGTATTGGAATAGTTGGAAGGAACGAAGCAAGGATGTAGCAAGGAAAGTACTTGAAGAAATATCAACTGAAGACTTGATAGCAGAACTAGAACGAAGAGAAAAAGAGAAAAAGGTTGTTTGTCAGAAAAGACACAGGAGGAAAAACTTGTGACAAGAGAACGGAAAGCACGTAAAAGACCATTCTGTCCTCTCTGTAACTCAGAGATGAAAAGGAAGGGCAAGAAAGGAAAGAATGAATACTATAAATGTCCAAAGTGTGGGTGCAAACAGTTTCAAGATGGTTCTTACAGACAGAAACCAAATCCGGATACCTTGGACATAATGAACAGAGCAATACGAGAACAGAGGAAAGAACAGTCATTGAAAAGGCTTATAAAGAGATTGAAGAAACAGAAGTATTTGCCTTACAAGACTTTCATCTGGGAAGGACGTGTGATTAATTTGGATGAGTATGATAGAGATGGAAACCTAATACCAAAGAAAGAGGAAAGGAAAGAGGAAACACTGCTTGAGGGTCAATGATGTGTAAGAATTGTGCATTTGCAGATGTAGACAGACCAAGTGAGAAAGAACAATGTAAAGTATGCATACGTAATCCTAAGAATCTCTCTCATAGATTTAAACCAACTACATTCAATGGTGAACAGATAGACAAGCCAATTGACATGTATGTCTCAAAAGAGTTCTGGAGTCTACTCATTAAAATAATAGAGAAAATGCAGAAAAGCAAGCCAGTGTATCCTCCACATCCTTGGATAACATACTATCCTTCACCTTGGTCTAATACAACAAGTTCTACTAATTACTACATTAGTGTCCCTACATCTGTGCCTCTTGAAAACAGGAAGGGAAGGAAGAGAACATGAAATTGAATAAGTCTCCATTCACTGAACGTTTCTTGAAGAAAGCATATGAAGAATACAGAGAGCCAGGACTGTTCTGGGCATCACTTACACTCTTGTCTTCTTGTTTTGTAGTTACTAGACACAAATGGTTGTTGATGAAATTTGGATCTTCTGGTGTTGGTAAGACAATAAGTGATAAAGTAGCAATAGAGACATTTGGAAGTAGCCTTCATCCTCTAGTGATCTCTGGTAGACTTACACCTGCAGGAATGGCAAAAGTAATGAAGAAAGCAGAGAATGACAAAACAGCAAAAGAACATCTAGAGAAGTTCAGAAGGGCTAAACTGATATTCGTTGAAGACTTATCCCGTTGTACTACTCACTACTTGAAACTGACATCTCTTCAGTTCTTAGCTGGTCTAACAAAGACAACTCTCTTAGATGACTTGACTTCTGAAGGAGGGACTTTTGGAGGTAATCTGGGAGATGAACCAAAGAAGAGCATGGTAGCTGGAACACCATCTGACTGGGAAGAAATTTCTAGTACTTCTTTGTACAATGAGTTTATTGACAGACGTTCATTAACTGCTATAGCACTTATGTCTCCAAAAGAATGGGCTGTACGTGAACAATTAGCAAAACAGACAACAGAGACAAAGGAAGATTGGCAAATAGTTCTACACTGGAAAGATATGATCTACAGTACAGACATACCGACTTACTATGGTCCTATGTTGGAACCTGTTTTTGGTCCACACAGGGACTCACTGTATGAGAAACTAGCAGCATTCAAACACTTTCCTGAGAACGTACTGTACATGGTTGACTCATTGGCAGAAGGACATGCTAGACTTAATGGAAGAAACCAAGTAGGACCAGAAGACTATGAAGCAATAGAGAAACTGTTCTCAAGATTCCTGTTGTTGGCTGACATGAAGAAGAAAGAACTCTACATCGTAGAAGAATTGTGTAAGTCTCATGGAATGTTGACATTAGAAGAACTCACATATAGACTTAGGAAGAGAGCAAAACGTGAAGATCTACCAGACCTAGAAGTGGTACAGAAGACAATTTGTAACTATGCAGAAGCATCAAAGTACCTCAGTAAGACACGTGCATCACATAACAAGCCTGCATATGTCATGTTGTCTAATTATCTAAGAAGCATCTTCAATACATGGGATAAAGAAGTAAAGGAAGTGATAACGAAATGAAAGAAGCAGTCATTTTATGTGGTGGACAAGGACTGAGGTTGAAAGGACACATTGATGTGCCCAAACCATTTCTGATCATAGATACAGAGACTGGTGAAACTCTCCTTGAGGCACAACTGAAGTGGTTGTTGGCATATGACTTTGAACATGTCATTTTAGCTATCTCACGAGAGAACTACAAGTACATGAGAATAAACTACTCTAGACTTATGACACTCCCGTGGTTAGATCCATCTATTGAAGATGAGTATTTGGGTACTGGTGGTGCTCTAAGGAAAGCATTGGACTTTGTGGAAGAGAAGAACTTCTATGTTATGAATGTAGATGACATTTGTTCTTATAATCCAGATGAGTTGTACAATGCACAGAGGACTAGCAATGCAATACTCATCAAACAAGCAAGGTTGCCCTTTGGTGTAGTTGAGGTTGGACCAGACATGAGAGTAATAGACTTTGTAGAGAAACCAATGATTAGTAAGTATGTCTCATGCGGACATTATGTCTTCAACAGAAAGTTAGTTGAACAGTTCTTGCCAACAGAAGGAGACTTAGAACAGACACTGTTGAGAGAACTAGCAAAACAAGGATTATTGTATGCTCATGTCCTAACTGGCAAATGGATAACAATAAACACGTTCAAAGACTTGTTGGAAGCAAGGAGAAGTTTGAAATGAAGTACATAGAAAAGATACAAGATAAGAAGTTGAAGTCAGCAGTACAAGATGCATACAGGAAATATGCTTACAAGCTACACTTCATACCAGCTTCTGTGTCTGGTAGTTATCATCCAGAAGATGAGAGAGGAAAGGAAGGACTTAATATTCACGTTGAGAAGTTATGTTGGTTCCTTGACCAAGTAGTCCAACAGTACAAGTTGTCAGATGAGACAAGAGATATTCTCCTGACAGCAGCATACTTCCATGACTTGGGGAAAGTAAAGTTAACAACAGTCAAACATGTGTTAGTATACAAGTCCAAGAAAGAAGAACGTTGTGTGAGAGTAGAACGTAATGTCTATGGATATGACAACCATGCAGAGGTAAGTGCTCAATTGGCTGAACAGTATTTGATCAAATATGGTGTCCCAGAAGAACAACGTAATGTGATTGTCAGTATCATCCGCAAACACATGAGTCATTGGACACCACATGCTCCTCAACCATCAACAGAATTGGAGAAGTTATTTGCTCTTGGAGACTTTATTGTCTCACGAAAGGAATTCACACTAAGGAAGGAACGGAAGTGGTTATGGTAGAGGAGAGAGTGGATGTTGCCTGAAGAAATAGAACTAGTAGAAGACTGGATCAGAAGACGAGTTGGACCACTTCTCAAAGATCCTTATGCTATACGGAATGGTGTACTGTACGTATCACAAGAAGATTTTGAGACTGTTAAGGTAATTTTACACGACTATCTATGGTACAACCGTAAGGGGTTTCCAGTTATTGCATGTGGGATACCTGAGTACTGGAACATCCTAGTCTATGTGTACCACACAAAGGAGGAATTTGTATGGATAGTGACATTGAGTTAGAAGGAATATACAGACTGATGAAACAGAAATGGAAGTATGGACATCCAGACTTCTACAGACTACTATTGCGAATGGGTGAAATCCACAACATAAAGAACAAAGGATATGGCATAGGAGACCCTCTAGGCAACTTTCTTGAGTGTGAAAGATTTGGTATTGAGGCCTGGAAAGGATGTCTAGTCCGTATGTCTGACAAGTACTCTCGCCTCTGCAACTTGGCTGCTAAGATAGACAGTCCAGAATATCAAGATGCTATCAAGCTAGAGAACTTAGAAGACACTCTTATAGACTTAGCAAACTATTCTCTCTTGTGTATCATACTACTAAGGAGAAGAAAACAATGAGATGTCCAAAGTGTGGATCTACTAGCATAGACCAATGTCCTAAGTGCAAACAAGGACTGAAGAAATGTCTTACTTGTGGTTTTGTAGCTGAACAGAAATATTTTGAAGGTACTCCACTACCATCACAGAAGGAATGAGCATGGACATTTCAGAATACGTGAAGAGATGTGGCGAGTCCGCCAATCGCAAAGGTTGGAAAGTGACGTGGGAAGAGTATCCAGCATATCTTCTTGCTACAATTGATGAACTCACTGATTCTTTTGACAGTGGTTGGAGAGATGACAACAAGACAAAGGCTTTTGAAGAGATCGGAGATTGTCTAATACGTCTGTTTCATATCATCCATGATCTAGGGATACCAATTGAAGAAATCTTAAATAGACTTATGACAGAGAACGAACACAGGCCTTACAAGCACAACAGAAAGAGAATTTAGGTGATTTGCTTGTATGTCATTAAGAGAGATGGGAGAAAGGTCTCTTTCGAAGAAGAGAAGATACGAAAAGCAATAACAAAAGCAGCTGCTTCTGTAGGAGAAGTTGATAGACAGAAGATCAATGAGATAACTAAAGCAGTGTTGCAGAAGCTAACAAAAGAAACAATAAGCGTGGAAGAGATACAAGACAAGATAGAAGAGACTTTAGTACAGTTCAAAGAGTACAAGATAGCAAAGGCTTACATCCTTTATCGACAGAGAAGAACCAATGCCAGAAGACTAGCTGCTTCCCTTGGTGTGAAGGATGACTTGAAACTGCCAACATCTGCACTAATTGTACTGTCTAAGAGATATCTATTGAAGGATGAGAAAGGAAGAATAAAAGAGACACCAATGAAGTTATTTAGAAGAGTAGCAAGGGCAATAGCACAAGTAGATGAACAGTATGGTGCTTCTAGCAAAGATGTACGTAGATTAGCTGGACAGTTCTATGACTTGATGACACAAGGATATTTCCTACCTAACTCTCCAACACTGATGAATGCTGGAGCACCACTTGGACAGTTGTCAGCATGTTTTGTCTTGCCAGTGCATGACTCTCTTGATTCTATCTTCTTGACACTATATCATACTGCCAAGATACATCAGACTGGTGGAGGAACTGGATTTAACTTCTCTGCTCTCAGACCGACTGGTGATGTGGTGAGAACAACTGGTGGGGTAGCATCTGGTCCAGTGTCATTCATGAGAGTATATGATGCTGCTACACAAGAGATCAAACAAGGAGGTAAAAGAAGAGGAGCTAATATGGGTATTCTGAATGTTGACCATCCAGACATTCTAGAGTTCATAACTGCTAAGTCTAGAGGAGGATTAGAGAACTTCAATATCTCTGTTGCTGTTACGGATAAGTTCATGAGAGCAGTACAGTCAGGAGAGACAATACCACTAGTTAATCCAAGGAACAAAGAAGTCGTACAAAATGTACCAGCTAGAGCAATATGGGACTTGATAGTAGCAGAAGCATGGAGATCTGGTGATCCAGGTCTTCTCTTCTTGGACACTATCAACAAGTCTAATTCAAATGTAGTACCAAAGTATGGACCTATAGAAGCTACTAATCCATGCTTAAGTGGAGAGACGTGGACAATGACAAGTAATGGTCCTAGGAGGATAAGAGATTTACTTGGGAAAAGGAACCTTGAGCTTATTGTGCAAAATTGTCCATGGCTAAGCCCTGATGGTTTCTTCGAAAGTGGGGTAAAAGAAACAGTAGAAATCCTAACTAAAGAAGGATTCTCGTTTAGAGCTACACTTGACCACCATGTATTTACTGCCGATTTTAGAAAATTGCAAGTGCGAGACTTGAAGCCTGGAGATAAACTGAAAATCTCAAGAGGTAATGGAAAATGGTCTGGAAGATATGGATTTGAAGAAGGATATCTACTTGGTTTGCTCTATGGGGATGGAACTCTCACACCTGAGCCTGCACTGTATTCCTGGACCACTGAAGAAGGTTCTAGGGAAGTAAGACAATTAGCTTTCAAGTTTGCTTCTAAACTCAAGCATAGGAAAGACTGGAAAGGTTGGCAAAAACCAAACAAGGCTTCGTGTACAAAGATGGCAGTCAGAGGCCTAAGAACTCTTTTAAGAGAGCTGGGGCTTGAGAATAGGAAGTGCATAACTCCACAAATGGAAGAAGCAAGTCCAATGTTTTATAGAGGATTCTTGCGAGGGCTCTTTGACACAGACGGATCAGTGCAAGGTACCCAAGAAAAGGGTGTCTCCATTCGGCTAGCTCAACGTGATTTTGCCTTTCTCCAGGCTGTACAAAGAATGCTCCTTAGACTGGGCATTTTCTCTAGGATCTACAAGAGAAGAGACAAACACTTGCAGAAGTTCAAAGGAAAAGTCTATACCTGCAAAGAACAGTTCGAATTAATTATTTCCAATGAGGACTTACTTTTATTCAAGGAAATGATCAACTTCACAAATTCAGCTAAGGAAAGGAAGCTAAGAGACCTCTTAGTCCGATACAAGAGAAGATTGAATAAATCTAGAGACACAGTTACATTTATTGGCATCTCTAATCCGAGAAAAGAACCGGTGTATGACATACAGGTCCCTGGGTTAAACCAATTAGAGGCTAATGGAATAGTAGTTGGCAACTGTGGAGAATTGCCATTGTATCCATATGAGTCTTGCAATCTTGGTTCAATCAATCTATCTAAGTTTGTGAAGATGAACAAAGAACCACACATTGACTGGGAGAGACTAGAACAAGTTGTTAGACTAGCAGTACATTTCCTTGACAATGTCATAGATGCAAATAAGTTTCCATTGCAAGAAATAGAGGCAATGACAAAGAAGATACGAAGAGTTGGATTGGGCGTAATGGGTTGGGCTGATCTATTGATTGCACTGAACATAGCATACAACTCACAACAAGCACTGGACTTAGCTGCTGAAGTGATGAAGTTCATAACAGAGAAAGCAAGAGATGAGTCTGTCAGACTAGGAGAACAGAGAGGAAGTTTCCCAGAGTTCAAAGACTCAATATGGCCAAAGAGAGGATACAAGACTTTACGTAATGGAACAGTTACATGTATTGCACCTACTGGGACCATCTCTATACTAGCTGGTTGCTCTCCAGGAATAGAACCATTGTTCTCAATTGTCACTGTTAGAGACTTGGAAGAGTCACTAGGTGCTAAGCTGGTAGATATCAATCAAGCATTTGAGAGTAGAGCTATCAAAGAAGGATTCTATTCTGAAGAGTTGATGGACAAGATAGCAAGAGACTTCTCTATTCAGAAGATACCTGAGATACCAGAAGAAGTGAAGAGAGTCTTTGTAACAGCACATGACATATCACCAGAGTGGCATGTGAAGATGCAAGCTACATTTCAGATGTATACTGACAATGCTGTCTCCAAGACTGTCAACTTACCATTCACAGCTACTCCACATGATGTTGAGAACATCTATTTCCTAGCATGGAAGTTAGGTTGCAAAGGAATTACTGTCTTCAGAACTGGGTCAAAGGGGAAACAAGTCTTCACAACTTGTAAGGAATGTGAGGTGGGAGAATGATAGAATGTGTCTGTTCTTGTTGTCGTAAGAAGATCTCACACAATGAATTCTTGAAATTTGGTGGTCTGTGTAAGGAATGTGCACGTGAAACAGCTAGACTGTTCATTGAAGAAGGTGAAGAAGGAGTAAGAAAATACTATGAGCAAAAGAGAAGAGAGAAACAATAACTGCTACTGTTTTGGAGAGTATGGGACTAACATAAACTGTGATGAGTGTCCGAACAGACTAGTCTGCAAACAGTTCACATATGACAGACAGAAAGATATATATCTCCGCTCAAAGGAAAAGTACAAAGGAAGAGGGAAGTTTAGAAAGAAGGATGTGTATTAGGATGGAGACATTCACAAGGAAGGATGTACAGGAACTGAAGAAGCAGATTGAACCGATAAAGAAACTAGCTTTGCATGATGATGCTGATGGTATTACTTCTGCTGTGTTAATGTCCTATGCTTGTAAGATCTACAAAGTCTGGGCACCAGATGACTTTGGTGAATGGCCGATAACTCCTTACAAGGTCCAAGGACAACAAGAATATGAACTGCCACCAGATGTCTGTGTGGACATGGTACCAGCAAACTCGGATTGGGTTGGTTTCTGCTTTGACCACCATCCAGGACACCCACCAGAAGAGAAGAGAAAGTACAAGTTAGTGTATGCAGATGTACCGGCATCATTGATTATCTATACAGTGTTTAAAGACTTTATCCCACAAGAACAGAGGTGGAAAGTTGTTGTTGGTGCAGTAGGAGATGGGCAACCAGAATTAGTACCTACGGAAATATGGAGAGAGTTTCCAGTGTTGTTAGAAGAGTGTATATCATCATGGGAGAAATATGGGAAAGTAGAGACAGTAAGTTATCCTCTGTACATGAGACTTAGTTCTGGAATAAATGCAGCATGTAAACTGCCAGAGAAGTGGTACGTGGCATATTCAGTTCTCAGAAATGCTAAGAGTCCATGGGACTTGATAAATGATCCATCTCTGAAAGCAGCAAAGGACTTCTTGGAGGAAGAAAGAAGTAAGATCTACAGTGAAACCAACCCAATCCAATTACGCAATGGTATAAGAATATGGCCATTTGCATCTGAGACAAAGATAGAAAGGACATTGGCATGGGAACTGTGGGAGAAGGACAAGAAAACAACAATTGCTATCAATACACAGACTGGAAGAGGAAGCATACGAGGGACATTGGCAACACTCATCTATGAACACTTGAGTGCCAATGGTTTCAAAGCTTCTGGACATCCAGGCTTTGGAGGACTAAAGTTAAAGTCTGGACAGACATGGGAAGATGTGTACAAATGTCTAACTACTCTAAAGATTTAAATACCCCTCTTCCATGTTATAGGTAAAAAGGAGGAATGGATGTATGGATAAGAAAGAGGAAGAATCTTTGTTGAGAGCTTACGCAGAGACCACAGGAAAGTCTGTCACTGTTCTAAGGAAGTTGTTAGAGGAAGCAAAGAAAGAAGCAAAGGCGTCTGGTACAGAGAATGACAATGTCATCAAAGGAAAGTTCAGGAAGAAAGTAAGGAATCTTATCTATTCTGAAATGACTGGGAGACAAATAACACGGAAAGAACCAGTAATGTTCAGAGGATTTATCCTTGGTGCAGATGCTGTCCGAGACTTGAAAGAACAAATGAGGAGAAAAGCACTGAGGATCTTTGAGGAAGAAGGAGAGAATGCAAAGATAGAAGGATATGTTGATGAGAATGGAAATCCAATTGACTGGAGACCAACTATAAGAAACAGACGAGGAGAAGAAGTAGAGAACCCAGACTACCACAAGCCTATCACAGGACATCTGTATGTCAGGGACTTGTTTGGTATTGCTATCAAGGAAGGAGAGACTAAGCCTAAACTGTTTGTGATGTCATTATGGGGAGGATTTGCTACTCAGACAAGTTGGAGACCTTTTGTACCTGTGGAGTTCAAAGCAACAATAAAGTCTGAAGGAAACTACTATGTCCTGAATCCGCCAAGAGTACTTCAGAAAGGAGAGAAAGGATTCAGAAAGATATCAATGGAAATAGACTACATGCAATGGATAAAAGAAGCACTTGGTGACAGAGAATATCCACTTACTGAATTGCCAAAAGCAGTTGAGAATACAAGACATGCTAAAGATCCGTGGATAATAGTCAAAGGAATTGTTGATTCTATTGACACAGAAGTCAATCCAAAGACTGGATCAAGGACGTTGACAATAACTGATCCAGATGCTGGAATGACTGATGTTGTTAGAGTGTTCATACCAAAAGACTTTCCATTGGCATTCAGAGAGTACTCAAAGGTAATTGTCTTTGGAAGACCAAGAGCATGGAAACGAGAAGATGACGACACTATACACTATTCGATAAGAGGAATAAGTGTATATCCAATACCAGGAGAGACAATAGAAGTACCAGTAGAAGAAGTGAAACCTGCACAAGGATATGTTGAGGGTGAAGAAGAAGAAGGTTGGGACCTCTGGGAAGAGTAGGGTAAGGAGGGATGGAAATGGCAACAATATCAACTGGTTGTAAGACTCTCGATGATCTTCTTGCAGGAGGTCTCAAGACTTCTGTCATCACCCTTCTTTTTGGTGCACCTAACTTAGGGAAAACATGGTTATGCTATCAAGTCTCATGCATGTGTACAAGACCACCTAAAGAAGGTGGACTAGGAAAGAAAGTACTGTACTTGGACACAGAAGGTTTCTTCTTTACAGAAGACACTGTCGAACGCTTTGCTACTTTCTTCAAGAAAAGATGGCCAGATTGTGATCCAAGTAAAATTGAGATAGTACAAGTGCCAGATCTGTTCCATCTTGGAGAACAGTTTGGTATGCAGTTTGAGGTACATCAGGAAGAAGCAAGAGTGTCAGTGGTGACAAAGTATCCAACAGAGAAGCAGAAGGAATTGGCAGAGAAGAAAGGAAAGAGTGTTGTAGACACACCAACAACAAAAGACAAAGACTGGTTGGAGAAAGCTCCAGTGTACAAGAAAGTAAAGTCTGGTGACTATGGACTAATTGTTATAGACTCTGTCACTGTGCCAATCAAGAGTGAAATATCAGCAACAACACAGAACTTTCCTGCTAGAACAAGTGTGCTATCTGCTCTATTTGGTGCATGTTATCCAATAGCTAGACGTGCAGATATTGCAATACTAATTACAGATCACTTGACAGCCAACCCAATGTCTCCTGGATATCAGTTTGGCACTGGTGATCCCTGGGGTGGAAGGAATGTCATGTACTATGTCAAACATATCTTTGGTATCTACAAACCCACAAAGGAATACATTGAGGCTTATGCGCCTGATGGAGCAAGAGTCAGACGTTTTGCAAGATACAGGTATCCAGGACTGGATCCTGCGATTGTAGCTGTCAAACTCGAAAAGGATAAGGGCTACATAGATTTGCCACCAAAAGGTGCCAAACCAGCTAAGACAGAGGAGGTCATTGAAACATGAGCAAGCAAGAAGAGACAGTCTACTACTGTATCTGGGAGACAAATGAAAAAGAAGTCTGCCCAATACGAACCAAATACAAGTTGAAACCAGAGAGTCTAGTACTGTTCTGTGCCAACTGTACTAAGTTGCCTCTCAACAAAAGGAAATATCCTTAACTCCCTTTTCTTTTTTCTTAATTGTTTAGGACTAAGGAGGGTCAATGTGACCCAAGTATCTTTTGACAAAGGAATTGTGAAGAAAGAGAACAATGCAATAAAGGTTACTCCTGCTGACAATTCTGTTCCCAAGCCTACCGACAATGGTCTAACTATTATGTATGTAGACGTTCATGAACCTGTTGAGATAGTTGAAAGGTTACAGAAAGAGAAAGGAATCTATGTAATACGTAAAGCATTGCCTGTTGGAGATTACTGTTTCTCCAACATAGGCATAGAGAGAAAGACTTTGTCAGATTTCTACAACTCAATTGTTCATGGTGACAAGCATATATGGAAACAACTCTTCAATCTGAAACATGCTTTTGAGAGACCAATCCTGATAGTAGAAAGATGGGATGACACGTTCTTAGCTTCACCTAACATGGAGAAGACAATAAGAGGAGCAATAGCAGCAATTGTACTTATGGGCATAACAGTATTAGTGATACCAGGGAAAGGACAGAATATCAAGCCATTTGTTGATCAACTAGCATACTTGTTCTTCTCATCAGACAAGAAAGCACTGTCAATGAGGCCAATACCAGAGAAAGGAAAGTCACGTTCTAAGAAGGATATTATCTCAGACATCATCTGTATGTTACCCGAATGGGGCAGAGCAATGGGTGATGCTATAGCCTCTAGGGTTCAGAGTGTTGAAGAGATATGCAAGATGACTGATGAAGACTTGAAGAAGATATGTCCAAACATAGGACCTAAGAGACTAGCTATTCTCAGATGGATATTCAATGGACAAGAACTGCCAAAGAAAGAGGGGCAGAACAACGGATGACGAAAGGTGTTTGGACAACTATCAAGTACAAGAATGAAGTGTTTGATCCTACTCTTTCTGAGACTGATCCAAAGAAGTATAGACCAACTATTTATCTATGGACAAGAGACACAGACTTGAAACGTCATCGTCTTGTGATAAAAGATTTCAAGCCTTACTTCTATGTAATACCTGCTGTCAAGTCTGAAGCCAATGAAATATTCAATTCACCTGAGATAGAGAAGTGGGAAGAAGTAGACTTTAATGGAAGAAAATTGTACAAGATATACACGTACATCCCTGGTTTTGTAACAAAGTTAAGAAGTCTAGTGACAACACGTTTTGCTCAGGCAGCAGCACGAGAAGCCGATGTGTTGTTTGAACTACGGTTCTTGATTGACAAAGGAATAAGAGGAAGTCTAGAATGGGATGAGCAAGGAAACATTAGACCATTGTCTGAGGACTTGAACATTCCACTCAGGAAAGTGTACATTGACATTGAAATCCATGCTGACAGACAGGTTGAAGGAGGTGGTATGCAGAAGGATGAGTTCATTAGGTGCATTACTGCCTATGACTCATATGAGAGAGTCTACTATACATGGTACTTCAATGAATATGACTTGAAGCTGTCTGGAGATGACAGTTGGAAGATAACATGGTGTAGAACAATTGAAGAGATGTTAAAGTCTTTTCTCGAATATGTTAGAGACAGAGATCCAGATGTGATAACTGGATACAATGTAGACTTTGACTTGTTGAACATACAACAAGAAGCATTGCGTCAAGGGTTAGGAAAAGAACTATCCTACTTGTCTGCGTTGTGGGACTTGGGATATGTTGGTCTGAAGAAAGGAACAAAAAAACGAAGAATAAGAGGAGTTGATTGGTCACATTCTGGTTTGTTGATTGATGGACGTGAAGTAATTGACATCCTCGACTGTATACGTATGATCTCACGAAGTCAGTTGAGGAGTTATACACTAGACTTTGTTGTTAAACAGTTCTTGGATCCAAATGAAGGAAAGATAACCTACCAAGGAAAGCCTGTTTCTTCTAACATCATCAAAGTATGGGACGAAAGTCCAATGACAGTACTTCAATACAACAAACATGATGTTGAACTAGTTGTCAAATTGGATGAGAAGAATGAACTGATTGGTTTCCTTGATCAGTTGAGAAAGACAGTTGGTGTTAGATTGGATGATGCATTCTCCAATCAACGAATGATAGACACAGAAGCATTGAGAAGAAGAGACTTTCCTCTGCCTTCCAAGTTTGAAAGAAAGCATGAAGAAGAGGAAGAGACTTACAAAGGTGCTCTTGTTATTGCTCCAGTACCAGGACTGCACAAGTGGGTTGTGTGTCTAGACTACAAAAGTCTGTATCCTACAATCATAAGGACGTTCAACATTGATACTGATACCTTCATTTCACATGAGAAACTGTTGAGGAAAGGAGCAGAGTACTACGAGTTCACTAATCTAGAAGGGACAAAGAAATGGAGATTCTACAAGGAACCGAGAGGACTGTTTCCACAGATGTTGGATGACTTTACAAGGATGAGAGATGAGTACAGAAAACAACTAGCAGGAGAAAAAGATACAGAGAAGAAAAGGTTGCTGGACATCAAGCAAGAAGTTGTCAAAGTCTTGTCTAATGCTGTCTATGGAGCATTTGGATACAGGTCTAGAAAACACAATTTGGAAGTAGCAGAAGCAGTGACAGCTTTTGGACAACGAATGATTAAGTTTGCTGGTGAAGTAGCTGAAGAACTTGGAATGAAAGTGATTTATGGTGACACGGACTCAGTGTTCGTAGCAACAGGAGCAAACAATTATGGTGAAGCATACAATGCTGGTCTACGTCTTCAAGATGAGATAATGAGAAGAATACCTAGATACATTCATCAGTTCAATGTGAGTTCAAAGGAGAAGTGTCTGTTTGAGATCAAGTTTGAAAAGGTGTACAGTAAGTTCTTCATTGGTGCACAGAAAGGGAAGGCAGTGAAGAAAAGATATTGTGGTTATGTGTTGGAGAAAGATGGTAGTAGTCACCTAGATGTAAAAGGATTTGACATTAGACGAAGTGACACATCAGATTTTGCTGTCAAGCTACAACGTAAACTCATAGAGACTTTGTTGAAGGGCAAGGAAAAGGAGAAAGTCTTGGAAGAGATAGCAAATGAACTGAACAGAATAACAGAAGTACCATTGGAAGAGATAGGTGTGCCATCTGCAATAACAAAACCACTAACAGAGTATAAGTCTAATGCTGTGCAGAAGAGAGCAGCAGAGAATGCTAACAAGTATCTGAACACTAAATACAAGTATGGTTCCAAGCCTCTGAGACTATACATCATACCACCACAACCAGAACAGTTGTACCCAAAGATGGCTAAAAGGTCAGAAGCAGAAAGAGATGCACTTGCTGAGGAACTGAAGAAATTGGATGTCATAGCTTTTGATCAGACAATTGAATTGCCAGGATGGGTAAAAGTAGACTACAAAAGAATGTTAGCATTGACAGTAAAACCAAAGATAGAGAGATTCCTAGAAGCATTGGAAATAACTTGGGAAGAGATACAGAAATACTTGAAACCAGAATTGAGAGTCGAAAAGAAGAGAAAGAGAAAAGAACTTCCTTTGGATGTGTACTTTGGAGGGAAGACAAATGCTTAGCTTTCCTTGTTTTGCACTGAAAGAGAATAGGATAATACTATCACGAGAAGAATTAGAAATGAGGTTGAAAGAAGCACATGAGTCTGGGAAGTCTTGTGAAGTAAGTCTGTATGGTTTCAGCATGTGGTATAACATGGAGCCAATAGAAGAAAGTGTTATCCTTGACAAAGTGGTCTACAGCGGGAAGAAGGAAGACTTGGAGGAGTTGGCAGAGAGGAAGTTGGAGGACGGGAAAGAAAGTGTTCTTATCTATGATGGATCACGATATCTGTTGTTTGTGAAAGAAGAAGTAGACTCACTAGAGGCCTTGAGAAAGATACAGGAACCAAATGTCAAGATAATAACAAATGTGAAAGAAAAGTTTGTATTCCCAGGGTATCCAAATCTTAAAACTGGTCAATTGAGTAGAGTAATACGGAAGTGGAAGAAGCAATGAGAGTTTGTTGGATATCTGATTATCCTCTGAAAGGATCATCATTTGGTACTGTGACATATGAACTACTTACACGTATGCCAAAAGAACACTTCTTTGATGTGTTAAGTCTAGCTTACAAAGGGATGCCTCTGAGGATAGAAGAGAACATACGGATATTTGAATTGGAGAAAGCATACCAATTGACATACTACTTTGAGAAGTTGAAACCGGATGTAATTGTTCTATTCCACTCATACTGGTTGTTGGATTCTGTGGCATCACAAATGAATACTGCTCCTGGTAAGAAGATACTGTACATTCCAGTTGAAGGAGAAGATGTTCCATTTGAGTATCGGAAACACTTTGGGACTTATGACCTGATATTAACACCTTCAGAGTATTCAAGACGAGTGTTGAAGAAAGCAGACATAGATGCAAAGGTAGTTCCTCATGGTGTGGATACCAAGTTCTTCTTTCCAAAGCAGAAAGGTTGGCATGAGTTCAGATTTGGATACCTTGGTTTGAATGACATACGGAAACAAGTACCACGTGTCATGGAAGCCTATGCAAGACTTAAGCAAGGAACACTGGTTATTGCTGCTGACAAAGAAGGACACTATGATCTTCCATACTTGGCTAAACAGTACAACATTGCTCCTATCTTCATAGAACAGAAGTTGAATGGACTAACTATGAGTAGAGAAGCAGTTAGAGACTTCCTTCAGTCACTGGATGTCTACATAGCACCTGCAAGTGAATGCTTAAGCCCTGACACTGAGATAGTTACCGAAGAAGGAAAGAAAAAGATCTCACAAATAAGAGTTGGAGAAAAGGTTCTAACATCAAAAGGTTGGAGAAGAGTAGAAAGAATTTTCCACCAAGAAAATCTGAAACCTGCTTGTAAACTGACTACCAGCCTTCTGAATGAAGTGGCCTCTTTCACAAAAGATCACTTGGTTCTAGCAGCTAAGAGAACTGCTTACCATGGCAAAAAGAAAGCAGGTAAGGTAAGATATTATCCAGTAGGTTCTTTGAAGAGAGGAGATTTTGTTGCTTATCCAATTCCACAAGGCGAGAAAGAGTTGACTATTAACGTGGATAAGATTGTTGCCCCTAGTAAAGGTCGAAATCAGTACACTACTTTCTTGTACAAGAGAGAGAAACAGTTGCCTCCAATTCTAAAAGTAGACAAGGACTTCATGTCATTTTTAGGATACTATATTTCAGAAGGCTGTGTTGACAGGAGGAATGGGCTGATTCTAAGTAACTCTGATCCTCACATATTAAAAGAAATGGAAGACTTGGGCAAGAAGATATTTGGGATTGAGCCACGGAAAAATGTCCACCAAAAAGGAAGTTACAAACCAGTGACTAACTTGTGTTTTCAAAGTATTAGGCTAGTGAAACTCTTCAGAAATCTATTTGGAGCAAGAAGTTATGAAAAACATTTGCCTTGGAGTTTCTTACAACTAAAAAATGAATACTTGAAAGCCTTCCTTTTAACCTACATTAAAGGAGATGGTTGCTTCTCGAAGAAAGGTAATAGAAAAAGCATTAGAATCTCAACAACTTCAAAAGAACTCTTCGAACAGTTGAAACTGATTTGTTTGAAACTTGGCTTGGTTCCATCTTGTCACACTCGTAGATTTAAGAACCCTCGGTGGCACACAGAATTCTCATTAAGTATTCATGGGCCTCAAGTCACTTACTTAGGCTTTCCTTCACCTAACAAAGAGAAACATCAATTCTTTCTTAGAAGGGGTAAATTAGTCTTGATTCCAATAAAGAAAATTGAAGATACATCATTCAATGAGCGTTGGGACATAAGGGTAGAAGGAACCCATGATTTTGTTGCCAATTGTTTGGTACATAATTCATTTGGCTTACCTGCTTTGGAGGCACAAGCATGTGGAGTACCAACAATTGCAATTGATCATGGTGCCGCAAAGGAAGTATTGAACAATGGTGCTGTCTACTGTAATGTAGCTGACTATCTAGAGACAACAATAGGAAAGATAGCACTCATTTCTGTACCAGACCTGTATAGGAAGATGAGATTCATGATACAAGTGAAAGAAGCATATGAAAAGACAGCAAGAAAGGCATTGGAGAATGCACAGAGATGGCCATGGGAGAATGCTGTGACAAAAATGTTAGAAGCATTGGAGGAGGTGAAGTAGCATGGAGAAGAAAGAGATAGAGAAAGTACGATATGTTGAAGGGTGGCGTTGTGAGTTCTGTGGTGAGATATATCCAACAAAAGAAGAAGCAGAGATGTGTTGGGAAAGACACATACGTTTTGAGATGCAACCTGTATTCTCAATGCAGGATGAGTTCCCTATTGAAGTCCTTGTGAAGAAGATAGAAGGAAACTACTATACTGAGATAGCAACATATGAGCTAAAGAAGAAAGAGAAAGTACTGATAGAGCGACATGGAGGTGAAGAAGATGTCAGTGGAAATAGCACCTAGAGTATCACAACAAGAGATAGTTCTGGACAAGAAAGAACATGGACGTACTTGGCGAGAGATGAGGATACTTTGGCATTCTGTAGCACCCTACATTCAATCAGGGTACGGGACAGTAACTAAACAAATGGTCAGCAGACTTTTGAACAAAGGATTTGTAGTCTTTGTCTCTGCATACTATGGACTACAACCTGGAGGGATAATCAATTGGAACGGTATCTATGTCCTACCAACAGAGAAGAGTCCTAAAGATCCACTAGGTTTTGCTTCTGCAAAAGAACACTTCAAACGCTTCAAGTGTGATCTAGCAGTATTCCATAGTGATTTCTGGGTCTCATATGAGTTTGCTAAGTCTATGCCAGTATCATTGTGTTACAGTCCCATAGACCATGAGAACTATCCTGAGAAATGGTTAAGTATTCTAAGGGCATACAACTATGTTGCTGTACCTTCTAGACATGCTGAGAATGAACTGAAGAAGTTTGGGATACATGCACACTTCTTGCCACATGGAGTTGACATAAATATTTATCATCCAATGGACAAGACAATGTGCAAGAGATCATTTGGTCTTAACCCAGAGAAGTTCATCATTGGAATAGTAGCTGCCAACAATGACGAAGAATGCTTTGATGAACTAACAGAAATTCTAACAAGAGATGGTTGGAAGAACTACAAAGAAATAAGTGAGAACGACTTCTTTGCCACTCTAAATGAAAAGGGAGAACTGGAATATCAAAAACCGTTGAGAATAGTCATTTACTCAGGAAAGAGAAAGATGCACTTACTGCAGACTAAGTTTCTAGACTTCTGTACTACCTTAGGTCATGAGCATTATGTTCAAGCATTCAACAATAGAGTGCAAGGAGGCAGAACTAGCTTTAGAAAAGAAACTTCTGCAGAGATCTTTGGTAAGAGAAGATGCTTCAAGAAGACTGCTATTTGGAAAGGAGAAGACGTAGAATACTTCTACCTACCACCTTATAAAAGGAAATGGACTAACAGTGAAAGGTATTATTACAAACCAGAACTTCAAATAAAGATGGATGCATTTCTAAAATTGATTGGCTACTATCTTTCAGAAGGTAGCTGTAATAGATATACTGTATTTATCTCTCAAAACGACGGGAGAAAGAAGGAAGAGATGCTAAGAGACCTTAGAGATTTGCCATTCAAAATAGGATCAGGAAAAGGAAAACTTTGGATCAACGATGTACAACTTGCTTCTTACATGAGAACTTTAGGTACTTCGGCAAGTGAGAAAAGACTACCAAGAGAACTACTAAACCTTAGTTCAAGACAATTAAGGATTCTCTGGAACGCAATTGTGAGAGGAGATGGCTGGAAACACTGCAACTCTGAGGCCTATTCTACTACTTCAAAAGAACTTGCTGACCAACTTCAAGAGCTTCTTCTAAAGATAGGTGCTTGGGGTACTATTATTAAGAGAAAGATGAAAAAAGGAAGAATAGGAAAAAGAACAATAAAACCTTACTCTCAATATATCTACATTATAAGGAGAAATTCTCTTGAGGCTGTTGAGAATAGGCCTTCAAGACCAGGAAAGACTTTCTTAGAGAAGATCATAGATTATGAAGGAAATGTCTGGTGTGTAGAGGTTCCAAATCACTTAGTGTATGTAAGAAGAAATGGCAAAACAATGTGGTCTGGTCAAACAAGGAAAGCTTGGGATGCGAATTTTCTTGCTGTCAAGTATTTCTTAGACAACAATCCAGACGCTAAGAAGGATGTGGATGTGATTGTTCATACTAATCCTGTGAGTGAGAAAGGAAGAAACCTGTATGAATTGGCACATCAGATAGGTGTAGAACAACATATTGTGTGGAATGAACCTTACTTGTCATATCTGTTAGGATTTCCTGAGAGTTTGATGTGTAAACTCTACAATGCAATGGATGTGTTCCTATTACTTTCACGTAGAGAAGGTTTCTGCCTTCCAGCATTAGAAGCACAAGCTTGTGGAGTACCTTGCATACTTAATGAGTTTAGTGCATTGATAGAACGAAATGACTATGGACGGTGTGGATGGTTAGTAAAGCCTGCCACCTATATCTATTCACCACTGAATGCGATAACATCTATACCAGATCCATATAAGGGGGCTGAAGCATTGGAAGAAGCATACAACAATGACTCCAAGAGAGAACACTTTGCAAAGAGAGCACTGGAGTGTGCAAAACAACAGACATGGGACATTGCTGTGGAAAAGTACTTCTTGCCATTGCTAGAACACATTGGAGAAAATATTCCTCATCTGTCAAGTAAGTCTACAGAGAAGAAGTTGGAGGAAAGAAAACTTGCATAGTATCTGTATTGGATCAATAGTGAAGAACGCTTCTTCTTATCTTCCTAACTTTCTCCAACAGATAGAGAACTTGGACTATCCAAAGGACAAGATACGACTATTGTTTGTGTATGGTGAGTCTCAAGACAATACATTGGAGATACTGAAGAACTGTAAACTAAACAGAGAGGTCTACGCTGAACAAAACATATGGCGAGGAGAAGGTGGACCAGAACTCCTTGCGGATGCTTGGAATGACATGTGCAGTATCTGTACAGAAGACTACTTTGTTCATGCTTCTGCTGATTTGAAGTACATTCCACCAGATATCTTACAGAGACTTATAGCACACGACAAGGACATAGTAGCGCCATTCACATACATAGAGAATACCAACAAGTTCTTTGACACATATGTCTTTAGGATACGTGGGCAGAGGTTTCCAGAGAACATAAAACTAGAAGGACTGACAGAAGTTGATTCTGTTGGAACATTCATGGTGATAAAGAAGAAAGTGATTGAACAAGTAAAGTGGGAAAATCCTCATCCTCCTCTCCAGTTCTGTCACAATGCAAGAAAGAAAGGATTTAAAGTCTACGTCGATCCTTCTATAGCTGTTATCCATCCTCTACCAACAATGGTTTGGAATCCTCGTTTTGTAACAGATGCTAAACGAAAAGTAGAAGATGTAGCTCTCTATGTACAGAAAGGACTTTTCACATATGACAATCTAAGACATATGAGAATATACATAAATGGCAAAGATCTTGTCCACCGAGCATCATTTCTTGGTACTGAGAAAGAAGAACCAATTGATGTCATCATGTTGAGTTACAACAATTTGGAACTGACAAGGCAAGCAATTGAGAGTCTATATGCACACACAAACTATCCTTTTAGACTTATAGTTGTTGACAATGCTTCTGATGATGGCACTCAGGAATACCTCAAGTCTTTGAAATATCCTAACTTGACTCTTGTATTGGAACAAGAAAGAGACAGTGGATACTGTGAAGGAATGAACAAAGGCCTGAAAGAAGTAAAGTCTGAGATCTATGGAGTAGTGCAAAATGACATGATATTCTTTGAAGACAATTGGTTGAGAGAACTAGTATTGACAATCAACAGTGATCCAAAGATCGGGATAGTAAGTTGCAAACTGCTATATCCAGATGGGACAATACAGTTTGGTGGTGGTACATTTGACCAGTTTGGTAATTGGTACCATGTTGGGAGAGGAAAACCAAAACTACTGTGTAGTACATTGCGAGAAATACCAGCAACAACATCTGCACTTATGTTAGTACGAAAACAAGCATTCTCTCACTTTGATGAGTCATACATTGGTGTAGCTTCATGGAATGATATTGACATGAGTCTACGTGTACGTCAAGCTGGATGGAAAATAGTGTATTGTCCATTTGCTGAAGTAATACACTTGGAGAGTAAGACAGCACTGGCAGACATGAGAGAATTCCAAAAGCAATGGACAAACAACTCTAAACTGTTCTATTCACGTTGGTTGGAATTCTTGAAGAAAGACATGCAAGAACATCCGGAGTTGTACATACCATGAAAGTTGGAATAATTGGAGTAGGGAAAGTAGGTTCTGCCATGATGGCTTGTTTTGCCAAACATGGACATGATGTCTTGGGATATGACATTAGACCAAATCCTTTAGACAACGTTTCTAGGACAGAGAAAGACTTGGAACTCCTAGTTAAACAATACAACTTGAAACAGAGAATACGACCATTGAGAGAAGTAGTGGGACATTCAGAGATATTGTTCTTCATAGTACAGACACCTTCACAGCCAAGTGGTTTGTTCTCTATTAGTTTCCTAGAGAAAGCTGTCAGAGACTGTGCTAGAATAGACAAGAACAAAGTCTATGCAATAAACAGTACTGTTCCACCTGGAACATGTGAATACTTATCACGGTACTGTAAGAGACTTTACTACAATCCACTCTACATAAGACTAGGAACAGTCATAGAAGACTTGGAGAAGATAAAGTTTGTACTCATAGGTTGCAGAGATACAAGTGAAAGACCTAGTGAACTGATAGAGTTTTGGAAGACAATATCTGAAGGAGAAGTCTTTGTCTCTGACTGGAAGACAGTTGAAGTTACGAAGATGACACTCAATCTGATAATGACAACAAACATATCTCTAATAAACAAGTTGGGAGAGATCTATAGAAAGAGTAATGCTGACTTTGGTTATCTGAAACAACTGTTGACATTAGACAAGAGATTCCAACTGGCTTCCTATACACCTGGACTAGGATATGGTGGTCCATGTCTGCCAAGAGATACACGAATGATGACATACTATTGCAGACAGATAGGAGTCAATGCTAATCTCTTCCAAGAAGTAGAGAACATCAACATGGAACAGATCCAACGAGTACTGGAATTGTGCAAAGAGTACAAACGAGTAGGTGTATATGGAATAGGATACAAAGTAGGTTCTGAAATACTTACTGACTCACAAGGGTGGATACTAGTACAGGAACTAAAGAAGCTGGGAAAGCATGTTGAGATATATGATCCTTATAATGCAGAAGAGTCTACAGTGAAGACGGAAGAAGAATTAGCTAAAAAGTCTGACATAATCATACTGACATTGCCATACAAGACAAGGATCAACGTGATAAACTTGTGGGAGTGAGAAAATGAAACTAGCACTTGTTTCTACATGGGATACTGTCTGTGGTATAGCTTTCTATGCTCATCAGTACATGGAATGTATGCAACGACATGGTGTAAAAGTTAAAGTCTTCTCTGAGAAGGATCTGCCTAATGTACCTAACATCCAAACACCCAAGACAATACCATTTGAAAAGGCATGGAGTAGATATGACAGAGACTGGTTAGAGATGGCAAAGAAGATAATTGGTTGGAAGGCAGATGTTGTTCTAATTATCCATGAGGCAGGAATGTTTGGTACGGACACACGTATGAAACAACTTGTTTCGACACTACAACAGGCAGGCATCAAAGTCTTCATAGACATTCAGTGTCCAGACTTGAAAGGATATTATGAAAGTCTAGATGCCAATGGATACATATGTACTACATGTCCCTCTGAAGCTTATGTTCCAAGAGGAAGAACACTTGTAATTCCATTGCCAGTAAGAGTATACCCAGAGATTTCAAAAGAAGAGAGTAGACAAGTACTAGGAATTCCAAGAAATATCCAGATGGGACTAGTAACTGGATTCTTGAGAGCAGCTACTGGAATACCAGAAATAGTCTCTGCATGGAAGGATGTAGTACAAGCATACCCCACAGCTAGATTGTACTTTGCTGGTGGGATACATCCTTTCGATACAGACTATTGGTTACAACAAGGAAAGGAACTTGTCAAACAACTGCGTCTAGAGAACAATGTCTTCTTTACTGAGAAGATACATACAGATGAGGAACTGATGTTGTTTGGTGCTGCAACTGATGTCTTTCTTAACTACAGACTACGTTCCAATCCAGCAATAGTAGGTGGTGCTATAATGAGAGCGATTTCTTCAAGGAGACCAGCTATAGTATATGACTGTGCACCAGTAGCAATATTGAACAAAGGAGTAATCAGAGTAAGAAGTGTGGAGGAAATGACTCAAGCAATCGTCAAAGTTTTTAGTGATCCAATGTTAGAGAGACAACTGACAGATGAAATGAGAGAGTTATATGCAGAACGTAATTGGGAAGTAATTGTACCACAGATAATAAAGTTCATGGAGGAAACACCTTGACATTGGAATGGAAAGGAAAGAAAGTAACATCATACCATAAAGATCTACCTCTTTGTTTGAGAGACAAAGAAGGACAACTTGAATTTGAAGACATTTGGACACCAGACAAGAACTGGATAGTTGTGGATGTAGGAGCACATATTGGACTGTTTACACTGATGGTAGCAGACAAGGTAAGTAAAGTCTATGCATTAGAACCAATGAGCCAAGCAAGGAACTCACTGACAAGAAACTTGGAGATAAACAATATAACTAATGTAGTTGTGTTAGAGAAAGCACTTTCAACGTATGATGGACAGATGAAACTCTGGTTGGATGAATGGGGTTCTGGAGGTCATACTGCTCTCAAATATATGTTCAAGTACTTTGAAGAAGTTCCTTGTATAACTTGGGACACATTCTGCAAGACATTTGATCTACGACAAATTGACTTGTTAAAGATACACACTGAAGGAACAGAACTGGAACTATTGAAGAGTATAAACAACAATCTTCCAAAGAGGATAATCATTGCATGGTGGCATGGATATGAGTACACAGACTTTAGTAAACAGAAAGAAGAACTGATCTCTGAACTAAAGAAGAAAGGATATGTCATTAGGAAAGAAACAAAGGAGAACTTGTTTGGTGAGCTGACTTGAGGATATGTGTTCCAGTCTGGCACTTGCATGTCCTAGACCATTTAGCACAATTGTTCCCTGAACATCAGTTTGTTGTATGGGGTACTGGAAGACTAGGAGACTTTGGCTATCCACATGCTACTAACATCTACCAAGTATTTAGACCTTGGAATGAAGTAAAGTATGAGCAGTTTGATCTGTTGTTGGATGCAGCAGAGGCAGAGAACTGGACACCAAACTACTTTGAAGTGACAAGGCATATACGTATGCCAAGAGTTATCTCTGTAACCTACTCAAGGACTCCACACCACTTGGACTACTACAAGGAATTTGAAGAATACCCTAAAGTCTTTGAAGATACTGAAACAATGAAAATATGGAATATGAAGAACTCACATGTCATCTATCACTGTCCTCTTCTTTTCTACAATGCCAAGTGGTTAGGGAATGAAACCAAGTTGTTTACTGTCTACAACTACTACAAACGAAATCGTCTGTTCTCGAAAGATGAAGAATTCTATGTTCAATTAGAGAAACACTTACCACTAGTTGTACACGATGGAAGCATAGACTTTATCTCTGAGGAAGAACTAGTCAAGAAATATGCCACACACCGTTGTTTTGTAGATGGATCAGTTGAGAGACGTATGACAAATGCATTTCTACAAGCGCTTGCATTGGGCATGCCTTGCATAGTTGTCAAGTCTACTCATGACAATAACAAGATGGTGATAGACAAGAAGAGTGGATTTATTGTCTCCAATGTAGAAGAAGCTATTGAACGTGGAAGAGTATTGTTGGAGGACAAGAATCTAGCAGAAGAGTTTCACAATGTAGCATTACAAGTACGAGAAGACTTTATAAACCCGAACATGTGTAAAAAGAACTGGACTGAGTTGTTTGAAGAGGCCTTGGTGATTGGACCATGAAGGTACTTGTAACTGGTGGTTGTGGATTCATTGGAAGTCATCTTGCGAAGAGACTGTACAATGAAGGACATGATGTAACAATAGTTGACATACAAGAGAATCCTTACATGAAGTACAAGTACTACACAAAGAAAGTCATTGGAGATCTACGTGATGCTAGAGTTGCACTGAAAGTGACGAAAGGAATGGATCGTGTATATCACTTGGCTGCCAACATGGGTGGAATAGGATACATTACAACTGTGTTTGGACCTATCATGAGAGACAATGCATTGATTGACATTAACGTCTTAGAAGCTTGCAGAATAAATAAAGTACCAAGGATGTTCTATGCTTCATCAGCATGTGTGTATCCTATGTACAAACAGAAAGATAATCCAAATATCAAGTTGAAGGAAGAAGATGTGTGGCCATATGATCCAGACAGAGCCTATGGTTTTGAGAAACTGTTCATGGAGAAACTGTGTGAGTCATATTGGTTGGACTACAAAGTTGAGACAAGGATAGCAAGGTTCCATAATATCTATGGACCAGAAGGAACATGGAAAGGAGGAAAAGAAAAAGCACCAGCAGCACTATGTAGGAAAGTTGCTGAAGCACCTGACGGTGGAGAGATAGAGATATGGGGCGATGGTACTCAGACAAGGTCTTTCTGCTATATTGATGATTGTATAGAAGCGTTCATAAGACTAATGGAGTCTGACATAAGAGAACCATTGAACATTGGAACAGATGAAGCAGTGACAATAAGTCAGTTGGCAGATATAATTATAGAGATATCAGGAAAGAGACTGACAAAGAGATTTGATCCTACCAAACCAGTGGGTGTAAACTATAGAAATGCTGACATAACTAAAATAAGAAAACTACTTGGTTGGGAACCTAAAGTACCTTTGAGGAAAGGATTGGAGATAACATACAATTGGATAAAGGAACAAGTAGAGAAGGAACGACATGGAAACAATAGGCATTGACTTTGACGGTGTAATTCGTAAGTGGCCTACATTCATACAGGCCTATGCAGACTTTATCTCTCCAAATGACATTCTAGAGCGTGCAAGACTAAAGACACTAAAGAAGATTCTCTCTAAAGTCTTTATGGCTTATACTCCTGTAATCCTTGATGGAACGATGATAACTTCTCTACAACATAGTAATTGGAATATTGTTGTAATCTCTGGAAGATATAGAAGCAAAGAACAAGATGAAGTCGTTAGAGTGCTACAACCATACTTGAGAGCACATTATCTCTTCAGAGGATCCAAGAAGGAAAGAGAAGAAGAGTTCAAACTGAAATGGTGTAAAATACTTGATGTGTCTTTCTTCATTGATGATAGGAAGTACATTGTAGAATACTTACGAAGACATGGTGTACAAGCATATCATGTCAAGGAGATAAGAAAATGTCAGTAAGTAACTGGAGAGAATTGTCTATCCGGGCAGTCTCTCCTGGACAGGGAGGGATAAATTGAATTGGACTATCTGGTCCATACAGACTATCCGGGCTGTACAATTGACAAACGAACAAGTACTGGTAAGACTCAAACAGAAGAAAAATGTACAAGGTGTACTCTTCGACAAGTAGTACCTGTACAAAGTCATGGCAATATTCTACAAGTGTTTACTTATAAACGGATAAAGACTGAAGAGTTAAGTCAAGAAATGATCAAGAGAATCTATGAGCTCCAGAATGCCAAGTCAATTGTTGTCCTTGAATGTCCCAACTATTTTCTAATACAATATCCTAATCGTCCTTTTGTCTTTCTGAACAAGCAAGATGGTAAGCTATATGTTCTTGACAATGATGGTTACAATGATGAAGCAAAAGAACATCAGGCCTCTTTCGTTGTTAGGATGTTGAACAAGTTTGGATACGTAGAAAACCTACATTCAAAGAAAATTGGAAGAAAAAATATGAACAAAGAGAAGCAGGTTTTTATATCTGAAGTGACTAGTAAGGAGGAGGTGGTATGATGCCAATATTTAGTGAGAAAGAACTCAAACAGGTGTGGAAGAAACTAAGGAAGTTGGAGAACGTTGTTGGTATGGACAATGAGTTCCATCCAAGAATAAAGAATGGACAAGAAATTCCTGGCACAAAAGTTCTTCGAGTTTATGTCAAGAAGAAGGTTCCAGAAACAGAACTGAAGTTAAGAGATATTATACCCAAGAAGATTGAAGGGATAGAGACAGATGTTGTTGAAATAGGTGAAGTTCGAGCATTGTCAGAGAATCCTCAACAGAAATACAGACCAGTTGTTGCAGGAACAAGTGGTTGTCACGTTGATTGCACTGCTTGTACAATTTCTGGCTTCTTTCGTGATCAGAAGACTGGTCAAGTTTACATTGCTTTGAACAACCATTGTGGAGCATTAGAGAACAAGGCTAAGAAAGGAGATGCCTGGATACAACCAAGTCCATATGATGGTGGTACTGTTGCAGATAAGATAGCTGAACTACATCACTTTGTTGAGGTCAAGTTCAATGAGTTTGAGTGTAAGTACAGGAATGCACTACACAAGATATATCGTTTCTTCAAGAGAGATATACCATTTAACAAAGTAGACATTGCCTTTGGTGTCCCAGTTGTTGACTTCAAGGTAGAGTGTTTGAACATTCCAAATGCTTTCAAAGGTTATCGTGATCCCGTGGTTGGTGAGAAAGTACAAAAGATGGGACGGACAACAGGACTAACTACTGATGGAGAAGTTGTTTCAACAAGCTGGACAGGTACTGTGATGTACTCTCGTGGTGTTGCTACATTCACTGATTGTATTCTGATCCACAAACAAGGCTTTAGTGCTGGTGGAGACAGTGGCAGTCCAATTTTCGACATGAATGGTAATCTAGTTGGCATACTCTTTGCTGGTAGTGATGAATACACAATTGCCTGCAAGATACCAAACATCATGGTTGAAGGAGGAGTTATTCCAGTGCTTTTTCCAGACAAATCAATGGAAATTAGACAAGAGGGAAAATTAATTGAAGAAAGAGACAAACCATTCATTCTTGCATTGATCTCAGCAGGCATAACTGTTGGTTCAATCATTGCAGCTTGTGCTGGTGCTGTTTTAGGCAACAATCAATTGACTAGTATTGCCATGGAAGTACTAAAGTTTACATTTCCACTAACTACAATGGCATGGACATTCTATTTGAAGAAAGACTAGATATGTAATAGTGTTCTTATCAACCACAAGAGCACAGCAGTGACAGATGGACTAACAAATGTGGCAATTACCTTCCATATCAACAAACTTTCATGTGTTTTTCTGTCCAATTCCTGTTGTCTGTTTATCAACTGTCCATATTCTTCATTCAATTTCTGAATAGATTTGTACACTTCGTCCATTTGATGTTGTGTATGTTTGAATTCTAATTTGACAGTCGTTTCTAACTTTGTCAAACGGTCACGTATTTCCCTCAGTTGCCTCTGTTCTTCTGTTTCCATTGTCCTCCCTATTTATGAGTTGATGTTTCTCCATATAAGTCTATCTGTACATTGTCTTAAAAGAGTAATTTTAGTAACCTACAACTCTTGCATGCAAGCAATTTGATTTACAAGCACCACCCTATCAGCAGCGGTATAATTATAAATCTATCTGTTAGTTTAGAACTATAGTTCCTGCACACAAGCAACTTGAGCAACGGCAACATATCTATTTGCTGCTGTGTAGTTATATACTTCTACATTCAACGCACCATCAGCATTCGCAGTGCCACTTGGCAAATTTGTAGTTATTGTGCCAACTAAAGTTCCATTAAGATAGAATTTAATGTTCTGATCTGGGTTGAATTCAATTGTTAAAAGATATCTTGAATGAGCGTTAACTGTGCCTAAAGATATAGTTGTTAGATTTGTGCCATTCCAAGAAAACCCGTAGAGTGTAGCTGATGTGCTTGCAGAGTTGTTATCAAGATAAACACCAAATGAAGGTCCACCAGAGAGTTGATAATTGAACCCAGACCATATCCGAAGTCTAAAGTATGTAATGTCAAAAACGGAGAAGTAGATTGAAACAATTCTTCTTTTTGCCCAAGTCCAACCAAAATACCACTCCTTCCGAAGAAGACAAATGCTTCCAGAAGTGGTGCCAGTAGAAAGCTCAAGACGAGCACTGTCCCAGACTGGATATCCACTTCCAGTAGTCCCAACGAATTCACAATTTGCAGGTAACCAAGAAGAACGCAGCCAGAACAGTTGCCTTAATGGTGCTCCTAATGGTACTTTTGGTATTTGCATAACTTTATCGTACGTTGTCCCACTAGCAAATCTTAACTCATCTAAATCGCCTCTATACCACATTTTTCCAGCTTCGTATGTTGGGTCCTGATTTAAGACATCAAATTTGATATGTCTAGTAGTGATAGCATTTGAAACTAAATCTCCTGCTCTTATTTCACTCAATGAAACATCATCAAAATATGTAGTTCTCGTAGCAATTGTGCCAGCATACAAATGGACTCTAGCATATCTCACATTTTGACTATATGTTCCATCAGCAGGCACTGTTCCTACTAGTTCATAAACATCCCAAGTTGTACCAAGTGCTTTTACAGAACTAGTTTGTTCTCCAAGTTGTGTAGTTCCATCTGGTGCATACCAAGCAATATGTATGATTCCAATGTTAGGTGTATAAGCAACATCAGCCTTTGCAAAACATCTTGCATAGAGTACTTGGCTAGGTCTTACTGGAACAGAGATTGATTGCCATTCTTTGTATGTACCACTAGTTGAAATTTTGCTCCATACACATCTTTTTCCTTTCAAGGCGAGAGTAGAAGAACCCCAGTCTACGTTTTGTGATCCAGAAGGAGGTGTCCAATAGTCAGGAATGTCATCTGCATTAATATCTTCTTCAAAACATGGGTTTAATACCATATTTTCAGGAGGAGTGTTCAATTCTGTAATAGGTGTTCGTTTGATGTAGCCAACTTGTCCAATTTCACCTTGGAAACATAGTAAGTCTTTATCTCCCCAGTACCACAACGTTCTAGGTGATGAAGGTGGCGTGCTTTGATTGTTTAATTGAATCTGGCTTGTTGTCACAGATCCAGTGTAGATTTTGCCACCATCAATTTTTGTCGTATCCGAACTGTGACTCCAAGAAGAAAGCCAAGTTGTACCAGATAGCAGTATCTGACTTGCTTTAATTGCTAAACTTGTGTCTGATGTTATATGGGAAGTATTTATCTGTCCAGCCTTGATATGGTCTGCTAAAATGCTCTTTGCTGCTATGCATCCAGCGCCAATCGTCGGCGTGTAACTGTCAAACATCAAGATGGTCGACGGTCTGTCTGTTTTGCGGTCAATTGTGGCGATTAAACCTTTACCTTCACCAACAGCAGTAGCATAATCGGTCGTGATGTGCAAATCACTGTCAGCATCTTGCCAATAAACGAAATGAGCACCAACAGCGTTGCTGGACAGCTTTGTTCCCGTGAGGTCTCCGTTAATCGTTTTTGTTGTGCCATCAGCAAACTTGATACTTCCATTCTGAACTGTAACAATGCTCGTATCATAAGTACTTCCAAAATAAAGGTATCCATATGTGAGGAACATAGGAGGTTGGCCCGGGTAGTATGATGTACTACGGGATGTGTAATAAGAAACACGCCATGTCCCAGCTGGCAATGAAGTAACTCCAAGAGGTTCGGTTGTAACTTTTAACTTCTCTACCCACCCCTCGCCAGCATCTATGTAGTATTTGATACATAATCTATCTGTTGTTGCTAAAGTCACGCCCGGAAAACTATAATCTGCTGTCTGGACTCCACTACCGCTTGTACGAGATACAATAGCAACTGGTGAACCGCTAGTTATCTCCGTTTCAGTTCCATCAGAAGCAACCTTGAAAATCCTAATGCCAAAATAGACTGTGTAATAGCTTTCTTCAGAAACACAGGCCACATAAACATATGAGCTAGCATCACTATTTACTAAACCAAAATTGTTGTAAGTATTCGAACCAACCGTTGTAGTGTCTGTCCTCACATACCTCTTCCAAGATTCAACAAACCCTGAACTGCCATAGTAGAACTTTCCTCGTGAAATGCAGTCTTCAAATATTTTCAAATTTGATGTCCAAGGTCTACTTTCTATTGACAAGTCAATTGGTTTGACTCTTACTGGTGTATATGTTGTTGAACTACTTGTTAATGTAGATTTGTTGCCTGCTGTATCAACTGCTTTCACACCCACATAGAAAGGATCATAACTCGTAGCATTCCATAAGAAGTATGGACGTGTAGATGTTCCAACTAACGTGGAAGGTGGTAAACTAGTACCTACATAGAACTCGTAGTATGCAAAGTCTGTTGCTGATATCTCACTGCATTGGATCAACAAAGCATCCAAAGCTGGTATTGCAGAAACTGATCCTGGTGCAGAAGGGGCCACATCATTAGAACATGTAGTTGCCACAGAAGCGTTATAGTGTGTATTGCCATCTTTATCGACAAATGTGAAAGTATTGGCCCATGTGCCTTCTTGACCAAGTTTTGTCACGGCACAAGCCTGAAGATAATAATCACCGATTTCTAGAAGAGGAGTATAAGCAATTGCATTTCCACTCGTTGGTTGTGGAATAAACATCTGGTTCCATTGATTGACTGTTGTTTTGCTGTATTTGACATAATATCCACCAGCATTGTCCACCCTTGTGATTTCTATTTTGAACCATGTTTTGAATTCTGAAGCAGTGTCTATCTCTTGTTGATAAGCTGTGACTGTAAATAAAGGAGCAGGGAATGGAGGTTGTGTAACATAATTCACATCTACTGGAGAAGCAGTACCAGAGACTAAACTACTTAACGTTGATTCATTTCCAACTCTGTCCACTGCTGAGACACGATAGTAGTATGTCGTATTCAATTGTACATCAAAGTCTGTGTATTGGTTGGTGTCAGCTAGGGCTATTGTACTCAACTGTGTAGAAATTGTTCCTCTATAGACTTTGTACCTATCCAAATCAGCTTCAGTATTAGCATTCCACTTGAGGAATATAGAAAGAGGCTTTGATTGTAGTGTTAAACCAGTGGGTGCTGCTGGTGGACCAACTGGATTGTCTAGTACAACAGTAGGTTCGACTGGTCTAGATGAAGGACCACTCACTGTTACACTTGGTGTTAGACTCTCTGATTCATGTTCTCCTAGTCGTTCTTCATGTTCTTTGACTACTTCTGATGCTGTTTTTGTTGTAGATGAAATCTCTAATTCAGTGTACAAGTCTCCTTCATCTAGCACATGCTTGAGACCAACTATCTTCACATTGCTGATTGTTGTCTCGGGTACTGAAATAGATATCTTGTCTCCTACTTCATACTCTTCATGGATAACAGAAGTGACTATGTTCTCAAGAATATCTTTAGGATTCTTGTTGTTCTCTATAATAGCATTAGCTAATTGTTGACACTCTTCAACTGTCCGTAAGCTATCTTTTACAACAGCTGGCATTTCTCTTACGCCATATAATGCCTGAGACGTGGTGTCTTGTGATGTGGCATAGATCCTTCCTTCAGAGAAACACATTTTGTCAACATACAATTCAGCAGTAAGAGCAGCGTTATACCAAACTTGTATACGTACTATGTTTATGTCAGCCCATGTAAGTGTTCCAGTCTGGTTCCATAAAGTTGAGGTAGGCCCTACTTCTAGAGACAATTGAGTCCAAGCAGAAGAATACGCATCAAAATTGGCAACTAAGTTGCCTGAGGAGAAGTAATTGCTTGCATCCTTCATTAAGTAGATAGAGACTTGTGTCAAATATCCATTCTTGAATACATTACCGATACTTAGATTCAACTTCTTATGAGACCATGGCTGTGACAAATCAAGAGTACCAGCAAACTGAAACTGTAGATATTGAGAGTTGGCACCTGGAGTACTTGAACGTACTGAGTACGAGCCAGCTTGTGGTTGAAGAGAAGCAGACTTGTCAGCTAATGACAGTGAACCAGAAGCAGTCCATGTTCCATATGTTCCTTGTAAGGTTTCACATAAATCTCCTGTGTCAGGATAGATATACTGCTTGCCCAAGACTAAGACTTTGTTAACAATATTAGAAGTATCTTTCTTGTATGATCTAGAATCCAAGTCTCCTTCTGTAAGTGTTCCTCTGTCAACTCCTGCTGAAAAGAAGTGCAAGTCTCTGTTTGTGTCAACATACCAATACCATCCAGTTCGAGAACAGACTTCATCAAGTGCTTCCTCTAATGTCTTGTTGATAAAACTAATTCTCAGTTGAGTGGAGTTACTTTGTACATTGGTTGTTGTTATTTTCCCTGACTGGACTAATGGTTGAACTAAGTCAAGGACAATTGTGGAAGCTGGTTGATCAGAGTATCTTTTGTTTACTGTCAGAACATCAAAATTCTCACAGACATCAGTGAGTGTAATATCTAAAACAGGCATTCCATCTGACGTGCCTTTTGAATAGGTCTTTACGTAACCATAGAAGATCTTCTTTAGTGGATTGTTTTCATGTTGAGCATAAATCTCTATTGTGCTACCTTCCACAATTGGATACTGTATCTCATCAACAAGAAGTGAGAGTGATGCAGTACGAGGTTCGTTTACCTTTATGTCGACTTCAAAAGAGTCTACTGCAGAAGTTAAGTCAATTGTATTGCCTTGGTAGATATGTTTTACTGCATATTCTGTCAAGGTGTCACCCTCTCAAACTTGATTGAATACTCATAGACTGTTTTTCCTGGAACTTGGTTGCAAGAGAAGTCTGTAACAATAAAATAGGCTGTCACAGTATTGGCTGGTAGTGTTGAACCATAGTCTATCCCTTCAGACATTGGAGACCCAAATCTCCCACCCAAGTCCAAGACATATTTAGAATTGCGTGTAGCTACTGCTTCAAGTGTCAATCTTGCACTTTCACTTGTTACTATTCCTTCTAATGTTATTTCTTCAGTTCTCCTGTATCTCCATCTACACTTCTTGAGTTCTTTAATACCAGCATGTCTAACTCTCCATTCAACTTTAGCAGACTTCTTAATAGATGAGGGTTCAAGATCAAGAGTAATTGTTCCACTTAAGACATAACTTGAGCCATTCCAGTGGTAATCATACAGTCTAACTACCATTATCTCGTCCTCCCTATTTGTGTACCTTGTAGTCTGTTTATTTCTCTAGCTAGTTTTTCTATATCAGCTTCTTCACGTATAGTAGCATTGATGTAAAATGTATTGTATACTGCTCTACTTGCTGGTGTACCTTTTGCAGGTACTATCTCTTCACCTTTGTGAACAACTGCAACACCAGTGCGGGTTACAATTCCACCTTCTTCAAAGTATGGCAAGTGTTTCAATGTTTCAAGTACAGCAGATTGGCCTCCAAGAGCAGCCACTACACCCAATGGTATTGTTAGTGCTGTAAGAGCACCTGCTAACAAGAACATAGCTCCAGCTAGCGACATTATAGCTGCTGCTGCACCAAATCCAGACACTGCAATTCCAGTAAGAGCTAAGCTAATACTTAGTAATCCTGCAGCTAGGGAGGGAAGAACTGGTGCAAAACTAACCATTTGAGCTAAACTGGCATTGACTATGTTTAGACTTGTACCTGCCAACAACAGTCCCGCAGACACCATCATTAATGGACCTACTGTTATGAACAGAGATGCTGCAAGTAAGAAGAGAGAACCAGCAACAAGCAAAATGGCACTGAATGCTCCAAATCCAGCAACCATTATACCAAACAAACCCGTTGCAATTCCCATCAGACCAACTGCTACTAATGGCAGTACAGGTACTATTTCTGCCAACTTGACAAGACTACTTACAACCATGTTCAAACCAATACCTGCAACAATCAAGGCTGCACCAAATGCTAGTAGAGCAAGCGAAAGTATGCCAAAAGCTATTGCACCAACAATAACAAGTGGTGCTAGTGCTCCGATGAGAGCAGCCACTAGAGCAAGCACTAACATTGCACCAGCCAAAGTAAAGAGAACTTCCACTAACCCTAGTATGCCACCGGTTGCTTTCAAAAGTCGAGGCAATAACAATGTAAGTATACCTAAGAATGCAGCAAAAACTCCTAGCAGTAGTCCAAATGCAACAACACCCATCATGATGTTACCTTGCACTTCTCCCATCATTTGTGAAAGTTGTCCTAAGCCAACTAAGAATCCAAGGATCGCAGCAAACATTGCAGCTACTGCACCCACACCTTCCCATAGACTTACACCCAAATTCCCAAAGACACTGAACAGGTATGCAATTGCAGCAACTAGAGCAGCAACAGAAGCCAAGAGGGCTGCGTTGGCAAATGTCATTTGTGCTGATGTCTGATTAGCTTGTTGACCTACTCCAGTGAATTCAGTTAGCTTTCCTATCAGTCCAGAGATTGCATTTGTTATACTACTTATCAACTCTTTTATCTTTGGAAAGATAAGTAACATTGCAGAGACGGCTAGTATTATGCCCAAGAGTGTTTTAGCTAGTTCAGGATTTTCTTCTATCCACTCTGTTATTCCCTCTATGATAGGAGCAAAAGGTTCAAACAGATCAATTAGTGTCTCTCCAATTGTCTGGAATAGATCACCTAGTGGTTCCCAATTAGCTATTAGAAATGAGGCCACTCCACCAAGTAAGAATCCTCCAGCTGCTACTTTCACAAATGTCTTCGCACCACTCTTCAGTGAACCAAAGAAGCCTTTGCTTGGTTTCTGAAGATCCTTTAAGCCAGTAGATGCATCAACAGTAGTAATACCAAACTCTTCCATTCTACTTGAAACTGTCTCTATTTGTATCTCATTCTTGATTAATGCTTTGTTTACTCTATTTATCTCAGCATCATAAGCTTTAAGTTTCTCTTCATAGTCTGGAGCACCTTGAGCATAAAATTGCCATGCTGCTGCGTTTTCTTCTAATGCTTTCTTCTCTGCAAGTAAGCGAGCACGTTGTTCTTGTAAAACTTTCCACGTTGACATCAACTTCGTTTTAGCTATTTCAGCTTCTGTTCCTATTCCTTTTAGAGATGCTATGTACTGTAACATAGCTTCTTGTCCTTGTGTCAAACCAATAATTATTGCTTTAAGAGTAGCCCCAAACCCAAGATGTGCACGTGAAGCAATCATTAATGTGCCTGCATACAACGTAAATGAACCAGCAAAGGTGAGAAGACTAGCAGCTAACTTAGCAAAGAGTAGAATTCCTATACCAACAATAACCAAGAAACGTGCAAGAGGATTCTCTTCGATTACTTGTGCAAAGTATTCAAGAATATCAACTATCTGTTCCAGAACAGGAGCAAACATATCACCAATTACAGAACCTATGTCTTCAAATGCCCAAGAAATATCTTCAAGACCAGCTTCCCAAGCAAGTGAACCAGCAAGTGCTTTCTCCATTCCAGTCAGGAAGGGACGAAGAGCTCTGTCGATGGTCCCTCCTAACCTCATCATGTCTCTACCAGTAAGCCTTAGACTTAGACCTAATCTGTACACCAGTTGTTCTGCTTCAGTAAGTGGTTCCAGATTGCCTTTGACTGTGAACAGTAGGTCAATAGGGAACAAAGCTATCTCTCACCTCTCTCACAGAAAAAGAAAAGGGAAGTTGGAACAAGGTTCATCTTTTCCTCACCGCTCTCCTTTCACGCTCTTTCTGTTCTTCTAGTTCTCTCACTATCCAGTTGAATTGAGGAAGAGTGAGTTTACGAACATCATCAAGCGTCCAGTGCATGTGGTACATCACCTGAAATACTGTCCTCAAGACTTTGTTTTGAAAAAATTTTCTAGTCTCTGTATTGACTCTCTGTCTAGTTCTGAGAACTTCTGTATCTCCCATGCTAGTAACAGTAGTGTAGTGTGCTTAAGTCTTCGTACTTGGTCAACTGTCAACTTAGGTTCCACAAGGCACTTGTATACTAACCAGATGTATTGTTCCAACTCTGAGTCTTTTGCTACTTTGAGTATGTCTGCTAGTTCACCAACAGTGATCTTCTTTATCTTTACCTTCTTACCTTCAACAGTAATGATCTTCTCTCCTTCAGCAGCTGATAGTAACTCCGCTGCTTCAGCAAATTCTTTACCCTCTGCTATTGACACGCATTTCCACCTCCTTACTTGGAGACTGAATATACGCCCTTACTTGGGCATTCATATGCCAATTTAGACAATAGCTACTGTCTTTGCTCTGAAGTCATAGTCTTCTTTTAGTACACCATCTTGTGGTATATCAACTGAACCTCTTTCAAACACACAGTCATAGCAATAGATTTTTACAGAACCAGAGTCAAAGCACAAGTTGAATGTTGAAAGTGAAGTTTCTCCTGGTGCAACTAGTTGAAGATAGTTCTTGTCTATCCATGCCTTTGATATTGAACCTGTTACTTCTTCATTACCAGTCACCAAGTCTACTGGTCTCCTTGAACCTATTTGGTAGTAGGCTTCCACATTGGTAGCTATTTCTACTGAAGCAGAGTCAGCATATCCTATTTGTACACCTTGGTAGTATATTTTAGCATTCCAACCTTTATACACAGGCATTCTATTTCACCAAGAAGGAGATGTTGCACTTGCATATTTAAGTCTAGCTTATGGAGAATGATAGAGCAGTAAAGTCATAGTCTTCTTTTAAGACTCCATCCTGAGGAACAGAAATCGAACCCTTCTTGAGCTTACAATTGTTAAGTGTTAGTGTCATTCCTCCAACTTGTACTTGCAAAGTAAAAGTACTAAGCGTGCCCGTATTTGTCAAGAGAGATAGATAAGTCTTATTTATCCAAGCACGTGAGAAAGTACCAGTGATGTCAATTGGTCCTTCAATAGTAGTCACAGCTTGTCTGTTTCCTGCAGCAAAATAAGTCTCTAAGTTGTGATCAATATCAACAGTTACTTCATCTACATATCCAACTTGTTGGCCACTGATGTATATCTTAGCATTCCACCCTTTGTATACTGGCATATTATGTACCCTCCTCTCTTTCTACTGTGAATCTTACAGTAATTGTCTTTCTATGTAACATATACTCTTCATCCAAGGGCAAAGTAGATATGCCCACGACATCTACATCTATCACTTTATTTGAACGTAGTGTCTCTTTGCTGTCGAGAAGCGTGCGTAATACTATCTCAGCATACTTGTCCCTTAGCTTAGTACCAACATATGTCTCACCATCTATCATTGCCCTGTCTTTTACGCCAACCCAGATGTCAATGTCATAGGTAAGCACATAATAGTCCGCTTTCTTGTCTGGGCCCCATTCTCCTATCCCTACTGTGTCTACATTACCAGAAACTTGAGTAACAGATATCCTAGGGAATGTTGCGTCCATGCGAGGGTAATCTGCATAAATAAATTCACCTGAAGGATGTGGATTAGGCACATTGCTCCGAAGTAGGTTAACTATTGTGCTTGTAAGATTAAGCAGCACGGATATGCACCTTCCTAACTAGTTTAGCTATTCCTCTCTTCTTTTTCTTGAGAATTTGTACAAGTCTGCTTATATTAGCTTGTGCTACATAATAGACAAATGGATTGTAAACTCTCCAACCTGTCTGTTGTACACGTTTTACTACAATCCATGTACGAGGACCACGTTTCTTCTCATAAGTAGCAGAAATACTTGGTGCTCGTCTCTCTGGTGGTTTGACGATTTCTTTCCTAGCTAAAGGAAATGCAAGAGCTTCTTTCCGTTTAGGTACAATCACAAGACCACCTTTCTGTCTAGGCATATCTCGTCTATGAAATAGTTGTATTGCCATAAATGCTCTCCATGCTGGACTACCTTGGTTAGCAGCACCTGGCACGCCAATTGCATCATAATGTCTTCTTTCTAGTTTCACTGTTACTATCTTTATATGACTCTTCACAAAACCACGTCTCTGCCTAGGATCTGGTCCTTCATAGACTGGACACTTTGCAATAACTTGTGGATAGATAGCTCGTTGCCACTCAGAGAAACCATCTAGAATAGCTTGAGGTAGTCTCTTGAACTGAGGCCATTTCAACCAGAATGTGACAGAGTGAATTACTACTTTCCTTGGCATTATACCACCCTCTTCATGAGTGCTCTCTTGTACATTAACTGTTCTCCAAGGTAGTAGTCTTCTATCCTATCTATTCTCCAAGTCTTATTGTTCCATTTGACTATATCCTCTACTTGAACTACTACTGTTTGTCCTTGCACAATGTAAGAAGGAAGAAAATAACCCCAAGCATCTCCAACTTCTGCAAAACCAGGTCTCATGTACACTAAGTCTTCTGCTGTTACTTCTTGTATTTCAGCATCTATTTGGTACGAACCAACAAGTGTTTCTTCTGTTTGTCCATACGGGTCTGTACTCTCTGTTAGAGAATACTTTTCAAGAGTAACTTTCTTTCTGAACATGTGTAGTAGTTTTCTCTGTGGTGGTATTTTCATTTACTTCACCTTGCTTCATCGTCTCTTATGTTTGCATCAGATGCCAAGTCTTCTGCTTCAAGGACAGTACCAGGTCCATAGTATCTAGCACCACTTCTTGGAGATATCATTATCTTCTTGTAATTGACAATGTCCATTGGTATCTCTGTCATGTGATAGATAATACGTCTAAACTCATTCCTCAACTTGTCCCATGGTTGCTCTTGTCTTATTCTTACATTGCCAATAGCTAGTTGTTCTGGGACTAGAAATTCTTCTCTTGCTACCCATAACATACCAGCATAGTAGGCAGTTGCAAGTGAAAGAAGATTCCAATCTATTGCACATGTGTAATAAGCATAGGAGACTGTCATCTTGACAAAAGAGGTAGGTATAGCAAGAAGTTTTATCACACCTAGTTCTGGCCATATCTTCTCCACTGGAAGTGTATAACGCTCTTCTAGGTTAGTGGAAGGATAACAGTAGACTTTAACATCTCCAGAAGTTATCTGCATATCAAAGTCTCTATCAGCCAAGTACTTGTGACTCAAGACAATAGTCATCCCATCTGGATGCACGTCTTCTTCATCAACGTTGATTTGGACATAATGTACAACTACCTGTTGTGCTTTTTCTATCAGTTCATCTAGAACAGAGTCTGGTGCTTCGTCTACTGAAAGACCTAGAAGATCTCTCACGTCTTGTGCTGTCGTGTACATCTTCTCTACCTATAGTCTCTGTACACTAACACAATATAAAAGCTTTTGGAAGAAAAAGAAGGAACAGAAAAAACAAATTTGGACTTTACATCCACACAGGGATGAAAGTCCGATCAATCTTGGATAAACTGGGTACTACTAAATTTAAGTTATGTTAGTTATCTTGACACAGGCAGATGAGTCTGTTAGAGCAACACCATATTCAGTGTAGAAGTATAGTTCTATTGAGTCTGTGTCAGGATTGTCCCATCTCTTCATGTCTAGGCGTCTGCGAATAGCCATCCAACCTGCACGGTCAGGATCAACCACTAGAGCAGTGCCTTGTGATATCTGGGTTGTAACTAAGACTTTCAATCCAGCAATCTTACCAATTTCTCCATTGAGTATTGGTTCAGCACTTCCATACTTTGAAGCATCCATGAATAGGTCAGTTGTCAAGATTGCTTTTAAGTCGTTTGGATGAACTACCAAGAACTTTGGTGTCCAGTTGGCAGCACGTATCTTTGCAACAGCAGCAGCTATAACTTTGTAAGCATTCACTGACCATGTGCCTTCTGCCTGAGCATTGACAGTGTTGGTTGTCGTTAATAGAGCAGTGATTATGTCAGAGTCTTCTTTGTACGCAAGAGCGTAACCAGCTTCTGTTATAGCATCTTTGATCAAGTTCAGTTCACAACCTTCAATAGCTTCTTGAGTTATGACAGCCCATGTGCCAACCTTTGATGGTGTGATTGTCGTAGCAGTGTAAGCTAATGTACCAGCCTGTACTGAAGTCTTTAGGCTTGTTCCTTCTGAAACAGAACCAGCTTGTAGAGTACTTCTGCGACCGACAACTATTGAACGACCTTTTGTCCTCACAAGGTCTTCATTGATACGCACTAGTGCACGACCAAAACGTCTTGCCCGTGCAGCCTCTTCTACCTCATCAAGTATTACCTTTGGTATCAAGTCAGCTATCTGAGATATGCCTGTAGTACCCAATTCCTCTAGACTTTTCATTTTACATCTCACCCTTCTTAGGTGACAAGAGAAGAAAGGGCGTGTACATATTTAAGTCTTTAATCTTCATGTTTCTCTGCTTGAGAAGGAGAATTGACACGAGGTATCAGATCTTTTAGGATAGCATATCGCACTAGTTCACCCAAGTGTACTTCCTTCAATTCTTCTCTCAATCGTTCACGTTCTTGTAACAGTCTCTGTTGTTCCTCAGCTTTTCTACGTTCTTCTTCCAACTTCCTCTGTTCAGCTTCAAGTCTTGCTTTCTCTAGTGCTAGAAGAGTATCTACTACTTTAGACAACTCCTTCACTTTTTCCTCTAAAGCCTTCACATCCTCTGTCATGTTCTCACCCAAATAAATTGGAAGGAAGAGGTTTAGAACTTCTTTTCCATCGCAAGCTTTCTGAGTATCTCTGGCCAGTTTTCTTTGAGGAACTTCATTATTTCTTCTTGTGTTGGTTCCTTTCTCTCTTCCTTAGGTGTCTCTTTAGGTGTTTCAGCAGGCTTTGTTTCTACTGGTTTCTCTTCTTTGACTTCAGCTGGTTTTGTTTCAACAGGCTTTTCTTCTGGTTTCTTCTCTTCTACTTTTGGTTCTTCCTTCACTGGAGTTTCTGTTTTCGTCTCTACTTTTGCTTCGTTCTTTTCCTCTTTTGGACATTCAGCACATGGTTCCTTTGACACTTCCACCACCGGTTGAGTTACTTGTACTTCCTCCTTTTTAATGTTTTCAACCGTAGGGATGGAAGCAGAATTTTCTTCCTTGACTTTTGAAGCTAGTTTCTTAGCATCCTCTTCTGGACCAGAAGGAACTTCAAGTTTTCCAGGTTCCATGTCAGTGAATTCACGCCCACCAGGTGGAGCATGTTCAGCAGCTGCAGAAGCTGGTACTGGATATTTCTCCTTGCCTTCTATTGGTACACACTTCCCTTCCTTTTCATCCCACACTTGTCCTGGCGGACATTCTTTCTGTTTCTTCGCTTGTTCCTCTTTCCCTGCTTTCATCTTCTTGAATGCTTCAGCACATTCCTTCATTCTTTTAGTTACTGGCATTGTCTTTGACTCTTTCATACATTTCTTCATGAATGTTTTGTAGTCTTCAGCTAAGTCCATTGAATCAATCAGTTCATCTATCTCTTGCTCAGAAAGCGTCGGGTATCCATAATATGGATAATAGGGATAATAACCATAGCTATATCCATAGTATGGGTAGTACGGATAGTAGCCATACTCACCATATGGATATCCATAATATGGGTAGTAACCTGGATAGCCATAATAGACAGCCACTATTTTCTTTTTCTTAGCTAGCTCAGTGAGTTCATCGAGTGTATTGAACTCTAACTCTTCTCCTTCTTCAGTAACTGCTAGTCCTTTCTTCTCTTTGGCTTTCTTCCCTTCTTTTGGTGTTGGATATCCATAGCCATAGTATGGGTAATAAGGATAGTAGGGATAGCCATAGTTAGGATAGTACGGATATCCGTAGTATGGATAGCCATAGTAACCATAGTAAACAGCGACAACTTTCTTGCCTAGTTCTTTGAGCTTCTTGATCTCTTCTGGAGAACTCATTTCAAGAACAACCCAGAGTGATTTCTTCTCTGGTTTCTTGGCAGTACCCTTCTTTGGTTTTGGATATGGATAGTACGGATAGTATGGATAGTGTGGATATGGATATTTGCCATAGTAAGGATATGGATATGGATAACCATAGTAGTATGTCACAACTTTCTTTGCCAAGTCTTCAGGCAATTCACTGAGAGACTCAGCTTCAATGACAGCATACAACTTTGGAGGTTCTACTTCAGTCAAGTCAACCTCTTCTTCCAACTGTTCTATGACTTCTTCCTTTTCTGCAGACATATTGATCACTTCTTGAGTACCTTGATGACTTTCTATATTTAAGGCTTCTTTCGTTGTATCTTTCTTTAATAGTTTAGAGAGTTCTTCCACAGCAAAGATGAAACACTTCTCACATGCTGGACTCTTCACAAGAGAGAGTTCGTTAAAGACAAAGTTGAAACCAATTGCCTGTTTCTCATTCAATGGAAACTTATCCAACCAAGTAGAACAAGAGACAGCAGGAAACTTTCCTTCTTTGACCATCTTTATTGCTTCTGGATCAGTTACTTCAGCTTGGAAGACAAGAGCCTTCAAGACAGGATCATAATAAGCTTTTAAGACTTTACCAACTTTCCTATCTTTGAAGTGCTCGTCCTGTCCATGTTCAACTAACAATGGTTTTCCTTCCAAGTCCTTTGCAGCCTTTGCAATTTCCTCTGAAGGGTAAAGTACATTCTTCCAAACACCTTCTGCAAGAGCAACTCCAGAGATTATCATTTTGTCCTTGTGTTCTTCATAAGTGAAGAATGGAGACTCTGCTAGAAAGACACTCTCTCGTGTGATGTTCTTAGCACTCTTGAGTAACTCTTCCAATTCCTTCCTTTCAGCTTGGAGTTCCTCAAAGATACCTGAGTTATCTTCCATAAGACATCACTACTCTTTCTTTCTTCTGTTCATATTTAAGGTTACTCTTCACCCTCTTCTAATATCTCCCAGATCAGTCGTCTCAAGTCTCTCTTTCCTTCACATTTGATAGATAACTCAACTGGTATCACTATGCTTCCATTAATAGTAAAGCAAGAAGAGACTTCGTGAAGAGTATCACCTATTACCTTCAATGACTCTTCCACACGTTCAAAAGGAAACCCAGTTACATGAAAATCAGTCTTAAAAGGTGCAATCAAAGAACCATAAACAGGTAGACTTATTTCTTTACTCTCAAAAGGATAGCCTGTAACTGAAGTACTAACAGAAAAGAGAGAAAATGGATTTCCAATAACATTAACCTTGAAAAGAACTTTCCGTCTCCAAATAGGAATATATCTTTTGATTACTTTGACTATCTTCTTGATTAATTTCTTCAACTTAAGTTTAAAAGAAGAGAGCAGAAAGTTACCCCAAGGTTCTGCCATTCCTTGTGTAATACTCATCAAGGTGACTCCGGAATGAGTTCAATGACATTGCCATCTGCATCTTTGACCATTCTGTACTTGAAAATTATTTGTCCATTCTCTTCATAGAGAATATAGTCTCCAACAATTATTCTATGCAAGGTGTCATGTTTCTTAACGACAGAAAGATCTTGTTTGAGAGGTTGACCAGTCTGTTGTTCAACCAAATCTGCAATATCTTGTTT